>OJFS01000305.1_pt1 | contig 21116 bp, 17 predicted proteins | sample 1594231 | NCBI WGS metagenome assembly OJFS01 (sample SAMN05416847, study PRJEB24817) | seawater metagenome | isolation source: Sea water | place: Canada:Atlantic | collected 2013-07
AGGAGTCCGTCTCGTGGGCTCGGAGATGTGTATAAGAGACAGGGCAAACCTCTTTCGCCATAAAAAGCTACCAGCGCCAAACCCACACCCAAAATAACCAAATGCATAACGTAAAATAGGGCAGCAAAATTAAACGCCTTTTCTGCGTCGCCAACACTGCGGCAGGCTTTAACCCGCTGCCAAGTGCCTTGAGTACTGCCTTGGGCAATGCTTAAACCGATGGCGCCAATGACACCTGCCCAAATGGTATAACGCTTTTCCGGATCGGTATCAAAGTCGAACAACACCAATTTAGCTTGGTCATCTAACAAAATAATTGTCTCGGGCAGCGTGCGCTCCAAACCTAAGAGCATATAGATCAGTGCAAAGCCGGCACCTAACGCAAACAAACCGAAGAGCAAAAAATCCGTCCAAATCACGGTTTTAATGCCCGCAAGCGCACCCCAAAGTACGCTGATCACCATGACAAATAACGCGCACGGTGCCAGCCCCCAGCCACTGATGACATCTAATACCAAGCCCGCTGTGAGTAGTTTCACCCCTGAGTTAATGACATTAAGCAGTAAGCCCAGATACATTGAAAACTCGCCGGTGGCCGGATCTATGCGCCGAGCAATATACTCGTAGCTGGTGGCCAAGCCTTGGCTTTCATAAAATGGCCGCGCCAATAAACGAGCAACCACCACCTTCCCGGCCGCCAAACCTAAGATGACTTGGAAGTAAGTTAAATTGCCGCCTTCAGCAAAAACTGCCGCAGGCACGGAAATAAAGGTTACAGAGCTGACCACGGTGGCAATGATACTTGCCGACACAGCCCACCAAGGCATCGAACCGTCTGCTTGGAAAAAACCTTTGCGGTCCTTTATGTTGCCACTGAGCCTGTGACCCACATAGGTCACAGCCAGCATCACCAATAGAACAACAGCAAAATCAATCGGGTGCAAAGTTTAACTCACTTAGAAATATTGGTAGGAGAAGCAGGCACACTTGGCAGAAACGTCGCAACGAACTTTCTTTGAGTAAAACGACAACCCTCGTCTGCATAAGAATACTCATCAAAGTACTCACCCATGGCGGTAAAATTGGCGACCATACTCGGCCCAGTACTCTTCGCGCCGCCATAAATCAGCGCATAGCTCACGCCCGTGGCAGACGTGGCATCCACTGGCGTGATACGAATATTGGTCATCATGTGGCGCAGGGTCGGCCCATCTTTATTCGCCAAACGCGCAGCAATGGCTTTATGCCCAACAAAGGTTTGATCCATTACCGACAACGAGCCGCCTGCGGTGAACAAAGCGGCAAACTTCTCTGCATTTTCTTGATCGCGGTAAGTTGCATAGTCCAAAACCAGCTCATGACAACTGGCAATCATCTCCGCGTTAGCTTGGATGGCTTGGGCGGATAGAGGCATGCCAAATCCAGCCAAAGCCAACACACAAACAAACCCAAGAGACAACAAATTGTCAAAAGCCAAAATACTCATAACCGAACAATCCGAGTGCCCACATTGCCGCCAGATAACAAATCTACAAAGGCATCTGGCGCCGCAGCTAGTCCATTGACTTCGTCGGTCAAACTGATCATTTCACCACTTTGTAACCAAGTATGAATTTGCTCTCGCGCCATAGAATATTGTTCGGCAAAATCAAAAACCAAAAAACCGCGCATGGTGATGCGATTATTCACCAGTAAGCCTGGAATACCCCTTGGACCTGGCTCAGGCGTATTGGTGTCATATTGCGACACCACACCACAGCAACTGATACGCCCAGCAACGTTCATGCGAAACAACGCAGATCCTAAGATCATGCCGCCAGTATTGTCGAAGTAAACATCAACACCATTTGGTGTTGCTTCTTTTAGACTCTGGCGATAATTCGCGTCTTTGTAATTGACCACGCTACCAAAACCTAATTGCTCTGTGAGTACGCGGCCTTTTTCTTCGCTGCCGCAAACACCAACAGTATGACAGCCAGCAATACGCGCCATTTGCCCCACCATATGGCCAACAGAACCTGCTGCTGCTGAAACCATAACAGTTTCACCGGCCTTCGCTTGGCCCACTTCGTTGAGGCCGAAATAAGCAGTTAATCCGTTGATACCTAACGGGCCTAAGTAATGAATGGGGTCATGGCTGGGGTCGATCTTGGTGACCAACTTAGCATCTTGAGCAGAATAGGCCTGCCAACCTGTGGCCGCTGTTACATGATCGCCCACGCTGAACTCAGGCGCGTTAGACGCCACTACTTCACCCACTCCGGTGCCGTTCATAACCCGTCCGGCTTCTGGCGCGCCCGCGTAACTGGCACTACCCTGAAGCCCCGCACGAGTGCCTGCTGTGATAGCGAAGGCAATAGTTTTAATTAGCACTTGGCCCGGACCGATTTCTGGCATGGCCGATTCAGCCAAACGATAATTGTCTGCAACTAATTTACCTGTAGGCAGGCTGTCTATGAGTATTTGTTGATTTTGCATGTTGAGTTCCTTTTTATGCTGAATAAATATTCAAATTGGTATTTAGTACGTCTGGTGTCCGCGCAATTTAGAAACTGGCAAAACATCAATTATATTTTTGCGCGAAACCAATCTAGGTAACTGCCCATTATTTGCGCAAACTCAGGACGCGCGCTCAAATTGAGCATATGGCTAAAGGCTAACGGATACTTTTGCAAGCCGCCTGCGCTAATGAGTTCATGGCCCTGCGCATGCAGACTGTTCTCAGCATGGCCTTCACGCAAAAACTGAGCAAAATCACAGACAAAAGAAATGTCAGCAATTGACAGTGTGCCGCCGACTAAAAAAACCATCGCTTTGTCTTCAGAGCTTTTCGACGCTGCCTCGGCATTAGTCAACGCATTTGTTAAAGCGGCTTCGATACCGTCCAAATAAAATTCATAAGCGCCAACCATGCGCTGATATGCCTCTGCACTGAGAGACTCGATACCCAGCAAGTACACTTGGGCTTCACGCGCAAAGACTAAGTTAGCATCCAGAAAGCTGTCAATGCGCGAGGCTTCGTAATGGTCACAGCCATACAGCTTGGGTAAGCCGGGCTTGTCTGGCGCTGCACGCACCACGCTGCGCAAAATACTATTGGACTCAAATATACCGACTTGGCCGTCACTACTGAAGCCGGCAGGCACTGTGCCAAACGGGTGGGCCTGGAGAAATTCATCGGTTTTATATAGCGCACCTTTAAAGCCTCTGCGACCCTGACGCGCAGCGGGATTATCTGCTGTCTTTTCTTCGTCGGTTAATAGCCGCGGTTGAGCATCCCACAACCAATTGCCAAGCTGGGCAGGCTTATCACCAGTCACCACCACATCTACTTCAAGTAACTTTGCGGCAATCAATGATTTCCACACCCGAGGGTTGGGCAAATAAGAAAATATTTTAAGTACTGTTTCGCTCACCGACTTATCCCCATACAACTCCTTGGCCCCCATCAACCTTCATGCATCTTTATGAACACTCATGAACACGCCACCTTAATTACACCATCCCCGCAAAGGCTTACCGAGAACAGAACATTCGTTATAGCCCTGGAATGTGGTAGCTGCACCTGAGTTTAGGCTACCCACAGCAAAACCTCATCTTGATTTGGCAGATAATCCGGCGATACTCGAAGTCTGAGTTTTTTGTCCTAGTTTTTTGCTTTAGTTTGAGGAGACTGCAATGCAATTGCTTAATCGAATAATTGGCTTTACGGCGCTATTTGTCGCTGGATGCGGTGAGCCCGCATCTCAAACGGTGAAAACGCAATCCGGTCCCGTTCAAGGTGTCACTAACGAGGGCGTCGCTATTTTCCGCGGCATTCCCTACGCGACGCCACCATTTAACTATGGGATGTTGGATCAAATTGCTGCATTACAATGGGTCCAAGCAAACATTGAAAAATTTGGCGGCGATGCAAATAACGTCACTATCTTCGGCGAATCAGCTGGGGGCCACTCGGTGGGCCAACTTATGGCCTCGCCTTTAGCCAGGGGTTTATTCCACAAAGCCATTGCCCAGAGTGGCACAGGTTTTCAGCAATTCCAAACAACAGACCAGAATAATGAAACCATCAGTGGTTTTAACGCGGGTCGTAGCGTGGCCGCCATGGTTGACGTCAGCGGCAGCGACGAGATAACACAACTACGCGCCATGAGTGTAGAGGCACTGGCAGAAGCCGCTACAGATTTAGAGATAAGCAGCACCTTCCACCCACAAGTTGATGGTTACGTATTACCTAAGCCAACCTCGCAGATATTTGCTTTGGGCGAGCAGGCTCCGGTTCCGCTGATGCTTGGCAGTAATGCAGACGAAGGCTCAGTACTTTATTACATGGGCTTAACCCCAGTAGATGGCAGCACTATCACTGGCCCCGAAACAGTCAAACAATGGGACAACTTGCTGCTAAATGAATTTGGCGATCAAGCCAATGCGCTGAGTATTCATTACGCAATTGATGGCGACAGCGACGTTGTTAAGGACGCTGAACAACTTATGGGCGACAGTTGGTTTGGCAGACATGCCTACTTTATGGCCCAGCGTCATAGTACGGCAGGGCACCCCACCTTTATGTATTTCTTTGAGCGACGCTCCGCATCTCCTGATGAGACCATTGGCGCCACTCACGCCTTCGAAATATTTCCCGTATTCGGCAGTACCCTACCGCTCTGGCCTACAGACGAACGAGACGAGATACTGTCCAATGAAATGCAATCTTACTGGAGTAACTTTGCAAAAGCGGGCGACCCGAATAATGACCGCGCGCCTGCCTGGCAATCTTTCAGCCTACTACAACCCACAGAGATGGCGCTGCGCCATGAAAAGAGCTACAGCCGCCCAGTTGCAAGGATGGATCGTTACGAGGCAATGAACGGGCAACTTCTGCGCAGAGAAAAACGCGCGTTAGAATTATCTGAATAATAGGCGCCTATGGCCTGAATCATGTTATTCAGGCCTTGTGCAGCCGAAGGTAGGGCTATCTCTAGGACAGTCTTGCGCAAAGGTTTTGGTAGAAGGCTTTGTCGTCTAACCAATGCGTTGCGCAGCGCACCAAATGGCCCTGCTCATCTATAAGCGTTTTGCCATCGTCTGTAACCAGCACATGCAGATCCTCCATACCTACACCCTCTTCGGAGAACGCGAGATAGACTGCAACACAGTCGTAGAGAATAGAAGACTGCTCTTCTGGGTTCATGCTCTTAACTAAATCTACCATCACAGGCCAGTCTAAAGCGGCTTTGAACCAGTTGTGATGGTTTTGTAAGACCGCCTGAGTGAGCCGGCTTTTGCTGGCTGCAACCTGCTTATATTGATCGTCCTTTAACGCAGCCATTCCGCAAGTATCTAGTGGTGTAATAGTTTTTGACCAAGACGCTGCGAAAACTTTCTGACAGGCAGGTGCGTCCTGAACCACATTAAATTCGCGCATGGCTTTCGCAAGGCCCACGTAACCCACACGCAAACTGCCATGCATGCCCACGAACTTGGCATTTTCAACAATGGCAGGGGCGTGATCTAAAGCAGCGGCTACGTTGGTTAAAGGGCCAATAGCTATCAGTGTCACGGCCTCTTCACTGGTCAATATCGTATCCGCGATTGCGCTTATACCGTCGGCATGAACTAGGCCTGGATAATCTGCCAGCTGATAGTCACCCAACCATTCACTGTGGGTTTTTAGCGAGGCTTCTCCCGCCAGCCCAATTCCTATTGGAATGTCAGTACGCCCTGCTACTTCCAACATTTTGGCAACTAATGCGGCCCTATAGGTGGTGTCGCCGGTACAAGTGGTGATCAGTTTTACTTCTAACTCTGGGCATTGAAGCAGATACGCTAACGCCCAAACATCATCTACATCTAAGCCAATGTCTGTGTCCAAAATAACGGGTATCGGCATAATAGTTTCTGCTATATAAATGTTAAAAACAGTTAACGACTCGCAGCAATAGCCGCAATAAAACTAGGCCCGATGCCACAGCAACCGCCTAAGACAGTGGCGCCCATGGCTCGCCAACGATCTACATACTGCATAAATTCGTCAACGGTCATTTCAATGTACTCGGTGCCGATCTCGTTGTCTAACGTCCAACCCGGCGGTATGTGATAGCGATTTGGATAAGCGCCTACCGGCTTATCGGTGAGTTTAACGATTTGTTCAATAGCAACTGAAATCGCCTCGGGTGCTGTGCAGTTAAACAAATAGGCGTCTGGGCTATAAGAGGCAACTGCCGCCATAGCCTCTTCTATACTCTCGCCGCTGCGTAAACCACCACCGGGGGTTTCATCTAACGTCCAAGCAATCCAAACAGGCTTTTCTGCGTCCACAGCTCTAGCCGCTTTCGCCGCATTTGCAGCCTCTCTTGCACAAGACATGGTTTCGCACAAATAGAGGTCTACTGAGGGCTTAAGTACGGTGACTAAGTTTTTATAAACTTCGAACCCTTCGGCATCGAGTGGCACTAAGTCATGACGGTAGCTTTCACTCAAGGGTGGCAGGCAGCCGGCCACTTCAACTTTACTACTTGCAGCATCAGCCGCCGTACGTGCCATCTTTGCGGCAACATCTGTTAAGTCTTCGTAACGCTCCGACATGCCAGCTTTGGCCAGATAGCTTGGAATAGTTGAATACGAATTGGTCGTAATGATCTCGGCACCCGCCTTGATGTAGTCACTGTGGACTTCCATGACCGCATCTGGTGAATCGAGCAATGCCCGCGCAGACCATAAACCGTTTGAGGGCATTATGCCTCGGGCGATAAGTTCTCCGCCCATACCGCCATCCAATACTTTGAGTTCTTTTTGCATATTCTGTTGTCTGTTGTTTAGCTTTGTTGGTTGATCAATTCTATTTATGGACTAAGCCAGAAAAGGGGCGCCCGAACACGTCCCAATAATTGTACTAAGCACTTTTTGCGACTCGCTACACCAGCGCAATGAGCACCTTTATTGACCAATCGAGGGCGAACTTTTAGTCAACCGCGAATAATAAAATACCGGCAACTTAACAGCAAAACTGACGTCACTGTCACCCATAAATAATGGCCGTACTATATGCTTCTGCAACCCGGTGTCTACGCGTCTGAACATGAATTATGTACAACCTTCATTGCATAATTTTCTGTCAGCTATGCTAATAATTTCGGTGGCGAGCAGGATTTGCAGCACAAGACAAAGCGGCGCGGCCCAGAGCAGGCTATGATTAAGTCACTACGGGACTTAGCGCAGCGCAAGCGGCTATAAGAACGCCTACAAAACTACATAGGCAAATCTGCATAATTGAGAGAGGTGAAAATGGCTTTAGTACGCTATGTAACGGAAATGGGCATGGGCACCGATGTCCACGGCGGCGATTATACAAAAGCTGCCAAACGCGCAGTGTCTGACGCCATTAGACACTCTAGCCTAAATTTTTTTCGCGCATTAAATAAATCACCCGACGACATGCGCATCACGGTGCGTATTGGCGCTGCCGAGCCTGACAGCATTGACAAGGAAGCCGTAGCCGCGCAGCTGCCTTACGGCAAGATCACCGTAGAAGCCGTGCTAGGCGGATTGAATGTACCGGCTGATCAAGGCAGCGACCTTATGGTTATTGCCAACGCCGCTGTCATTGTTTGCTTTGAAGAGTAAGAGGATAAGAAAAATAATTTGCGCTAGTCGGTTTGCTCAAATTTCTACATATAAATTTAAAACACATCGAAGATTCGAGAATATTTGATCGCCAGCTCTCTGCGCTTTTCTATCGGGCCAACTACGCTTTCATCATCTAACTCGTTATAAACCAAATACAAACCAGAGTTAGCTGACTGAAGCCAAGAGAATCTTATATTGGAGGCAACCAAATCGGATCTGTCGTCGTACTGAAGCAATACCTGCAAAAGAATTTTTGGCGTGAAGGAATAAGACATTCTCAACCTCGCCACATTCACTTCAAAAGCACCATTATTCACCGGCAGGTCTATGTTGTTGTTGCTCCACGTTAGATTGCTGGTAAAGGCATCGCCAAATCGATAGCGAATATTGGCTTCTAGCGCATTGCGATCACCACCATAGAATCCACCTATTCTTGAAGTCAACGACACGCTTATGGGTTTACGTCGATCACTAATAAGGACCGTTTGCGCTTCAGTATGATCGTACTCGCCAACACCGACAAAGGTTCCTGAATTAATTTCAAACGGATCTAGCACACCTTCATGAGTGAAATTCAAGCCTGTATGAATCTCCCAGCCGTTATGCCATTCCCAATGATTGTCTACATGCAAAAACCCCGACTCGTAAAAACCGTCATCGTCTCGGTACCCGCGATAAAATATATGCGGGCGCAGTTCAAACAAGCCAAGAAAGTCTTTGGGGCGGCGACGGTGAAATAGAGATGTGCTGATTTTTTCGTAGTTAGTACGACGCAGAAAACCTACTTCAGGATTAAAATTATTTTCTACTTTTGAGTAAGCAAACTGATTAGTCCAAGACTCTGAGCTATAGACAATTTTGGCTAAGCCCGCCATATCTTCACCGCGTAGTGTAGGCGTATCAGTTTTAGCGATGTAACCGGAGAGTGTGACTTTCTCGTTCACTCCCAATTGCCCATCTATTGCAAAGGTGCGATTTACATCGCCGGTCAATTCATCGTCTTTGTTTATCACTAACCCACCCAGAGAGGTGCGATCACCAAATTCTTGACTCACCCGGGCTAAACTGTAGCTGGCTTCACCTAAACCATCTTCGTTTTCGCTAGTGGTCATATGCAACAGACCAAGATTAGTTGCAGCGCCCGCTTTCCCCGAAAGCCGCAACCCTGCATCAATGGGTACCGGCGCTCCGTCCTCGTCTATACCAATGCGGCGACTAAAAAATAGTTCAACGTCGCCGCGATCTCCCACAGAAAATTGCCCAGCGTTCTCCAAAAAGAACGGGCGTTTTTCAGGCAAAAATATCGAGAAGCGGTCTAAATTGACCTGCACTTCATCCACTTCTACTTGAGCAAAATCTGTGTTGTAAGTGAGGTCTAACGTTAGGCTTGGGGTAACGGAATATTTAAAGTCAAAACCCACGGCTGTTTCATCGTGGGTTCCTGGCACCGCATCACCGCCCCTTGTTGCTTGAGCCAATACGTACGGGGTAAATTTTAGGTTGCGCTGCTTGGGTGCATGCAGGCCGATCAAAGTACCCGCTTGAGAAACACGGAACAAATTGTACTGCCGTTCCAAAGGCGACCAATAAGCTACTTCATCAGTTCGGCCAATATTACGCTGAAAATTAATCCCCCAATCTTGGACCTCGGCGGAACTATAGCGCAGGGACTTAAAGGGAATTGCAAATTCTGCACTCCAACCAAATTCACCCACCTTAGTCGCCACTTCCCAAGTAGCGTCCCAGTTCTTGTTGAAGCCACCACCGCCGTCTCGTGAACCTTCCTTGGTTACTTGACCATCGTATTGAGCGCCGCCGGGCGTGGTACCAAATACAAAGCCATTCTGCCGGTCTTGGAATCCATCAATGATAAATCGAAAGCTATCAATATTTCTTAAACTGGCGTCTCGCCGGGCATCGGAGATGATCAGAGTTTCAGGATCGTCATCTAAGCAGACTACCGCCAGATAAAACGTATCCTCGCTATAACCGATATAGACACGGGTTTTTTGACTTGCCGGCTGGCCTTGTTGAGGACGGACCTGAACAAACCCTGTGGCAGGCGCTTGGGCCTGCCAAACGTCGTCGGACAAAACTTCGCCATCTACTACTGGGCTTTGCAGCAAAGGTTGCGCGGTAAGGCTGGGCGATTTCGCGTCAACAGATTGCGCGTTCGCAAGGCCGGTTATCAGGACCAATACTGTCTGTAAAAGCAAACGCCGAACGAGGCTCTTCAAAAAACGATCCTTTTTATAGTTGTAGTGTGGTTACGGGGTCGATACGGATATGCTACATGCGCCTAAAGGCACTAAGCCGTTAATCAAGCAAAGCATTCAAAGTGGTGTGACCACACCGTTTGGTATGCCCAAGGCTATGCTAAATTATTTTCAGCATAGCCCAAGCATAGAACTACCTAATGGCAGCATTTTTACTATAGACGAGTAACGCGGACTGGAAGACTGGTGTAGCCTTTGACGAAAGACGAGAAAGTACGCTCAACTTCACCCACGACTTCTATCGTCTCAAAACGCTTCATAATTTCTTCCCAAAGTACTCGCAGTTGCATCTCAGCAAGGCGATTACCCATGCAGCGATGAATGCCAAAACCAAAGGACAAGTGCTGACGAGCATTCTTACGATCAATAATGAGCTCTTCGCCGCGCTCGAAGAAATCCTCGTCTCGGTTACCAGACACGTACCACATCAGCATTTGATCGCCTGCCTTAATCTGCTTACCACCTACGTCACAATCGTTGTTAGCAGTACGGCGCATATAGGCTAAAGGTGTTTGCCAGCGAATGATCTCGGCAACCATATTAGGAATAAGGTCATGATTTGCTTTGAGCTTCTCATACTCAACTGGGAATTCATTCAGCGCCAGCACGCCACCGGTCATAGAATTACGCGTGGTGTCATTGCCACCAACAATCAACAAAATAAGATTGCCTAAAAACTCTAAAGGTTCCATGTCTTTGGTGTCTTTACCGTTTGCAAGCATGGAGACAAAGTCGTCAGTAGGATTTGCTTTACGCTCTTCCCAGATGCGCGTGAAGTAAACTAAGCACTCAATGAGTTCTTCGCGGCGCTGCTCTTCTGTGTCAATTACGCCGCCACCGGGTACGGCTGTAGCCACATCTGACCAGCGCGTTAACTTGGCACGTTCTTCAAATGGGAAGTCGAACAAAGTGGCCAGCATTTGCGTAGTCAGTTCAATGGAGACTTTATCTACCCAGTTAAAGGTTTCACCTTCAGGCAGAGAATCTAAAACATTACCGGTACGCTCCCGGATCAAGCTTTCCATTGCCGCCAAGTTCCTTGTAGAAACTACCGGCGCAACAGTCTTGCGCTGTACATCGTGCTTTGGCTGATCCATTGCAATGAACAGGCTGATGTCCAAAGCACCGTCGGGCAAAGGCTGATCTATTGGAAACCCTAGAGTAATGCCTTGTGCGCTAGAAAAGTTGACGTGGTCAGAGTCTACTGCCTTGATTTCTTCATAGCGGGTTAAAGACCAATATCTACCGGCTACTTCGGTTTCGTTGAAATGTACCGGGTCATCGCGGCGCAGACGCTCAAAATACTCGAGCATACGGTTTTCGGCGAAAAGCCTGTTCCATACCGGGTTTATGTCTTCTAGTGGCAAGTCATTGGCGGCAGGAATATCGCCGCGCACTGTGTCTTGTTCAGATCCTGGGCGAACGTAACTAGGCGGTGTATCTGTTGCCAGTGACTCTTCTAAACTCGATTTAGTATCAATTGCTTCACTCATTAGTATCTCCCTTCTAATAGACCCCAAAACATACATGAGTTCTGGCTTTCTTGCGATGCCCGACCCTCGTTTTAGTATTATTTCGCTGCCAAATTTTGACTGAATATCGCCACCAGCGTGGCGTGATTTAAGAAAATAAAACCTAAATGCAAATAATTATCATTTAGTTGTTGATAATGATTCTCATTTAGATAAACTGCCTGCATTGAACATCAACAACATAGAATAAGAACTCATGAAAAGTAAAATAACCGCAAAAACAGCCGCTTTTAGACTCGCTCCACTGCTAGTGGCCAGCGTTATTACCCCAACTATTAATCACGCAGACGACAGCAGCCTGTTTATTGAAGAAGTCACTATAATTGGCGAGAAGGTCACCGGCGATCAAGTCAGCGGCAGCGCCCACTACATAGGTGCAGTTGAACTAGAACAACAAGGTTACTCAGATATTCAGCGCACCATACGCCAGGTTCCGGGCGTATCTGTGCAGATAGAGGACGGTTATGGACTGCGCCCCAATCTTAGTATTCGAGGCGTAGCTACAGAGCGCAGTGGCCGAATCACCCTACTTGAAGATAATGTTCTCATTGCACCCGCGCCTTACTCAGCGCCAAGTGCCTACTACTTTCCAACCTTTGGGCGCATGAGTGCGGTAGAGGTTCTGAAAGGCCCAGCAGCCATTACGCAGGGCCCCTACACCATTGGCGGCGCCATCAATATGATTTCCACGCCAATTCCCAATGAGGCTTCGGGCGCACTGAATATTGAGGCAGGTGAAAATTCTACCTACCGGTTACACGGCTATTACGGCGCAAAACTAGAGAACGGCCTAGCTTACTTGGTAGAAACCCATCAATGGCAATCGGACGGCTTTCAGTCCATTGACCGAGGTGGCGACAGTGGTTTGGACATAGCCGATTACATGCTCAAATTCAGCTATGCCCCCACGGGCTCGGACCATGCGGTGGAATTCAAATATCAAAAGGCTAAGCAAGATTCTGATCAAAGCTACTTGGGCTTAACTGATGCGGACTTCAACGCTCAAGCGCTGCGCCGCTACGGCATCTCTAGATTGGACAACATCGAAACAGATCACGACCAAGTTATTTTGCGTTATCGCTGGCAGGCAACAGAAGATTTGTCTGTTTCGGCCACCTACTACAACAATGAACATGAGCGCGATTGGTACAAAACTGAAGGTATCGATTTCGATGGCAGCAGCGATGCGCAATCTTTCTCGCGCACCAGTTGGTCCAAGGTCATTACAGCAATCAACTTGGGCGAAGATTTAAACGACTTTACCCCAGCTCAAATGAGCCAGATATTAGACGGCACTTTAGACACCGCCGCTGGTAGCATCCAACTTCGTTCAAACGCAAGAGCGTATTTCTCTAGAGGCGTACAACTGAACGTGGAATGGTCAACTAGCCTGGGCGAAACACAACATGACATCTCCTTTGGCTTGCGCGTGCATGAAGACGAAGAAGACCGTTTACAAAGAAACAGTACCTTTAGCCAACAAAGCGGCGCGCTGGTATTGGACGATCTTGGCCTACTAGGCAACGCAGGCAATCGCGTGCAATCTGCTGAAGCGTTAGCACTACATGTGTACGATCGCATTGAGTTTGGTCGTTGGGTGATCAGCCCTGGACTACGCTACGAAGATATTGACCAACAGCGGCAGCGCTGGGAAACCCGCTCAAGCCGTACCAATACGCCTGCTGTGAGAACTGACGCGAGCTTGCGCGACCAACGCCAAAACAAAACCCAAGTTTGGCTACCGGGTATTGGCGCGAGCTATCAGCTCTCAGACAGCAATGTGGTTTTTGCTGGCGCGCACAAAGGCTTCACCGCACCAACTAATGCACCTGATGTGAAAGAAGAAACCGCCATCAACTACGAACTTGGACTACGGCATTCGGGCGCTTTATATGCAGAAGCCACGCTTTTCCTCAGCGACTACGACAATTTATTAGGACAGTGCACCGCTTCATCTGGCTCAAACTGCGTTATTGGCGATGCTTTTAATGGCGAAGCCGCAACGGTTAAGGGTTTAGAACTGCTTGTTTCAAAAGATCTGTTTTCCTCCGAAACAATCAAATTCCCAGCAAGCCTGACCTATACTTACATCGACAGCCAGTTCGATACCGACATTGCCAACACCGACTTCTTTGGGTCTGTGAGCGCGGGCGACCCAATTCCATATATACCAGAACATCAAGCAAACTTGTCAGTAGGGACACTTTGGAGTGACTGGTCTGTATATGTAACGGCCAGCTACGTTGATGCAGTGTGTGTGAGAGCCTCTTGCGGAGATTTCGAAAAAACCGATGCTTCAACAACAGTGGACCTTGCCGGTCATTACCAAATTAACGAAACAACTTCTGTTTCGCTGAAATTGGAAAACGCAACTGACAACGAAGACATCCTAGGCCGACAGCCTTATGGTGCGCGACCAAACAAGTCAAGAACAGCGTCAGTAGGATTTAGAATAGAACTATAAGAAGATGCACCCCTAAGAAATGCCTCGATCTGGATCCACTAGATCGGGGCGACCCTGCCTTCAACCCCAGCCTAATTTCCGCACCAACACCCTTTCCTACTCATAAGTCCCGATAAATGTAGCCTTGTGCTTCAAGACTTCGACATGGGCTGAAAGTTCGGGGAATGCAGAGCCAAGCATCATCTTTAAATAAACACTGCGGTAGTCTTTAGCCCACCTTTATCAGATCAATACTCTAGTTTTTGCCGCGCAACTCTAAGACCAAATCTTTGGGCGTAGTCTCTGGCAAAGCAAGCACATCAACAGCGCCGGCAAAACGTTCATCGATAGCATTAGATATTTCATCGAACCGTCCCACAGCAGAAAATGCGTGGACCACATCATCCGAAATCTCTTGGGTCATTTCTGCCCATTGGCCTTTCTTCGACATATCGTTGAGCTTGCGGCCTAAGTCTTCCCAACCGTGGGATTCAAATACAGGCCAATACGAGGGGGTTGAGCCATAAAATCCAACCCGCATGCGCACCCATTCGAACATCTTGCTGACCGCCTCATCATCTGCGCCAGTAACCACAAACCCACCACCGGAAATTTCAAAGTTATGACGAGGCTTGCCTTTGTTATCCAAGCCTTTCTCTAGTCGCGGCATGATCACCTCGTCCAGATACTTGCGGGTACAAAACGCATGCAGCATGACGCCATCGCATTCCTCCGCTGCAACTTTCATCATAGCTGGGCCAACTGCTGCAATCTGAATTTTCGGTACATCGCAGGTTAACGGGTACGGCGTAAAATTGGGTGTCATTAAACTAAATTGGTAGTGCTCGCCTTGATAATCAAGTTTAGTGCCATTCGCCCAACAGTCCCAAATAGCGCGCACAGATTGCACGTACTCGCGCATACGTGGCGCCGGCGCACTCCACGGCACACTGAAGCGGCGCAAATTGTGACCCTTCACTTGGCTGCCTATCCCTAACGTAAAGCGACCGTTACTGGCCCGCTGCAAATCCCAAGATTGATTGGCGGCAACCATTGGGCTGCGCGCAAAGGCGATGGCTATATTGGTGCGAATCTCAAGATCGTCAGTTTGGGTCGCCGCTACAGCTAAAGGTAGAAATGCGTCCTGACGATTTTCTTGGGTAGAAATACCACTAAAGCCATTGTCTTGGGCTGCTTTCGCAGCTAAGCCCACTTGCCGCAAATCGTGAGCAGGCACGCCTGTATTAATTTTCATACCCTTCGCTTCCTATTTTGCCAAATCAAATGCACACAACCGATCTGCAGGTGCCGCAACCAAATTTAGGCCTGCTGTTTTTCTCGTGCTCGCTTAAATCCAGGGCGCTGGATAAGCGCCTCTAAATAACGTTTGCAGTTAGGCTTATAACGCGCGTCTAAACCCAGTGATACACCAAGGAAAAGCGCATAACCCACAGCTATGTCGGCAATGGTGAATTTGTCCGCGACCAAGAAATCTTTACCTTCTAACGCCGCTTCCACTGCACGCAACCGCGACCAATACCAAATGGAATAGTCTTCTACCACCTGGGGAATGCGTCGTTCTTCTGGCTCTAGGCGGGTGTAACGCAACACCAATGTCTGGGGGAATGTCAGGGTAGCATCACTACGATACAACCAATTCAGGTATTCACCATATTCTGGCTCATCTACAGTGACAGACAGCGGCGTGGGACCATATTTATCAGCCAAATATTGGCAGATGCCAGATGACTCGGTCATAACCATTTCACCGTCAGTAAAAGTCGGCACTGTACCCATTGGATTCAGATCTAGGTAGCCCGGGTAGGTGGCACGAGGCGGGAACTCCATATTGATCAGTTCATAATCCAAACCTAGTTCTTCTAATGCCCATAAGGGTCTTAACGAGCGCGAATCGCTGCAATGATATAGCTTCATATTTGTTCTCTACTTCTTCTATGATTTTTTCTATCGAATTTTGAGTTGCGCGCGGTCTAGCAGCGCTCGCTAGCCTACCGCATCTAATAAGAGGGGCCCCAACAGCGCTCGGTGATAGGCCGCATCGCCAAACTGATACTGACACCACAATGCGCGACGTAGAAATAACTGGGCGTCGCAATCGTAGGTGAAGCCAAAACCACCGTGAAATTGCACCGCACGGTCCCCAGCAAATGCAAAGGCTTCGCTGCCTTGAGCTTTGGCCATACGAATGGCTGACTCAATGGCGTTGGCGTCTTCACCAGCCAACAACGTTGCTGCGTGATAAAGGTGAGAGCGACATGCCTCCATAGATAACAGAATCTGTACAGAGGGATGCTTTAAAGACTGATAGCTACCAATGTATTGATCAAATTGTTTACGGGTTGTCAGGTAATCCACTATGACGTGCAAAACCCCTGCTAGACCACCCGCCATTTCAGCGGTCAATAACAATAATGCTGCCTGCTCTATGCTTGCGAAATCTGCGCCATGGAGTATCTGTTCCGTGGGCACAGTTACCCCTTTTAGATCCAGGGTATAACTGCGGCGAGTTTCATCAATAACAGTTTCTCGTGTCAGGGCATTGGCCGGCAGCTGATCTGCCTGCACCAGTACCAATCTAGGCGCACCGCCGATTATGGCCGAAACAATAAATAACTCTGCTTTGGGCGCATCTAGCACAAAGCACTTTTTGCCAGACAAGGACACTGCATCCCCAGAGATTACGCCCTGGCTTTGAATTTCCTGCAAACGCCAGTTACCGTCCTCTTCAGTCAGCGCCATGCTTGCAACCGCGCCTGCGGCAATTTTTGGTAGCCAATGATTCTTCTGCGCCTCACTGCCTGAAACCACCAAGGCATTCGCCGCAAGCACGGTGGGTACGTAAGGAGAACCCATAAGGTGTCGACCCATACTTTCAACAATAGGGACAACGTCTGCCAAGCTTAAGCCCAAACCGCCATACTGCTCTGGAATGGTAATGCCAAGCCAACCTAGGTCGGCCATTTCAGCCCAAGTAGCGGCATCTATACTGTCATCCAGCTCAATTTGCCGACGTACACCGTCTAAGGGCGAATTTTTTCGACAAAAATCTACTGCGGTTTCTAACAGCATGGTTTGTTCTTCAGTGAACTCTATAGTCGCCATGTGATTTTCCTCTTTAACCTTTGGGCAGGCCAAGCACACGCTCGCCAATAATGTTGTGTTGAATCTGCGTAGTACCACCACCAATGGTTCCTGAGAACGCATTCAGATAGGAGCGCTGCCACATACCGCCGTCAACGGCGTCTTTACTCACGTAACGAGCTCCATTAGCGCCTTGTAGCGAGATGGCAAACTGGCACATACGCCGCTTAAGTTCCGTGGCACGCAGCTTACTGGACATGCTGATAGCTGTGGGCCAGTCGGTCGCAAGTGCAGGCACCTTAGCTCGAGCTGCCATTAACAAATTGTTTTTCGACTCTGTAATTAGGTCCACTAACTCATTGCGTACATGAGCATCTTCAATAGCGGGCCGGCCATTGCGCTTGGCTCTACGAGCCAACTCAACGATATCGTCTACGGTTAAATCCATCATAGACAGACCGCCAGCCTGGCCGCCTGCTGCACCGCGCTCAAAGGTTAGGGTAGCCATAGCCACCTTCCAGCCCTCGCCTTCGTTGCCCATCATGGACGATGCAGGAATGCGCGCGTCATTGAAAAACGTTTGGCAAAAACCATATTCGCCGGTTAGTTTTTTGATCGGTCGGGGTTCAATGCCTTCTGCCTGCATGGGCGCTAAGAAGAAACTTAAACCCGCGTACTTGCTGCCGCCTTCCTGAGAAGTTCTTGCCAGTAAAATCATGTACTTGGCATAACTGCCTAGGCTGGTCCAAATTTTAGAGCCGTTAACAACGTATTCGTCGCCGTCTTTGACCGCCTTGCACTGAGCGCTGCCCAAATCTGAACCATGATCAGGCTCAGAGAAACCTTGGCACCACATGTCTTCGGCACTGAGAATACCTTTGATATATTTGGCTTTGTCCGCGTCGGAACCCATCATTAAGATCAGCGGTCCGGCCCAGTTCAAACCAATGGTGTTAGGTAAAAACGGTACGCGATGCTTAGCCATAGCCTTTGTTGCAATGTCTTGGAACACTTGATCGAGGCCACCGCCGCCATATTCCTTCGGCCACGCCATACCCACATAACCGTTTTCATAAACCTTGTTCTGCCAGTCACGTAAAAATTCAAACTGACTGTCAGTGCCCACTTCCATAAAGGTCTCTGGTAAAATAAATCCGGGATTAGCCGGCTTATTTTCCAAGAACCAACGATCTGCTTGTTCCTCGAACTCTTGTAGTTCTGCTTGGGTGGTTGTCATACTAGATGCCTCACTATTTTTAATTTTTGTCTAGCGCACTGCTCTGTTAAACCAAGTCTAAGCGGTCTCACGCAGCTCTAATAAAGGCGCTATAAGCTCAATCCACTTTTTAACGTAGCTCTGGGTAGTTTGCTGGTCTACCCCATAATGCTCCTGAATCAGTAACCCACGCATAAAACTGCGGGTCATATTCAGTAACATGACTACTTCTTGGTCATCACCATTTCTGGCCTGATAACTGGCCAAACTTTGTTGATCTAAATTCTGCCCCCAATCTACCAACTCCTTGGCAATACGGTTAGCCAATGCCTTGTCTGTACGCGAGGCATTGAGTACCTCCATTAAGGCACGATAGGCAGCCGTATTGATAAAGCGCTGCCAAGCATCCATCAGAGCAGTTTCCACTGAGGTAGGTTGAGTGTTTTTTCTTTGCACCGTTCTTAGCAGCAGTGTGTCCACGGTTGCAGCGATCAAATCTTCCTTAGTAGGAAAATGATGTTGCACTGCGCCCTTGGAGAAACCTGCTAGGTGTGCCACGCGTATGATCGAAGTTTCGGCATAGCCTACTTCCGCTAAAGAGCTAATGGTTGCACTACAAATACCTTCTCTGGCGCGTGCACTTTTTGCCTGCTGTAATCCTAATTGTGCGGTCACAAGTTCTCCTCGAGTTACAATAATTTAGCACAAAAAAACCTTCTGGCTGGCTTTTTATTCTGATAGGTTTAGGGCGTTGATGACAACTACATCTATAAAGTCCCGGGGGGAAAACATGCCGATACTGGAATCCAAATTGGACACCAGAGCTGACATTTTTCAGCAGAATAAGAGCGATATGCTGGAAACGCTCACAGAATTACAAGACTTGTACGACAAAGCCGCTGAAGGCGGCGGCGCTGAAGCTGTGGCGCGCATACGCAAGCGCGGCAAGATGCCCATCAGAGAGCGTATAGCCAACATATTGGACCGAGATTCCTCTTTCTTGGAAATCAGCCCGCTGGCTGCTTGGCGCTCACCCTATGATTTAGGTTCCGGTTTTGTTGTCGGCATTGGCGTTATAGAAGGCGTTGAATGTGTCATCTTAGGTCACGACCCGTCGGTTAGAGCGGGCGCATTCAACCCGTTTAACTCAAAAAAATTGATGCGCGGCTTAGAAATAGCCCGCGAGAACAGACTGCCCTATGTGCAGTTTGTTGAGAGCGCAGGCGCGGATTTGCGCGGCGAAGCAGGCGGCGATCCTGAAGCCGTTATTCAAAATGAAATTGAACATTTTGCTGAATCAGGGCGACTCTTTTACGAAATTACCGAACTCTCGAAGATGCGCATCCCTACAATATCCGTGGTATTTGGCGCAGCTACAGCTGGGGGCGCTTACCAGCCGGGCATGAGCGACTACAACATCATGGTTAAAAACCAGACCATGTTGGCCCTAGGTTCACCGCCCTTGGTGAAAATGGCCACAGGCGAAGATGCTGACGCTGAAAGCTTAGGCGGCGCAGACATGCACACACAGATTTCAGGTGTAGGTGACTACTTAGCCCAAGACGAAATGGACGCACTGCGCATGTGCCGGGAAGTGGTTTCACACCTTAACTGGCGCAAGCTTGGGCCAGAGCCAAAAGCTGATTTCACCGAACCCAAGCACAACCCAGAGGACATGCTGGGCTTGGTCTCCAAAGACCTACGCAGCCCGTTGGATATTCGAGAAGTCATTATGCGCATTGTCGACGGTTCTAAATTTGAGGAATTCAAACCCCTATATGGCCCCACGCTCGTGTGCGGATGGTCGTCCATTCACGGCTACCCCGTGGGTTTAATTGGTAATAACGGCGCGCTGTTTTCAGAGTCTGCGGAAAAAGCTGCGCAATTTATTCAGCTATGTAACCAGATAGATGTGCCACTAGTGTTCTTACACAACATCACCGGCTTTCTTGTGGGCACCGATTTTGAGCATGGTGGCATCACCAAAAACGGTTCCAAAATGATCAACGCCGTGGCCAATTCCACGGTCCCTCATGTCACCGTCATTGTGGGGTCTTCCTACGGCGCCGGTAACTACGGCATGAGCGGGCGCGCATTTGGCACTTCTTTCACCTACATATGGCCTTTCGCAAAAATCGCAGTCATGGGTCCCAAGCAGATGGCCGGGGTAATGACCATTGTTGGGCGCGGTGCTGCCGAGCGGCGTGGCGCAGAATTCGACGAAGCCGCCAATGAAGAGCGCGTAGCCATTGCCGAGCACTGGGCTGAAGAGCGGTCAAAAGGTTTGTACGCAACCTCTAGAGTTGCAGACGACGGCATGATTGACCCACGGGACACTAGAGAGGTCATTGCAATGTCTCTTTCGGCTTGTCACAACAACGAAGTTAAAGGCACCAAGGAGTACGGCACATGGCGCATGTAATCACCCCTATCACACGACTATTGATCGCCAACCGTGGCGAAATAGCACGACGCATCATGCGCACCGCTCATGACATGGGTATCAGTACCGTTGCCATTTATGCCGACGCTGACGCCAACGCACCGTTTGTCAACGAAGCAGACAGCGCGGTGGCTTTGAACGGTCGCACCACCGCAGAAACCTATTTAGATGTGGGCAAAGTTTTGGACGCGTGTCGGCGCAGTGGCGCTGACGCCATTCACCCCGGCTACGGATTTTTATCCGAAAACGAAGCCTTTGCTCAAGCGGTAATAGACGCAGGCATAAAATGGCTTGGGCCTACCCCGGAGGTCATTGGCTTGATGGGCAACAAGTTGTCAGCCAAAAGACTGATGGACGAAGCAGGCGTACCCACCCTTCCCGGTGTGGAAATTGAAGCCGATACCGACATCGTGGCAGCAGCTGCAAAAATCGGTTACTGTCTCTTATACACATCTGACGCTGCCGACGAATAGAGAGG
>OJFS01000314.1_pt1 | contig 20761 bp, 19 predicted proteins | sample 1594231 | NCBI WGS metagenome assembly OJFS01 (sample SAMN05416847, study PRJEB24817) | seawater metagenome | isolation source: Sea water | place: Canada:Atlantic | collected 2013-07
CTACACCTCTCTATTCGTCGGCAGCGTCAGATGTGTATAAGAGACAGATGATATTCCATCTTTTGATTTTATTGATTTAGATAAATTGGCTGAATTTATAATTAAACAAATGAACAATGAACAATGAACAATGAAAAAAAAATTACGCTTGAAAACTTAGTTAACGACCCAGGATCTTTATCGGAATATGACCCTAATGCAATGTCCATAGATAAAGCAAGGGAATACATACATAAATTTTTAGAAGTAAATTTAAAGACTGAATATGTTACTACTGAAGATGCACTTAATCGAGTTTTAGCTGAAACCATTATTTCAAAAATTAACGTGCCTAATTACAATAATTCTGCAATGGATGGCTTCGCCTTTAATTTAGATTCTATAAAGAAAAAAAATACACTAGAAGTTGCTTCAACAATTCTTGCAGGAGATTTATCTAGACAAAAAATCAAAGCTGGCTTTGCTGCCCAGGTGATGACAGGCTCAAAAATTCCAAACGGGACTGATACTGTTTTACCGTTCGAGCTAGTTAAGCAAGAAAATGATTCAATTGTCATTAGTGAACTACCAAAAAAAGGGGCTAATATTCGACAATTAGGGGAGGATATAAAAAAGGATGGAGAAGTTCTTAAGAAGGGAACGTTCTTAAGGCCTGCAGAAATAGGATTAATCGCATCAGTTGGAATAAATAAAACAAAAGTTTTTAAAAGATTAAAAGTGTCCTTTTTTTCAACTGGGGATGAGGTTGTAAAAGCTGGGCAGCCAATAAAGTCTGGGCAAGTATTCGATAGCAATCATTTTACAATTCAATCCATGTTAAAAAGAATAAACGTTCAATGCATTGATCTGGGAATCATCCCGGATGATAAGAAATTAATTGAAAAAACTCTTAGGAAAGCTGCGAAATTATCGGATGCAATCATTACAACCGGCGGTGTTTCAGTTGGAAAAGCAGATTATATGAAAGATATTTTAAAAAAAATAGGCAAGGTATTGTTTTGGAAGTTGTCAATTAAACCTGGCAGACCTATGGCTTATGGTGTATTTAAAACTACTCCCTATTTTGGATTGCCGGGTAATCCAGTGGCTGCAATGATTACATTTTACCAATTAGTGCAACCCGCACTCAAATACCTTATGGGTCATGATGGCTATAAACTTCCCATATTGTTTAAAGCTAGGTGCATCGCGCCTATTATAAAAAGGCCAGGCAGGATGGAGTTTCAAAGAGGCATTTTCACTAGTAAAAATGGGGAATTATCTGTCGAACCAACACCTCATCAGGGTTCTGGAGTGCTCAGCTCAATGAGTAAAGCAAACTGTCTGATTGTTTTAGATATAGACCAAAAATCAATCACAGTTGGTGAATATGTCAATATCCAATTAATGGAAGGCTTGGTGTAATAACATCATCACTAGGATATAATTTGAATAATAATTTAGTCTTTTTTTAAACTTCAAAATAAATAAAAGGTCTCAACAATATGAGTAAATTAGAAATAAATAAAGCTGTAACAAGCTTCAGCTTGCTTGGAACAAATGAGATAAAATTCACCTTGAATAATTACCTTGGAAAGAATGTTGTTTTATATTTTTATCCAAGAGACTCAACACCAGGTTGTACAAATGAAGGAATTGATTTCACAACCCTCTATCCAGATTTTAAAAAAAAGAATGTAGAAATTTTTGGTATCTCAAGAGATAGTATTAATTCGCACGAAAAATTTAAAAAAAAATATCACTTTCCTTTTGAGCTATTAAGTGACTCTGAAGAAATTGCATGCTCTCTATTTGATGTCATTAAAATGAAAAATATGTATGGCAAGCAAGTTCAAGGAATAGAAAGAAGTACCTTCCTAATTGACTCAAAAGGGATGCTCATAAAGGAATGGAGGGGCTTAAAAGTTCCTGGGCATGCAGAAGAAGTATTAAATTCAATTTCGTAAATATATTGCTTAATGGTTAAAAAAAATAATAAGAAAGTATTTGTCTTAGATACAAACGTACTCCTTCATGACCCTTCGAGCTTATTTAGATTTGAAGAGCATGATATTTATCTTCCGATGGTTACAATTGAGGAATTAGACAATAGCAAAAAAGGGAGTTCTGAGGTTGCCAGAAATGCAAGGCAAACACATAGATACTTAGAAGAAATTATTGGTCCTGCTAAAGATTTAAAGAATGGGTGTGCTCTAAAATCTAAAACAAATCCTCACATAGATGGAAAACTTTTTTTACAGACTGAGGCTATCAGCTATGACTTAACAATTCTGGCAGGGGTTAAAGCAGATAATCAAATATTAAGTGTTGTTGTCAACCTCAAAAATAAACTTAAAAAAACTGACGTAATTCTAGTCTCAAAAGATTTTAATATAAGAATTAAAGCGCGTGCTTTAGGTATTTCTGCTCAAGATTATTTTAATGATAAAGTCATGACTGATGCAGAATTACTTCATACAGGTATATATGAACTCCCAGAGAATTTTTGGGAGAAGCACAGCAAAGCTATGAAATCATGGCAAGAAGAAGGGAAGATGTTTTATAAGATTACGGGGCCACTATGTAAGAGTTTTTTTATTAATGCATTTGTTTTTTATGATTTTGATAAGCCATTTTATGCAATAGTTAAAATAATTAATGGGAACTCCGCTACACTTCAAATCGTTCAAGATTACACTTTGCCTAAATTTAATATTTGGGGTATCAAAGCAAAAAATAAAGAGCAAAATTTTGCACTTAATCTTTTAATGGATCCAAATATTGATTTTATATCTCTTTTAGGTCAGGCAGGCACAGGGAAAACTTTATTAGCATTAGCTGCAGGCCTTGTTCAAACATTGGATAAAAAAATATATTCAGAAATCATTATGACAAGAGCGACAGTTTCTGTAGGTGATGATATTGGTTTTCTCCCTGGAACAGAGGAAGAAAAAATGACACCCTGGATGGGGGCCTTAGAAGACAATCTAGATGTTTTAAATGAATCTGATGATAGCTCGGGTGATTGGGGAAGAGCGGCCACACAAGATTTAATTAAGTCTAGAATTAAGGTGAAGTCATTAAGCTTTATGAGAGGAAGGACTTTTTTAAATAAATATTTAATTATTGATGAGGCTCAGAATCTAACCCCCAAGCAAATGAAAACATTAGTTACACGAGCTGGTCCGGGCACTAAAATAGTTTGTTGTGGCAACATAGCACAAATAGATACGCCTTATCTGACAGAAGGAAGCTCTGGATTAACCTATGTTGTTGATCGCTTTAAAGGTTGGGAGCATAACGGTCATGTGACTTTAATGAGAGGCGAAAGATCGAGGTTAGCAGATTATGCAGCAGACACACTTTAATTTAGATCCTAAAAAAGGATTTTATCCTTACCTTTCCGCCCAATTTCTATCAGCTTTGGCAGATAATGCATTGCTTTTTGCAGCAATCGCCTTGTTAGCTGAAATGAATGCACCTACTTGGCACCAACCTCTTTTACTTCAATTTTTTGTTCTAGCTTATATAGTGCTTGCACCTTTTGTTGGCGCTTTAGCAGATTCTAGACCTAAAGGTCAAGTCATGTTTATGTCAAATGGGATAAAGCTTTTTGGTTGTTTGGCAATGTTTTTTGGTATGGAGCCTTTGTATGCATATGGAATCGTTGGAGTTGGTGCTGCAACCTACTCTCCGGCTAAATATGGCATATTGACAGAATTATTACCTAAGGAATATTTAGTTGCTGCTAATGGGTGGGTAGAAGGCTTAACTGTTGCAGCAATTATTTTAGGTGCAATTGTCGGAGGATTGTTAGCTAAGTTTGATGTTCAAATGGCTATCTTAATCATTGCAGTTTTATATCTTTTAGCAGCAGTTTTCAATCGATACATTCCTACTCTTCCAATTAACCATAAAATAAAATCAAAAAATCCATGGTTTTTATTTAAAGATTTTTATTTTTCTTTCACAAATCTTGCCAATGATCGCTTGGGGCAGCTTTCACTTGCAGTAACGACACTCTTTTGGGGTGCTGGAGCAACTTTAAGATTAGTCATTATTGCATGGGCAGCTTATGCCCTCAACTTTCAGCTCGATAAAGCAACACAACTTTCAGCTGTTGTTGCTTTTGGGGTTGCAATCGGTTCAGTTATTGCTGCTCGTTATATATCAATGAAAAATTCAGTAAAAGTTCTTCCTCTTGGGGTGCTGATGGGTGCATTTGTCTGTTCAATGGTATTTGTTTCAAGTTGGGAATATGCTGCACTATTACTTCTATTTATTGGTATTTTTAGTGGTATGCTCATCGTTCCCCTTAATGCTCTTCTTCAACATAGAGGTCATATTTTAATTGGCTCTGGTCACTCAATTGCTGCTCAAAATTTTAGTGAGAACTTGGGTATTTTAATTCTAAGTGGTGCCTACACACTTATGGTTAAAAATGATCTTCCTATTAATGGGATTGTTTTTATATTTGGCTTATTTGTATTAATGAGTATGGTGATCGCAACCATTTATTACTCTCAAGATAATAAATAATTCTTACTAATGTAACTTAACTCTAGTCTCAGTTCTTTGACTAAATAACTTTCCTAAAAATCTAAACAGAGTACTAGCAAACCCATGAAGTGCGAGTAAATGCATTTGATAAAGAGAGAGATACATTATTTTTGCTAACAATCCTTCTATAAACATAGTTCCACCCAAAATTGACCCCATTAAATTGCCTACAGTGGAATATCGCCCAAGATTCACAAGAGAGCCGTAGTCTTTATAAATATAATTAGGAAGTTTATCCTTGCCATTCACGACCCTCTTTATAGTTTTGAATAATAATGAAGCTTGTTGATGTGCGGCTTGAGCTCTTGGTGGAACATTCTCTGAAGCACCAGGGGAGACTGGACATGCAGCACAGTCACCAAATGCGAAAATATTTTCATCTAATGTGGTTTGTAATGTTGATTTTACTTTTAACTGATTAATGCTGTTCGTATCTAAACCAGCTATATTGCTCAAAAAATCGGGTGCCTTTATCCCGGCTGCCCATACGACCAATCGAGACAAAATCTGCCTGTCTTTATGTGTTTTAATTCCATCGGATGTCACCTCAGTTACTCTCTCTCCTAAAAATAAATTAACCTTTAGTTTTTTTAATTCATCTGCCACAGCCTGGCTTATTCTCAGAGGAAGGGCGGGGAGAAGTCTGGGACTTGCCTCGATTAAGTTTATATTAATATCCTTATCTGGATCAATGTTTTCTAACCCATAGGCTGCCATTTCCCTTGTAGCCTTATGAAGTTCAGCAGCAAGCTCTACGCCAGTAGCGCCAGCCCCTACGATGACTACTTCAAGTTGCCCTGGTTGAATTTTTGAGTCTTGTGTTTGCGCCTTAACAATCGCATTATGTAAACGACTATGAAAACGTTCTGCTTGATTTTGGTTGTCAAGTGCAATGGAAAATTCAGCGGCTCCATTGACAGAAAAGTCATTTACAGTGCTTCCGATAGACATAACTAAAGTGTCATACTGAAAAATTCTTCTTGAAATAATTTCATTTCCTTCATTGTCAAAATAGGGCTCGAGAGATACTTCTTTTTTCTCACGATCTAATTTATCCATCCTGCCTAAGCGAAACTTGAAACCATGCCAAAATCCTTGAGCTAAATAATCAAGCTCATCCTTATCTGGGTTAATACTTCCTGCAGCAATTTCGTGTAAAAGTGGCTTCCATATATGTGTTTTCTTTGCATCAATAAGTGTAATTTCAGCTTTTTTCTTTTTGCCAAGCGAGTCACCTAGCTTAGTAGCAAGTTCTAGTCCTCCGGCCCCGCCACCTACAATTAAAACTCTATGTAATTTCTTGTCTTCCATATTTTGATTCTTTCATATTGTATTGTTTGGATTTTTATTTCTGATTTGGCTACGGGCAAAAAAAAACGATTAAGCTATTATAACTTAATCGTTTGATTTTTTTATTTCAGAGTTGTAACTGTTATTTAACGTCCTCATTACCAGTTAACCCTTGACTACCATTTGTCCTGACCCATGCAATTGTTTTTAATAGCTCGTCAACAGTCATACCATCATCAGCTGTCATAACTCCATAGCCTTTTCCACCCATACCACCGTTTGTGCCATACCATATTGTTTCAAACATACCCAGGTTAGTAGCATCTTTAGGATATTTAAATGTTGGTCCAACTAGACCAGGTCCAACTTGTCCTTTTGCTGTAGGGCCGTGACACTGAGTGCATGACCAGTAACCGAATCTTTTCTTACCTCTTTTCTCAGCCTTTGCATCACCGACATAAATATTCTTTCCTGTCTTGAGGAACTCTATTTCAGCTGCAGTCTTAACATTATCTTTTTTCTTGGTATCACCAAAAGCCTTTGGGTCAGTAATCTTAAAAGTTGTACCATCTGTAGTTTTTTTCATTACAACGTCCGCTTGCGCAAAACCTGCAAATCCTATTGCTGCCCCAACTAGTGCAGAAGCGACTATTTTATTAATTAACATTTACTGCTCCTATCTATTATTAAGTTAACTCCCATTAAATAATTTTACCAAAACTTTATTCACCTGTGTCATATTTTGATAAAAAAATCTCTAATTTTTATGTCTTTTGTATCCATCTAACCTATCTATAAATACTGGTTCTGTATGTGGAATTCCATATTCGTCCATAATCGCATTTATTTTATCCATATTTCTAAAGATAGCTGCTTCGATCATTTCCCTTCTTTCATCCTCACCCTTTCTGACCCCAGCCGAGATATTCCAATATGTCTTACCTTGCAACTTCCTATTGCCTTCTGAATATTCTGGAATTTGTACAACTACCAAATCTTCACTTGCTTGTTTAGCATAATAACCGCCTAGAGGCCCCCACATGATTGCGACATCTATTTTTCCACTAATTACGTCCTCTACAGGTTCACCTGGTGATAGATTAAGATCTCTCTGAATTCGATATGCTCTTGCATTTGCCATAAGGCCATTTGAGTTTAAAGCTTGAGTTACTGGGCTTTTATCAACAAGTCCGATAACACTTTTTTTTAGGTCAGGCGAATCCCAATTTTTTATGTCATACCCACTATCTTTACGATAAATCCAAACATGGCCTGCACGATAATAAGGCTTTGTCGTATTTAGCGCATCATAAGTAGTATTAGTGCCTATAATTAAATCACATCTTTTTGCATTTAGGGTGTTTCTTAAAAAACCGAAGCGATCATGCCAAAACTGATAACTTAATTCTTTGTTAAGATCTTTAGCTAATAATTCAGCAATTTTATTTTCAAAACCTTCGCCTTTATCATTTGAATAAGGCATGTTGTCCTGATCAGCACAAACCTTAAATTCACTTTCCTTTGGAACGCGGGTTGGCTCACCTGGTTTACCCATATCTGAGTTAACAGCAATTGTATCAGCAGCGTTAACAGTAAAGCTTAGTAGTAAAATAAATACCCCGCGCAATATATTTTTTAACATTTTTAACTATTCCTTTAATTTAATTTTGAGCAATTATACCTTCAAAATTTACTTTAACCTCTAATGATAATCTCTATTTTTTTATACCGTTAACATCTCTTTTGTATAAAAAAAAACACCCTACCGAAATAGGGTGTTTTTAAGACAAACTAACTAGTACTAAGTTCTATAAAAAATTATAGAGCAAATACTGTTAATGCACCGCCGCCAGGAGCCGCGTTGTATTTTGTTAGTTCTTTATAACCACCAGCAGCACCAAGTGCGTCTGTGTCATTTGTAAGACCAAGGTTCATAGCCACACCAGCCCAACCACCGATGCCTGATAGGACACCAACGTGTTGTTTACCTTTGTGTGAATATGTGAATGCATTACCAATCACACCTGATCCAACTTGGAATTTCCAAAGTTCTTTACCGCTTTTCGCGTCAAGAGCTTTGAACCAACGATCTAAAGTACCGTAGAAAACTAAGTCTGAAGCAGTAGTTAAAGCACCACCCCAAGCAGAGAATTTCTCTTTGTTGTACCATACTTTTTTGTTAGTCATAGGATCATAAGCAGCAAAACCGCCCATTACGCCGTCAGGACCAGCAAACATAGTAAGTGTCGCACCAACCCAAGGCTGACCTGCAACATACTTAGACTCAACTGGTTCGTATGTCATACATACGTGGTTAAGTGGTGAGTATATTAAGCCAGTTTTAGGTGAGTATGCAGCAGGCTGTTGGTCTTTAGTACCAAGAGCAGCAGGACATGTACCTTTAGTGTTGTAATCTTGGTGTGTTGAATGTGCAGCTTCTTTTTGTGGCACACCAGATTTAAGATCAATACCAGTTGACCAGTTAACGAATGGATGCACTTTTTCAGCTGAAACTAAAGTACCGTTACTAGCTACCCAAGTGTATGCAAAACCGTTTCTGTCATGGTGCCATGCGTATGTTTTTCCACCTTTGTCAAAAAGGATAACTTCGTTAATACCGTCATAATCCCATTCGTCATGTGGAGTCATTTGCATGCCCCAACGTGCCATACCTGTATCTAAATCACGAGCAAAAACAGTCATAGACCATTTGTTGTCACCTGGACGTACGTCTGGGTTCCAAACTGATGGGTTACCTGTACCGTAGTACACTAGGTTTGTTTTTGCATCATACGGCCACCAGCCCCATACAGAGCCACCACCATGTTGCCAACCATCTTTAACTGCTTGTGGTTTTAGCCATGTTTTAAGACCTAGGTCTGCAACACCGCCTTGTAATTGATCGTTAGGAATTCTTTTGAAAGAACCACCTTCAGTGTTACCACCGTTTACATCTTCGTAAACTGATAAAGCTGAATATAATGGGTTTTCTTTGTTGAAGTCCGCACCGATTAATACTTCTGAATCAGGTCCAGTAGACATAGCTTTCCATGCTAGTGAACCGTCTTCGATGTTATATGCTGCAATAAAGCAACGAACACCAAATTCAGCACCAGAACAACCAGTCAATACTTTGTCATTGATCACGTGAGGAGCGTTAGTATTAGTAGCGCCAACTTTAGGATCAACGTTTGAAGTAGACCAAACTTTAGCACCTGTTTTTGCGTTTAAAGCAACTAGGTTACCGTCGTTTTGTTGTAGGAAGATTTTACCGTTACCAAAACCAAGACCACGGTTAACGTTATCGCAACATAGAACTGCTTGAACGCTAGGATCTTGTTTAGGGAAGTAAGACCATACAACTTTTTGGTTGTTGTTTAAGTCTAAAGCATATACGTTATTTGGAAATGCTGTATGTACATATAGCATGTTACCAATAACTAGAGGAGAACCTTCATGACCACGGTTTACACCAGTAGAAAGTGTCCAAGCTGCTTTAAGGTTTTTTACATTACCTTTATTTACTTGAGTCAACTTTGAGTAAGCCTGGTTGTCATGTTGACCACGAGGATGAGCCCAGTTAGCTGAGTTTGACATAGCTTTTTCTTGGTCAGCAGCAGCTGAAGCAACAATAGGCATAGCCATTGCAGCAGCAGTTACAAATCCAAGAGCTAATTTGATTTTATTTAATTTCATTATAAATCTCCATAGTATTAACTAAGGGTTTAAAAAAGAAGCAAGTACTTCCCCTACCTTATTTCGTAGTTTAAAAAACTCTTTAATAAAATAAGAAATTTACCTACTTTTAGTACTAATCTTTCTAGCACTTGAAAAGGATTTTATACCCCTAAATTTCTATTTGCAACAATTTTGTTACAATTTCTTTACATTTAATGATTTATTTTACTTATCAAAAAAACAACCTTTTTGGCTCTAAAAGTTTGTTAAACTTGTCGGGTAATTTTGTGGCTTTACGAATTAGGTTAATCAAACATAATAAGAAATAATATTTAATATAAATTTCAAAGAGTGAGCAAGAAATTATGTCCAGCATAAATAGCAGAGAGCTTTATCCAGAAATAAATCCATATAAAGAGTCATTTATAGAAGGTGATGATACACATGAGATTTTTGTAGAAGAATCCGGAAATCCTGAGGGGCAGCCTATTCTTTTTTTACACGGGGGGCCTGGGGGCGGGACTGGAGCTAAACAAAGGAGATTTTTTGATCCAAGCCATTATAGAATTATATTATTTGATCAGAGGGGTTGCGGAAAAAGCAAACCCTTGGGTGGAACATTAAAAAATACAACAGATAATCTTGTTAATGATATTGAATTAATAAGAAAAGAATTAAATATTAGTGAATGGATAATTTTTGGTGGCTCTTGGGGAAGTACGCTCGCGCTGGCATATGCAATTAAATATCCTGAATCAGTTCAAGGATTAATTTTAAGAGGTGTTTTCTTAAGCAGGAAACATGAACTCGAGTGGTTCCTAAAAGATGTTGATATATTTTTTCCTGAACTTCATCATAATCTTTTAAATCATATCCCAAATACGAGTAAGAAGAACCTTTTAGAAAAATATACTGAACTAGTGTTTTCAAATAATAAAGACCAAGCCTATCAGGCAGCGATTGCTTGGAATCAATTTGAGGGAAGTATATTAAAATTATTACCCCCTGCCGTTAGTTCAGAAACTAGTGAGGTAGACAATGAATTTGAACTTGCTCGAGCTAAAGTCCAGCTCCATTATATAAATAATAATTGTTTTGTTGATGGTGAGGATATATTAGAGAAATCAAAAATACTTAAGGATAAGCCTATCACCATAGTTCAAGGACGTTACGATATGGTGTGCCCTCCAAAGACAGCTTATGAGCTTCATCAAGCAATACCTCATAGTAAACTTATTATCGTTCCGAATGCAGGGCACTCTGCGTCAGAAGCTGGAACATTAAGCGCACTCTTAGATGCAACAGATGAATTTAAAAGAATCAATTCTTAATTTTTTAAGCTGAAAATTTTATAAAAAAATGCTGCAAAAAATTTTAGTTTTATTAAGAGATAAAAGGGGGGCGAAGTACTTTATCCTCAAAGAGATTCTTGATGGTTGCAAGAGGCATAACTTTATTGCACTGAATGCCTCAATCGCTTTCTTTACCTTGTTAGCCATAGTACCTTTGATTTTGCTAATATTATTTACACTAAGTCAGTGGCTTGCAAATTCTAATTTTGCTTTATCTCAAATTGAAATTGTCACATCAAGGCTACTGCCTCAGATTAGCGATCAACTTCTCACTGAAGTGGTCAATATTGCAACCCAACAATTATCTTGGGGTTTGGTTTTGTTCGGTAGTTTATTTCTTGCAACCACACCTCTCACTCAAGCACTTCGATTAAGCTTTATACAAATATTAGGCTTAGATAAAAAAAATACATATTTTAAAAATAAGCTTAAAGATATTTTTGCTGTGGTTGCCATTATGTGTTTTTTCTTTGCCGATATTTTTATAGATTTATACCTTCAAAAAACAACACTCATAGCAAATGAATATCTCCCAATATTCCAATACAGCATCGTTACGTTTTTATTATCACTTTCATTGATGACATTAATTATGAGTGTATTTTTTAAATTTTTTATGCCAACTAAAATTAAGAAAATGCATTTAATGCTCGGAGGCTTAATCACCAGCTTACTCTGGTTTGCATTAAATGATGTTTTTGGATTTTTTATTGGCTTGAGTCAGCCAATAGGACAATTCTACGGCGGTTTGAGGAGTGTATTTATTTCTTTAATATGGCTCTATCTAAATACGGGAGCAATACTTATTGGTGCTGAATTCATTGCAGCACTGCACAAACAAGATTTATTAGTATTAAAACAATTATTTCTCATTAAGAACATTCACAGACATCCTATAATTAATAGATTAATGTTGATGTACGGAAAAAAATATAAAAAAAATAAAGTTATTTATAATGAGGGGTCTCAAGACAACGATTTATACTTTGTCATTGAAGGAGAGGTCGCGATAAAAAGAAATGAAAAAATCATCTTTACCGTCAATCCTGGTGAATACTTTGGAGAACACGCTTTATTACAGAAAACTGCACGTTCTATGTCAGCTCGTGTCTGTTCCGATTGGGCAAGATTAATCAGGATAAAAGATACCAAGGTGAGAGCTATATTAGCTGAAGATCCAAAGATTGCAGAAATATTTATGTTTAATATGGCAGAAAAATTACAGAAGTTCTTGTGAGGGTTTTAAATCAAATGCGATACAAATTCTTTCCTCATCAGACTCAAAAGGAATTGTTCGGTGAAACACAGATGATGGAAAGAAGATAACATCACCTTCTTTAGGTTTAATAACTTTTTTAGGAAAATCATCGTTAACAATTGGATAGTCATCACCATGAGTACTAAGTTCAATTGCCCCGTCATCTTGAGTTTTTGTATTTTTAGGAATAGATAAATAAATTGCACCGCTAATCCATCCATCCTCATGTATATGGGATGTTAAATGCCCACCCGATTGCATTCTCACAAACCAAGAACTGCTAAATTCAATTTGCTTAGGAAATAATTTTATAAACTCACAGTCCTCATTTTTATAAAGCTCATAATATTTTTTAATAGCATCTTTTAGACCTAATTCTAAAGCTTTAAAAGAACTCTCTTTTCTTTTAAATAAGTTTCCAGCAGATTGCGTTCCATAATATAAGCGGCTTTGTTTGCGATCATTAATATCTGCATTATTAATATCTTCTAATAATTGATATCTGAGCGCTTCATTATCTTCTAATAAACAAGGTATGGATTGGTGTGATACAAAATTTAAAGGTTGTGGACAAAACCGATAAGTATTTTCCTCATTAAAATTTTTCGCATAGTGTCCAGAGAGTGTCGCCAAAAAAGGAGAATTGTGTTTTGAGTGCTCAATATTAGCAAACTCTTCCTTGAACAGATCAAATTGCTTTGATTTATAAAGACAATAAAGAATTCTCTCTTGCCAATCCTCGAACTTAGAAACCTTAAAATAATTAATAGCCTCTTCAAGCGCATTATTATCATATAAGAAAACAGCTAACTGATAATTAGCTCTTGGATGTTGAGAGTCAACTTCAACAGCCATTCTTAAGAATCGATTAGCCTCCGAAATATTTCCATCATGCCATAGCGCATCCCCAAGATCAGAATAGAATTCTGCTTCCCCTGAACCAAGCTCAATCGCTTTTCGGTAATGATTTATTGATATAGATAACTTACCTTGATTTCTCAAAACATTCGCAAGATTATAATGGCCCCTACCATCTTCTCTAATGCTCAACGACTTTTTAAAAAATTCTGCTGCCTCATTAAGATGTCCTTGAAGCTGCTTTATTGTCCCTATGTTTGTAACTGCTTCATAAAATCCAGGTTGAATTTGAATTGCTTTTTGATAGCATTCGGTTGCCTCATCGAACCTTCCCATACTTTGCAAAGCGATACCTAAATTGAAATATGCTTCCGGAAAATTATTATTTAGCTGGATTGATTTTTCATAAAATTGAATAGCTTCTTCAACTTTATTTTCAGAAAAAAGAATTGCCCCTAAGTTGAAATTCATTTCGGGTATGTTTGGATTAATTTTTAAAGCATTTTTATATGCACCTGCTGCATTCTTAAGAGAACCTTTTCTTTCAAAACTAACGCCCAATAGATTGAATAAGATAATTTCTTCAGGATAATCCTTAACTAAAGAAGATGCCTTGCTGATTACATCATCGTCTAAGCCCCTTTGATGTAAAGCTATTAAATTTTGTATCTCTGTTTGCGAAATTTTTTTCATATCTAATAAAATTTTTTGAAAAACATGATAATTTTCATACTCTCTTATATTATAAAACAGGTCTTATTAATCTTTATACAAATATACAAAGCTTAAGACAGTAAATCCTTGTAAATTTAATATCAGGAACCTTACGTCAATGTTAAAATATCTCTTTTAATAAATAATTGCTAGGAAATAGAATGGTCCCTTATACAACAATCGAATTAATTGGCGCTTCTTTATTTCTTATCGCAATTATTCATACCTTTTCAACTAAATATTTTGAACATCTAGCGCATGTCCACAAACGTTTTTCAGGCATCCTTCACTTACTAGGTGAAGTTGAGGTTGTTTTTGGCTTTTGGGCTATGGTGCTTGTGTTATTTATTTTTGGTATCGAAGGTGGCGACATAGCTGTCAATTATGTCGATACTCGAAATTTTACTGAGCCGATGTTTGTTTTTGTGATCATGGTAATTGCTGGAACTCGACCTATTCTTGAGTTATCCAAAAAAATTGTTTTACTATTTTCAAACTTCATTCCTTTAAATAAAGAATTAGTCATATATTTTCTACTTTTAAGTTTTGTTCCTTTATTAGGTTCGTTCATTACAGAACCTGCCGCAATGACTTTGGCTGCACTTTTACTAAGCCAAAATTACTTTGGGAGCAAGGTAAGCAGTCGCTTTAAATATGCCACCTTAGGTGTGTTATTCGTCAATATTTCAATAGGCGGCACTTTAACTCCCTACGCAGCCCCTCCAATTTTAATGGTCAGCAATACATGGAATTGGGATATTTGGTATATGTTGGCAAATTTTGGATGGCGCGCCAGCATTGGCGTTCTAGCAAATGCGCTTATTATTACTTTTTTATTTAAAAAGGACCTAGCGAAAATAGTTTTTAAAGATGATGCTAAATCAAACGTTCCTCCCTTAGTTATCCTGATTCATTTGTTCTTTTTGATTAATGTTGTTTATTTTGCACACCATCCATCAGTATTTATGGGCATCTTCTTGTTTTTTATTGGGTTTACCTCAGCCTACAAGCATTATCAAAATCCACTTATTATTAAAGAAGCATTACTTGTAGCCTTTTTTCTGGCAGGTTTAGTTGTTTTAGGAGGTATTCAAGGGTGGTGGATAACGCCTGTTCTCTTATCTATGGATTCTAGCGCTGTTTATTATGGTGCAACTGCTCTTACTGCTCTTACAGACAATGCTGCCCTCACCTATTTAGGATCTCTTGTAGATGGGCTCTCAGATGAATTCAAGCTTGCCTTGGTAAGCGGTGCTGTAACTGGTGGTGGGCTGACTGTGATCGCGAATGCTCCAAACCCTGCTGGAATCTCTATTTTAAGAAAACATTTTTCTGAAAAAAATATTAGCCCACTTGGTTTATTGGTGGCTGCTATTCCACCAACACTTGTTGCAATCATTGCCTTTAGGTTTTTATAGTTAGATGGAAACATATATCTACCACAATAAAAAACTAATCAACAAAAGAAAAAAGCTGCGTCTCACCATAAGTGATGCCGCCAAAACATTAACTTTAAGTACAACCCAAATTAAATCATTAGAAAATAATTTAGATATCGGTTTTGCGTCACCTAAATATAAATTAATTCTTTTAAAACGCTATGCAAAGCTATTGGATATCGAGCTCGAAGACCTTATCGAAAATAAAGATATATCAAATCTAGAAAAAGAAAATAAACCCCCTGCTCAAAAAACTAATTCGGCTCTTTACAATAAAGTAAATTATTCAGTTTTAGCCATTATTCTTTTTGGATTGGTCATTTATTTTTTTAATACAGATTTGTCTAAATCAAAGAATAAAATACTAGACTTAAATGAAGTCACCCCTGAACCTGACACTCTCTCTATTGAAATTCACGAAGAAGAACATATTGAAATAACAGATAATTTATCTAAAAATTTAGGTAGCTCAGAACAAATTTCTGATAATGACGATGAATATGATCAATTAGATTTACAGTTTAATGAAGAACCTATTACCATAGCAGATGATTTATTCGCTTCAACTGAACTCGATAGTACCTCTGAAGTTATAGCTTTTAATTCTGATGAGGATTTTGTATGCAAAGTCGGTACCACTCAATTGAAATCATTTTCAACGCAAAATCCTGAAAAACCTTCTTACTATTTTTATATTATTTCTCATGACTCTCAAAAAATATGTGTAGTTGATTCCTTAGGGGCTCTTAAGGAATATGATTTTAATAAAGGGAGCAAGCTTAGCCATCATGGCTCACCACCATTTAAAATCCAGCTTAACCCGAATGTTAGTGAGGTTTACTTTGAAGGATGGAAAGTCAATCTTCAAGATAATGATTATTTCATACAACTCAACCCTGCACTCACTCCCTAATTTTAATTTATTGAGCAATCAATAATTCATTCCAAGAAGTCGTAAACGAACGACTTTTATTTAATTGTCTCATCTGCCACTCTGGGTTTAATGGCTCTGTTCCTAAGCGAACACTTTTCTTATTAAACTTATTATTAATTTTATCAACCACTTCCATAGAGCTATTGCCAACGTCCGGCCAAAGATTTTTTTGTTGTATTGATTCACTGATAAGTCCCGATAATAAAACTCCGCACTTTGTATATTTAATATTTGGCTTAAATATAACCCTAAGCCCTTCTAGAGCTCTAGGTAACATTAAATTATGGTGATTCGTTGGAAAGTCTAAGGAAATTCTAATCGCCTTTGCATAGTAATTATCCTTACCTTTGTGAGGACTGCTTCTAATAAATAACGTAATACTGGTAGCAAGCATTTCTTGCTGCCTTGCTTTATATGTCGCTCTAGATAAGAAGGTGGTAATGGCTTCTGAAAGCATTTCTATAGTATTCACTGGCCTACCAAAACTTCTTGATGATAAAATTTCTTTTTTTTTGGGGGCTTCTGTGATAATTGGAAAGCAAATAGACTGATTTAATTCCACCACAATTCGTTCTATATTCACATTAAAGTAAAAATTAATCTTGGCTGGATTAGTCAATTTTAAATCCAGTACGGAATTGATACCCATCTTTTTTAATTTAGCAGATGTCTTAGCTCCCACTCCCCATACCTTACTGACATCAACATTAGCCATTATTTGGTTTATCTCATTTTCTTTCATCTTACTAAAGTCACAAACGCCTTGCCAATTAGCTTGAGTCTTTGCACAGTGATTAGCAAATTTAGCTAATGTTTTTGTAGGGGCTATTCCGACACATACAGGCATACCCAACCACCGCGACAATCTTTTCCTTATCAGCCTACCAACTGCATTCAGATTTTTCTGGCCACTTAAGTCTAAGAAACATTCGTCAATAGAATAAATTTCTTGAAGATCAGCAAAGCTTGAAAGTACCTGCATAGTACGAAAGCTCATATCAGCATAGAGCGGATAATTTGATGAAAGAATATTTACTTTATTTTCATGCAAGAATTTTTTAATTTTAAATAAAGGTATTCCCATCTTAATACCTAATTTTTTAGCTTCATTACTTCGAGAAATAATACAACCATCATTATTACTTAACACAACAACGGGCTGGTTTATAAGGTGTGGATTAAATAATCGTTCGCAACTAACATAAAAATTATTGATATCAATTAGCGCTATCATTATTTAAATTTTCTAACAGCGCCTGTGACCACCCCCCATAATTCAAACTGTGTATTCTCATCAATCTCAATCGGCTTATATTTCTCATTGGCTGGTAACAAACGAGGTCTTAATTTATATTTAGAAAGTGTTTTAATCGTAAAATTTCCATCAACAGAAGCTAAAACTATATCTCCTATTTTCGCCTGCATAGAGCGGTCAATGATTACAATATCTCCATCATTGATGCTTGCATCAATCATAGAGTCTCCTTTTATTTTCACAAAAAAAGTAGCATCACTTTTTTTAATTAAATATTCATTTAAATCTAAACGCTTTTCAACGTGATCATCTGCAGGTGAAGGGAATCCAGCAGGTACTTTATGTTCAAATAGAACAAGAGGGTTATAGGCAGTCTCTTCATAGGCTAGGCTAATTCCATCAATATTATTCATCCTGGATAAGTTGAGATATTTTTTAATATCACCTAAAGAGCTTCGTGGAACTCTGATTACCTTAGTTTCTTCTCCATACAATCCACTACCGGACTTTCTTCCAGCTCCTAACCTAACACCACCCCGATTATTTTTATGCTTGACGATTTTCATTTGAATATTGTAACATTAATCAAATATATTACCGGTTAAAATTATTTTCTTTTTTTATTGACAACAAAGTTCAAAGAGGGCAAAGTAGTTTTAACCTTGCCTGTAAAGCAGTAAGCGTAGGGGTGGTAGAAGATAGTGAAAAAAAATAATTTATAAACAAACGGAGGTTTTATGAACAAAGGTGAATTAATCGAAGCAGTGGCAGCAGCAACAGACGACACAAAAGCAGGTGCTGGACGTGCCGTTGATGCAGTAGTCGAATCTATCACTGGAGCATTAAAAAAAGGTGACACTGTTACCCTAATTGGCTTTGGTACTTTTAAAACAGCTAAAAGAGCTGCTAGAACAGGGCGTAACCCTCAAACTGGTGCAGAATTAAAAATCCCAGCAAGAACAGTACCTTCTTTCAAAGCTGGAGCAGCATTAAAAAGCGCAGTCAACTAAGAACGTAATTACAGTTAAAAAAATTGCCCTTAAATGGGCATTTTTTTTACATGCCGCAATTCCGACATTTTCCTAAAACTTTATCAAAGCCTTTGATTTCACTCAAACCTATAACATCCTTAAAATTCGCTTCTTCGACATTGGCACCCGTTAAATCCGCACCCGTTAAATCCGCACCCGTTAAATCCGCTTGAATTAACTCAGCTCTATACAAATTTGTATTTCTTAAATTAGCACCCCTTAAATCACCAAAAATAAAACTGGCAATATTAAGATCGGCATCTTCAAAATCAGTATCTTTAAAGTTACCTCCAGCAGAATCAAATTTCATTTGCCCCATTGGCTGATTGCCTACATCCAAACCAAAACGTCCATTTTTCACCAATGCTTTTGACATATTCACCTTCCCAAGGGTGCCAATCATACGTGCATTGGTTAAGTTTGCACCCATAAAGTTAGTATCGCCGAAAATAGGTTGGAAGATAGTCGCTTCAATTAAAATAGCCCCCGCAAAGTTTGCTTTTTCTAATCTGGCGAGGTTCAAATAAGCTCTTTGTAAATTGGCTCCAGAAAAATTTGCATCTCTTAAATCAGCACCAAAAAAACTAGTATTAATCATTACGCAGTGAGTTAAATCTTGGCCTTTGAAATTTAAATACCCCAAATCTGTATTAGAGAAATCACAATCCGGGTCATCTAAAATTTCATTAGCTTCAGCTTGAGAAATTTTGACCCTTTCTACATTATTTTTTTTATAAAAAGCAACCGCGCTTGAAAGAGTTTCTTGAGGGTTTTCTAAGAATATAGATTTTGATTTTTTATTGCCAAAACAGTATTGTTTGCCCTCGAAGGTACTATTGATATCACAATCTGTTTTATGAAAATTACCTTCGGCTAAACTAGTTGTGCAATATTGTTCGAGTTCAGCAGCGTGAAGTGGGGAAAAAAGAAACACTAAAAGAAATAAAAAAAAATTTATTTTCATAATATAACCCTCCGATTATTATTTAAAGTATAGACTTAATAAGTTATATTTAGTTTTATATTTAATTTTAGGAGTCATTGTGTAGATGGGTACAGTCTTTATTACAGGAGCCAATAGAGGTCTTGGATTAGAATTTGTTAAAGAATTTATAGAAAAAAATTATAAAGTCATTGCGACCTGCAGAGATCTAAATTCATCTAGTGATTTGAGTAACCTTGCCAAATCAAATTTAACAATTCAACTGCATCAGTTAGATGTGAGTAATACAAAAAATATTCAAGACTTATCGGATCATTTAAAAAATGAGCCAATAGATATTTTGATTAATAATGCAGGCATATATCGTTCTGGCAGTTTTAGCTTAGTTAATAAAGATAGCTGGATAGAAAGTTTTGTTACAAATACGATTGGCCCTTATGAAGTTATTGAAAATTTTTTACCAAATATTTTACAGGGTCTCGAAAAAAAAATTGTTTCTATCACTAGCAAAATGGGAAGTATTAATGATAATACCAGTGGCGGTTCTTACATTTATAGATCAAGTAAAACGGCTTTAAATAGCATGATGAGAAGCCTTACTCATGACTTAAAAAACCAAGATATTGCAACCATGACACTGCATCCTGGTTGGGTGAGGACGGATATGGGTGGAGCTGGTGGATGGATTGATGTCAAAGAAAGCGTTTCTGGAATGATAGATCAAATTTCAAATTTATCACTGCAAAATACAGGGCAATATATTGATTATGCCGGCAAACCTATTAAGTGGTGATCATCAAAAAAGGTGTATTGAAGGTACTAAATTCTTATCATCTCTAGATCAAGATTGGAATTTACTAATATCTTCAGTCGGCCCTTGTAAACTTAATTTAAGTACGGAATTAGAGCCTTATCAAGCTTTAATTAAGTCTGTAATCTTTCAACAATTACGACCAGCCTCTGCTTCTGCTATTTTTAATAGATTCACACAATACTTTGATAGTGATTTCCCAACAGCAAAACAAATTATAGATACCCCTAAAAATAAATTAAAAGAATGTGGGCTTTCGACCAATAAACTCTCAACAATTATTGGAATAGCAAACCAAGAAGAAAATGAAGGATTAGAAAATCGTAAAGGTTTTGAGATAATGAGCGATATTCAAATAATACAAAAATTAACAAGGATTAAAGGGATTGGTGAGTGGACTGCTCAAATGTTAATGATATTTAACTTAGGAAGACTTGATATATTTCCTGTGAGTGATTTTGCAATAAAAAAAAATTATTCTCTTTTTAAAAATATTGCCTCACCTATTAATATAAAAGATTTATCAAAAATTTCCGAAGAATGGAAACCCTTTAGATCTATTGCAGCATGGTATCTTTGGCAATATAAGTTAAAATCCTGTTAGATGAGTAAATTAACTGTCTCTTATACACATCTGACGCTGCCGACGAATAGAGAGG
>OJFS01000324.1_pt1 | contig 20266 bp, 20 predicted proteins | sample 1594231 | NCBI WGS metagenome assembly OJFS01 (sample SAMN05416847, study PRJEB24817) | seawater metagenome | isolation source: Sea water | place: Canada:Atlantic | collected 2013-07
TCTACACCTCTCTATTCGTCGGCAGCGTCAGATGTGTATAAGAGACAGGTCTAAGCTTAGGTGCGAAAATGGCTGTATCATCTGGGAGCACGTGGTTAACATTAGTATTGTTTTTAAGGTTTGACGAAAATGCGCCACTTGAAAAGCTAGACAAGAAAACTGCTAATAATAAAAGATACGATGATTTCAATTTATGCTTATGATTGGTATATTCACTATGGTTAGGCTTAAAAGCTGATATAAAAATATATGAAGCTTTATTTACCATTTAATTAAATTACCTAATTATTTATTGCAGATTATGAGATTAAATATTTTTTAACAAGTAAAAGTGCTTTAAAGAAAGCAATTGGCCAATTTATGAATAAAAGAGATTAATTATTCCCTATGTTTTTTTAGACTTGGTGGCATATAGAGCAACAGCTGTTGCATTCGAGACGTTAAGTGAGCCAAACTCAGCAGCATAATCAATTTTTACTAATTCATCGCATGTTTGCTTTGTTAATTCTCTTAAACCAGGACCTTCAGCTCCAAGAACAATAGCAAGAGGCCTATCTTGATGTAATTTTGCAATATCATCAATGCTATTGTCCGCTGTTCCGTCTAATCCAACAACATAATATCCCATTTCTTGTAGCGTTTTAATAGACGTAGCAAGATTTCTAACGCGTATGTAGGGTTGTCTCTCAAGGGCACCTGATGCTGTTTTAGCTAATGCACCGGTTTCTGGAGCTGAATTACGTGCTGTGGCAATCACAGCGCGCGCACCAAACACTTCTGCTGAGCGTAATATTGCACCTACGTTGTGTGGGTCAGTAACTCTATCAAGAATAACTAATCGAGCTTTCTTATCATTACGGGGAGCGCAAACTGTTGACATGTTTCCCCAGTCTAGTGGCTTTACTTCAAGTGCTGCACCTTGGTGAACTGATTGTGGATCTATTGGTGGGTTAAATTTGCGAGGATCAATAATCTCTACATCAATGCCAGATTTTAAAATTGAATCTGCCAATTTATCACTAGCATTTTTTGTTACCATAAGTTTGATGCGTTCTCGCATAGGGTTCTCTAATGCATCTCGCACTGCATGAAGGCCAAACAACCAAACTGTCTCAGCAGACCCAGCACTTCTTTGGCGTTCTTTTTCTACAATCCAAAGTGGTTTTTTCTTTGATTTTGGTGCCATTTACTTTGTCCTGATCAATTTATTCCTCTTTGCACTGCTTATGCTTGCACTGCAAGTTCACTTTGTTTGTTTTTAATGTTGACGAACGTGATTAGTCCGCCTATTCAGACGCTCGTTAGATATGTTTTCGTATCTGTGGGCGACAGGCCGCAAGGTGTGGCAGGGGACTGTAACTCCCTCGCGGAGACGCACGCCTGGTTCGATTCCAGGGTCGCCCACCACTTACTCTTAGGCGATTAAGCCACGAGAGACTAAGTGAAAACCACAAGAGATTTCCAATAAAAAAGTGGAAAAATCGTGTTTGTTTCTTACTAAATTTTAATTTGTACTCTAGCTCTTCTGGTAGTCTTTATTAATTTACAAGTGCTCTGCCTTCACATGGTTGCTTCTTTTTAAACAGAAACAATATTAAGCAAATTGATACCTAATCTCGTATGTCTGATGACACGCTAAATTACACAAGTTAGCTTCGCAAAGCGACCTTATTTTTATAGTTATCAAGTTCTTTGAGTAATCCTAGACCAGTAGGTACGTTCATACGTTTGCAGAATTCATTCCAGATTGTTCCGAATGGAAGGTCCTTAAACTCTTCAGTCATCATGAAGCGCGTAGTGAAGTCTAATTTGTTTTCCGCAGATTTCAGTTGATTTAGAGGTAGCAATAGTGCTCTCAATAATGACTTCTGCATATTGCGTGTACCTATTACCCAAGCAGCTGTTCGACTGATAGTAGCATCAAAAAAATCTAGTCCGATATGCGTGCGCCCGAGCAGCCCCGAAGTAACTAATTCTTGAGCTATCATAAGTATTTCGTCACTTTGTAATATGACATGATCACTGTCCCATCGCATAGGTCTGGATACGTGCAAAAGCATTTCGTCGACAGACAGCGCAACTGCACTTAATTTGTCGGCAACATTTTCTGTTGGGTGAAAATGTCCCATATCAAGGCAGAGAATTGTACCATTACGAATAGAGTAGCCCATATAGAATTCGTGGCTACCAACTGTCATAGCCTCAACTCCAATACCGAATAGCTTACATTCAACTGCGTCGCGCATCTTAGTGGAATCCAGTTTTTGTGAGAGCATTTGGTCGAGAGACTCTTCAAGGCGTTTACGTGGACTAATCCTATCAATGGGATAATCTTTATAACCATCTGGAACCCATATATTGTTTATACAGGCTGATCCTAGCTCTTCGCCAATTTTTGCTGCAATTTCTCGTGTACGTTTTCCATGTTCAATCCAAAAGTCACGAATGCCTTTATCAGGATGGCTAAGTGTCAAATTGTCATCAGCTTTTGCATGGCCAAAAAATGTGGGATTAAAATCTAGACCTATATTTTTTTCCTTGGCCCAATCAACCCAGGGCTCAAAGTGTTTGAACTCTATCTCGTCACGGTCTGGCGTATCCTCAGTATCCATATACATGGCATGTAAATTAAGGCGATGTTTGCCTGGAATAATAGAATATGAAAAATCTAGATCAGCACGAAGCTCTTCTGGAGTGCTAGCTCGTCCTGGATGGTTGCCTGTTGCTTGGATTCCACCACCAGAAGTACCAGTTTTCTGTTCAAAGCCGACTACATCATCGCCTTGCCAGCAATGCATTGATATTGTGATCTTTTTTAGTGTATTAATGGCTTCTTCTGTATCAATGGCCCAGTCAGAAAATTGTGCTTTTGCAATTTCGTAATTATTCATAACTGTTTCTCCTGAATGTCTAATCAGCGCGTAAATGCTTGTACGTTACCCGCATCTACGTTGATTATATTACCTGTTGATTTAGCAGACATATCTGAAGCAAGGAAGTAGCAAGCTTCTGCAATATCCTCGGGAAAGACTGATCGTTTCAACATGGATCTTTGGCGGTACATCTCTTCAAGCCCCTCTTTGTCAGTGCCATGTGTGTCGGCTCGTTGTTCTAACCATTCACCTTCCCATATTTTTGAGTCGCGCAGAACAGCATCGGGATTGACGACATTTACTCTTATACCGGCCCCAGCTCCTTCCAATGCAAGACATCTTGCAAGATGAATTTCTGCTGCCTTTGCTGTGCAGTAAGCCGAAGCATTAGGACTGGCTGCTAAACCATTTTTTGAGGCTACAAAGACAACAGAGCCATCTAAATTTTGGGCACGCATCAGTCTGAAAAAATCACGGCTGACAAGAAAATATCCAGTACTAAGAATATCCATGTTTTTATTCCACATCGCAAGAGTTGTATCCTCGACAGGAGCAGATGAAGCAATTCCTGCATTTGAAATAAGAATATCCACACCACCAAATTCGATTGAAATGTTTTTATAAGCCGATGCAACATCGGCTTCGTCTGTAACATTCATAAATATACTTTGTACTACATCCTTACCATAGGTTTGAGAAAGTTTTTCAGATGTATTTTTTAAAGATTCTTTATTGATATCTGCCAACATAACACAGGCACCTTCGGATAGGTATCGATCTGCAATTGCTGAACCAATTCCTCCGGCGCCTCCTGTAATAAGTGCCAAACGGCCTGCAAGCGATTTGGCTTTTGGCATTCTTTGCAACTTAGCTTCTTCTAATAACCAATATTCAATGTCAAAAGCTTCTTGCTCTGGTAGTCCGACGTATTCACTAACAGAAGATGCTCCGCGCATAACGTTTATAGCGTTAACATAAAATTCACCTGATATACGTGCAGTGGTTTTATCCTTTGCGAAAGTAATCATGCCAACGCCTGGGACAAGATAGACCACTGCATTAGGGTCTCGCAATAATGGACTATCTTCGTGTTTACAGCGATTGTAATATGCTGTGTAATCTTGACGATAAACTTTTATTTGTTCAGGTAGGTTTTCCAGAACTTCCTTTATGTTATTTGTAGACGGATCAAAGTTTATAACCAATGGTCGAATTTTTGTTCGCAGGAAATGATCGGGGCATGATGTACCTAAAGCAGCCAGAGATTTCATATTTGCTGAATTTACAAATTCCAATACCTCGTTGCTGTCGTTGAAGTGACCAACCATATATTGGTTGCTAGATACAAAGCCGCGGATTCGTGGCATAAGCTCAGCAGCAGTGTCGTGTCGATTTGATTTAGACAAGCTTTCATGCTTTGCACCACCAAAAACTTCAACATTTTGTATCTTCGCATCAAGCCAAGTATTTGCTATGTTTATGATATTAATGGTAGTATCATAGCAGTCTTTTGCTGTTTCTCCCCAAGTAAACAGACCATGACTTTCTAAAATAACACCACTAGAATTAGGGTTCTCAAGGCAAAATTTTTCAAGCCATAGACCCAACTCAAACCCCGGACGCTTCCAAGGTAACCAGCCAATGTTATCGCCAAAAATTTCTTGGGTAAGCTCTTTTGAATTTTTTGATGCTGCGATCGAAATAATAGCATCAGCATGGACATGATCTACATGCTTATGCGGAACATAAGCATGTAGGGGAGTATCAATTGATGCAGCGCGGGGATTTAAATTATATATACAGTGAAGAAGATGACCTACCATTTCATCTTCATACTCAACGCCTTGGTAAATGGATTTTAATTCCTGCAACTTGTCCATATACAAACTCGCAAAGCCATCCATTTTGATTGACCCAATATCTCCACCAGAACCTTTTACCCAAAGAACCTCGACTTCTTTTCCAGTTAATGGATCCTTTTCAATAATTTTTGCAGAAGTGTTACCACCACCGTAATTGGTTACGCGTTTATCAGATCCAAGAATATTTGATCGATATAGCAAAAGCTGTGCCTCGCTCATACCATTAGCTTCTTTTTCGTCCCATCGACTTTCAAGTAACTGATTTATTTTTGCTTTTGACATTTTCACCTCTTTGATAATGCAATGCATTCTGCATAAATATTATTTTTAAATTTAATAAGGCTGCGTCGAATTGTCAATCAAAAATAATCATAAACGATCAAATAATTCTGTTTATGACTGAAAATTAATAAAAATGATTGACTAATGATCGAATCTGCGTAAAGTTTGCCCTGCAAGGAAATATTATGCACGAAAAAGAACGACACAGAATTATATTATCAGCCGTAGTTGATCGACCAGTTGTTACGGTAGTTCAAGTGTGTAATCTCACTGGGGCATCTGAGGCTACAGTTCGAAGGGACATCGCAACCCTTCATATGCAAAAAAAATTACGTCGTGTGCGAGGAGGTGCTGAGGCGATTACTCCACCCCAATTTGTCGGTCTAGCTGGCAGGCCGTTTTCTGTTAACCAGGCAATCCATATAAAAGAGAAAGAGGCCATTGCACGCGCTGCTGTTGAGTTGTGTGATGATGGCGACCCAATTATTATTAATGGAGGTACTACCACTTTCCAAATGGTTCATCCTCTAGCATCGCGCCGTCTTTCAGTATTCACTAACTCATTTCCAATTGCTGAGCACCTACTCAAGCATTCTAAAAACACAATAATGCTATCTGGTGGTACAATATATCGTGAGCAAAATATTATTCTGTCTCCATTTGATAATGATGTGACACGAAATTTTTATGCAAAGAAAATGTTTATGGGTGTTCAAGGCCTTGGTCCACTAGGACTTATGGAAGCTGATCCGTTAATTATTCAGGCAGAACAAAAACTCTTAGGTCAAGCTGACGAGCTTGTTGTTCTTGCTGATAGCTCAAAATTCGAAAACCGATCAAGTTTAGTGCTTTGTCCGCTTTCTCGGATAACTACAGTTATAACTGATGAAAGAGTATCAGATAAAACAGCCTCAATGCTTGAGGCTGTTGATGTGAATTTGATTGTAGCCGAATCTGGCTCTAATCAAAAAGAAGAAGGGGCGGTTTCTTAACAAGCTCATTCAAATACAATTGTAACCAAAGAGGAGGAAAACTATGAAGCGTTGCAAATTTACTAAAATCGTTGCCGGCCTTAGCGTTGTTGCCAGCATTATGGGAACAACTGCATTCGCAGAAGATACGCGTATTGCGCTGGTCGTAAAGGCACTGGGTATTGGCTTTTTTGAAGCTGCTGCTAAAGGTGCAGAAGAAGCTGCCGCTGAACTTGGTGGTGTAGAGATAATCTATACAGGTCCAACAAGTACTACTGCGGAAGGTCAAATTGAAGTTATAAATTCTTTAATTGCCCAGGGAGTTGATGCAATTGCAGTATCAGCAAACGATCCTGATGCTTTAGCTCCAGCTTTGAAGAAAGCTATGAGCCGTGGTATTACTGTTATTTCATGGGACTCTGGTGTTGCTCAAGAGGGTCGTCAAATGCACTTAAACCCTTCATCGACCCCACTAATTGGAAATACCATTATTAAATTGGCAGCTGATCATATGCCAAATGGTGGTGATGTTGCAATTTTGTCTGCAACCTCAACATCGACCAATCAGAATGCATGGATAGATGCTGCAAAAGAGGTTTTGCCAAATTATAGTGGTGTTAATTTAGTAGCTACTGTTTATGGAGATGATTTATCAGACAAATCATACCGCGAAGCAGAGGGTTTAATGGCAACCTATCCTGATTTGAAAGCAATCATCGCTCCTACAACTGTTGGAATTTTAGCAGCTTGTCAGGCAGTCACAGATGCTGGAAAAATTGGAGAAATCAATGTAACTGGCCTTGGTTTGCCCTCTGAAATGGCTGGCTGTGTTGATTCAGGTGCAACAAAGAGCTTTGCGATCTGGAATCCAATTGATTTAGGATATGCTGCTACTATGCTTGCTTATAATATACACAATGGAGCTGCGACTGATGAAGGTTCTTCGGTTGAGATGGGCCGTATTGGATCTGCAGTGCTAGATGAAACTGGTTCTGCCGCAATGTCTGATCCATTCACCTACGATAGCTCTAATGTGGGTGATTTTAAATCAATATTTTAATATATTAATTAAAGATCTTGGCGTTTTGACGCCAAGATCGCGTATTATTTTTTAATGGCAAATTCATGCAGGTAATAACTCAAGATCAATCTTCACAGGATAGGACAGAACCTGTTCTTGTATTGGACGGTGTAACCAAGGTTTTTCCAGGTGTAAAAGCACTCTCGGAAGTGTCTCTGAAGCTGTTTCCAGGTCAGGTTATGGCTCTTATTGGTGAAAATGGTGCTGGCAAGTCAACAGTTGTCAAAGTTTTAACTGGTATTTATCAGCCTAATAAAGGTGACATTCTTTTAAATGGGAAGCCAATTCATTTTTCCACCCCTCAAACTGCAGCAAATGCTGGTATTACGGCAATACATCAAGAAACAGTTTTATTTGATGAATTATCTGTAGCTGAGAATATCTTTCTTGGACATGCGCCTAGAAGCAATTTTGGCTTAATTGACTGGCCAGAAATGGAACGTCGCTCGGTTGAAATTCTTGATGGAATTGGTGCTAACATTGACCCAAGCGTAAAGCTACGTGAGTTGGGTATTGCTAATAAACATCTTGTCGCAATCTCGCGCGCACTCAGTATTGATGCAAGCGTAGTCATAATGGATGAGCCAACAGCGGCTCTTTCTTACAAGGAAATCGAAGAGCTTTATGAATTGGTAGATAAACTTAGGTCTCAAGGAAAAGCTATTTTGTTTATAAGTCATAAATTTGATGAAATTTTTCATATAGCTGACCGCTATACAGTTTTTCGTGACGGTCAATTCATAGGTGACGGGCTGATTGAGGATGTAGACAGAACAACGTTAGTTAAGATGATGGTGGGCCGTGATATAAGCCAGATTTTTCCATCCCGTGATAGTCATTTAGGCGATGAAATTCTTTCAGTTGAAAACTACACTCATGTAACCGAGTTTGCAGATATAAGTTTCAGCCTTCGCAAAGGTGAAATTCTAGGTTTTTATGGACTTGTTGGAGCAGGTCGCTCAGAATTGATGCAGGCTTTGTTTGGAATTACAAATCTTTTTTCTGGTGTCGTGCGTATTGATGGTGCTGAAGTGATAATTGGTTCTCCAGCTGATGCTGTTTCTAACGGTATTGTATATGTGCCCGAGGATCGAGGTAAACAAGGCGCTATTATTGATTTACCAATCTTCCAAAACATTACCTTACCATCTCTTGGTCGTACATCGAAAAATGGATTTATTCGATTGGCTGAAGAGTTCAAGCTAGCACGTAAATACACAAAGAGAATTGATTTGCGTGCTGCTTCTTTGGACACAAATGTAGAAAATTTATCAGGTGGCAATCAACAAAAGATTGTTATTGCCAAATGGCTTGCTACTCAACCAAAAATCATAATTATGGATGAACCGACAAAAGGGATTGATATAGGATCAAAAGCTGCCGTGCACGAATTTATGGCAGAACTTGCAGATCAAGGTTTGGCTGTAATTATGGTCAGTTCGGAGATACCTGAAATCCTTGGTATGTCTAATCGCGTGATTGTAATGCGAGAGGGTCGTATTGTTAGCGAGTTGACTGATGATGACCTTAAGCCTGAAACATTAGTTCAATATGCAGCAGGAATTAACAGGGAGAGCTAAAAACATGTTGAAACGACTTATTACATCGCGAGAAGCCTTATTGATGCTGATTATTTTAGTTTTGATTGGTTTGGTAGCCATCCGTTTCCCGAGGTTTATCACACTGTCAAATCTTGCAGGTGTCTTTAACGACACTTCACCTTTGATCCTCCTTGCGATTGGCCAGATGATAGTAATTCTAACCAAATGCATAGACTTAAGTGTTGCAGCAAACTTAGCGTTAACAGGTATGGTTGTTGCAATGATTAATGTTGCTGCACCGGGTGTGCCAGTTGTTGTGATTATTGCTGTAGCAATTGGTCTCGGAGCCTTGATGGGTGCATTTAATGGTCTTTTAGTTTGGAAATTAGATATTCCACCAATTGTTGTCACACTTGGAACTATGACAATATATAGAGGTACAGTCTTCGTTATTTCAAATGGAAAGTGGGTTAACAGCCACGAAATGACACAAGCTTTTAAAGCTTTCCCTCGTTATGAGCTGTTTGGAATGCCGATGATGAGCTGGACTGCAATTATTGCAGTGATTATCTTTTTTATAGTTATGACACGTACAACTCTTGGGCGATCGTTTTATGCCGTTGGTGGGAATCCTCATGCAGCGACTTATGCAGGGATTAATGTAGGTAGATCTCAGTTCTGGGCTTTCACAATTTCTGGTGCTCTTGCAGGTTTGACTGGATACTTATGGGTATCAAGATATGCTGTCGCATATGTGAATGTCGCATCTGGCTTCGAACTGGATGTTGTTGCAGCCTGTGTCATTGGAGGTATTTCTATTGCTGGTGGAATCGGTTCAGTTGGCGGGGCACTTTTGGGTGCGATATTCCTAGGCGTAATTAAAAATGCGTTGCCAGTTATTAATGTTTCGCCTTTCTGGCAATTAGCCATCTCAGGTAGTGCTATTATTATCGCCGTAGCTTTGAACGCTAGGTCAAATAAAAATCATGGTCGGATTATTCTAAAATCAGCGGAAAAAACACAATGAAAACAACTGAACGTATTATTCCTGATCGCTTGCAATCACCCATACAGCGCTACTTAAAAAGCTGGGAGACTTTGCTTTTAGCAGTAGCAGTTGCAATTTTTATAGCCAACAGCTTTGCCTCGCCTTATTTTCTAAATGCATGGAATCTAAGTGATGCGACTTTTAACTTTACCGAAAAAGCTATGATTGCTTTCGCAATGGCTCTTTTGATTATTTCTGGAGAGATTGACTTATCTGTTGCGTCAATGATTGCTTTAGCCTCGACTGCAATGGGTGCTGCGGTACAGGCTGGTTTTGGTACACCTGTTTTGATCCTAGTTGGGCTTGGTACAGGCGTTATATGTGGTGCATTTAACGGAATTCTTGTAACCCGTATGGGATTGCCATCTATCGTTGTAACAATTGGGACAATGAGCCTCTTTAGGGGCATAAGTTATATTGTCTTAGGAGATCAAGCTTACCGCGGATACCCTTCTGATTTTACTTTTTTTGGCCAAGGGTACATTTGGTGGGTTATTTCTTTTGAATTTGTTTTATTTTTAATAATTGCTATTATTTATGGCATAATATTGCATAAAACTAACTTTGGACGTGCGGTCTTTGCTATTGGCAACAACCCCACTGGGGCACTTTTCTCCGGTATCAGAGTGCAAAGGGTTAAATTTATACTATTTTTATTGACTGGCTTTATGTCAGGAATTGCTGCCATATGTTTGACATCAAGACTTGGTTCGACGCGACCCTCAATTGCGTTTGGGTGGGAACTTGAGATCATAACCATGGTTGTCTTGGGTGGTGTTAATATTCTTGGTGGATCGGGTTCTATCCCAGGTGTAGTAATTGCAGCCTTTGTGATGGGTCTTGTTACTTTTGGTTTGGGGCTTTTGAATGTCCCAGGTATTGTAATGTCTATTGTTATAGGGGCACTTTTGATTGGGGTGATTGCTATGCCTCGGATTTGGAAAATGACGAGAACAAATTGATGCAAAAATTTGCTTTTAAAATGCACCTTAAGCCGGGGTGTGAGGAAGAATACAAGAAGCGACATGATGAAATTTGGCCTGAACTTTTGGAGATACTAAAAGAGGCTGGTATTTCTGATTACTCAATCCATCTTGACCGTGAGACTAATGTTTTGTTTGGTATGCTGATGCGTATAGAAAGCCATAATATGGCAGACTTACCAAATAAATACATCATGAAGAAATGGTGGACACATATGGCTGACATAATGCAAACTTACCCAAATAATGAACCTGTCATTACCGAACTCACACCTGTCTTTTACATGCCATGACTATTAAGAATGTTGCAGTGATTGATATTGGCAAGTCTAATGTAAAACTTACCTTGGTTTGCCTTAACGATCTGAATGAAATCGCTATTCTAACCCAACCTAATGATGTTTTGCCTGGTCCCCCTTGGCCCCATTATAATGTAGAATCTCATTGGGTATTTCTATTAAATGGGCTGCTTAACTTTCAGAAGTTGCATGGAATTGATGCAATATCAGTGACTACTCACGGCGCTTGTATTGCACTATTGGACAATATGGGAAATCTTGCAGCGCCTATTCTTGATTATGAGCACACAGGTCCAGATGAATTTGAGGTTGAATACAATAAAATTCGACCATCATTCTCTGAAACGGGATCACCGCGTTTGCCAATGGGCCTAAATGTCGGTGCGCAATTATACTGGATGTTTGGTAAGAATACAGAATTAAAAGCTAAGACGGCTAGTATCGTTACTTATCCACAATACTGGGGCCATCGTTTGACTGGAGTTGCAGCAACAGACTTAACTTCATTAGGTTGCCATACTGATTTGTGGGACCCTTATTCAAAGAAAATCTCGTCTCTTGCTGAAAAATTAGGTGTAAGTGCAAAGATTGCTACTATAATTAATTCACATGAGGTTCTTGGTGTAATCCTGCCTGAGATTGCATATAAGACTGGAATAGATCCAGATACTCCAGTTTATTGTGGCATACATGACTCTAATGCATCCTTACTTCCTCATGTTATAAATCAACCAGGTTCTTTTAGTGTAGTATCGAGTGGTACCTGGGTAATTGTTATGTCAATCGGAGGTAAGCAACCTGATTTGGATCCATCAAAGGACTTGCTAATCAATGTAAATGCGTTTGGAGACCCTGTTCCTACAGCTCGGTTTATGGGGGGGCGCGAATATGAATTATTAATAGGCCAAAAAACAACTGAACCAACTGACAAGGAAATCGAAATAGTTTTGCTTGAGCAATCAATGCTATTGCCAGCTGTAATTAAAGAAACTGGACCTTTTGGAGGTCGAAAGTCAAATTGGCTTGGAGATGAGCCATCTATTGGATCTAATAAACGTGCAGTAGTTACTGGTTTTTACCTTGCTCTTGTTACAGCGCACTGTCTTGAATTAATTGGTCATATCGGACCAATTATCGTTGAAGGACCTTTTGTAAAGAACCGCTGTTATTGTATGATGTTGGCTTCGGTAACAGGATGTGAAGTACGTGCAATGAATGGTGAAACTGGTACAAGCCAGGGAGCAGCTATGTTATGTGCTAACGATTTGTCATTTTGTGTCGAAAGTTCAGCTGCAATTTTTACTCCAGGTTCTTCATTAGATAAACTTTTTAAAAGTTATTCCAAGGTTTGGAAAGAATCTTTAACCGCGAAGTGAAGTTACTGATCTGGATAATCTGATACTTGATTTACTTAGTCAGTCGACACCGCCATCTGCTTTCTCAGATTGCAAACTAGCCCATAATTGCGTGAATTACTCCGTTGTTTCAGCGAGATACAGGTGTGCATTTTGTGTGATGCTTGGGCTGAGGCCTTGATATCAGCTAATCTATAGCCTTTACTCAGCAGTTCATTTGGTGGGGGTGGGTTTTGTTAATAGTGAGAAATTAAAACTTAGTGACGTCTATGACTAATCTCATATGTCTGAAAGTACCCAGTTTTAGATGGATCAGTTTGGTGCAAAATAAATGATCTTCTAATATAATTCCAATTATGAAATTAAAAAATTAAATATATTGAAAAAAATTTATTTAGTTCTAAACTTAATCGTACATTATAATAATATTAATTCACTTAACATTGATAATAACTCACTTAACAAGGAACAATTTTATGCAACTAAATTCTGTAAAAAAAATAGCCCTGACTGCTGTACTAGCATTTTCAACGGCTACAGCTGTTTATGCTGATGTAATTGATGATATTAAAGAGCGTGGAACTATAAGAGTTGGCGTTAAGGCAGACTATAAGCCATACGGCTTTCGTGATACAGATGGGAGTATTGTGGGAATTGAGCCAGAACTCGCAAAAGATGTTGCTGATATGCTAGGTGTAGATATTGAATATGTTCCAGTTGTAAGCTCTAATAGAATGCAATTTTTGGAGCAAGGTAAAGTAGATCTTATGATTGCAACGATGACCGATAAGCCTGACCGCCGCAAAGTAGTTTCAATAGTTGATCCAAACTATTACTCTTCAGGCACTAATATTTTAGCTTTAAAATCATTAGGCTTAAAGGAATGGAATGATCTCAAAGGTAAACCAGTTTGTGGTATTCAGGGTGCATTCTATAATAAGGCAACGTCACAGAATTATGGTGCAAAAATTGTTGCTTTTAAAGGAACAGCTGAAGCATATGCTGCTCTAAAAGCGGGTAACTGCGCAGCATTTGTCTACGATGATTCCGCGATTGTTGCAAAAACTAAGGACCCAGAGTGGGCAGATTATGAAATGCCTTTAGCAACAATTGATGATGCGCCTTGGGGACTAGCTGTACAATTGGGTGAAGATAAATTCCATGCAATGATGAGTGGAATAATCACAGCTTGGCATAAGTCAGGACGTATTCTTGATTTAGAAACTAAATGGGGTGTAACAAACACACCATTTGCTAAAGCTATGAACGAAAAATAAAACATTTTTGGACAAGACGTTAAGCGTCTTGTCCAAGTTTTTTCCATGGAGGTATAATGGAAACTTTCTATGAATGGTTCCTTGTCCTCTATGAAGATACTGGAATTAATTTGCCGTTCATGTATGACGACTATGATCGTGGACGTATCCTTAACGGACTATGGGCCACTATAAAACTGTCTGCTACTTGTGTTTTATTTTCAGTAATAATTGGAATGGTGGGAGCCTGGTTGCAGGGGTCACCTTGGAAAATAACACGACGTGTAGTGAACTTTTATGTTCAGTTATTTCGAAATACACCACCTTTAGTACAATTATACTTTTTTTATTTTGCCGTTGGTATTTTAATACCTCGTGTTGAGAATGATTGGGGTGGTACATCCCCTTTAATAGATAGTTTTGGCTGGGCTGTGATATCACTTTCCTTTTTTGCAGGAGCTTTCAACGTAGAAATCTTTCGATCAGGAATAGAGGCAGTGCCTAAATCAACAATTGAAGCTGCTAAAGCGTTAGGATTTTCGCGTTTACAGATTTATAAAGATATTACATTACCATTAGCACTTCGTGTGGTTATTCCATCATTAAATAATAATTTAGTTAATTTGGTTAAGACTACAACTCTAGCATATGCTATCGCAGTTCCTGAGCTTTTGTATGAATCTAACCAAATTTGGTCAGATAACGTTAATGTTACTGAAATGATGCTATTTCTATTATTTGCATACTTTATTCTGGTTGGAATTTTAGTTTGGGCAATGAACAGTTGGGATCGGTCACTGAAAATTCCAGGTTTTGGACAATGAAGTATCAAACATATAAAACTGATCTTCCTGTTATGATGCCTTATAAGCCTGTGGAGATTGAGAATTTTGGATCTTCCATAAAGTTTTGGTATTTAGTTCCAATATTAGCGTTAATTTTAGGAACATCTGCAATTGCTCAATCAGGATCAGATATACGACTTGGCACAATGCAAACATTGATGCGCTGGATGCCACTGTTGTTACAAGGTTTTATTTTTAATGTTTTAATATCTGTTATGGCTATGGCTATAGGAACTGGACTAGGAGCAGCTTTAGGAATTGGGCAATTATCTTTAAATCGCCTTGTGCGATCTAGTTCATGGCTCTTAACTCAATTTTTCCGTAATGCTCCTTGGTTAGTATTGCTCTTTTTTGCAATGTTCCTTTTGCCTTTTGAAGTTAACATTTTTGGTATTATAGTCCCATTGCCTGATTGGGTTAAGGCCACGATAGGATTGGCGTTGCCAGTTATGGCAAATGTATCTGAAATTATTAGGGGTGCAGTTCTTTCGTTGCCAAGTGGGCAATGGGAGGCGGCTGAAAGTCTCGCTTACAGCCGTCGTCAAACTTTATGGCTAATTATTTTGCCCCAGTGTTTGAAGCGCATGTTGCCACCGTGGATGAATCTATACGCTATTCTTACAATGGCAACTGTATTAGCTTCCATTGTTGGAGTATCAGAAGTAATGACACTTACAGGTGAAGCTTTAGCTGCTGAAGGAGGACGGCCTGATTTACTTGCTCCCTTTTATGCATTCGTATTACTAATATTTTTTGTTTACTGTTACCCCATTGCACAATTAACTGTGCGATTGGAACGCAAATTTTCTGTTATTAATTAAGGTAAGTATAATATGAGCTGGAATGATACTGAACCAATGGTCTCCATAAAAGACGTCTATAAATCATTTGGAACTCTTGAAGTTTTAAAGGGTGTTTCCCTGGACGTAATGAAAGGTGAGGTCATTTGTATTATTGGGCCATCTGGATCAGGAAAATCTACATTAATTCGTTGCATTAATGGCCTTAATGATATTCAGGCTGGTTCAATATTAGTAGAAGGCCAAGAAGTAAATGATCCTGAATTAGATAAGCTGGAATTACGTAAAAAAGTTGGTATGGTTTTTCAGCAATATAATCTATTTCCCCATAAAACTGCTCTTGAAAATGTTATGATGGCGCCAATTAGAGTGTTAAAACATGATAAAGAAATAGCAAAAAAAGCAGCGGTTGATTTACTTCGCAAGGTAGGCTTGGAAGATAAAGAAAAAGCGTATCCGGGTGAAATGTCAGGGGGGCAACAACAACGCGTTGCAATTGCACGTTCTTTGGCAATGAACCCAGATGTGATTTTGTTTGATGAAGTTACTGCCGCACTAGATCCTGAAACAGTAAATGAAGTGCTGTTAACCATAAAGAGGTTAGCGGAAGATGGTATGACCTGTATATTAGTAACTCATGAAATGGGATTTGCTCGTGAGGTGGCAGATCATATATACTTTACTGATGGAGGCCTTATTGTTGAACACGGAAACCCAAAAAAATTCTTCGAAAACGCAAAAGATCCTCGTACTAAAGAATTTTTGAGTCAAATTCTCTAAGATTTTGAGTTTAATCACTTTATTTATTTAAATTATATTAAGCTCGTTTGTTTAAGAGCACTGGTCGTTCCACTCAATTCACGCAGAACGCTACTCGGCCAAGAAGAAGCGTTAGAAGTAACATAATAAAACTTAACAAAGTTTGCATTGTGATGATCGCAGCCATTAGGGGCTGGTCGCCCTGCATTTTTTTTGATGAGCGTGTAGTTGCCACGTCTGTTGGTAGCGCCTCAAAGTTAAGGGCAACCTGAATAAGTAGAGGATCAGCATTAAGGGCAAGCGCGGCGAAAACAACTGCAAACGGATTGATCAAAAACTTGCCAACCATTGAAAATCTGATGATCTTTCTTGATCCACAGAGACTGCGAAGTTTAAGATTAGCCCCTGGGCACCATATTTTAAATAATATCAATGGCTTAAAAATATATGTATCAACATTATACGTGTATATTTCGGAAACACACACTTTTTTGTGTGTTTGCTTTTCTCGAATCCTGGCTCAAACACTATGTCTAGATCCTATTAGAAGAACACAGATATGGAACTTAGAATACATACCAAAATATGATAGCGAGATCCACAAGTACACCAAAAACTAACATTAAAGTTGCTAGTTTACTGGGCATGTTTAGTGTTATTATATGAAATACAGTGCTAAGGATTCGATATGTCAGGCCACATCAACCAAAATGTCCAACTTCCTAACGCTATCAAGAAGCCATCGGCATGGTTGGGTGCTGACATGTCACGCAACCCGGATGTGTGGCTTTATCAGCTTACTGCGGACGATGTGGGTGATCTTGAGGCCTCAGCGTCCCATTTTCAGAGTCTTGGAATTGATGTTGGTGAGATCAGCAAAAAGACTTTCCCTTTGACCACGTTCGGTGAGCATATTGCAGAACTCAAGCAAACTTTGCTTTCAGGTGTCGGGCTTGAGGTCTTGCGCGGTCTGCCAATCAAAAAATATTCGGAAGCATTCGCTGCCACGATCTTTTGCGGCATTGGTGCCCATATCGGTAGTGCGCGATCACAAAACGCGGATGGGCATATCTTAGGACATGTGCGCGACATTGGTGCTGATGCGAACGATCCCAATAGTCGCATTTACCAGACCTGCGAACGTCAAACATTTCACACTGATAGCGCAGATGTTGTTGGTTTGCTGTGCATCCGTGAAGCGAGAGAAGGAGGAAAATCACTACTGGTGAGTGCGGAAACGATCTATAATCGGATGAAGCAAGAACGCCCGGATCTGCTGGAAAAACTCTTTGACCCGATTGCAACGGACCGACGTGGTGAGATTCCAAATGGAGCCAAGCCTTACATGGAGATCCCAGTGCTAAGTTGGCATGAGGGCTATCTGACCGTTTTTTACCAACGTCAATATATTGATAGCGCCCAACGGTTTGAAGGCGCCATGAAACTGTCTCCAGAGCATGTTGAAGCGTTGGACATGTTCGACGCCTTTGCGAATAATCCCGAGCTTTGTTTTGGCATGCAATTGCAGCCAGGGGATATGCAGTTTGTTTACAATCACTCTCAGCTGCACGACCGCACTGGGTTCCTTGACTGGCCCGACCCAAGCCAACGACGTCACTTGATGCGCTTGTGGCTGTCGATTGAAGGAGATCGCCCTTTGCCTGAATCCTTCAAGGAACGCTATGGCACAATTGAAGTTGGGAACCGAGGTGGTATCATCACGAAACATACCAAACTACATGCGCCAATTTACTGAGGAAGATAGGCATAACAATGAGCAAAAATCCATTTCAGATTTATTCTGGCAAGCCAACAACAGTGGACGGCATTTATAGCCAAGCTGAAGTTGGTCTAGCAAATCGAAATAGTGGAAATTTGTTGGAGACTTTGGCTTTAGATATCACCCCCACGGGATGTCATTATCTGCTCAATCACTTTGACGTTCCATTGTTGGATTCAAAGGCACATAAATTAGAGTTTTCAGGTTCATTTGAAACGCCGTTTAAGATGCTGATGGCAGAAATTATGGCTTTGCCTGCGATAACAATACCCGTAACTATGGAGTGCGCTGGTAATGGTCGCGCCGGTGTTTCACCTCGATCCCATTCTATGCCTTGGATGTATGAAGCTGTTGGCACATCCGAATGGACAGGAACGAAACTTGCACCTTTAATTGAAAGAGCTTGCCCTAAAAATGGTGTTGTCGAGATATCGTTCACTGGTGCGGACTACGGTTATGACATGGGCGAGCCTCACTTCTTTGGACGCAGTCTAACACTCGCTCAAATCAACGAACTGGATGTTTTGCTGGTTTATGCCATGAACGGCGCACCTCTGCTCCCTCAACATGGTGCTCCTTTGCGGATCATTGTTCCTGGTTGGTATGGCATGGCTAGCGTTAAGTGGCTTACAAATATCATAGCATTAACTGAGCCATATGATGGATATCAACAAGTTAAGACCTATCGTTTTAAGCTGCATAAAGATGATCCAGGCATCCCCATTCAAACTATACGTGTTAAATCTCTTATGATTCCGCCCGGGGTTCCCGATTGGTCGACGCGCAAACGTTTCGTATCAGCTGGTATGGTTGATTTGGTCGGAAGGGCATGGTCAGGCGACGGCGTTCCAATTGTTAAAGTCGAAGTTGAGGTTGCTGGTGAATGGAGAAAAGCAAAGCTTTCGGAAAAAAAAGATCGCTATGCGTGGCAAAAGTGGACATTCTCCTGGCAAGCTGAACCGGGGGAATATATTTTGAGATGTCGTGCTAGCGATATGAATGGCAATATCCAACCACTTGATCCGCCTTGGGATCAGGCTGGTTTTGCAAATAATGCTGCCCAACGCGTACACGTGTTTGTCCAGAAATAATAAAATTTTTTGTTATACTTGGCCCTAATCTATAAATCTCTCGGTTTATTGCTTGTTGAGGCATTGTCAGACAAACTTGACGTCCCATTGGTTGGTTCTTAATTTTTATGAATGACAACACAAAACCCATTTAAGTACTTCAAAACGTCTGCCAAAATCATCCGCTTAGCGGTTATGTATTACGTGCGTTACCCGCTCAGTTTCCGCCAAGTTGAGGATATATTGCATGAACGCGGCACTTTGATACGTGTTAGGCTTTGTCTGACGACACCTTTGGTTATGCTATGTCAGCCATTTGAGAAGTATTGGTACAATGAGGCTTGTAAGCAGAGCATTGAGTGCCATGGCAATTCCTGCATAAGCGCCGGCAATCGGGTTAACCTTAAACGCCCGAGCGGTGCCAATCCCATGGGCTGCGACACCAGCAGCGAAACCGCGCGCCTGCCAATCGGTGATACTGAGGATATTCATCAACGGCGTAACGATGATTGCACCAATGATGCCGGTGAGAATAACCAAAACTGCCGTCAAAGTTGGAATGCCGCCGATTGCTTCTGAGATGCCCAAAGCAACTGGAGCTGTGGTGGATTTCGGAGCCAATGAGAGCAATACATTCATTGGCAGATCAAAAGCCTGTGCCAATAAAATAGCTGATCCTGCCGCTACTGCAGAGCCGGCCACAAGGGCGCATAAAATCGGAACAACGGATTTTTGTATTGTGGCGCGGTTGTCCCAAAGAGGCAGGGCCAGAGCGACGGTTGCGGGCCCAAGAAGAAAATGGATAAATTGGGCGCCCTCGAAATAGGTGCCATAATTAGTGTTTGTAAAAATAAGTATTGGTGAGAGTAGAGCAACGGAAATAAGCACCGGATTGGCCCAAGGTGGGTTGCGCAACCTCTCAGAAATCTTCTCGGCAACTAGATATGCGCCAATAGTTGCTGTGAGCCAGAGTAAGGGTGTGGTAGACAGATAGCTCCAAAGGTTCACAAAATTATTCATTTTACCCATCTCACCATAAGCCGTTTCATGGCGATAAAAGTGGCAACGGTTACAAGCATCGACAGAACAGTGGAAAGCGTTAATATAACAAGCAAAGCGACCCAATCAGAGGATAAAACCTCTAAATTCCAGATGACTCCCACACCGGCTGGCACAAACATTAAAGAAAGATGGGCCAAGATCACTTGGATTGTAGGGCGCAAACTGCTGGACAAGGTTGGTAGCAAGGTCAATGCTGCAAGCAAAATAACCAAACCTAGGACAGGTCCGGGTATAGGTAGGCCTAATCCACGCGCAATAAATTCACCAGCTAGTTGACAACCAAGAAGTAATCCCAAAGTTTGAAGCATAATCGACAAAACCCTTTGTTTGCAAAATAAAATATAAAATGCCTGTAATTATTCAGGAATATTTATAAATTATTATTTACCATAATTTGGC
>OJFS01000331.1_pt1 | contig 19855 bp, 14 predicted proteins | sample 1594231 | NCBI WGS metagenome assembly OJFS01 (sample SAMN05416847, study PRJEB24817) | seawater metagenome | isolation source: Sea water | place: Canada:Atlantic | collected 2013-07
GAGATAGGAGTCCGTCTCGTGGGCTCGGAGATGTGTATAAGAGACAGGTACTAGATGCCTATGCTTTGGAATCATTGGCATTTGGCTCGGATTATATTATTCCCAAGCCCACTGATCCGCGCCTACTCAGTGATGTGGCTGCGGCTGTTGCACAAGCGGCAATTGACAGTGGTGTCGCAGGGAAACCTTATCCCAAGCATTATCCATTAACGTCAGTGCAGGATGTTTTTCCAGGCGGTAGCTAGCCGCTGGCTGATTTGACTGCGGGGCGCTTTGCAGCCCTCGCAGAGCTGGGTCGATAAAACTTCTTAGTTGTTAACGGGGCTAAACCTCGTTTTGAGCACTAACAATCCAAACCGCCGCTTCCAGATTCAGACCCTCACTGGTCATGTGCGGGCGAAACATTTCTTTCACCGCATTCAGTGCTTTGTCTTTTTCTGCACCTTCAAGGGTCGCAACAGCGTTGGCTGCCGGTCCGATTTGTGTCTGAAAATATAATGCATCGTCCAAATTGTCGGCTATGTGCAGCGGGGTGTTAAACGATTCAACTTGCACGTTAGCGAAACCGGCTTTGCTTAATATGGCAAGCACGTGCGCTGGATCGGAAAATGCAAACGGGCCGGGTGCATGTGGAATGGGTGGTGTTGCAGCAGGCGGCATGAACGGCTGCACAGCTTTGCCTGCTAAAGACATCCATGGGTTTTCACTCGGCGGCTGCCAGCACACAAAGACCATTCTCCCACTAGGTTTGAGTGCTTTGCGCAAATTCTTGAACGCCGCCTCTGGGTCGGAGAAAAACATCACGCCAAAGCGCGAAAACAGTAAGTCGTATTGCTGAGCAAACTCCGCTTCTGCGGCATCTGCTTGCTCAAAGCCCACATTGGGCATTGAGCTAGCTCTGACTTGCGCATGAGCCAACATGGGTTCTGAAATGTCAACGCCGGTGACAGAGCCGCTACTCTGGCTTGTCCCTAGGGCAATACTTGTGTCACCGCAACCACAGCCAATATCTAGCGCAGATTCATTGGCGGCAAATTTTGCCGCCGCAAGTCCAGCCTCGGAAAGTGGTGCCAGTAGGTGGTCTAAATGCGCCTGTTGGGCAACCCATATGGTGCCCGCTTGAGCATTCCAGTATTTGATTTGCTCTGCGTTACTGCTTTTGTCATCGACGTTGGTCATTGCGTGCTCCTAGTGGCTTTCACTGCCTATTGTGGGGTCGACTAATATTTTTGCGTGCACTTCTGGGTTGGCCAAATCTTCGAAGGCCTGTGCTACCCCGTCCAAGCCTACGGTAGCTGTAATTAGTGGTGCTACGTCAACATGTCCCTCGGCAATGCTATGCAATGTCTCAGCGAATTCTTCCGGCGTGTATGCTAATACAAACTGCAAATTGAGTTCTTTGTTGACGCCAACCAAGGGCCTGAATTGATCCGATTCCATGCACACACCAACAACGACGATTCGGCAGCCTTTTTTCGCTCCGGCCATTATTTGGTCGATGACCCCAGGCACACCTACACATTCGAAAAACACACCCTCTCTGAAAGATTGGCCGGAGAAAGGCTCCACCGGCATTGGGTTACCGTTTACATCCGATTGGGCTAACTGCGCCCAGGTTTCATAGGGCGAGGTTTTGCTAGGGTCTATGGCCTGATCTGCGCCCATCAGCTCTGCCAGCTGTCTGCGCTTGGCGCTGTAATCTACTGCGATAATTGGACCAACCCCCATCTGCTTGAGCGCGCTGATCACCGCTAAGCCCACAGGGCCGCAACCTATGACTAAGGGTATCTCGGACTTGTTTAACCGGGCCATGCGCACCGCATGTAACCCAACGGCCATGGGCTCTGTTAAAGCCGCATGTTGGGTAGCTAGACCGTTAGGCACAGCTAGCAGCAAAGATTCTGTGAGAACCATGTTTTGGGAATAACCGCCTGGTACGACATTGGAGTAACCCACAGTGGATGGCTCGCCGTTATGCACGGTCATTGGAAAGGAGCAAACACGAGTGCCCGCTTTGAAAGCGTGGTTGGTACCTGGCCCGTGGTCGAGGATTTCGGCGCAGAACTCATGACCCATGACAATGTCTTTACTCAGATCCATTGCAAACGAGCCGCCTGTTTCAATAGAGGTTTGCACCATTTGATGGCCGTGCTTCAGCGCGTGTAAATCCGAGCCGCAAATGCCACACGCGAGTGTTTTAACTAAAACTTCGCCTGCGCTGGGTACTGGCATAGCCATATCATCTACAATAATTTTGGCGTCGCGCATAATTGCTGCTTTCATGGAATATCCCTTCATCTGTATGTACTTTGTAAGACAGAATACTAACCCAGTCTTTGAGCATTTTGAGCAGGTTTGCGCTGTTAATTTTAGGCCACTTCTCAGCTAGTCTAGGGCAGCTTGATAGATGCATTGAGAAGGCATAAGTTCGCAACTACGCGAATATGCCATAGCAATAGCCAGCTTTTCCTATTTAGACGTTAACTGATGTCGGAGAGATCAATAATGGTTCAATTAGTCCCAGAAGAAATTCAGACAAAAGAAGTTTTGCATTGGGAAGGTGTCCATCTGATACATTTTGCAGATTCAGCGTGTTCACAAAAGGCACGCATTTTTCTCAATTTAAAGGGTATTAGTTGGGTTTCTCATCCGCTTAACTTAACGCAGCAAGACAACTATAAGCCGTGGTTTTTGGGTATTAACCCAAGAGCCTTGGTGCCAGTTTTGGTGCACGACGGTGAAGTGCATATTGAAAGCAATGACATATTGGATTATCTGGACGAGACTTTTTCTGAATTAAGACTGATTCCTGAGGATGACCGCGAAGATGTCATGGCGGGTCTTGAAGAAGAAAATCAACTGCATTTGGATATGCGCTCGCTGACCTTGCGTTTTGTGGTGCCTGGGTTTTTGGCTCGTAAACGTCCAGAGGCACTCAGTTTATATGAGCAATCTGAGAATATTATTAATGGCGAGGCAGACCCGAGAAAAGAGATAGAGCTGAGTTTTTGGCGCACTTATGCTTCAGAAGGTATTTCGGATCGCCGCGCTAATGAAGCGGCACAGAATTTTTTTGCAGCTTATGAATTGTTGGAGCAGCGGCTAACCCATAACCGCTATTTGTCCGGCGGTGAAGTGACCTTGCTAGATATCGCTTGGTTTATTTATACCCACCGCCTGTCGATGGCCGGGTACCCTTTTGCCAAGCTGCATCCAAAGGTAGCTATTTGGCACGCCCATCTTTTGTTAAAACCAGAATTTGCTAATGAAGTGCAGGTGGCAACCTCGTTGAAAATGATTACCTCCGCTATGCAATTGATGCAGCTGATAACAGGCACCACTTTGAGTCACATTGCTGAATTTTAGCCTAGTAGTTATTGCTTAGGGCTTAGTATACAAAGTGTTGGTTTCTCTTCAGTCGGTTAGTGATTCACTCTAAGTGTTTCGTCAAAGTCGCTGTTGGTTGCCCGCGTAGCCAATATTTTTATGCGGGCCGCTTTAATGTCGGCGCTTCTATGGTTCAAGATCGATTTCCTGTAACTCTCTTTAGATTTTATCGTCTTCCAGTATAAGCGAGTGTTAGGTCGACGAGCATCTAGTAAGTCTTCCAACATTGTTACTATGTAAAGTCGTTCCAATAACACCATTAGTTCAATATCTATTTGGGTGAAAGTTTCGCCAGTGATCCAAGGTTCGCCGTGCTTACTTAGAGAGTCTTCGACTTTGTCAAGTTGGGCCTCAATTTTCTCCTTTGCTGTTTCGAACGCATCATTTAAATTTGGGTTGTCCACTATGGAGAGCATGGTCAGCCCGCGTAGGGTTGGGGTGTTTAGGTCTTTGCGAAAAAAGCGGCTAAAAATACGTACGCGCAGCAGGGGTTGAGAGGTTAAGCGTTCCAAAATTGCTCCCATAGCTGGCAGTGCAATTGTGAAAATTTCATTATTTTCGGTGCTACTGACGACCGCAAAATTGTTTTCATCTAGACCTGAAAATGCTTTTAAAAAGCATTTCAATCGGTATTTTTCACCAGTCGTAGTCGGTAGCATCTGCGCGCCGTTGTTGTGCTGAGCAATGACGTAAGCCATTTGTTTTCTAGAGTTGTAGATCGGCTTTCCATGATGCAAAAGTATTGGAATTTGGTGCTTCGACAAACTCTGGATGAGACCAGCCGGAACGGTCTGGTTGACGTTTGTTTGTAGAGTAACTGCATAGCTTTTGTAGGGAATATTCAATTCTGCTAGGCAGGCACGAATTCTTTGCGATGGCGCTTGTTCATTATGATAAAGCTCCCACTCGTGCGTATGCGGCAGAGTTTTGTCTTCTTTTGCCTCCGTAAGTATTTTGCCGATTCCTCGATTTATTCTCTGAATACGCGCAAAGAAGAGTATCGTTGCTAGCAATATTCCAATAACCGTTAATGCTACCATTTCAATCATATGCTGGTGCTCTTAGAAAATTGGCAGCTTCTGTTGAGCGGCTATTTCGTTGTTATTATTGATCCAGATTGCAGTACAACTGGAGGTTTGGTTCCACCCGTACAACTACGCGAATGAGCGATGAACTTTACTAGTTTCGTGTCAGTGATTCACTCTAAGCAGTTCATCAAAAGCCTTATTGCTTGCTCTTACCGCTAGTATTCTTAGTCGAGCAGCCTTAATGTCTGGTCTCCTCTGGCTTATGATGGCTTTCTTGTAGCTGGGCCTAGACTGTAACTTTTCCCAGTACGAGCGAAGGTTCGGGCGGTTAGAATTCAAGAGATCCGCCAACATAGTAATTAAGTGAAGTCGATCTAGTAACGCCATTGTTTCGATATCTATTTGAGTAAATGTCTCACCGGTAATCCATGGTCCTTCGTGTTTCATCAAGGAATATTCGATCTCATCGAGCTGGGCTTCAATCGTCTCTTTTGCTGTTTCGAATGCATCATTTAATTTTGGGTTTTCTAACACCGATAGTAACTTCAGTGTTCTTATGGCATTAGCTCTAATGGGTTTTCGTGTGAAACGATTAAACCAGAATGTCTTTATCATCCTGCGATAACTTACCTGCTCTAAAACTGCGGCCCACAGTGGTAAAGCAATGGTGAAAATTTCATTGCCCGGCTCTAGCTGGAATCGATCTTCATCTAAACTAGATGTTTTGCTCAACCATTCCTCAAGCCTCGATTTTTCGTCCGCCGCCGCAGGTATCATTTGGCCGTTTGCTGCTTGTTGGGCAATTAGATATTTCATTTGCTCTCGAGAATTGTAAAGGGCCCTGCCATTGTGAAGCAGCATTGGTAGCTGGTGGTTGGGTAACTCTTTCATGATGCGGGTTGGAATTGTATCGCGTGGGTCAGATTCCATTCCGATGTTGTGGCCTTTATAGGGAATATTCAATTCCACTAGGCAGACTCGGATTCTTTGTGATGGGGCTAATGCGTTGTAGTACAACTCCCATTCGTGAGTGTGCGGCAGGGTTGTAGTCGCATTTTCAGTAGCAAATATAGTTTGAATTCGTTGGCGTCTCTTTTGAATATAAATTAACACGAATACTATTAGTGAGATTCCAGCAATGAATGGAATGATCATTTCCGGCATAGTTTTTTTACCCTGGAAATTTCACGGCCTCTATTGAGCCACTATTTCGTTTTTATTGTTGATCCGCTGTAGAGCAAAGTGATTTGTTTCTTTGCTGCCACTTGACTGTAAAAATAATGCGGATATTAAGCAATATTTTAATAGTAAGGATTTCGCCGAATGCCGGGTGCGCTCTAGGCAGGTAAAGCAGGCCTCAAATAAAGCTTGCTGAAAGTCTTAGTGGCGTGTGTGGCGAGGAAAAGCCCATCACCGAGGGGCTGGGCTCTAATTTTTGCCTGTAATGTTTGCCAGTGTTTGCCAGTGTTTGCCACCAGTGTTTGCGATCAGCGCTTGTGCTCGCAACTGGCTGGCGTAAGTTTTGCGGCTAACCAGCGCTGGGCACCAGCCAAATAGCCGATGACCATGCTCTCTCTTGAATGGTCGCTTGCAGATCTGAGCGTGGGGTTGCGCCGGCTTTGATGGCATCCCAAGTTGACCAGCGACAGGTTGGGTTCTCGAGTGCGCGGACATAGTAAAAGGCCCTGTGCTCTGGGTTGAATTCTGGATCCCGCCATTTAGCTTTAAGCTCTGCTGCCCCCAAATTACTGCTTATGGCGCAGTTGGTCAGGTCAACTTGCGCGCCGTTGTCAGAGCAACGATGGGTAACTGCGTCCACCAAGCCGCCGTCGGAACAGGCAACATCGTAAACCTGCTCGTTGTGTTCGCCGTCAACTGTCCACCCTTTAACAATCTGCAAGCGTTGCAGCGGCGCTGAATTTGGGTCTTGGGTGGCGTGGGCTAACAGTGTTGGCGCTTGGTCACCATTGGTTAATAGTTCTGAACCCATGCTGACACCGCTTGCATAGGCTGCTGCGACCTCATTGGTGTCATTGAGGGTATTGCCACCGAAGTTATAACCGGCAAACAACCGAACCTTCATTCTGGGTCCAGATGTGGCAAAAGTTTCTTTGCGCCTAAATGCGCGATAAATGGCGTCGCGTGTGTTTTCCTCGGCCCAGACTCCAGTAAGACCAGATGCCCCCCAAGTTTCATAAGCACCGGTAGCATATTGTTTGCCGCCAATTTGTTTGATTTCTACTCGACCGGCAGCTTTGATTATTTCAGCATCGCCTGGGGTCAGCGGCTGTGATCCACGGCGGCTGCCGTCTGCGTCTAACAAGCCCACTTTGGAGAAGTAACTTTCTTCATCGAGAGATGCAGCCCCTGTATGTGTATCGGAAGCGCCAACAAAGCCAAATTGATAAGCGTTGGTTAAACCTTGGTCAGCCAAAGTCATGCCGTATAGTAGCGCTTGTCGAGCGTAAGAGCCTTCTGGTTGGCTGGCTATGGTGGTGGCAACTCTATACGGCATTATTTCAAAATTCGCCCACTCGTCATTCTGTGAAAGCAGTGGGTGTGTCTCCGACGTGCCTTTGACCTGAGTTATCTCGACTAGTGGTTCGTTGCGAATTCGGCGTTGGGCGTAGGTTTCATCAATGGGGTTGCTGGCCCAGTCAACCATTTGAAACATTGCGCCGTTAGATCCGTTGGAGTTGTGAGGGATGGCGAGCGTTTCTATGCCTTGTGCTCTGAGGCCGTCCATCCAATCCCATAGGCCTTCAGGGTTTTGGCTGTGAAAGCGTGAGAAGGGCAGTGCTGGCAGTTTATCTGAGTCTCTGAATATGACATTACGGTGCAGGTTGCCGCGTCCGTCAGTGGAAGAGGTGTATTCATAGGCAACGAATGTAGTGAACTCGCCTGGGCGATTGTTTGCTTGGGCTGCTTGGACAATGTCCGCCCAAGCGTCTTTGGCAATTTGATTCACAATGGCCACGTCGGTTTGGCCATTGGCGATTCTATTTAAAGTATCGGGTAGAAAAGTGCTAAAGGCCTTCACGCGCTGAGGCAGGCTGGCAATGTTCAGATTATCTGGCCTGTTGATGTTATGCAGGTCTTGTACGTGAGGTTCTTTAGAAAACTCGGTGTTGGTATTGGCTGCTGCTTTGACTGCGCCTAAAAACATGGCGTGGTCTGTCACTGCATAAAAATCTAACGGCTGGCCCAGTTGTACTTGGAAACCCGCTGGGTGGGCTATGGCTTCGCCTTGCGCGTATCTGTAGGCATCATAGGGCGTGGCCACAGTGCCAAAAGCGTAAGCGTCAAATGAGTAGTCAGTGTGTACGTGCAGGTCGCCAAAATAGGCTTCGCGGTAAGCGTTGGCCTGAGGCTCTGCAGTGATTGTGTCTTTGGGCATGACAAGACTGGGCGCGTTAAATCTAGGCGCTACTGCCTGAGTGTCGTCGCTATTATTTGCTGTGGTAGTTGTGCTGTCCTGTGGGCTAGAGCAGGCCGTCAAAATTGTTGTTAAAAAAATTATGCAGGCAGTTGTTAGCAGGCGGTATAAATCCTTCATTTGTGTTTTCTCCTCAATCTTCGAATCCCCAGCCATAAATTACACCATTGGTAGTAGCAGTGCATGGGTTGATTGGGGCAATAACGAAGTGGCACGTTGAAGAAATAGAGATTAGAAATCTGGGTTTTTGGCTGGAAAAACAGGCGAAAAAAAAGCCCACCAAGCGGTGGGCTTAATTCAAACCTAGTTAAAGGCTAGTTCAGACCGTAGTCCAAAGAACAACGCTTATCGAGCGCCGAATCTGTAGGTCACATCCACGCCGTAGTAGCGCGGGTAGAGGGATTCAGCAACCAAGCGGAAATCTCGTCCTTCTGTTGGCGTATCTAAGCCTCTGGAATAAACCTGGTCGGTGACGTTGTCAACAAAGCCTTTCACCGTCCATTGCTCAGTTTCATCGCGCCAGATGAGCGACAAATCTATGCGAATTCTCTCAGGCACTTCATCTAGAGATCTTTCTACACCAGAAGAATAGTAAGAACCGGTGTAGGCGTATACCGCGCCAGCCGTTAATGAACTGTCACTCAATTGCCATTCGTAGAAGGTCCAAATGGTTGCCTTCCACTCGGGGATACGCTTTAGCGCATTGCCGTTGTAGTTACGTACCAAAAAGTTATCCGCGCCAGGGTTGTTAGGGTCTAAATTATAGTCGCTGAAAACGCTTGTTGGGTAAGCAGGATTATCATCTTCCAAAACAAAGAGATCTGAATCGTATTCCGCCTTGGTGTAGCTGGCGTTACCTCCAATAGACAAGCTTTCGCTGACCAACCAAGTAACTTCTACTTCTAAGCCTGAATTTATGGCGGAATCGGCGTTAAACACTTGGTCTAGAGCTGTATTGGTCTGGCTGTTGAATATCTCGATTCGGTCTTGATAATCCGAATAGTCATATACTTACGCGGAGGCGTTTACTTGTAATTGACCATCCAACAATGTGCCTTTATAGCCTAGTTCGTAAGCAACCACTTCTTCTTGGTCATAAGTTAGCAACTGGCCCACAGCGCGCGAGTCACCAATGCCCAGGGAATAACCACCTGCTCGATAGCCTGTAGTTACAGAGCCGTAGATCAGCGTGTCTTCGCTGGGCGTCCAGTCTAGGTTGACTCGGAACGAGACATCGCCCCAATCATCTTCACCTGACGCTTGATCTGCAAAAGAAAATGGAATGCCTTGTAAAAGCAGAGGCGTTGCGCAATTGCTACTGCCTAACGCGCATGTGGGCGTAATAGGGTTTGCTGGGTCGAAGGTGGGTGTGGCAGCGCCAGTGAAAATGTTGGCAATAGCCAGCGGTGTCAGGCCTAGGGCGCTGCAATCCGTGTTGAAGGATAAGTCACATTGGCCGTCTAAGGCAGGACCTAAGCCTGCGAATGGGCCGGAGTCTAGATTAGCCTCGAAGTATCCTGTTCGGTTTTCAGAGGCGGATTTTTTGTCGTCAGCCCATCTAACGCCTACTGTGAGCGCCCAAGTGTCGTTAAAGGTATAGGTGCCTTGGGTATAGGCTGCCAGTGCTTTAGTTGCGACATCGTTGAAGAACTCGTAGGAAGCGCCGCCTGGGTCGCCCTGCCAAAGACCAAAACCACCGGTGCTGCCCAGTCTTTGATGTTGCGCGTTGGCGCCACTGGCTGCAGCGAAACCAGCTAAGTTGCCGTAGTTAAAGGGGTTAACGAAGCGCTCGTTATCTCTAAAGGCAAAGTTTTGACGTCGGTCCGAATTGAAAATATACAGGCCACTGGTCATTTCTAAGCGCTCGCCAATCTGCCACAACAACTGTAGTTCGTGGGACGAGGTTTCAACTGCTTCAAGTACTGTCTGGCGAGGTTGTGAAAAGGTTGCGTCGGTAAAGTCGTAGTCAATGTCAAAGGTATAGTCGAAATCCTGCCAGCCACCTAAATACTTGAGTGAAACTGTATCGCTGATGTCCCAAGTTAAATCGAACTGCACACCTTGCTGAACAAATTCTTCATCGTTTGCATTGTTGGTGGCGACTGAGTTGTCTAAATCACTCAGGTTGCGGTTGAGGGTTAAACCAGTGGCACCAAATGCTGGGTTAGGCGCGTCGGATGCTGCAAAGTCAACACCGGGTCTGACCTGTCGCCCATAAACTTCAGCCCCGCTTGTAGGGTGAGTAAAGATATATTCGCCGGCTGTGGTGCCGTCAGTACGTCTTAAGCCGCGGACGAAATTATTGGTGTCGCGCACGCCGCGTTGACCAGCAATACCGTCTGCTACAACTAGATTTTGGCCGATAACTCTATCCGATTCTCTATCATTCCAACGTATGTTCATTTGCCAGTCTTCGGCGATATCCCACTTCAGGGCCAAAGAGATGTTTTGGTCGTCAATGGTATTAATGTCCTGCGAGCCATTCTGGCCGTCAATAGAGCCATCTCGGTCACGTTTTACACCAACTAGTCGGTAGGCTAATTTATCTTTCACTAAGGGGCCAGAAAGAACGCCGTAGTATTCTTGTGCGCCAAAGTTACCAGCGGCTACTCTAAATTCGCCCTCAAACTCGTTGCTGGGTTCATTGGTAATATAGTTAAGCGCTCCGCCAATAGAGTTACGGCCATACAAGGTGCCTTGTGGGCCGCGCAATACTTCCACACGAGCAATGTCGTAGAGCCCGTTTTCTGATGAAGCAATACCAAAGTCCTCGGAATAGATGCCATTGTAGTAAGTGGCAACGCCAGGATCTCCGCCCAAGGAGCGGAAATTTCGCCCCACGCCGCGGATGCGAATGTCGTAGTTGTCTCGAGTGGTTGCGGGGATGAAGTTAACTAACTCATCAGCGCCCTGGATGCCAAAGTCTTCTAGTTGAGACTGACCAAAGGCAGTAATGGAAATTGAGGTATCTGATACGGTTGACTGACGTTTCTCAGCGGTAACCAATACTTCCTCAATTACTCGGCCCTCTGCTTGTACAGATTGGGTGCCTATTGCTGCAAATGCCAGGATTACAGTGCTTGTAATAGGCCTCCACTTCTTCTGAAAAATCATATTTTCCCCACTCACATTTATTGATGCAAAGTTGCTCTGTTTAGTTGTTGGCTTAGGATTGGATTTATGCGGTCGATAACAAAAAACTCATAAGTTCGAAAGCCAAGGCGGATTTTCAGGGTGTCGGCAGGTAAAGTACGTTCCAAGAAAGTAAGCTGTAGTAAATGCGCGATAAACGGTAGTAATTGTTAGGTAAAAGTTCGGCGTTTTGACAGTATTTTTGATTCAATCTGAGGGATTGTGGTCGGCCAGTTTGCCTAGGGCCTAAATGCCGAGCGAATACTATTGCGGTGGGTCGTTGTGAATTTCGCTGAGTGTGCCGGTAACAGGTTCTTTAGCGCCGATACGACCGTTCTGTAGGGCTTTTGATAGCACCGGTTTGTACGAATTCTGAGTTATCAGGCGCGCTTAATCTCGCAAACCCAGTGCAATTGGATTTTTCGTATCTAAGGCGTTTTTATTAACCTTTATAGATGTCCTTTTCTTTCCCCATGGGTATCAATATGATGTCGCTCCCATGGAGACCTAGTTTTTATGCCTTAACGGCAGTTTTTATTTGGATATATCGATGAGTAATTACACAAAGATCTTGCTTGAAGAAGATGAGATGCCAACCCAGTGGTACAACATTGTGGCAGACTTGCCAGAACCACCGCCTCCGCCACTGCATCCAGGCACACATCAACCCGCCACTGCGGAAGACTTTGCGCCGTTATTTCCCAAGGCGTTGATTGCCCAAGAGATGTCTACCGAGCGGTATATTGATATTCCAGGTGAAGTATTGGACGTTTATCGCTTATGGCGTCCCAGTCCATTGTTTAGGGCGCGTAGACTAGAGAAATTACTCGATACACCGGCGAAGATTTTTTATAAGTACGAAGGCGTAAGCCCGGCGGGTTCGCACAAACCCAATACTGCTGTGCCGCAGGTTTGGTACAACGCGCAAGAAGGCGTGCGCAAGCTCACTACTGAAACCGGGGCTGGTCAATGGGGCAGTTCGCTAGCCTTTGCCTGCGCGCAGTTCGGTTTGGAATGTGAAATTTGGCAGGTAGCAGCCTCTTATTTGGCTAAGCCTTATCGTCGTACCATGATGGAAATTTGGGGGGGTAAAGTACACCCCAGTCCATCAACGGTCACGGAGTTTGGTAGATCTTTACTGGCTCAAGATCCAGATCATCCCGGATCTCTTGGTATCGCTATTTCCGAAGCGGTCAGCGAGGCGGTTAAAGATCCGACTATCCGTTACGCCTTGGGCAGTGTTTTAAATCACGTACTTTTGCATCAAACTATCATTGGCGAAGAAGCACTGCTGCAGTTGGCTAAAGTGGGTGAAACCCCCGACGTATTAGTAGGTTGTACCGGTGGTGGCTCTAACTTTGGTGGTTTAGCTTTTCCTTTTCTGCGCGAAAAGATGGCGGGCAATATGAATCCTACCATCCGCTGTGTAGAACCCACCGCTTGCCCAACGTTGACTAAAGGCGAGTACCGTTATGACTTTGGTGACACTGCGGGGTTAACGCCGCTGATGAAAATGCACACCTTGGGCCACGGATTTATTCCAGAGGCTATTCATGCCGGTGGTCTTAGATACCACGGTATGGCGCCATTGGTGTCCCATATCTATGAATTAGGCTTAGTTGAAGCGATTTCAATTCCTCAGACTGAGTGTTTCGCCAGTGCGTTACAGTTTGCGCGCTCTGAAGGAATTGTGCCTGCACCGGAACCTACTCACGCCCTAGCCGCGGCCATTCGAGAAGCGCTAGCGTGTAAAGAATCTGGTGAGGAGAAGGTTATTCTCACCGCTCTGTGTGGGCACGGTCACCTTGATTTGGCGTCCTACGACAAATACATGAGTGGCGGGATGGAAGATTTAGACTTGTCTGATGCGCAGATTGCTGAGGCAATGAGCAGCGTGCCAGTAATAGCCTAGTCCAAAAATAAGTGCAAACTAAGTGCAAATTAAGTTCAGATTACGCTTAGGTTAAGTCTGGATGAAGCTTGGTTTAAGTTGAAGTAAAGTGGGTATTGGGCTGGCCAATTGGCTGTTCCTTGCCCTGATGGAGAAGAGCAGTTGGCTTTTGACTGCTCGCAACAAATGCGTTGAATGCTTTTGACGTCTAGTTATAGGCCTTGTAAAAGAATAGACGTTAAAAAATAAAGAGGACTTTTTGTGAAAATGAATAAAAGCGGCTTGGCTTTTGCTGTTGCATTGACCTCATCAGTTTTGGCTACTGTAGCCATGGCTGACGAAACGGTTAAACGCAGTTCCGGTTTTAGTGCGGTAATTGAAGAAGTGGTTGTCACCGCGCGCCGTCGTGAGGAAGGCCTGCAGGACGCGCCTATTGCGATCTCTGCCTATACAGGCGACTCCCTAGACTATCGTGGTATTACTACTTTAGATGAAATATCTCGTTTTGTGCCAAGCTTAACGCTAGAAAATAATCCTAGCTTTGGTGGTGCTTCTAATTCAGCTGCAATCTATTTGCGTGGTGTTGGTCAAAAAGAGTTTTTGCCGACCACCGAGCCTGGTGTCGGGCTATATGTTGACGGGGTCTACATTGCTCGCTCTGTTGGCGCGATTTTAGACTTGGTTGATATTGAGCGTTTAGAAGTACTGCGTGGCCCTCAAGGCACTCTGTTTGGGCGCAACACAATTGGCGGCGCTATATCAGTTACCACCATCAAACCTGAAGTAGGTGGTGAGCGTACTGGTAGCTTGGCCTACAGTGCTGGTACTGACAAGTTGTCTAACTTTAAAGCGTCGCTGGAAACGCCTTTTGGCGAGACCGTAGCAGCGCGCTTAACGCTAGCCAACTTTACCCAAGATGGCTATGTGACTCGGACTGATGGTATTGATTTAGGTAACGACGACACAAAAGCCGCGCGACTTGCTGTGAACTGGGAGCCTTCAGAAGCTTTCTCGGCACAGTTAAATGTAGATGCTTCGAAAGACCGCGAACACGGTCCTGCGATGGAGTTAATAGGCATTGATTTCACCGATTTGAGTCAGCTCAATGGTGTTGTACTAGCACCACCTCCGCCGATGGCCTTTATTCATAACGTCACTACCGCTGCATTAGGGCCAGGGCAACCTTGCGCCGCGACCAATGCTGCCGGTGTTGGTGTGACCTCTAATCCAGCCAGTGCCAATTGCTATGACAGTCGTTACGTTGGCAAAGACGGTACTGACGAAGGTACAGCGCCTGCATTCTCAGAAAACGATACGTTCGGTGCCTCCGTTACCTTGAACTACGATATAAACGAAGTACTATCATTGAAATCAATTTCAGCTGTGCGTCAGCTGGATGCTGAATTTGCTCGTGATGGCGATCACTCTCCTCATCGTATATCCCAGTTCTCTGACGTCTTAGATCAAGATCAATTTACTCAAGAATTACAATTGTTGGGAAATTATGACAAGTTTCAGTGGATTACTGGTCTTTACTACTTTTCTGAAGACGGCACCAATACCAACATCTTAGATTTTACCGTTTCCAATTTTCGCTCAGGTGGCGATTTTGACAATGAAGCATGGGCGGCATTTGCGCAGGTGACTTATGATGTGTCAGAAGATTTTCGCGTCACCGTTGGCGGTCGCTATACAGACGAGCAGAAATCTTTTACCCCAGACCAGATTATCTTCCAAAATTACTACGCGGGAATTAGCCAATTGGTGCCAGCGGGTAATCCTTTAGCGGCGCTAGACGCGCCTTTCTTGCAAGCTGGTGAGCGCATACTGCCGTTGTTAGAGAAGCAAGTTGAAGTATCTGAGTTTACGCCTGCCCTGAATTTGTCTTACGACGTGTCGGATGACGTAATGATTTATTACAACTATTCGGAAGGCTTTAAGTCTGGCGGTTTTAGCCAAAGGGTTTTCCCTCCGGTTGTGGCCGGCGCTACGGCGCCAGCAGGCACTGCTGACATAGATCTGATTCCTACATTTGATCCCGAATTTGTAGATGTATCCGAAATCGGCTTCAAGTCGGCGTTTTATGATGAAAAAGTCCGTCTTAACGGCGCGCTATACAGTACTAAGTACGACGAGTTGCAGGTCCAAGTGTTCAATAGTGTTGCGCCAGTAACGCGCAACCTAGGCGAAGCAACTATTCAAGGGCTAGAAATTGAAGCCCTGGTTTCTCCCGGCGCAGGTTGGTTGGTGGAAAGTAGCTTTGCTTATGTTGACGCGAAATACGACCAGATCGATACAAGTATCACGTTGATTCGTGAAAGTTTTGAGTTCGAGCGTGTGCCAGAATTCACCGCCAGTTTGGGTCTTTCTAAAGAAATCCAAATGAACGAAAGAGGCATTGTCATTGTCCGTGCAGATTGGAGTTATCGCAAAAAGACGTTTAACGACGCCTATAATACGCCGCTACTCGTTACTGACTCAGTTCAGTTAGTGGATGCCAGTGTGCGTTGGATAAGTGCTGATGAAGATTGGTTGGTGACATTGTCAGGACGTAACCTAACAGATGATGAATATTTGATAAGCGGCGTCTACGGCACTGCGTTTCAATCCTTTGAAGGATTGTATGATCGCGGTAGAGAGTGGCGTTTAGAGTTGCGACGCGATTTCAACTAAGGCTTCGCGCTTTAGGTTGAATAACCTAAATCCAATGTTTTAAAGCTTAGAATGGCGCTGCAAAGCGCCATTTATGGGTGGCAAGAGGAAGAAAAATGGCTAGAGTGAAAATTGCTAAACCAGATCAAGTTGATGATCCTGCGGTCCAAGGTATCTTCGATTGGGTGACGCAAATGGAAGGCAGTGTGCCTAACCATTTTTTTGTTGAACTGAATTTCCCCGAATTTTTCACTGCTAAACTCGGCGCAACTAAAGTGCTGTGGGAAGCCGGTGAGCTTGAGATGGCTGAAATTCAGCACATTGGTATTTTAGTTTCTCAACGCAATGGCTGTGCATATTGTACCGCCGCCTTTTGCACCATTCTTAATCATGGTTTGGGCGAGTCGGAAGATCTAGTCAGTGAGCTTTTGCAGAAGGGCACAGACAGTGTCAGCAACATGCGCCTGAAGCACATATTAGAGTATGCGCTGAAAGTGAATGATGAGCCTGCTGCTGTAACAGATGCAGATATTGACGGTCTGCGCAGTGTGGGTTTGACGGACAAAGGCATTGTCCAGGTGACGCATATTGTCAGCGACTTTGGAGCGTATAATCGACTGAATTTAGCGCTGCAAACTGATTACGATTACCAAGATCTTTGGCAGAATTTAGCTTTCCCCAAAAACTAGCGCCCCTCAAGAATAACTTTTCCGAAAAATTCTTTTCGGAAAAGTCCCTCCCGAAACGTCTTCCTGTAACTTGATATATAACCTATAAAAAAGCTAACGCTGGGGCATTAGTGTTGAAGCGCGCCGGGTTTGTATTACCAAGGCCTACTTATGAATACGCATTAACCCTTCTTGGGTAGTGGATGCCACCAGCTCTCCGGCTTGATTATAAATGAGGCCTCTATTAAAGCCCCTTGCGCCACTGGCGGTGGGGCTGTCTTGATCATAGAGTAGCCATTCATCAGCCCTAAAAGGGCGGTGGAACCACATAGCGTGGTCCAAGCTCGCTACTTGTACATTGTCTTGCATAAAGCTCACGCCGTGTGGGCGCGCAGCTGTGTCCAGTAACGACCAATCTGAAAGATAGGCCAGCACACATTGATGTAGTCGAGGGTCGTCAGGCAGCGCCTCACCACTTTTCATCCAGCAGCGCTGAACGGGTTCAGTGGGCTTAGGGTTGAGCAAATCAGTGGGTTCTACATGCTTCATCTGTATAGCCGACGAGCCAGTAAAGGATTCCTGGAATTCTGCCGGCCATGCTTGCGCTTGTTCTCTGCGCAATTCGTCCTCGTCCTTGAGATCTTCCGGCTTGGGTGTAGAGGGCATAGGAAATTGATGGGACAAACCCTCTTCAGCAACCTGGAAAGAGATCGACATGGTGAATATAGCTTTGCCTCTTTGTACTGCGACAACTCGCCTTGTGGTGAAGCTTCGACCATCACGAATACGGTCGACCTTGTACAAAATGGGTATGTCTTTATCGCCCGCTCTAAGAAAATAGCCATGCAAGCTATGGGCTTGCCGGTCTTCGTCTACGGTGCGCGAAGCGGCTACTAGGGCCTGACCGATGACTTGGCCACCGTAAACGCGCTGCCAACCCTCGTTGGGGCTGGTGGCAAGGTAGTGATTCAACTCAATTTCTTCGAGATCGAGGGTTTCTAAAATTTTATTCAGTGGTTGCATAGGGATTCTAAAACAGGCGTTCCAAGATAGGGTTTCTAAGATTGGGGTTCTAAAGCTGAGACGCGCGGACAATACGCGGTCTGACTCACTCAGTAAAGTAACAGGTTAGCTGTAATTCATAGATGCGCTTTAGGGGTCGGGATAAGGGGTTAGGTTAAGGTTGCTAGTGCGGAACCTAGTGTTCGCTAAAGTACCTTCTGGGATTAAAACTGCGCAGGCCAAATACAAGTGATTGATATTTTTTATGCGCTTAACATATTAAGACCGTTGTGAGCGTGGCGAGCACTACAAATTCCAAAATTTGGAAAGCAATACAGTGATTGAGACAATACAGTGACTGAGAAAAGCACAATAGCAACAGATTCACCTAATCTCGCAAGTTTGTTTTTTGCTTTTCGCACCACGTTTTTTGGCAGTCGCCGCTATCTTCTAAATCATTAAGAAAAAATAGCGACGAGCGAAACATTTGCATATCCTCTAATGCCATTCATATCCTCTAATGCCATTATAGAGGGGACCAATTTTGTCACTTGATATGCCAGAAGCAGCACTTACCCCGCCGCTTAAAAGTAGGCACATTTTTATCGAGAATATTTTTTCACTGACTCATTCCAAAGTGAAAAAGCAAACGTTAGGTTCTGCCGTGCGTCATGGGAAACTTTTTGCAGTATTTTATTTATCTGGAGATAGATATAAAGTCAGCACCATCACACGAGTTATCAGTGTAGTTATGAATTCTGACATTTTGGCCTGTTGTCAAAGCCGTTAGTGCCAGCGAAAACGACTGATTATATGACTCTAATGAAGCAAATTTTTCTTCATTGAAAACGATCCATTGGCTGACTCCTGTGCAAAGGCCGCTTGTAGCGTTTGTGAGTACTCCGAAGGACTTCTCGCCTGGAAAAGCATGAGATGCCACCTCTACTAATTGTACATTTCTTGTTATTTCTCCAGCTATGCTGGGGTTCGCTATTGTTATAAGCATAGCGGCTATGACAATCTTTTTGATCGTTTTCAAAATTACCTCCAGATCTTATTGAATAAATATTACGCCTTGCGCAGTGTGAAATTGTCTAACAGTTGTGCAAGATCTGTTAGCAGAATACACATCGCTAGCCATCCTCTTGTTACAAAAGCTCTCACATGAATGATATTTTTACTACACAGAATCTGCGCGATCCTAACTCAACAGATAAGTGGTTGTAAAATAACGAGTGAGCGGTCTGTTATACGGGCCGGACATACGGGTATAGTCTATGCCTTAACAGATAGGAAGCGTTTACATTTATCTTAGGCTTAGGCTTAGGCTTAGGCTAACTGGAGATAATCAAAATTCACCTCATTCCAAAAGTTATTCTGCTGCCGGCCGGTTAGGCGTCATCTTTTTCAACGGTTCTTAATTCGATGTGCTTTGGCTGAGGAGAAATATAGTACTTAAGCAATAGACGCCAACCTTACAATCCGTTTGTAGGAATACTTGCGCCGCCCATCCGATGGTTTGTTGGCAGCTCCTAACGAGATGTCTAAATGAGCATTGCAAACTGGTTTCAGTCAAACACTGTCCTTAACGCCAAAAAAATATTAGAAATAGGTGGTCATACAGAGTAAGGGGGTGGTGAGATATCTGTAATAGTCGAAAATACCGCGCCTGATTGTGATGCTGGCTTCTGGATGGGAGGTTCAAATTCGAGTCTAAAAAATATCTTGAGCACCTTATTAGTTAGCGGTTAGTTAGCGGTTAGTTAGCGGTTAGTTAGCGGTTAGTTAGCGGAAAAATTGGCGGCAAAATATTCAGAGACTCAAGTAACAATCATTGGTGACAAGAATCGGCTGTGGCTAAGTTCTAGTGCCCTTTTTTGCCATCTCTACCCAACGTCAGGCTAAGCGAGCTGTGCATGATAGAGCCGTTATAGAGCCATAATAAAGGTACCCCATGTTAAGAGCTGGACTAATTATTTCCGTGGTTGCCAATATCTGTCTGGTTGAATATTTTGTTGTTCAACAAGACTCTGGTAGGGAGCCAATAGAGAGCATAGAGAACAGGGCTGCGTACAGTGACATCTCTGCGCCATTCATTTCCGACAAAAGCACTTCCAACAAAAGCGCTGCTGAAAAAGCGCTGACCCTGGCCCAGTTGCAGACTAAATATGCCACACCCAACACGGCGCCTGCGCTCTATTATTGGCAGCCAGCTTACAAAATAGCAAACCAATTCCAAGCAGCACAAAGGCGCAATGCTGAAAGTATTCGTAATGAGCTGTCTGCAAACTATGGTGAGCAAGTATTCACCGAAGCTACATTTTCAAGTTTTTTCTATCCCCTCGGCGCGGGTTTTGAATTTCTTACTTCAAAACAACAAATACAGATCTCTGGATTAAGAGACGAGCATCGTGCAGGTTTGATGTCAATCAAAGGTGGTTTTCAATCGTTCATCGAGCTGCAAAGAAAGGAGCAAGTGTACTTAGGTCAAGTACAAGAAATTTTGTCAGAAGACGAATTTTTAGAATTCCAGTTACGCGAATCACAACTCGCCGAGCAACTCAGAAGCATTGATTTTGATTGGAGTGAATCAGAATTCCGCAAAGTTTATGAGGTCAGGGCAGCGTCCACCTCACCTACCAGTCCATTGTTACCCGCT
>OJFS01000355.1_pt1 | contig 18724 bp, 20 predicted proteins | sample 1594231 | NCBI WGS metagenome assembly OJFS01 (sample SAMN05416847, study PRJEB24817) | seawater metagenome | isolation source: Sea water | place: Canada:Atlantic | collected 2013-07
AAGGATTAAATTTAATAGGCTTAAGAAGAAAAAATATTCCAAATAAACAAATTTTAAATTTAAGTGATGCCTATAAAGAAATTTTTAAGGATGAAAATTTAACTCAAAATTTGATTAAACTAGATCAAGATTTTAAAAAGAATGAACTAGTATTAGAAGTAGTGAATTTTTTAAAAAAAGATAAATTTTTCTACAAAGAATGTGGAGATTTTATGTTAAAAATATTAAAACAAAAAACAATTTTGAAAAATTCTTAATTTATTCTTTAAAAAATGATATTACTTCGAATATTATTGAAAATTTTAATTTAATTTTAAACGAAGCTCTTAAGATAAAACAAAAACCAAAAGTTATTTTATCTGCTGGTTTACATTGGTCTGATCTTTTGTTTAAAAGTTGGTTAGCAGAAAAGATTAACAATGGCACAAAATTTTTATCTATTGAGCATGGTGGAAGCCTTCCTTTCAAATATCCATATTTCTTCTTTGAAGAAAATAATTCTAACAGGTTTATAACATGGTTCAAAGAGCACCATCAAAATCAAAAACAACTTCCAGCACAAAAATTACTTAGATATGAGAAGTTAGCTAATTATAATTACAAACCTAAAAAATGTTATTTGATACTTGATAGAATTAGTAGGTACACATTAACTCTAGCTAAACCAGTTTCGAGTAATTATTTTACATATATTAATGATATTTGTAATTTATATAAAACTTTGAATCTAGAAGTTAAAAATGAGTTTAATATAAAACTTCATCCAGCTGACTCAGATAAGGTGTGGAATACAAAAAAATTTTTAAAACATAGGCTTAAAACACAAATTGCACCTGATAACAAAAGTATAACAGATTCATTCCTAGAATCTAAATTAACAATATGCTTTTATCCAGAAACAACTTTTGCAGAATGTGTGAGAATTGGGATACCCTGTGTCTTATATGTTTCTCCTAGAATGCATAAAATTCACCCAATCTCTAAAAAATTATTTAATCATCTTATGAAAGTTGGGATAATTTTTGATGATGTGAATTTAATGGCTCTACATGTAAATAAAATTTGGATTGACCCACAAAAATGGTGGAATAGCAGTAAGATAGTTAATGCAAGAAACTTTTTTGAAAAAGAAGCATTATGCTTTGATGAAAAAGACTCTCTACTTAAGTGGTGTAAATTTTTAAAAACCTTTAAATAGTTATTATTAATTTCATTAATAAAATATGATAAATAAATGGATTTTGAAAATTGACCTAAAGATAAAATTAGACAACACAAGAAAAGAATAGAAGTAAACTTTATAGAAGAATTAGAAAAAAATTTGTAAGAATTTCTAGTGAATTAGGTCTTTACGAATTCAATAGTAAAAAAAACCAATGTACACAATCATACATATGAATGCCTTGAAACTTTATGAAGATTTAAAAGATATTAATTTGGTCGCTCAAGCATTGAATGCAAGTCCTGAAATAGTGAAATCAAACTATCTTAATTATTCAGATGAATGGACGAAACAGATTTAAGGTTTTAGGTTGTGATAAAAGAAAATTACCCCAATCTTCAATGAAGTCTAAAAATAAGGTTTCGGACAAACGATGAAACTCTCAATGAAGTCTTTCAAAAAATGTATGTATTATGTTATTAATTAAAAATAAGGGCGAAACAGTACGGCCTACTTTAATCAATGAATTTATATTAATGATAAAAATTTCTGAAATCATAATAACTTTTAAAGGTTTGTTTGGTGTAAATTTTAAAAATTTTTTTAAGAAATTTAAAAAATTTAACGCTTATAATAATTTAGATAAAAAAATGCTCAAGTATCTGGATTACCAAAATGGATTTTATATCGATTGCGGCGCCAATGATGGCGTAAATCAATCGACTACTTGGTTTTATGAAAAAAGCAAAAACTGGAAAGGGGTGCTAATTGAGCCAATTCCTTCCACTTTTGATAACTTAAAGAAAAATAGAGGCAAAGGCAATATATTTGCTAACGTAGCGCTAGTTAGCAATGCATTTGAAAAAGAAAATTTAGAAATTTACTTTAATACAAAAGATACTTTAATTGGAAGCGTACTAAATAATAAAATAAATCAAGAAAGTGCAATAGTTAAGGCGATAACTCTTAGCAAGCTTTTGGAAGATCAAAAAATCCAAAAAAATATAGATTTTTTTTCTCTTGATGTTGAGGGGTATGAGCTTGAAGTCCTTGAAGGTATTAATTTTAAAAAATTTAAATTTAAATATATTTTAGTAGAAACTTCAAATCCTCAAAAATTACACGATTTATTTTCAATAAATGGTTATACTTTTGTAGAAAGACTATCAAATTTCAACTTTAAGGATTCTCCAGAATATGGAGATTATTTGTATAAAAACAACGACAACACCATCTAAAAAATTTATAATAAATTTGACAACACAGCGTCAGTACATTGTGCAGTATTACTTTTTCCCTTAAGATCTTTTGTTCGAGATTCTTCGTTAGACAAGGTTTTTTCAATTGCTTTAACAATATTAACTGCAGCTTCTTTTTCACCTAAATAATCTAACATCATTGCGCCAGACCAAATTTGCCCAATTGGGTTAGCAATTCCTTTTCCTGCTATATCAGGAGCTGAACCATGAACTGGCTCAAACAAGGATGGAAATTTTTTCTCTGGGTTAATGTTTGCAGAGGCTGCAATCCCTATAGTTCCTGTACAAGCTGGGCCAAGATCTGAAAGAATGTCTCCAAATAAATTTGAAGCGACTACTACATCGAACCACTCTGGTGTTAATACAAATCTAGCCGCTAAAATATCAATGTGAAATTCATCCGTTTTTATGTCAGGATATTTTGTTTTCATTTCTTTAAATCTCTCATCCCAAAAAGGCATAGTGATAGAAATACCGTTTGATTTAGTTGCGCTTGTAAGTTTTTTTCTCTTAGTAGTTTTCGCAAGTTCAAATGCATATTTCATAACTCTATCAACACCTTGTGCTGACATAATAGTTTCTTGAATGGCAATTTCTCTATCAGTCCCTTTGTACATTCTACCGCCTACTGAAGAATACTCACCTTCTGTATTTTCTCTGACAATAAGCATATCAATGTCCCCTGGTTTTTTGTTTGCTAGTGGACAAGGTACTCCCGGCATTAATTTTACAGGTCTTAAATTGATGTACTGATCAAATTCTCTTCTGAATTGTAATAAAGATCCCCATAAAGAAATATGGTCTGGTAACTGATCTGGCATTCCCACGGCTCCAAAAAATATAGCATCATGTTTTCCGATCTGATCTTTCCAATTGTCTGGTAGCATTTTTCCATGCTTCTCATGATAATCACACGAAGCAAAATCAAATTCATCAAAGTGAATTTTGAACTGGTGTTGCTCAGCTACTTTTTTTAAAATTCGAATTCCTTCAGGAGTAACTTCTTTTCCTATTCCATCTCCTGCAATAGATGCTATTTTATATTCTTTCATAAGTTTGCCTTTCTAAATGTTATAATTATTTAATCAATAAACTTTTTAAGATTTGGTTTAAAATAATTAGGACCTTTCATTACTTTTCCAGCTTCATTATAAATAGGCTTGCCATTTTCTCCTAATTTACTCATATTTGATGTCTGAACCTCTTCAAAGCATTTGTCCAAATTAATACCAAATGCATGTCCAGCTCCATAAGTAACATAAAGAATATCTGTTAAGGCATCTGCAACTTCTTTCAAATTCTTTTCTTCCAAGGCAACCTTTAGCTCTTCTAGCTCTTCTCTAATAAGTTCATATCTTAAATCTTGTATTTTTTGGTCTGGAAAAGAAGGTTTGGTTTCTACTTTTTGACCAAACGTTTCCATAAATATTTTGACTTTATTAAAATTACTCATAATTATTATATATATGAAAATTTTTTTTATTTTTTTATTTATTATGTCTTTATCCACAGAGGGAAACTCTTTTGAAAATCCAAAAATTAAAATAGAAAATTTTTTTATTAATAAGTATGAGGTTACGATTAAAGAATTTGAACAATTTGCTAGAAAAAATAATTATATAACATTGGCAGAAAGAAATGGTGGTGGATATGAATGGGGTACTGGATGGGAAAAGAGAGATGGCTGGAACTACAAAAGCCCGTACGGAAGCACACCTAAAAACTTATTAGAACCTACCGTTCACATTAATAGATTTGAAGCTGAAAAATATTGCCAGTCAATCAATGGAAGATTGCCAACTTTTAAAGAGTGGAAGATATCTGCCTACAAACAAATTTTATCCTCTAAGCTATTTGAAATAAACAAAACCTATAAATATCCGAGCGGTAATGAGCCCAAGAATATGAACTCTCAGGGTGTGCTTGGTTACAACAAGCATGTTGATGTAACTACTCTGCCAGAAGGAATTAATGGACTGGTGGCTATGGGAGGTAATGTTTGGGAATGGGTTGCTGATACTAAAGGAGACAAATCCTTAACTGCAGGTGCATCTTGGTGGTATGGAGCAAGCATGACAAAAGTAACAGGCGCTCAATACAAGCCCTCCAAATTTTATGCAATTTATGTTGGTTTTAGATGTGCATTTGATAAATAAAGAAAATGAACAAAATAACTATTTATACAAAAGACTACTGTCCATTTTGCACAAAAGCTAAATCTTTGCTTGCATTAAAAAAAATTCAGTTTGTAGAAATTAATCTTAATCAAAACCCAGATAAATTTAATGAGATGTTAGAAAAATCTGATGGGGCAAGAACTGTTCCCCAAATATTTGCAGGTGATAATTATATTGGTGATTGTGATAAAATTTACCAATTAGATTCGGAAAATCAGTTAAATAAATTACTAGGAATTTAAGCAGTGTCTCTTCTTTTTTTAAGTTTTGTTGCAGGTATTGTGAGTTTTTTATCTCCCTGCGTGCTTCCATTAATACCAGGATATTTATCATTTATTTGTGGCACTGATTTAGAAAAACTTCAAAAAAAATCAAAATATTTTATATTAGAAAAATCTTTACTTTTTGTACTTGGCTTTTCTATTATTTTTATTCTTTTAGGTGCATCTTCTACTTTTTTTGGATCTTTCCTTTTAAATAAATCACATATATTTTCTAATGTAATTGCAATTATCATTATTTTTTTTGGTTTGTATTTGCTTGGTATTGTAAAATTTAATTTTTTAAATAATGAATTTAAATTTTATATATCGAAATATTCAAATAGCTTTTTCTTTCCTCTCATCGTAGGAATGGGATTTGCTTTTGGGTGGACCCCGTGTATTGGACCTATTCTAGGGTCTATTTTAGCTTTAGCTTCTTTAGAAAATACTTTAATTCAAGGAATATTTCTTTTAATCACTTATTCCATTGGGCTAGGAATTCCTTTTGTTCTTGCTGGATATTATATGGGAAACTTTCTCATATTTTCTAAAAAGGCTAGAAAATTTATTTCTAATATTCAAAAGATTTCTGGGTTGATTTTAATAGTTACTGGTATTTTAATCCTGACTTCTAAACTTCAGTCTATTGGCTTTTATTTGCTAGAAGCTTTGCCATTTCTTGGAAAATTAGGCTGATCAAAATAAAAAAGTAAAAATCCAGAAGCTAACTAAACCGGAAACTATAGTTAAAATAATATTGTTAAAAAAATACCCAAATATTACCGCAATCAAAAATCCCCAAATTTGTGGACTATTACTATTTAGAAAATAACCTTCTTGATCTAAAAAAATTGCAGGAAAAATTATAGCTGGAAATACAGCAGAAGGAACATACTTTAATACTTCTTTAGATGTCTTGCTTAATGTTTTTGGATTTATGAAAGTTATCATAGAGTATCTTGTTAAAAAAGTAACCACTCCAGCTATTAAAACCCAAAACCAAATCATATTAAAATTTTTTAAATTTAGTAATTAAAATATAAGAAACTCCCAAAGCTAAAAAGGCAGAAACAATAATATAAATTTTAAAAGGAAAATCATAAAGGGCGAGGGAAGCTAGGCCTGATACTGCAATGACAATTAAATGATCTTTTTTTCTTAATTCAGAAATAATCAATGATAAAAAAGTTAAAGGTATTGCAAATGTTAAGCCTAGCTGCTCAGGAACTATATTTCCTAAAATAATTCCAGCCAAAGTCGATAACTGCCACAAAAACCAAAGGGTAAAGCCAGACCCAAGCATATGAAAATGAGCATTTTTTTTCTTATAATTCTTTTTAAAATACGAAAGAGAAACACTAAAAGCTTGATCTGTCATTAGGTAGGCCAAAAGAATCTTCCAATAACAATTTAATTTATTCAAATACTGCGAAAGAACTGCCCCATAAAGAAAGTGTCTTGAATTAATAACTGCAACAGAACTAACCATAACCAAGGGAGAGGCTCCTGCAGAAAAAAGTTGAGCAAATGCAATTTGGGAAGATCCAGCGAAGATAATAAATGACATACAAAATGCCACTATGGGGCTTAGGCCAATTTCAATGGCTATCACTCCATAAATAATTCCAAAAGGTATTACTGGAATGGTAAGGGGTATTACGTCTAAAAAACCTTTTTTTAAAATCTGTAATTTTTTCACCAGATTAGATTATTCTTATCTCATGCTGATAAATGGATAAAATTAAATAGTATAAATTAATTATTCCATAGTTCATTTAATCTTTCCTCTCTTTTGCACGCTTTTTTATAGGCCAAATACCGAAAGAAATTTTTCTCATAAAAATCTTGGTGATAATTTTCAGCTTTATAAAATTCATTAAATTTTTTCAAAATAACAAAAGCTTTCTTATTAAATTTAGTTTCAATTTCTAGAATTTTTCTATCAATGATTTTTTTTTGGTTTAAATCTTGATAAAGAATAGCTGAACGATAGCTGTAACCCTTGTCACAAAACTGTCCTTCAGAATCAAAAGGGTCTATACTTTTAAAATAGGCATCTACTAATGTTGTGTATGTTATTACATTAGAATCATAAACTACCTCTACCGATTCTAGATGCCCGGTATTTTCCTGAACTACCTGTTTGTAAGTTGGGTTTTTCACATGACCTCCAGAATATCCTGAGGTTGTTACCTTCACTCCCTTCACTTTGTCAAAGGATTCTTCCATACACCAAAAACATCCTCCCGCAAAATATGCTTTCTTTAAATTCTCAGAAAAAGAATTTGTGGAAAAGCACAAACAGACAAATATGATAAATAATTTTTTCATTAGGATCTTTTTCTAGAAGATAAAAATATTCCAGTCACTATAAAAATAGCCCCAACAAAATGAAATTTAGCAAAAGACTCTCCTAACAATCCAATTGCCATTATAGAACTAAATACTGGCATCAAGTGTAAAAAAACTCCCGATCTATTTGGTCCAATAGCCATCACTGCTTTATTCCAAAAAATATATGCTCCGATTCCGGCAAATAGAACAACGTATGCTATTGTCAAAAAAACTGGAATGTTAAGAGGAATGTGTTTTCCAGATGAAATTTCTAATAAATAAAAAGGAGTTAACATAATAACACCGAATGTTATTAAAGTTTGCAATAAAACAAATGGCTTAAGATTAATTTTTTTTTCTTTTATAATAATAGAATAAATAGACCATGATAGCATCGCTACTAAAATCCAAAGATCTCCCTTGTTAAGCTGAAAATGCAAAAGCTTCTGAAGCTCCATTTTGGTAATTATTATTATCACTCCTGACAAAGACACCAAAACTCCAAATATTTGAAAAATATTTATTTTTTCTGTTTTAAAAATAGACGAAATCACGATAATTAAAATAGGTATGGTGGATATCATCAAAACTCCATTAAGCACCTGCGTGTAGTTTAGTCCATAATAAACCGCTGAATTAAAAATAGATATACTGGTAAAAGACATTATCAATATAGAAAATATGTTTTTTTTAATGATTGATTTGCTTAAAATCACTTGTCTCATAGTAAATGGTGCCAATACAATCCAGGCAAAAAACCATCTATAAAAATTTAAAGAGATGGGAGGTATTTCAAAAAGAGTTGCAACTTTCCCAACAATGAAATTACCCGCCCAAAAAGAAGTGGCAAGAATTAGCATGATGTAAGCTTTTATTTCATTCTTATTATTCATAAAATTTTAAAGATTGTGATCATTGTGAATTTTAGCACTCATAACCAGACCTAATGCAAACATGGTAGTAAGCATAGCAGTACCTCCGTAAGAAATAATGGGCAATGGAACCCCAACTACTGGAAGTAACCCTGTGACCATTCCAAGATTAACTGCGAGATAAACAAATATATTAAATCCTACCCCAAAACATACCAGTCTAGAAAAATTATTTTGAGATTTTAAAGAGATGTTTAAAATTTTTAAAATAATAGCAAAAAAGAGCAGTATCAATAAGACAGATCCAAAGAACCCAAATTGCTCTGAAAAGACGGTAAATATAAAGTCTGTATGTTTTTCTGGCAAAAACTCCAAATTACTTTGCGTTCCTTGCTTAAATCCTTTTCCCCAAAAGCCTCCTGATCCAATTGCAATTTTAGATTGAACAATATGATAGCCCGACCCAAGAGGATCGTTTTCCGGATTTAAAAAGGTTAATATTCTTTCCTTCTGATAAGGTTTTAAAAAAGCAATAGAAAAAGGTATTAATATTAATAAAGAAAAGAAACCAGTTATAAAAATTTTTAAACTAAGTCCTGCTAGCCAAAGCATTCCCAGGCATACTATTAAAATAAATAGTCCTGTTCCTAAATCTGGCTGACTAGTTACTAAAAAAAATGGGATAAAAATAATAAAAACTGGGATAATTAATTTAGAAAAATTATCAATTTCTTCTAGCTTAATATATTGATAATATCTTGCTAGTGCCAAAATTACTCCTACTTTCATTAATTCTGAAGGCTGAATATTAAAAAAATAAACATTGATCCATCTCTTTGCTCCAAGCGCAGACAAACCAAAAAAGTCTACGTAGATAAGTAGCCCAACAACCCCAATATAAAAAACATATGCAAACCGATACCAAAACTTAATATTAATAAATGCAACAAACAAAAATAAAGCAAGAGAAATAGAAATTCTTAAGAAGTGCTTAAATAAATAATTACTATTAGAATTGTCTACCGTGTGAATGGTTAACAAACCAACGCAAATTAGAATACAGATAAGAGAGAAAAAAAACCAGTCGAACTGAATAATTTTTTCCCAAGCTTGTTCAAAAATATTTTTTCGGATAGATCTATACATTGTTTAATTTTCTTTCTTTTTCAAAAATCTTTCTCATTACATTCCTTGCAATAGGTGCAGCGACTGCAGACCCTGATCCTCCGTGTTCAATAACAACTGAGATAGCATATTTGGGATTATCCGCTGGACCATACCCAGTAAACAATGAATGATCCCTGAATTTCCAGGGCAAGTCTTTGTTTTTTAAATCTTGTTCTCTTTGAGATTCTGATATTTTTCTGACCTGCGCTGTACCTGTTTTTCCTGCAAGCTTCATTGTTCCAGCGATTCTTGAGCGATAAGATGTTCCACCTGGATGATTGGTTGCTTCAAATAAACTCTTTAAAATAAGCTCAATATGCTCATCGTCCTCAATAATCTTTTTTCCCAGAGCTAAATCGTCAGAATCTAAAAAACTTGCATTAATTTGATAGCCACCATTGGCAAATTGGGCAATCATTTTACAAAGCTGAACATTAGTAGTTTTAATATAACCCTGCCCTATTCCAGAAATCATAGTTTCTCCCAAATACCAGGATTTACCCAAAGCCTCTCTCTTCCATAATGTGGATGGAACTAGACCTCTCGCTTCTTCAAAGAAATTCTGGAATACATAATTGCCCAATCCAAATTTAATAGCTGTTTTTTGCAAGCGGTCAATTCCTAGTAATCTTGCAACTTCATAAAAATAAATATCGCACGATTCTTTAATTGCTCTTTTTAAATTTACACGTCCATGGCCTTTATCTTTCCAACAATGATATCTCTGCTCATAAAGATCTACTTTTCCTTTGCAGGTATGTTTAAAATTTTTAGTAATAATTTTATTCTCTAGAGCTGATAAAGCTACTATCATTTTAAATGTGGATGCTGGAGGATAGGTGGTTGTCATGGCTTTATTAACCAGTGGTTTCTTTTCATTGTTTTTTAATACATCGTAATCTTTATAACTTATTCCATATGTAAATTTATTTGGATCGTAAGATGGGCTAGAGACGCAACACAAAACACCTCCGTACATATTCATCACAACCACAGACCCTGATTTTTCTTTTAGCTGTTGGTAAGCATAAATTTGAATGTCTTTATCAATAGAAGTTTTTATTCTACTTCCATTAGTTCCATCTATCTTTTCTATATTTTTTACTCTTTTGCCAAATGCATTTACCTCATAGATAGCAGATCCAGGGATGCCCAAAAGAATTTTATTAGAATTTTTTTCTAACCCAATTTTTCCAACTTTTAAATTAGGAACATCTAAATAACTTGCGTCTATCTGATTTAGATCTTTTTGGTTAGGTGTGCTGACATATCCTAAAATATGAGCAAATTCATTTGGGTGTATGTAAGTTCTTTCGTATGACATGAAGGGCTGTGCACCTTGCAAATTATGAATGACATAGTTTAATTTTGAAAAATCAGTCCAATTTAAATTTTTATTTAAAACAAACGGTAAATTTTTATCATGTAATCTATATTTTTTTTTATAATAAGAAATTTCATTATTAGTAATTGGTAATATTTTAGAAAGGGATGATAAAAAATTATCTATGGATCTAATTTCCCTTGGAATGAAAGCAATTTTAAAAACTTGAAAATTATCTGCAATAATATTATTATTTTTATCAAGAATTATGCCTCGAGAAGGTGTTAGCTTCCACTTCCTAAATCTATTATTATCTGCTTTGATAATAAATTCATCTCGCTTAATAATCTGAAGATAGAATAGGCGAGACACAACCATCACCAGGAAAACAAATTTAAACGAAGTTAATGCAAATGCCCTTCTGGATATAACCTTGGCCTTACTTTCCGATCCTTTTTTTGGGCTTGGGATAAAATATTCCATATAAATAACAATATAACGGTGGACTTTTTTTTTGCAAAATGTTAATTCAGCCGCTTATTTGGAGGTAGGTTATTAAAATAGAAGTTAAAAACGACAATCTGGAACAAGCACTGAGGGTTCTTAAAAAGAAACTTCAGCGTGAAGGTACGTTTCGCCTACTAAAAATCAAAAGTACATACGAAAAGCCATCTGAAAGAAAAAAGAGAGAACTAGAGGACAGCATGGCAAGAGTGAAGAAATTACGAAAACTTAAAGCTAGATTTTAATTTTTTTTACTATTACACTTATATCGCGGGGTGGAGCAGTCTGGTAGCTCGTCAGGCTCATAACCTGAAGGTCCTTGGTTCAAATCCAAGCCCCGCAACCAACACATACTGTATTTAAGATTGGTGGAACTGGTGGGTAACGCTCCCACTACCCCTCCGATGTCAACGGAGTACTCTACTTTTGAGCTACAGTTCCAAAAATTAATCTAAGGCTTTGGAAATTTCCTCAACCATTTTTTTTGCATCAGCAAATAACATCAGAGTATTATCTCTATAAAACAACTCATTATCAACACCCGCGTAACCTGCCGACAATCCTCGTTTTACAAAAAGCACAGATTTAGATTTCTCCACATCAAGGATTGGCATTCCATAAATTGGACTAGTTTTATCTGTTTTTGCAGCAGGATTGGTTACATCATTGGCACCAATCACAAAGCTTACATCTGTATTAGCAAAATCATTATTAATATTTTCTAATTCAAAAACCTCATCGTAAGGTACATTTGCTTCTGCTAATAGTACGTTCATGTGACCAGGCATTCTTCCTGCAACTGGATGGATTGCATAAGAAACTTTAACTCCATTTTCTTTTAATTTATCAACCATCTCTCTTAGTGCATGCTGAGCTTGAGCAACTGCCATTCCATAACCTGGTACAATTATAACTGATGAGGCATTTTTCATTAAAAAAGCAGCGTCCTCTGCTCCAGCCTGCTTAACTGGTTTTCTAGGTTTGTTGTCTGAGGAGCCTTCATTTGCATCTCCTCCAAATCCTCCTAAAATTACATTAAACAAAGATCTATTCATTCCTTTGCACATTATATAAGAAAGAATTGCACCAGACGATCCGACTAACGCACCAGTAATAATAAGAGCTGTATTTTCTAATGTAAAACCTATTCCTGCTGCTGCCCACCCAGAATACGAATTTAGCATGGAAACAACTACTGGCATGTCTGCTCCGCCAATTGGTATGATAATTAAAAATCCTACTAAGATTGATAAAATTGTAATGAACCAAAATAATTGCTCTGATTGCTCAACACACAAAAAAAATATTAAGGCAACAATTGAAATTCCTATAAGCAGGTTAAGAATATGCTGCCCTTTAAAAGTTATGGGCGAACCAGACATAAGACCTTGTAGTTTTAAAAAAGCAATACAGGATCCTGAAAATGTAATTGCGCCAATAGAAACACCTAAAGACATTTCGATAAGTGATGCTAATTTAATATCTCCAGCATTACCTATGCCAAAGGATGAAGGATTGTAAAAAGCAGCTATTGCTATTAAGACAGCACTTAATCCTACTAGACTATGAAAACCAGCAACCAGTTGTGGCATTGCTGTCATAGCAATTCTTGCAGCAATAAAAGCACCTATCAAACCACCAAGAGCAATAGGCCCGAGAATAAACAGGGAATTGTTAATTAAAATACTTGTATCTTTTAAAGATAAAAGAGTGACCACAACTGCAATGGCCATTCCTGCAATTCCAAAAAAATTTCCTTTTCTTGAAGTTTCGGGAGAACTTAGGCCTCTTAGGGCAAGAATAAAGAATATACCTGAAACTAAATATAAAGAAGCAGTTAAATTAGCAGAAATCATAACTATTTCTTTTTTCCTTTTTTATACATTTTGAGCATTCTAGCTGTAACTAAAAATCCACCAAAAATATTAATTGCAGCTAAGAAAATACCAACAACACCAAACCATAAAGAAATAGATGAGCTTTCAGCGCTTGAAACAGCAACAGCAATCAGTGCTCCCACAATTATGACGGATGAAATAGCATTAGTTACTGACATTAAAGGAGTATGCAAAGCAGGCGTAACACTCCAAACAACGTAATAACCAACAAAGATAGATAATACAAAAATTGCAAATCTAAATACAAAAGGATCAATTTCCATTAACTAGATTCTCCCAAACAAGTATTTTTGATGATTTCATCTTCCATATCTATTTTTATAGATTTGCTTTCTTTGTCATAAATCAATTCAAGAAAATTATAAATATTTTTGGCAAGCAAAGTTGATGCGGATTCAGAAATGCGGGATGCAAAATTACTATACCCTATGATCTTAATATTGTTCTTTTCTATAATTTTATCTGATTCTGAAAATGCAGAATTGCCACCCTGTGGAGCAGCAAGATCGCATATTATAGATCCTGGTTTTATCGATAAAACCATTTCTTCAGTAATAATTCTCGGTGCCTTCTTGCCTGGAATGAGTGCTGTGCAAATAATAATATCTTGATTTTTAATGGTTTGTTTAATTAGTTCTTCTTGCTTCTTTTTAAAATCTTCACTTGCCTCTTTTGCATAACCACCTTCTGTTTCTAAATTTTCACTATTCTCTACAAACACAAATTTTGCACCTAAACTTTCTACTTGTTCTTTAGATGCTGCCCTAACATCTGTTGCAGAAACTACTCCTCCCAATCTTTTGGCAGTAGCAATTGCCTGTAAGCCAGCAACCCCAGTTCCAATGATAAAAAATTTTGCAGGTGTGACTGTACCGGCTGCTGTCATCATCATAGGTATTGCTTTATTAAATTCGTAAACAGAATCAATGACAGCTTTATAGCCAGCTAAATTTGCCTGAGACGAAAGGATATCCATTGATTGTGCTCTTGTAATTCTTGGTAATAAATCTAGGGAAAAAATATTTATACTTTTGTTCTTCAGGGAGGAAACAAGTTCCTTATTGTCTTTATTAAAATGGTTAACTACTAAGTAGCAATTTTTTTTTAATAGTTTAGCTGCCTCAAGGTCTTCAAAGCCAATCTGAACAATAACATCACTACTGCTATAAATTTTTTCTACACTCTCTACTTGGGCTCCTGCATCAACAAAATGCTGATCGCTAATGTTAGAATTTTTTCCATAGTCTTTGTTAATAAGAACTTGAATGTTCTCTTTATTCAATTTCTTTACTATTTCAGGAGTGAGAGAAATTCTTTTTTCTACTTTATCAGTTTGTGTAACGTAACCAAATATCATTTGTAAAAGTTATAATGATCTAAAGAATTATTTAAAGAAGAAAAATTGCCATGAGGACAAGTATGAGCACAATTGCTAAGGATCCGAAAAGACTTAGCCTAGTAAAGTTTGACCAAGTTTTTTTTTGCTCTTCTATATCCATTGGGATAATTAACCCTGTCTTGCCTTCATTCTAGGGTTTTTTTTATTAATCACGTAGAGCTTTCCTCTTCTCTTAACAAGCTTGTTGTTAAGGTCTCTTTTTTTTAATGATTTTAATGAACTTACAACTTTCATAATATGAGGGGGATATATAATTAATTCTTTCTTGTAAAGCGGTGTTTTTCTAAAAATTCTTTTACGTATGCTTTTAAGCTAGTTTGTCCAAATCTTTTATTAATTTTATTGTTTAAATTCATGCTATTTAAGGCAGAAGCATATCTTTCTCCACCTCTTTTTGGAAGGTAGATTGTTTTTGATTTAAACATTTTGGCTAACTGAATAATAGAGTAACTATTTTTACTGGCTATAGAATAGTGTCTATTTTTATTTAACTTCCAAGACTCAAAGCAAATTTTAATAGTATCTTCAATATGGGTAAACCTTCTGGTTTGTGTCCCTGGCTTTACAACGGGCAGTTTTTTATTTCTTAAATAATAATCTTCAAATATTCCAATAACTGTCGCCATATTTCCTTTGCAAATTTGTCTCGGTCCATAAACATTATAAAAATAAACAACTTCGTATTTAAATTTAAACCATTTTTTTAAATTTTCTAGTAACTCTAAATTTCTAGATTTTGAGAGTGCGTAGGGAGACAAATTCTTATCCTCCCCTCCATTTCCTAAAGTCGCTGATGTTGCTGAATAAATTAATTTAATTTTATTCTCCAAACAAAATTTAAAAACAGCATTGGAGCCTATAGAATTAGATTCAAAGCAGTCATTAAATTTTAAAAAACTTTGATAAATTCTTGCAAATTCCCCAAAGTGAAATACGGCATTTATTTTTTTTTTATATTTGTTTAATACGATCTCTATTTTTTTTGTATTTGATTTTATATACTTAACCCTACTGTTCTTAATGTGGTTTTTTACAGTACCACTAGAATAATTATCCAAACTGATAATTTTTAATTTAGTTTTATTTATAAAGTATTCTATTAAATTTGACCCAACGAAACCAGCTCCACCAGTAATAACAATTATATTTTTCATGGGAATAATTTATATTTTTTTTAAAGCCTGGCAACGACCTACTCTCCCATACCTTAAGGCAAAGTACCATCGGCGCTGAAGAGCTTGACTTCCGAGTTCGGAATGGGATCGGGTATGACCTCTTCGCAATAATTACCAGGCAGCAACTTTATATATTTAAAAGATAAAATTACAATAGGGTTTTTTTTATTGATTAATATTAATAACTTTCAAATTTTATGTAAGGGCTTTTTAAGTTATCAAACAAGCTATAACTGGCTCATTATCTAGGCTTTTTACTTAGCATTGAATAAATTAGGTTGTATATTTTCTGTATGGGAAAATAGGTATAAAATATCAGATAGCTCATAAGGAGTTTGAGTGAAAGATCTCTAAACTTAAATATTTTAATTAGTAAAAAATAGTAAGAAAACCTAGCATAGTTTAAGCTGATATTGTTAGATTGCAAAAAATTTTGAAAAAATTTTTTATTTTCATTCCACGACAAAACTCTCCAATTCTTACCTTCATCAAAGTCTGAGAAGTTGTTCTCATGTTTTATAACTGATGAATTTTTATACATATTGTGAATACTTAAGTTAAGAGCCTCACTAGCTGCAACATAGAAGTTATCGTTAATTCCCCAATCATACTGATGCCAACTCTGAATAATTTTTTTAAAGTGTTCCGCTTTCTCTTTAGATAGCTTAAATACAAAAAGATCAATTCCATAATGTGGCCAAAAAGTACTTTCTATCACCCCGTTTTTACATAAAATATTTGGATAGATTAAGGCGCAATAATCATTATCCATTTTATTAAATTTTTCTAAATTGTAAATTAAATTACTAGGCGCTACAATGTCTGCTGTAGAGTAAACTAAGTGAGTAAAATCATTATCTATAAACTCATTTAAAGCATTGCTTAACATAATTTTATTAGAGTATTTTTTCCCTGAGGGCAGAGAGCTTTTTGAAATATTCGTATAAAATTTTTTTATTTTTTTAGAATCAATAAAATTTCGAACACCAGTTTCGTCAAATTGAGTAAAGCTAAATTCTATATTTGACTCTAAGCTAATAATGGAATTAATAAAATTATCTTGAATCAGATCATTTGACTTTGATACAGTTAAGGGTCGCAACGAAGTCATCCATAAGAGTTTCATCTATCTTTTGTAGTGATGCACAATGCTGTTAATGCCATCTTGAATGCTTGTTTTGGGTTTCCAGAATTTAAGAAAGTATTTATTTACCTTATTTCTTTTATTTACTTGAATTAAATCTTTTAATTTTTTTGCTTTAATTTGAATATCTACATTTTCTTTTTTAAAGATTTTTTTTATAATTTTTGCGATATTGATAATTTTAATTTCTTTGCCAGAGGCAATATCTATAGAAATACCCTGTTTGATAAATTGTGTATGTTTTTTCATTGCAATCTCTAAGCCCTCGCAACAATCATCGGCATATAAAAAATCTCTAGACTCTTTTCCATTTGTTAACATCTTGATTTTTTTATTTTTTATGGCCATCAAAATAAAGTCGGTAATCACATGAGATTTTGAAATGTCTTTTTCTAGTCCATAAACATTCCAAAACTTAACTACTAAACCGTTAGTTGTTTTGGAGATCTTCTCCCCAATCAATTTTAAAATACCGTAATTGGAGTAATTCATGTTGGACATTTGGCTACTGGCAAAAAGAAATTTTTTGTTATATTTTTTCAACAATTCAAATGTCTTCGACATTAAATCAAGATTATTTTTGATAAACTGGTAACTTTCTTGATATTTTTGCAAATATCGTGATCCCCCAACATCAAATGCTAAAAAAAAAACATAATCAGCTTCAGCTATCTTTTTTTTTAAAAGAGAGTTGTTAGGTAATCGCAGATCTTCTTTTTTATTTGTCTCAATATCAAATTCAGAAACATTGTAATTTTTTTTTTTTAAAAAAATTACCAAATGAGAGCCAATTTGGCCTGCAGAACCTAAAACTAAAATATTTTTCATGATAACTTTACTTTATAATGTTAATTTACTTAAATTTACAATATATTTACTTTTACTGTAATAATAAACAGTTATTTAAAATGTATTCCACTCAAAAATTTTTTTCGCACTCTTTTTTCGCCAGTATGCCTGGTGCTGTTTCTATTTTTTTATCTTTTCTGTCTATACCCATCCATTTAAAATTTGCAGGAACTGAACACTATGGACAATATATATTCTTACATTTGCTTTCTTCTCTTGGTCTTCTTCTTAATTTTGGAATAGGAAAAATAACTTCCATCAACATATCTAGAAATACTAATAAAAACAAAATTGCCTACAGTGGTATTAGGGTCACAGCTAAAAACTGTAGTGTTATCTTAATTCTTATAGCCTTTGCTTATGTTGCTAACAATTTTTTGAATTTTGTTTCCAATGAAAACTTAATACTAATTGCTACAAGTGTTCTGCTCACAATTTTTTTTGTGACTCTAGAAAGTGTATTTGTTGGAAACCGAATATTTGTAGGATTGATGCTTATTAATCTACTCTATTATGGCTTCTCATTAAGCTTACCTTCGATTTTTTTGTTTTTTCAATACTATAATTACCAAGAAGTTTTTTTTGGATCTATATTAATAAAGCTAATTGTAGTTTTGCTCTCTACAACCTACCTCATCAAATACAACTATATAAAATTTCACAAAATTAAAAATTATACTAATTTTAAATCCTCTAAGTGGTTCTCTATTTCTTTATTTCTTAGTCAAATATATGATTTTTCCGACAAATACTTGGTCAAAACTTTATTAGGACCTGCTGCCCTTGCTATATATGTTGTGCCCCAACAACTAAGTGGTAAATTAAGTATTTTCTCAAAAGGATTTTCTTCTGTTCTTTTACCGTCCATATCTTTATCCGAAAAAAAACAAACTCAAAATAAAAGTTTTCTACTAACATTAAAATTGTTTATTTTTGTTTTGCCTATAATTTTATTTTCTTTTTTTTTTATTTCTGATTATTTTTTAATACTTTGGCTTGGAATCAATTATCCTGCTGAAATTTTGCAGCTATTAAAAATTTTTATAATTGTCAATTGGTTTGCCTGCCTGTCTCATTTATTTGTTACTTATTACGAGGGATCTGGTAATGTAAAAAAAAATACAAATATAGAAATATTATTTCTTCCTATTTTTATACCCTTCTTAATACCTGTCTCTTATACACATCTGACGCTGC
>OJFS01000362.1_pt1 | contig 18520 bp, 17 predicted proteins | sample 1594231 | NCBI WGS metagenome assembly OJFS01 (sample SAMN05416847, study PRJEB24817) | seawater metagenome | isolation source: Sea water | place: Canada:Atlantic | collected 2013-07
CGTCTCGTGGGCTCGGAGATGTGTATAAGAGACAGGTTTTCGTCCGGGCTTTTAAGTGAAGAAGTTAAGCAGGTGCTTGGTGAAATCAGATATCTAAAATACCTCAAAGCCACAGACCCCACTTTTGGGCAGTTAAGTAGCCAAGTTGAACTAAATGGCGGTTCAGAACAAGACGCTGCGGATGCCTACGATGTTTATACGAGCTACGGCGAGCAAATTATTCAAGCAATGCAAAACCGTGATTTAAAGCGAGCTCAGCAACTAAAAACCGAAAGAGATCAAATAATTCAGGAAAAGACCGGTGCCCGGGTAAACCAGCCACCACAATTACCTTTTAACATCCCACAAAATGACGCACTAAAAATTCGATAATAAAGCGTGATCTTCTCATTTAGAGGACAGCACAATGACAACAGATCGATCCAATATGGCGCGTTATTGCGCGTTATTGCGCGCTGTTCGCTCTTATGCTCGTGTCGGTAACGGCCAATGCTCGAGAGGGTTTTGATAATAATTATGAAGCTTATATAGGCGATCATAATCAGGATGGTTATGAGGACATATATGTCCGCCAAAAGCCCCAAGTCGTCATTCTAGCTGGCGACATATCAATACCCATTGTGCTGCCACCGCCGGTAGAGCATTTTGTTTTAGTGCAAAATTCTGCAGAGGGGGGGTATTCTATCCAATCTTTGGACGATAATTTTTCCTTGGCAGGCTGGCGACTGACCGAGATTGAAGCCAGGGCAGGGGATCTGAATGTCGATGGACTAGAAGATCTCCTACTGGTTGGCGTTGCCGAAGAAATTATTGGAGCGTTTGATCAAGTTGTGTTCAGTGATCAGGCCGGCCTGGCACAGCATGTCACCGAAGTAGATCGTGAGTTTACCAACTTCTACCGAGACTTAGTTCGGGGGCTGCAAGATCCAAACTACTTTGCTGCGGCTAATGTGCCCACTGAGTTACCTACATTTACCTATGCCATCGCCCAGGACCTCAGTTATTGTTTTACATTCTTTGGGTTTATACCGTCCTGTTTTAGCTACAGTTACTTAATATATTCTCAAGAATTCGAATTGAACTTAGGTGTGGTGAACGACGCATTACCTTATTTGTCTGATCCAAATTTTCGGCAAGCAGCAGGCGAATTGCTAGATGATGTTATTAGTGGCGCGGCAAGCACCCCTCCCATATATGCCCACATCACCGGTAAAATATCTGGGTGTCATTACTATTGTGACTCCTACTACGGTCCAGGTTATGCCACCCGCATATACGATCTGTGGATACCAACTACCGAGATAACCCCTGTGTTTGACCGCGAGAATTTCAGTTTGGCGGCTGCAAGCACAGTTGAGGTACTAGAAAGAGCGCTAGATGATGACTTCTCCAAAGGTAACCCCTGGCCAGAGCTTTCCCAAGCCTTTGCAACGGTGTTAGGGCTTCCGTCATTTGGGTATGATGAAAACGGCAATACGGACCCTCAACTAGACCCAGCAGATGATCTTAGTGACTCTCAGAAGAGAAGTCTTATTCATGCAATAGCAAGTGTTCTTGAACACAGTTATCAGCATTCAGTCGATGCTTTCGAGCTGCAGCTTTGGCTCCCACACGAATATAACGTCTCAACATCAATTTGCGACATGGCAAAAGATACGGTTTTACCACCAAGTGAGCGGCGTCCGGCGGGAACACCTACCCGCACTATTCCGGCCTCAATATGCACCTTGGAAAACACGTATTGTTGGGCAAAAACAAACCCAGCGCCGCGCGATGATGAGTCAGATGAAAGCACAATAAGCGAAGGGGAACCGTCGGAGCTATATGACCCTATTTGGGGTACAAACCCCATATTTACTTTCTTGCAGGAAGAGGATTTCACATTGGTGAACCAAACAAGGCGTAAGCACAGGTTCCATGACCGCTTGGCAGCAGACGAGTGTGGTCTTACTACCGACCTGACTAATGTGGCACTGTTTGATGAACACTGCGCAATTGTGCAGCGTATAACCCGCCTTAAAGCAGGCAGTACAGAAATTGAAATAGCCACTCACGGGCAAGGGTATAATCCACCTGGCATAGCAGAAATAAATGAATGGAAGGGGAGCGAAGTTTTTGAGGGCGTTGATGAGTGGGTTCGGCACAAATTAGCCACAGAAGGAGAGTGTACAGATGACCCGTAAGTTACAGCTAGTCGCATTAGTCGCATCACTGGTGCTATGTCTGGTGATTGGTCGTATCGCCTATATTAAGTCGATTTGGTGCGACACCCTTCGGTGCGGCCGCGTTATCCCTATGGCGGTACTAAAGATAGATCTACCCCAGCCCCTGTCAACGGGCGAACTTTATGCGCTTTATAAGCGGGCTGCAGAACTGGGCGGGCATACTCAAGAGTCGGGAGGCCCGTATATTCCTGATCCACAAGGCTTGGCCTATAGGCGAGGCCATAGGTGGTTGGCTGAGTCCACTGGCCGACACCTCCAGGAGATTAGGTTTTCTTCCCCGCGCGCGCCTATGCATGTGTCCTCCAATTTAGTTACCTTTAACTTTAATAACGACAGTGTAGAAAAATTTGATGCAGACGACTGGCTAAGGTTTTTTGAATGGAAAGATAAGCTACTGCCCCAGGTATTTCCAAACAGTAATATTCGTATAACTCGCCATCCCGCGGCGCGTACCAAGCGCGACGATATCGCCAAGATTGAGCTACAAACAGGTCTAATTGCACCAGAAAGGTACAAAAAACCAAGGGATAAGCCTAAGTAAGGGGCGTGCATAAAGGTTACATGTTGGTGTAGGTGGTTGCGGTAACTGACGGGCTAATGGTGAAACAATGATATGGCAGGTGTTTGCCCAATTCTGGGATATTGGCAGCCTTCCCAACGCTGCATCCAAGCTGTGCTAGAACATGTTAGCTAGACGTCTGGTGATTAGTTTCTTTGTAAGAAAATATTAAGAACTGGATGATGACGCCGCAACCGCGGAATGGTCGGATTGTGTTGTACGCGAGCAGTATTGGAAGGTGGCTGATGTCTGTAGGGCCATCAAAAAAGCCTGTATGTTGGCCGGCCTAGGCCAGCTTGGACATCTAACTCCCCGCTCACAGAGCGGCGAGAGACTCGTCTACCGGCTGGCCTAAGCCAGCCAATAGGTGAGTGGCCCTTTTACGGGCCACGACGGACTGCTAGTACTTGTAGCTGTCGATCTTAAACGGACCTTCTTCGCCAACACCGATATAGTCGGCTTGGTACTTGGTCAGGCGTGTCATAACGCCGCCGAAGCCAGCAACCATAAGCTCTGCCACTTCTTCGTCTAGTTTCTTTGGCAGTACTTCAACACTAATGGGCTGACGCTGATTCACTGGCTGATCTGACCATGCTTGCTCAAACAGATACATTTGCGCCAGTACTTGGTTGGCAAATGAACCGTCCATGATCCGCGATGGGTGACCCATAGCGTTGCCCAAGTTTACCAAACGACCTTCTGATAACAGAATCAGGTAGTCGCCGCGAGTTTCTGAGCGGTGGATCATGTGAACCTGATCTTTGACCTTGTCCCAAGTCCAGTTTTCACGCATGAAGTTGGTATCAATTTCGTTGTCGAAGTGACCGATGTTGCAGATAACCGCGCCGGCTTTAACAGTACGCAGAATTGCTTCGTCACACACGTTTGCGTTACCCGTGCAGGTCACAACAATGTCTGTGTCTTGCAGTAATCGCATGTCGATATCGGCAGCTTTGCCGGTGTTCTTGCCGCCAACATAGGGCGATACAACTTCGTAGCCGTCCATGCAGGCCTGCATTGCGCAAATTGGATCTACTTCTGTAACCCGCACAATCATGCCTTCTTGACGCAAGCTTTGGGCAGACCCTTTACCTACGTCGCCATAACCGATGACTAAGGCGCGCTTGCCTGCCATCAACATGTCTGTACCACGCTTGATGGCGTCATTGAGGCTGTGACGGCAACCATACTTGTTGTCGTTCTTAGACTTAGTGACAGAGTCATTTACATTGATCGCAGGTATTTTAAGTTCGCCATCGCGCATCATTTCGTACAGACGGTGAACGCCTGTCGTGGTCTCTTCGCTGATGCCGTGAATTTTGTCTAACATCGCTGGATATTCTTTGTGAATAATCACGGTGAGGTCGCCGCCGTCGTCCAACAACATGTTGGCATCCCATGGCGTGCCATCTTTAAGGATTGTTTGTTCGATGCACCACTCGTACTCTTCTTCGGTTTCGCCTTTCCAAGCAAATACAGGGATACCTGCTGCTGCCATAGCCGCTGCTGCGTGGTCTTGGGTTGAGAAGATGTTGCATGAAGACCAGCGTACCTCGGCACCCAAATCGATGAGTGTCTCTATCAGTACAGCGGTTTGAATGGTCATATGGATGCAGCCAATAATCTTAGCGCCTGCTAAGGGTTGGGTTGCGGCATAACGTTCGCGTAGCGCCATAAGTGCTGGCATTTCGGCTTCGGCTAATGTGATTTCTTTACGACCGAATTCGGCCAGAGCCATATCGGCTACTTTATAATCTGACATTGCTATCTCCTTAAGATAGGGAAGGTTTGGGTGTTACTGGTTCGAAACTGGGTATTTGCACACGAAAGCCATTGCGCTGGGCAAGGTATTGTTGGGCTTTCACTTGCAAGCCGTTCTTTGCGGCGTGTTCTTGCAAAATTTCGGGTGCGAAGCCAAGCCAAAAATCACCGCAGAGGGTTTTCGCTTTTTCTTGGGTGTGCGGGCACAATTCTGCTAATACGAGTAAGCCATTGGGCTTTAAGAGTTTTTTGATCTGCTTGAAAAAGGCATCAGGGGAAGGCATATGATGTAGCACCATTGCGGCGACGATGACGTCGTACGTCTTGCCATTGGGCAGTTGATAAAAGTCTTTCTTTTGCAGACTGATATTTTGTCTGTTTGCGGTGGTGCTTTGTTGAAGCTGTGCTAATCCAACGTTAAGCATGGACTGGCTGTTGTCTATGCCAATGGCATGATCAAATTGCGGCGCTAAGGCTGCAAGCAACGTGCAATCCCCTGGTCCAATTTCTAGCAAGGTATTTGTTTTGCGCGTCTTCGGCGTCAGTTTGGAAGGAGCATTGTGCGCAGCTATTGTTTCCACAACGTAGGGGATGAACACCTGGGACGGGCAGATCAGTTCACTTTGGTGATCTAAAACGTCGGCATTGTTGTGGAAAAACGACGCACTCTGTTGTGCTCTTTCTGCATAAATTTCATCCACCTTCGTGAGTGCCGAAGCGGGTAGCGGGGTTTGATCAAGTTCTTGAAATAAGGATGCTGGAAGTGATTGGGCAGGGAAGGCTGGGCGTTGATAAAATACACTCGTGCCTTCGCGTCTAGAATTCGCCAATCCAACTTGCTTAAGAATTTTCAAGTGGTGGCTTAGGGCTGGCTGTGCGACCGTAAAGATTTTGCACAATTCCATAACCCCAAATGAGTCCCGTGCCAAAGCGCGCAAAATGTTGGCTCGCAGGTCGTCGCCTATGGCTTTTGCCATGGCCACAATGTCTAGTTCAGTAGATTCTGAAAGCGCTTGGTTGGCTAGATTGAGAGGCGCTATATTAGATTGCAAAAATGCATTTCTCTGATAAAAGTTGTGTGAAAAGTATTTCAAGCCAAAGCGAGTTGCTTGGTGCGGAGCGCATGCTACCAAGGTTTTTTTAAATATCAAAATATTTTGATATTTGTTTTTGCTGTTCCTGTGCGAAACTAGGGTAGTGGCGTAATGGTGAGCGCTACTGGACAGGCATCGAACTTGGGCAAATGAGCAATTTAGTTGCGAGTTGTTACTTTTTCTCATTGATCGGTGACGTTTGTTGGTCGCATTTGTTTTTTACGAGAGAAAGGGTGATGTTAAAAATTTTACAAGGTAGACGTAGATGAAAGCTCCTTCGGCTAAAACACTTGTTGCCCCCACCGCTGTGGGTGGCACTCCAGTGGGACCGGTACCTGTGAGTAAACTGCCTGATGTGGGCACAACTATTTTTACCACCATGAGCGCGTTGGCTCAGACTCATGGGGCCATCAACTTGTCCCAGGGGTTTCCAGACTTTGATGGGCCTCCTGAATTACTAGAGCGGGTAAATTATTATCTGACCCACGGCTTTAACCAATACCCGCCCATGATGGGTGTCGCACCGTTAAGGCAGGCTATCGCGCAAAAGGTAGAAGATTTGTATGCCTTGAAATGCGACCCAGACAGGGAAATTACTGTCACCGCTGGGGCCACTGAAGCGCTTTTTTGCGCCATTGCCAGTGTTGTACACAGCGGTGATGAGGTCATTGTTTTTGACCCAGCTTATGACAGCTACGACCCAGTGATTCGATTGCAGGGCGGGGTGCCGGTGCATATTCCTCTGCTAGGCCCCTCGTTTGCGGTAGATTGGCAGCGCGTTAGAGATGCCATTACTCAACGTACCCGCTTAATCATTATTAACACGCCGCATAATCCTACTGGGTCAGTTTGGTCTGAAGACGACATTCAACAATTGCGTGAATTGGTCTTCGATACAAATATTTATCTCATTGGTGATGAAGTCTACGAGCACATGGTATTTGATCAATGCGAGCACACGAGTTTGTGTCGCTATGATGATTTGTACGCGCGCAGCTTTGTTATTTCTTCATTTGGTAAGACTTATCATGTCACTGGTTGGAAGGTTGGATATTGCGTGGCACCCGAACTGTTGACCACGGAATTTCGCAGAATTCACCAGTACGTGACGTTTACTGTGAACACCCCTATTCAATATGGGCTGGCTGATTTTCTCCAAGCGCAGCCTCAACACCATTTGCAGTTGCCAGATTTTTATCAGGCCAAACGAGATCTCTTTTGCGACTTGCTGGCCCCCTCTAAGTTCAAAATTAGGCCTTCGGCGGGCACTTACTTTCAGTTATTAGACTACTCCGAGGTGTCTGATGAACCTGATTATAAATTGGCTGAGCGTTGGACTGAGGAGCTTGGTATTGCGTCCATACCCATCTCTGTTTTTTATCAGGACGCTGAGCATTGCGCGCACAAGGCATTACGCTTTTGTTTTGCTAAGGACGATGCAACGCTAAGACAAGCGGCGGAAATTTTATGCAAACTTTAACGCTGTCGTTGCTGCAAACGGCAACACACTGGCATTCACCAGAGCTCAACAGGGCCCATTTTGAAACGTTGTTGGACCAAGTGCCGTCAGCATCGCAACTGGTGGTGCTGCCAGAAATGTTTAGCACTGGTTTTACTATGGATTCTGCAGCGGTAGCGGAAACCATGGATGGTGAAACCGTAGCATGGATGCTCGCCCAAGCTCGTGAGCGTGAGAAAGTACTTTGCGGTAGTTTAGTTATAAAAGAACGTGATCAGTTTTTTAACCGCTTATTGTGGGTGCAGCCCAATGGCGAGATGCAAATTTATGACAAGAGTCATCTGTTTCGTATGGCTGGAGAAGACGAGCACTACAACCAGGGTAGCAGTCGGGTTGTGGTAGATTTTCAAGGTTGGCGGATTTGCCTTTCTGTTTGTTATGACCTGCGTTTTCCGGTTTGGCTGCGTAATGACTGCAAATACGATTTACTGTTATGTGTGGCAAATTGGCCTGATGCGCGACGTGATATTTGGCAAACACTTTTGCGGGCGAGAGCTATAGAAAATCAGGTTTTTTGCGCGGGTGTGAATATTATTGGTACCGACGGCGCGGGCATTATTTATGGCGGTGGCAGCGCGGTATATCATGGTGATGGCGCGGTGCTTGCTGATCCGGAAGAGCATTTGTCTAAGCAAATGATCATTACTCAGGCTTTAGATTTGGCAGAGCTTGATACAATGCGCGCTAGTTTCCCTGTGGCCCTAGATGCGGATAAATTTAGTCTCCGTTGACGGCTGTTAGTGCTAGCTAACGTCATTGAGTATACCCAACGCGACAAAGACTCGGGCATGAGTCCTAGTTATGAGGCTTAGTTATTAGGCTTAGTTATGAGGTGTAGTTATGGGTCTTGGTATGAGTTCGGGGTGTACTCGGACTGAATAGCAATTTGTCCACTTCCAGTTTTACAATTTTTTGCTTGGAGCAGAAATATAATGAATAAATCTTTTTCCCAACGTTCGTTAGCGGCAGTTTTACTGCTCTCTACCAGCGTGTTTTTTACCGGTTGTACTGACGGCGGTGGCGCGAGTGTCGCGCAAAGTGGCCCAAGCCATCCGGGTAAAGCTGTCTACAACGATTATTGTTATTCGTGCCATAACCCCGGTATTAATGGCGCGCCAAGGATTGGTGATGTGGATGAGTGGCGGCCTCGTATTGCCAAAGGTAAGGCGTTGTTACTTGCGTCTACTGTTAACGGGTTGGCGCCTGGCATGCCTGCCAAAGGGTTATGTTACAGCTGTACCGACGAGGATCTTTCGCTGGCGGTGGATTATATGATTGCGGCGGCTCAACCGCTTCCTGCGGAATAGAAGGTGCTTAATACGTTCTCCATTAGGAAAAGCTTGATATGAATCTTCGAGACTTACGTTACTTGGTGGCAGTGGCTGAGCACCGGCACTTTGGTCGCGCAGCGGAGGCGTGTTTTGTCAGCCAGCCGACGCTGTCTACCCAACTAAAGAAGCTGGAAGAGACGCTAGGAGTTATGCTTATTGAGCGCACGAATCGGCGGGTGATGCTGTCGCCAGAAGGCGAGCAAATCGTGGCTCAAGCGCAGCGGATATTGTCCGAGGTAAATACTCTTTTGGCGCTCTCCGAGCAGTTGCAAGACCCCTTAGGCGGGGAGCTTAGATTGGGTATTATTCCAACCATTGCACCTTACTTGCTGCCGCAAATCCTTGCGCCCATCCGAGAAGCATTTCCTAATTTGCAGTTGCAGCTAACAGAAGGGCAGACCTCACATATCACCCGCTTGCTTAAGAGAGGAGATTTGGACGCTATTTTGTTGGCTATTCCCATTCCAGATTTGCACGATGAAAATATTGAAGAATTCGAACTGTATACCGAGCCCTTCTATTTGGCGGTTGGTGAAAATCATCCTAAGGCTGAATTCAAGACAGTGATGCCTGCAGATTTGGAAGGAGAGTTGGTGCTGCTATTGGAAGATGGCCATTGCCTGCGTGATCAAGCTTTGGCGGTTTGTCATGCTCACCGCGGTGTCGAAAGCAAAGGTTACAGTGCGACTAGTTTAGAAACGCTAAGGCAATTAGTTGGCGCTGATATGGGTATAACATTGATGCCAGAATTGGCTGTGCCGTTGGATAAAAGAGGTCAGGGAGTTGTTGGTAGTGGGTTAGGCGGCGTGCGCTACATTCCCTTTAGCGCAGATGATGTGCCATATCGAACGCTAGGGCTTTGTTGGCGCAGCACATCTACGCGCGCGGAGTTGTTGGCAGACTTGGCGAAAGTTTTGCATGCCAGTTTGCACTGAGTTTGCTCTTTTGCTTGCTACAGTACTTGCAGAAATTTGCCGATCTTTTTGCCAGTGTTTTTGCCAGTGTTTTTGTCAGTGGTTCGCCAGTGTTTTTAAAAACATTGGCGTGATAGGTGGTGGACTAAAAGAGTGTAGTCCGGCCACCCATCACCGAGGCCGGTCAGAGTTAATTAAGGTCCGCTAACAGCGCATCTCGGGTTACGCCTTCGATAGGCACTACACAAGGAATGCTCGGGTGGTCTATACCCATAGCTAGTGGCTTACCATTTTTCAGGTCCGTTACATTTTCCGGGCTCAGCTCGAAGCGGGTAAAGTGCACTGCCGCGGCTTTTTCATCCCTAGTGCGATCCATGTCTTCGTTGGCGATGGCATAAATTTTTTCGCCGCCATCTACTTGAACCCAAACGGTGAGCTCAATGCCGCCCATACTTGCCAGCGCTACTTTGCGTTCCTCAGCGTCGCCATATTCGATCATGAAGGTGGCTTTCCAGTTGCTGCCATCTGGAATCAGTGGATTATAAGATGCCAGTTCTTCTTCAATTTCTGGCGCTTCAAAAATGCGTTCGACGCGAAGCATTTCTTGAACCTGATAGCGCATGGTCAGCTCGTCTTCAAAATATAGTGTGGCATTGGGCCCCAGCGCTACATTGCGGCTTTTTTTATGGGCGATGACATCCTGACGAAACGTTTCACGTTTTTGAGCGTATTCTTCTAAGGACCAAAGGTCTTCACGGGTCAATTTCATTTTCTATCCTTGAGGCGCTGAAGAAAACGTTCAGCGCTGATATTTATAAATGTTGAGTTCGAAGGCGAATTAGCTAAATACCGTAGGCTTGGCGAACCATGCTTACAGGGTGCTTGGCCTCGCCATTTTCTACGCCTTCTGCAATTAAACGGCCAGCCATCGGGCAGTCAGAACCGAATTCATCTGGTTCGCTGTCGATAACACGCTTCACAACAGGCTTAGCTATCTTTTTTGCCTTGTCGTAGGTTTCGGCTTTTACCGCATAGGTACCGTCGTGACCTGAGCATCGCTCAATGGCAGTAACTTCTGTATCTGGTATGAGTTTTAAGAAATCTCGGGTCTTCATGCCAAAGTTTTGCACTCGCTGGTGGCAGGCTACATGGTATGCAACTTTGCCTAATGGTTTGGCAAACTCTGTTTTAATTAGCCCTGCTTTGTGTCGGAGCATCAGATATTCGAAAGGGTCGAAAAAGTGCGCTTTGACGTTTGCCACATCAGCTTGGTCTGGGAACATCAAAGGTAATTCCTGCTTGTACATTAAAACGCAGGAAGGAATGGGTGCGATGATGTCGTAACCCTCTTCAATGGCTTGCTGGAAAACTGGGATATTCGCATCCTTCATTTTCTCCACTTTTTTCAGATCGCCCAGTTCTAATTTGGGCATGCCGCAACATTTGGCATCTTGCAATATCTTCACTGGGACGCCGTTGTGATTGAGTACCGCGATGAGATCCTCGACCATTTGTGGTTCGTTGTGATCGCCGTAGCAAGTCACGAATATGGCTACTTTGCCCGTTGTTTTCTCGGTTGAAGACACTTTGCCGTGATCGCCAATGTAGCCTTCTAAGGATTCGGTTAAAGGCGTGGGTATGAATTTAGGCAGAGGGGCATCTTGGTGGATGCCAAATAATGCCTGACCTGCTTTACGTAAAGGCTTTGAATTTGCTGCCGCATTAGCCATCTGTGCTATACCCGGAGTCGATATAGCATCAAAAATTGGATCGGTAGAAGTAATGATCCGATCTCTCCATTTAGTATCTTTGTTCTCAAAGTTTTGTGCTTTAGCACGCAGCATTAGATGCGGGAAGTCTAATGCCCATTCGTGAGGGGGTAGGTAGGGGCATTTGGTCTCGGCGCAAAGGTCGCAAAGAAAGCATTGATCAACTACTTTGTTGAAGTCAGCCTTGTCTACGCCGTCGACTTCAAAGGTCTCCGATTCATCGACCAAATCAAAAAGCGTTGGGAACGAATCACACAGACTAACGCAACGTCTGCAGGTATGGCAGATGTCAAAAACGCGTTCCATTTCCTTATGCAAAGAATCTTTGTCATAGAATTCAGGGTTCTGCCAGTCTAGTGGTTGGCGATCTGGGGCTTCTAAACTACCTTCACGTGTACTCATTGAATTTCTCTATTCTCATCATTTACGGAATCTATGCTGTTTTACTGGCATAAAAAAGGGGCTCGATTAAGCCCCTTTTAGAACGTCCGGCGATTGTTGCCGAGTTCCTAACTAGCGCTTGGCTAGCCCATAGCATCCAAAGCTTTTTGGAATCTGTTGGCGTGCGAACGCTCAGCTTTTGCTAAGGTTTCAAACCAATCTGCGATTTCATCAAAACCCTCGTCGCGTGCTGTTTTAGCCATGCCAGGGTACATGTCTGTGTACTCGTGGGTTTCGCCAGCTACCGCTGCTTTAAGGTTGTCAGAAGTAGTACCAATGGGTAAGCCAGTAGCTGGGTCGCCAACTGCTTCCATGTACTCGAGGTGTCCGTGGGCATGCCCAGTTTCGCCTTCCGCAGTTGAGCGAAATACTGTTGCGACGTCATTTTCGCCCTCAATATCAGCTTTTGCTGCGAAGTAGAGGTAACGACGATTTGCTTGAGATTCCCCAGCAAAGGCGTCCTTAAGGTTTTGCAAAGTATTGCTGTCCTTTAGTTCCATGATTGCATGAACTCCGTCTTGGTTGTGTAAGTTACAAGCCTAAGGCTTGGTGACTGAGGATCAGTATAGATATCTAACGCAGTATTTCTATTTGAAACTTTAGATCATAGTAATAGATGTTGCCTATCAATGGTTGATTCTTAGTTGCTTTCTTCAATGATAATGATTCCTATTTCGGACTTTTGTTCGCCCATGTCCTGTGCTGAAAGAGGCGCTGTTTCCTCGGGTGCCCACCTGTACAATGCCCGGCGTAAGTGGCGTCATTCTAGGTGCCTGCAAACTGAGTAAGTGTTATGGATCGGGCAGTGGTGACCACAGAGTTGAAAAAGCTGACCGGTTTAGCCTTACCTTTGGTGGTTACACAGCTTGCACAAATGGGCCTGGGTGTACTTGACACAATCATGGCCGGTCGAGTTAGCTCAGTTGAATTAGCTGGTGTGGCCCTCGGTGGCGTAATTTTTTGGCCGGTACTGATGTTGATAGCGGGCATTGTTATGGCAGTTACGCCCACGGTTTCTCAGTTGCATGGCGGTGGCCGGGTGCGAGAGGCTGGGGCTGTTGTGCGTCAGGCGCTGTGGATAGCGTTTTTTTGCGGTGTTGCCATGATGATCCTGTTGCATAACTTGGAACCCATGTACCACTTTGTTGGTGTTGACCCCTTAGCCATTCCCATAACTATGGCTTATGTGAAAGCGGTTAGTTGGGGTGTTTTGCCGGTGTTGGGTTACTTTGTCCTGCGCTACTTGTGTGAAGGTACTTCTTGGACCACCCCTGCAATGCTCATTGCCGGTTCTGCTTTTTTGCTCAAAATCCCGCTGAATTATTGGTTTATTCACGGCGGTATGGGTTTGCCCGCTATGGGGGGCGAGGGTTGTGGTTGGGCGACCTCTGTTGTGATGGCCTTTGAATTTATTGCCATTATTTGCGTTGTGCAGTTTTCTAGAGTGAAAATAACCAACGTATTTGCAGAGTTTTCTTGGCCGGACACTGTCGAGATTAAGCGCTTGGTTCGGCTGGGCCTGCCAATTGGTCTTTCAACCTTTGCGGAGTTCAGTATATTTTCAGCCGTGACCCTATTAATCGGCCGCCTGGGCGTAGAGACCGTGGCGGCTAATCAGATTGTCAATAACGTCTCTGGCCTAGTTTTTATGATTCCGTTGGGGCTGGGTATGGCGACTTCAATTCGCGTGGGCTACAACGTTGGCGCTGGGGATTACGTTGCCGCTCGCCGTAGCGGTTTAGTGGCAGTGGGTGCAGGTTTCATATTCGCACTTTTTGCTGTCTCTGGATTGTTATTAGGTGGGGAATTTATTGTCAGCTTATATTCTACAGAGGCATCTGTGGTGGAGCTAGCAACAGGGCTATTAGTCATTGTTGCGTTTTTTCAATTAACCGATGACTTACAGGTTATTGGCATGGGCGCACTGAGAGGCTACAAGGACACAAGAGTGCCTTTTTTGATTGCTCTAGTATGCTACTGGGTAGTGGGATTTCCTGTTGCTTGGATCCTCGGGTTCGGCTATTTCGAAGCCTTAGATTTAGGTGTGTACGGTTACTGGATTGGCATGGCCACGGGTTTAACCTGCGCCGCAATACTTCTGCTCTATAGATTTAATAGGGTGTCTCGGCGTGAGATAGCCGCGCACAAGTTGCCGCCTGCACAGCAGGCTAGCTGATGGAATTATGGATTGGCTTAACCATCGCTGGTGCTTTTTTGCAGAATTTACGCTCGTTGTTGCAAAAGCGCCTAACGGGCGAGCTCTCTGTTAACGGCGCCGCCTATGTGCGTTTTGTTTATGCCATTCCGTTTGCTTGGATTTATGTCGCCTACATTTGGGAAGGTCGCGTTCCTGATATAAATTTTGCATTTATGGCATATGTGCTGGTCGGCGCAGTTATGCAGATCATCGCCACTTCAGCTTTAGTAGCCGCTGTAAGCGGTTCGCACTTTGCTGTGGGTACCGCTTTGAGTAAGACCGAGGCTGTGCAAGCTGCGCTTTTGGGCTTAATCATTTTAGGCGATGCTGTATCTGGTTTAGCATTAACAGGTATTGCGATGAGCTTAGTTGGCGTGTTCTTTCTATCCGGGAGTATTCGCACCAAGGACTTTCTTCAGGGTGATGCCAGCGTTTGGTACGGTGTGCTTGCGGGTACTGCGTTCGCGCTTTGTTCAGTATGTTTTCGCGGTGCCAGCTTGGCTTTAAGTATTGATGCTGATGCTGGCGCGCAGATAAATGGCCTACCAACATTGGGGTTAGCCGAGCGTGCGGGCTTTACTCTGGCAGTGACGCTGACCTTGCAAACAGTACTAATGGGGGTGTATCTCTCGCTGAGAGAACCTGAGCAAATAGGTAAAGTTGTCCGCAGTTGGCCTATTGCAATATGGGTAGGATTAATTGGCAGCGTTAGTTCTATATGTTGGTTTACGGCTATGACCTTGCAAAATGCTGCAATTGTCAGGGCTTTGGGCCAGGTGGAATTGTTGTTTACGCTGGTGACATCGGTTTTCTTTTTGCGTGAGCGTATTAGAATCCGCGAAATGATAGGCATGTTTTTACTGGTTTTAGGCATTCTTTTGCTTGTTTAAGTCGCTCTATAAATAGGGGGCGCCCAATGTACTTTTAACAAAAAGGTGCTTTTAGAAACTAACTCAATGGAGGGGAAGTCATGGAAGAGGTTTTAGTCAACAAGTTTACTACTCAAGCTGGCGGGGTATGGGCCGAGGTGGTTTTGAATCGACCCGAACGCAAAAATGCGATTACCGGGCCGTTAGGCATTGGCCTTGCAGAAAGTATTAATGCTCTAAATGCAGATGACCAAGTACAGGCAATTATGCTTCGCGGCGAGGGCGGAGCCTTTTGTTCTGGCCTAGACCTTGGGGCCTTTAACGCCACACCAGAGCCCGATTGGCTAGCAGATTTCCAAACTATTTGGCGCGGCGCCCATAAAGCATTGTTTCAATGCAACAAACCGATTGTTGGCGCCATGCAGCGGTATGCCATAAATGGTGGCGCTGCGTTAGCAGTTGCCTGTGACTATTTGGTTGTGGGTGAGCAGTCTTTTGTTCAAGTGGGTGAAGTGCAGATTGGTATGGCGGCGCCTTATAATCTTGCCTGGTTGAATTTGCGTTATAGCGAGGCCGTAATAGCAGAGGTGGTTCTTTTAGGTGACCGGCTAAATGGTGCGGATATGCTTCGTTTGGGCCTTGCTAACCAAAGCGTTGATGATGACCAAGTTCTGCAAACTGCCACTGCGATATGCGAGCGCTTTGCGGATTTCCCTAGTGGTGCGCCTGCAAAAATTAAGCAGGGTATGCGCGCGCGTTTAGGCCAAACCGCTGACCAGTGGTTTGACCTGCACACCGCAGCAACAGCGGGCACGCGTGTTAAGCCGCAGTCAATGAAATAGCGCTGTAGGTTTTAGCTTGATGTATATAGCGGCCTGAATATTCTGGGCATGTATTGACTTTAAACGACTGACTTTAAAAGGATGCGCAAAAGCGGTCCTATCGGTTATGTACTACGTCAACAGGACCTAGTGCACCAGAGCCTTTAGGCAGGGCGGCTGCGTCACATTGTTCTTCTAGATGATTGCATAACCAGATTTGCAAATCCTGCCACATAGATGAGATCTCCAGTTTTGCGGGGATCTTATCTGCGGAGGGTAGCTCTAACGTGACTGTTGGTATTTTTAAATCAACCCCGCTGTAATTACCCAGTGAGCCGGGGAAAACGCCCAGCCTAATTGCGGTTAATGCACCTAACTTGGTTGGCCCCTTCGGTGGGCCGTCGAAATCCACTCGCCCATACGGTGCATGCAGAGAGATGATCGCGTCAGGGTTGAAATCTGCAATTTGTTGGACAATCCATTTGACCTCGGGCTCGCTGGCGGGACTGTCGCCGGGGAAGCGTCTGGGGTCACTATTGTATTTGCTGCGCCATTTTGAGATCGCTTGTTCATACCAATCTTGGGTTAAAAAATTTCGGTTTAGATCTACGTTATTGGCGTTTTGTCTTTGCGGGTTCTTTCTTAATAGGCCGTCGGGGTTAGCAGATGGGAGAAACCGCCAATCAAATATTGAGTGTTCGCTCGCTTTTATTAGCATTCTCATCCATTTAAATGTCACTGAGATTGATGAGTACTCATCGCCATGGATACCGCCGATGATCAATACTCTTTTCCTTTGTAAGTTCGCTGTGTTGGAGTGGATGAAATCTCGATGCACTAAGGGTCTGCTCAGAACCGAAATTGCATCTGCTGAAAATTCCAGATGAAGGCACTCTTGCAAACTCAAGCTAAATAATTTCTCGCTAAGTTGCCTGCACAGAACGTCTATTTTTCCTGCCTGAACGTTACCAATTTTTGCTGCGGGGGGCTCGAGTTTGGTGGCGCTATTCTTGCTAGGCGAGGCTGCAATGGTGTCTTTGTTTGGCTGGTGTCTGCTCTTCGCTACATTTGTAGTGAGGCTTTGTTTAGGCTGTGTCTCGGTCTCTTTGCCGCCCCTACTGTCTTTAGTTACTTGTGTGGGGTTGGAGGCTTTGCTTTGTTGAGCCTCTGCCTGTTTTTGTTTTTCGATGAGTTTTTGGATTTGCCTATGAGTTCGCTCTGGGGCGTTTGATGGTCTTTCAAAGATTGAGCAGCCGGCGAAAAGTAATACGTTAGCCAGTCCAACAATATAAATCTTTCTCACTGATTGCCTTCGAATACTATTTTCCAGCGGTGGCGGCTATCTTTTTGCCATAGCGTAATTTTTCGCCCCATCCAATTGTAGTTACTGCTTGCATATTTTTGCTGGAAGCTCACCCACACTAGGTCGTCTTTTTCTGGGTAGTTGAGTATTTCAAAGTCCGAAAGCTGAATACTTATATGGGACTTAAAGGCGTTGATTCGTCCTTTATAGGTGTCCCAGTCTGAATAGTTGCGGCTGCCGTTGAAGAAGCTCCGGTGATAGAAAGCCATGTAGGCCTCGTGATCGAGGCTAACCCATGCATCGGACCATTGTTGTATTCTTTGGACTAAATATTCTTTTTCGTTTTCATAGTTGGTGTAGTCGAAGTTGTCGCTGATTATGACCGTTGTTTCTTTTAGTCGAATATAATTGGCTAATACTTCTAGGCTTTCATTGTCCATGGTAATGCAGCCTTTAGTATCTAGGTACGGAGCGGCCGCTTTTTCGCTTGGCCTCCCGTGGATCCAAATTCCGTCACCGGTTCGATCAAGAATTTTGTCGTATTGATTTGGATAATTTAGTGTGAAAGCGCCAGCCCCATAGCGCCTTGGCAATTCTTTTCCCGGAATAAATTTTTTGATTCTATAGATTCCAACAGGCGTTTTTTTGTCGCCAGCTTTCGTCTTTCCTATGCCGTTTTTACCTATAGACACCTTTGTAGTGAAGAGAGTTTCGCGCTTTCCCTCGGCTAACCCATCAAGCACTTGGAGTTCGCCTTTAGCGACGTTAACCCAGACTATAGGTAGTAGTTTGTTTTGATTCTCTTTTTCAGGACCGTTAGTTGCTACGAACGAAGGCGTGTCTGCAGGAGGGCTAGGTTCCAAGCTAAATACAGAGTTGCTTTTGCCAAATAGGAATAAGCACAGACTAAATATTAGAAGGGCTTTAAAGTTTATCGCTATGCTGCGTGTTTGGGAGCCATTAACAATTTTTTGATTAAGTAGAGACATATTTGCTCGTGAATTTTGGAGCCTCACACATTAAGTTCTTTGGCGCGAGGGTAATTGATTGAAGGCATAGAGTTTAAGGTAGGACTTAGGGAAATGGAGAGGTCAGCGGTCCCATGAAATCTACCGTTGAGTGCATAGGCACATCCCTACCCCTGTCGGATTGGGCTTTATTCTTTACTGGATGGCAGCTAAACGTCAAAGAGGACCCTAATGCCTTCGCTTAAAGCAATTAGCATCAGCAGTAACTACTGCTTTTCAAAGATACCGGTGAATCAAATTCGCTTTCTTGAGGGCCTGGGGCTTGAGGGTGATGTGCATAGTGGCGTAACGGTCAAACATCGGTCCAGAGTGAAACGAGACCCAACTCAGCCTAATTTGCGGCAGGTGCACTTGTTGTATTTCGAACTCATCCAACAATTACAGGCAGAGGGCTTTAACGTGTTGCCTGGATCAATGGGTGGGAATCTCACCACAGTCGGCATAGACTTATTGGGTCTGCCGCCGGGCACTTTGCTCGATATCGGCTTGGAAGCTCAGCTGTGTATCACTGGTTTAAGAAACCCGTGTAAGCAGTTAGATGATTATCAGCCAGGCTTAATGGCCGCGGTATTAGAAAGAGACGTTGATGGCGGTCTTGTGCGTTAAGCCGGGGTGATGGCAGTGGTTGTGAGGGGAGGTTTGATTCTGTCTCTTATACACATCTCCGAGCCCACGAGACGGACTCCTAT
>OJFS01000363.1_pt1 | contig 18508 bp, 15 predicted proteins | sample 1594231 | NCBI WGS metagenome assembly OJFS01 (sample SAMN05416847, study PRJEB24817) | seawater metagenome | isolation source: Sea water | place: Canada:Atlantic | collected 2013-07
CTCTCTATTCGTCGGCAGCGTCAGATGTGTATAAGAGACAGGCTTTTACAGCAGCCACTTTCATCGCATGATTGATATCACTGGCTCGAACATCCAGCGCACCGCGAAAAATAAACGGAAAACACAGCACGTTATTAACTTGGTTCACATAGTCAGAACGCCCTGTTGCTAAAATAACGTCTGGGCGCAGTTGACGAGCTAACGCGGGATCAATCTCCGGGTCTGGGTTGGCGCAAGCAAAAACTATGGGATTGTCTGCCATTGACATAAGCCCCTCCGACGATAATAAATTCGCACCAGAGAGCCCCAAAAACACGTCAGCACCTTCCAGCGCATCTTCCAAGGTTCTGTGATTAGTCTCTAAAGCAAAAGCCTGCTTAGTTGGTGTGAGGCCTTGCCGTTCAGAATGAATGACACCTCGACTGTCTAAAACCAGCAAATTTTCTTTTGTCGCGCCTAAAGACAGCAATAAATTACAACAAGTTACTGCTGCCGCGCCAGCGCCCATACAAACAAAGCGGGTATCTTTGATATCACGTTCGGTGAGAACTAACGCGTTGAGCATACCGGCAGCGGTAACAATGGCGGTACCATGCTGATCGTCGTGGAATACCGGAATAGAGCAACGCTGCTTCAGCTGCTGCTCAATTACAAAACACTGGGGCGCCCTAATATCTTCTAAATTGATACCACCAAATGTATTAGCAATCCGCGCCACGGTTTCAATAAACTCTTCAGGCGTTGCTGCATCTACCTCAATGTCTACTGAATCGATACCAGCAAAGCGTTTAAACAGTAATGACTTACCTTCCATGACGGGTTTACTTGCAAGGGGCCCTAAATCACCCAACCCAAGAATCGCTGAACCATCACTGATCACTGCAACCAAGTTTCCTTTGGCTGTATAGCGATAGGCGTTCTGCGGATCTTCCGCTATCGCGCGAACGGGCTCAGCAACACCTGGACTATAAGCCAGCGCCAAGTCGTACTGAGACGATGCCGAAGTGGTAAGACTCATCGCTACCTTACCCGGCCGGGGGTACTCGTGATAATCCAAAGCGGCTTTGCGAAATTCATCAGTCATTGTTTTTCCTGTTGGGCTAGTACTTGGGGAGGCGCTATTGGCAAAGCAGCGCATCATATAGATTTTTGAGCAGTCACAGGGGTTTATTACCTGTTTTTCAAATTTTCTACCTACGTGAGCGAAGTCTAAGGCACCTAAGCCATGCGAGCACAGACACTAGGGCCAGCGGACTGGTCAAAATAGACAAACGGTTCGGGCCTGTTTCTTTGACCCATCATTTAGCATTCGATGAATATCGTTCTTCACTCAAACCAGAAAAATAACTCTCCAACGGCTTAAATTCGGTACAAAGCCTTTTAAAATCCTCGCGCTTTAACACCAGCACCACGCCGTCTTCTTTGGCCACTACCTTGCCCGTTGTGGCGATGTCTTTCTTCAAAATCCGTTCACCCCAATGATCACCAGGCAAATATTCCTTGAGCAAACATTTTCCTGAATCGTCCACAACCTCCATCTCAAAGCTACCGGATACCACCGTATAAAAACCCTTAATTACTTCCCCGGGTAAAAACACAACATCGTCCCGAGCGTAATGAATGTAATCAGTCCCCGGGGTTTCCTCATGGGCCATCTGTACAATTGTTCTTGGCATGAAGTAGTCAAACAACCAATTTAAAGCAACTCTGAGTCGGGTTGAAAACCCAGGCAACATGCCGATGTAAAGGCCACGCCACATAATCCACGCAAACAGACCAGTAACAGAGAAGCCCAAAACTGTTGCCACCGCCCGGTAGCTGCCCAAGGAAGCAAGTGCGCCAAGTGGGCTGTAGTTAAAGTGTTGTAATTCTCTACCAGCAATCTTTGCCATAATATTTTTGGCTAAAAATTGCGCCTCTCGAACAGCAAATTGCGCCGTGGGGGGGGCATAGCCGGACTGGTCTTTTGTTGCGTCAAGGTCGCTAGCGTTGTTACCTTTTTCTTTGCTAAGGGGAATCAGAGCGGCATCTCCCAGAGCCCATACATTATCTAGCTCAACAACCTCTAGAGTACTGGTAACTGGAATTTTGCCTTTAACGAGATTCAAACCCAACGACTTAAGGAATTTAGATGGTCCATTACCAATAGTAGTCACTGTGGTTAGGCACGCAATAGACCGGCCGTCTTGGGTGCATACAGACATGGCAGTTGCCGAACGAATACCGGTTCTAAGGCGTACGTCTACCCCGGCACGAAGAAGAGATTGAGCGGCGTACTCACTTAACTCAGGATCCATCTCTGGCAACAGTCTTTCGCCGCGCTGAATCAAAATTGGCTTAATTTCTTCTCGCGTTATGTTTGGATAGTGCCGCAGCGTGCGGCGAATCATTTCCACCAACTCACCCATGGTTTCAACACCAGAGAACCCTCCTCCCGCCACCACAAATGTCAGCGCTGCATTTTTTAGCTGCGTGTTATTTGTGACGTCCGCCATCTCCAAACACTGAATTACATGATTCCGCAGGCGCTGGGCGTCTGCTAAATCCTTCATAGTCATACTATGTTGTGTAAACCCAGGAAACATAGATAATTCCGTAACCTGGCCTGTGGCAATGACCACGTGATCGTAGGACACTTCCACCACCATGGTTTTACGTCCCTGCAAAACAGTAATTTTTTTCTGCTTAAAGTCGATACTCTTGACTTCAGCTAGGCGGATTTTGACCTCTGAGAGCATCAGCCTCAACGGCGTTACTGCGTCCTGAGCATTCAATGTGCCGGAAGCAATTTCAGGCAACAAAGGTTGAAAGACAAAGTAGTTGCGCTGACTAATCAACTCTACTTCTACATCGCCTAATGCAGCTGCATATTTTTGCAAATATTTGGCTGTGAACCCACCGCCAAAACCACCTCCAATAATGACAACTTTAGTTTTCTTCACAGTTTTTTATTTTCCAAACTTTGCATTTAAAAACTTTTCAATTAGCAGTCTTTTACTTTCAAGTCTTTGGCTTTCAAGTCTTTCGTTTTAGGTCTTTCGTTTTCCGAGTTTCGTCTGATATTAAGCCGCAAATCGTTAACAACTGAGCATAGAATAAGCCGCGCGTAGCTTTTTCTCGGATGAAGCCGCAAATAAAGAGATTGGCCACCGGCCAAAACACCTTGAGGCAACTACCGAAGAGAGATTTAAGACATCCGGCAGTCGGTCAACAGGAGCTTTTTTGCCGCGCAGGCCTAAGAACTATCAAATGTTACAACCGCGGCCTTCGCAGGTACCGCCTGATCCGGAGAGAAAAATACTAGGGAGCAATGCTTTGCTTGAATACAAATTTGCTCAAGAAGGTTGGCTGACCTCTACAACTGATGGCGCCATTACCGTCAATTTCGAGCGTTTACTGCAAACAAATATAGACGCCCTATGGCACCTTATTACTGACCCGAAGGAATTAACTCGTTGGTCCCCGAGCTTCAAATTCGAAGCGAAATTGGGCGGCAAATACGAGTTATGGTTCGTAGAAGAGCCCTCTGGACCGCCACATCTACAAGGTGAAATAGAGGCATATCACGCACCGAACCTGCTCCAACTAGGCAGCATTATTTTTCGGCTTGATCCAATTGAATCTGGCTGCCGACTAAAGTTTTCCGATACCCTAGTGTTCCCAGATAACTTGAGCAAAATTGAAGTGGCATTAGCCGTGCTGGCAGGTTGGCACCGTTATTTAGATCTCTTGGAACAAGCACTCACTGAGGAATCCGTGCAGCGGAACATGCCAGAACCCGACTACTCAGCCCGCGCCTTTGCCGGCCGACACTTAGTTAGCTAACACTAGGTCCAAACATTAGCAGCTATCATTCGTCGCACCCTTTGCGTGCTGATTAAGGCGTAAACATCCGCTCGAGTACTTAACGATATTGCCCGTGATATTCATCATTGGGGCGCATATCTGTTGCACTGGCTACCCGGTTGGTCATGTTGAAAAACGCTGCAACATTGGCAATGTCCCAAATGTCGCGGTCGCTAAAACCTACGTCGCGCAAAGCTTGGCGATCAGGCTCTTCAATCTTGTAACTCTCAACCGTAATTTGCGCAGCAAAATCTAACATCGCGCGCTGACGCTCATCTAACTCGGCCACTCTATAGTTCATAACCATCGCTTCGCCGAGCTTAGCGTCGCCAGAAAGTTCCCGCACTGCCGCGCCGTGAGCTGTTAGGCAATAAAAACAACGATTAATAGAAGACACTACGACAGCAATCATTTCACGCTCTAACTTACTCAAACCGCTGCCAGCCAGCATCAAGTCGTTGTAGAAACCGGTGAACGCATTGAGTTTATCTACATCAAAGGCATAGGCTTGCAGAACATTAGGCACCATGCCCAACTTGTCCTGACATATGTCAAAGTACTTTTGCGTCCCTTCAGGTAGTGGGTCGAGCATAGGCAGGTCTAAAGCAGTGGGTTGGGACATTTATCTTTCCAAATATAGAGTTAATAGGGCAGTCTTTCACAAAGTGTCGCGGCAGGAAACCATAGCGTTAAACCATAGCGTTAAACCATAGCGGTAAACCAATCTTTCAAAACCCCTACCGCCCAGCCTAAGTTCAGTACGCCATATCTGAAGCGTCATTCATCTGCATTTGTGAAGAGCCAAAATAACAAACGCTGATCTTTATACCAACAGGACTCAACATGATGCATAGCAATAAGCAAAATTTCCCCCTAATGCTTGCCGGCAAAGACTCACCCAGTGGTGAATTATCAGTTACATCACCTTACACCGATCAAATCATCGGCAGCGCTTCCCTGTGCAGTAGTACACACATTGAGGCCGCGCTCAGTGAAGCCCAGAACATATTTCGCAACCGCGCCCAATGGCTCAGTGTCAGCGAAAGAGTCCGAATACTAGAGAATACTGCCCAGCTTATGCTCGATGAATCCCAGTCCCTTGCTGAAAATGCGGCAGCGGAGGGTGGTAAGCCCCTTGCAGATTCTATAGTGGAAGTAACCAGAGCCATCGGGGGTATAAAAATGTGCGCAGAACATATTTCCGCACAAAGCGGCGACGTAATTCCGCTGCAAGAACCCCAGCCGAATACTTTGCGCATTGGCTTCAGTCAAAAAGAACCTATCGGTGTGGTGGTAGCCGTCAGTGCGTTCAACCACCCACTGAACCTTATCGTTCACCAAGTGGGCGCCGCCATTGCCGCTGGGTGTCCGGTCATTGTTAAGCCAGCGGACGACACACCCCTCTCCTGCTTACGATTTGTGCAATTACTAAGGCAAGCCGGACTGCCCGACGCGTGGGCCCAAGTTGCTCTTCCGGACGCCCTAGCCTTAGCTACACAATTGGTATGCGACCCTAGAGTGGCGTTCTTTTCGTTTATTGGCAGTGCTAAAGTGGGTTGGATGCTGCGCTCTAAGTTAGCACCAGGCACCCGTTGTGCGCTGGAACATGGCGGCGTGGCACCGGTCATCATTGATGCCAGTGCAGATCTTAACAAAGCTATTCCAGCCATTTTGAAGGGCGGCTTCTATCACGCTGGGCAAGTTTGCGTTTCAGTCCAGCGTATATTCGTACATAAATATCTAAGCCAAACTTTTGCTGCAGAACTAACTGCACAAGCTCAACGCCTAAGCGTGGGTGACCCGTTAAGTGCAACTACGCAAGTCGGCCCATTGATAAGACCCGCAGAAGCCCAGCGCATTGACGACTGGGTACAAGGGGCTGTTGCCGACGGCGCGCAATTACTTTGCGGTGGCGAAATATTGCCCAACAACTGTTATGCACCAACAGTACTGCTGAATCCCTCTAGAGAAGCCAAAGTCAGCCGTGAGGAAATTTTTGGCCCTGTCGTTTGCATCTATGAATACAGTGACCTGACGGACGCCATCGAGCAAGCCAATGAATTAGACGTGGCTTTTCAGGCAGCGGTATTTGCCCAAGACATAGATCAAGCTATGAAGATTTATCACCATATTGACGCCTCCGCTGTAATGCTCAATGACCATACAGCTTTTAGGCAAGACAACATGCCCTTCGCCGGGTTAAAGCACTCAGGCTTAGGCGTGGGCGGTATTGGGCATACTATTGATGATATGCAAATCAGCAAAATGTTAGTTATGAAGGCACCTCATAACTTTTAACAATAAGCTATTAGTTAGAAGCGTTTTCTTGGGCGGTAGCTGAAAAGTGATATGTATCGCTCCCTCGGCTAGATAACACATACACCTAACGCTGGTAGCGCACCTGCCCCGCTACAATAGTCATGTCTACCTCAGTATCCAGAATCAGAGCTTCTTCAACACTGAGTATATTCTGCGAAAGCACCACAATGTCTGCTAACTTGCCTGGAGTTAGTGATCCTTTGTGTTCTTCTTCAAAAGCAGCATAAGCGTTATTAATGGTATAGCTAGCGAGCGCTTCGGCTCGAGTCATAGCCTGTTGAGGGTGGAATTTTTTGCCGTTTTTGGTCATCCGCGATACCGATGCATAAAAGGACGCAATAGGATTTATTGCTTCCACTGGCACATCGGTGCCGTTAGCCACAACAGCGCCAGTATCGATTAAATCTCGCCAAGGATAGGAGGTGAGCTTTGTACGCTCCTCGCCCAACCGCGATGGCACCCATGGACCATCGGAAGTGCAATGCACGCCTTGTATAGCCGCAATAACACCTAACTCACCGAATCTCGGTACGTCTAAGGGATCTATATGCTGAGCGTGCTCTACCCGCCAACGCAAATCTTTGACAACATCTTTGCCCATCTTTGCCGATACACTTTGTTCAGAAGTAAACGCACGTTCGTATAAATCTAAAGTTTCTCGATTGGCTCTGTCACCAATCGCATGGGTATTCACTTGATAACCGAACTTCACCGCCAACCGAGCGGTCTCTTCAATATCCTCAATAGATTCCAAAACCAAACCGGAAGTGCTCGGCAAATCCACGTACGGCTCTAACAACCAAGCACCGTGAGCACCAAGAGCACCATCAAGTTGACGCTTAATAGAGCGAACGGTGAGAAAATCGTTTTCTTCGGCGGGCATTAAATAGGAAGGAAGAAGTTGTTCCATCTGTGCGTTACTTTCGCCGCGCACCATGACATATAACCTAATGGGTAGCGTGCCTTCACTTTCCAACTGTTTAAAAAAGTCTATGGTGGCAAAGTCTGCACCGGCGTCCTGGAAAGAGGTCACACCATTAGCCAGGGCTTCTGAGCTTGCAAGGAAAACTTGCTCGCGCTTAAGTCGCGCAATTTCTTCAACACTGCGTCGAGATTCATACTCAACGCCAGCACTGGCCACTAACCGCTGGGCGGTTTCACGCAATAAACCAGTCGCGCGCCCATTCTCCGCGCGAAGAATTGTGCCTCCCTCTGGGTCTGCTGTGGCATCAGTAATACCTGCGGCTTGTAGCGCTGCGTCATTAGCAAAAGCAGCATGGCCGCTTGCGTGGCCCAAAAAAACTGGATTATTTGGCGATATAAGATTGAGAGTGTTATTCAAAGGCACACCGTCGATGGCGTCCTCAGGAATCCGCTCCCACTTGTCCTGGTGCCAGCCGCGACCAAAAATCCATTCGCCTGGTTCAGCGCTGTCAACGGCAGCCGCCACTCGGCGTACCGCCTGTTGCCAATTAGAAATATCCGTCAGATCTAATATTTGTTTAGAGCGGCCCAGGCTCATAAAGTGACCGTGGCCTTCTATAAAGCCCGGCATCGCCATGCGACCGGCCAGATCAATCACTTGGGTATCGGCATTAACATAAACACCAATTTCTTCATCACTACCCACTGCAATGATTTTATGCCCAGTAACCGCAACGGCCTGCACATTGCCAATGGCATCATCAACAGTTACGACGACGCCATTTAGCAAGACCATATCCGCGAAGACTGTGGGTGGCACTAGAGTTTTACTCGGCGCGTCGCAACCGCCTAGCACTAAAACCAAAAGAAACATGCCGCCAAGCGACGAAAATTGATTCAGTAATAAAAGGCGCATACAACACTCCGCAGCTCAAAACGAAAATGACAAATGAGTGAATATGCAAAGAATACTTGCCCCTGCTAGTCAATTGCCGACCTAGAATAATATAACTTACCTTAACGTATGATCTTTATGTAGCTCCCAAGGACGCGCTCTTGTAAGTAACACATCTAATAAATTGGCTTGAAAATGCCGATTTCCGGTCAATGCCAAATGCTCAGCACAAAGCAGAAAACTATAGGCCAGCGGAAAGTATGAAAACTTATGTCGTGGCGTATGCGGGGAAAGTACGTCTCGAGCCAACAGCGAAGGCTTGGTAACGATGCCGTCTCCAGGGTCGTACATAAGATCTTGGTAATCCACACCTGGCACCTTCGAACGAATTTGCCTGGGACTAAATCTTACCACTCGGTTACCAGCACGGTCGTTTTCAACCACCCAACGAGAGGGTGTAGCCGCACAATTACCACCAAATACCACCAACTTGACTGGCGGTTCTAGCACCTCAGCGCACCCGCCTTTGCCTTCGTCATAGTTTGGACATACTGTAAGAGCCCAGCTGAACCGTCGCGCTCGCTCGGCATTGCGTGCAAAGTGCTTAGTTAGCCTTTGATAGTAATCTGCGCCATTTTTTTCAATTACTCTTGCGCGCACTGCTGGCGAAAAAACATTCCAACCCAGCTCACGCCAAATCGCGGCATCAAACTGATCAATATCTAAGCGCTCACCAGAAGTGTCATAAAGCCAATCTACAATGCGATGAGGAAATAACTGGTAAGTACTGGGCATGGTGGCCACAACTTCCTCAGGAATTCTCCTTAAGCCAACTATCTGACCACGGATAAATCCTTCAATAGCGGACACGGAACCCAAATTAGGCGCGCCTAACAAAATCATTTTGTTAATGGCATCTGCGCCAGCCCACGTGACTTTCAAGTCATTACCTTGCAACACATCTTTATCGCCAAAGCGCAAATAATATCGGGCCATCAAACCGCCCATGCTGTGCGCAATTACATCTACTTTAAGTTTCGGGTTGGCATAGTCTGTACGAATGGCGAGAATAAATTCATGCAGCTTCTTCACCGTATGGACATTGTCCTGACGCCAGTCATAATCGAATACGTATAATCTCCGCTGACCTAGACGCGGCGGGCCCGCACCTAAGAGTGCTCTTTCGTAGCCAGCGTAATCCACTAACACGCGCAGCAACTCGCCATAAAAATCTACACCCAATTTACCCTCAGCAATACCAGCAGACACCAAGCTTTGCTGGTCTGGATTGTCCGCGTCGAAATCTAAAACCAAATCTCGATACCTACCCCAAGCAACATCAAACAGGGATCCAGGCCACACTTCTTTACCTGTTTTAGTATCCAACAAGCGACTGCCCAGCAAACCGGGAATAATAATCACAGGAGGATGAATTTCCGCGCTTTCCTGAGCGTCTAACACATCTAAGTAGAGTGCCTCAAAATTTGGCGTCAACACGCGGCAACCGCTTATCGCAAAAATACAAAAGCAGATCGCTAATATTGAGCAAACATTGTTTTTTCCGGCAATCATTGACTAAGCCTCCACATCGTCCCTAAGCCAGTGGTGGAAGGTGGCAGCATTTTCCTTAATCGCGCACCTTCGGATTTTTTGTCCCCTCATGGGGCAAAGCAAATGAGGACAAAATGGGATGATGAATACCTATAACAAAGCAGCAAAGCGAAACCAGACATATGGTTATATACAGCCTACCTAACGTCGCCAATAGCTAGAAATTTGTCTAGCCACACATCTGTGTAGTACTTTCATACACACGAACCAACGGGTAAAAAGCCAAAGCGGTAACCTTTATGCAAAGTAGTGAATCGACATACCAACAGAATCGGGCTAATAAGCCTTATTTGAAGTTTAGCTGGGTCGTAGTTGCCTATTTTTGCGCAGTAGGCGCAGCACTCATAGCCATCGCTTATATGCCCTCCCAAAGTCCATTGATGCAAGCTGTGGTAGCGGATATCACAGCGACAATTGTCATATTCCTATTCTCCTGCATGTTCCGAAACTCTAGCTTTTATGACCCGTATTGGTCGGTCGCTCCGCCATTGCTAATGATCTTTTGGATGCTCAGCTATAACGTATTTGATCCAAGATTGGGGCTCATATTATTGCTCACTACGCTCTGGTCTATGCGCCTCACGCATAATTGGGCTAGGGGATGGCAGGGGCTGGGGCACATAGATTGGCGTTATGTTGATTTAAGGGCCAAGACTGGAATATTTTTTCCAATCGTGGATTTTTTAGGCATTCAAATGTTTCCAACAGTGCTAGTGTTTATCGGCTGCCTACCCTTTTGGCTACTTGTAACTCAGGTAAGCGCGACACCCGGCGTTGAACCAACTTTTACAGCAGCGGATCTAATATGGGTAGCAGTTGGCTCTTGCGCAGTATGGCTAGAATTCCGTGCGGACAATGTTTTAAGTGCGTTTCGCCAAAACCCAGACAATTCAAAGCAAGTACTGGACTACGACGTTTGGAGTTGGTGCCGACACCCTAATTATTTGGGCGAAATAGGCTTCTGGTTAGCTTTAGCTATAGCAGGATATGTCGGATCCGGCTCGCTTTACGCCTGGGTGGGGTTCATTGCAATGGTCATGCTGTTCATTGGCATAAGTATTCCCATGATTGACAAAAGACAGCTGGCTAACAAAAGCAAATACGCTGCCTACCACGAACAAGTACCGAGTCTAATTCCCAAAATAGGACGACAAAAACATAGCTGAACAAAAAACTATCTCGACAAAAACTAGCCGGACAAAAATTAGCTAAAAAAAGGCCTAGAACAGCAAATTCTAGGCCTACATTTTTTTGCTCCGCGAGCCAACTATACGCAGTGTTACTTCAGCTCTAAGCCCTGCATGGCGCCTTCTTCGCGCCAGGCGTCCAGCACCTTAAAGAACTTCACCGGTCCAGCACCATAAGAGCCATTTTGCACGCTCTTCGGGTTGGGTTTACCTTCGTTGTTATAGTAGCCGGGCGTACAACTCGCCTGAAAACTCTCGCTGAGCCGCGACATTTTAACAATTTCCTGCACCCAATCAGCTTCAGCTTCTGCTGATACCTCTACAGTTTCGGCATTTGCCTCAGCGCAGCGATTCATTATGTAGGCAATATGCTTGGCTTGTTCATTCATCGCGTGAGGAAAACTGACGGTAAAACCAGACTGCGCGTTACTGATAATAAAGCAATTAGGGAAGCCTCTAGTTTGCAGGCCGTGCAGAGTAGATATGCCATCCTGCCATTTGTCCTTCAGACTGACACCATTACGCCCAATCAAATCGTAGCCGGAGCGCCGAGTGTATTCAGTACCCACCTCAAAACCGGTGGCGAAGACAATGCAGTCCAGTTCAATCTCTACGCCGTTGGCAACAATGCCATTCTCAGTAATTCTGTCGATTCCTTGGCCTTGGGTGTCAACCAAGCGCACGTTAGGTAAATTAAACGCATCTAAATATTCATCATTGAAACAAGGACGCTTACAAAACTGGCGATAGTAGGGTTTCAGTGATTCAGCCGTATCGGGGTCATTGACCAACTCTTCGGCCCTGGCGCGCACCTGCTCCATTTTCTGAAAATCTGCTAACTCCATTTTCTCGGCAATTTCCTGGGGCGAAAGACGCGCACCACCTTTGAAATTAACCATAGAACCCAAATTACGAATGATCTCAGTCCAACCATCGTTAACCATATCGACGTCTGCAAACCCACCAGAGACCAAGGTATTGAAGTTGTCCATCCGCTCTTGCTGCCAACCAGGCTGCAAGCTTGCCGCCCATTCTGGATCGGTAGGTCGGTTAGCTCGGACATCTACAGACGACGGGGTACGTTGAAACACATAAAGCTCATCTGCGCCTTTAGCTAAGTGGGGGACGCACTGAATTGCTGTAGCACCGGTGCCAATCACGCCAACTTTTTTGCCTTTAAGGCCAGTTAAGTTACCTTCAGGGCCACCACCGGTGTAGTTATAATCCCACCGACTGGTATGAAACGTATGGCCTTTATAATCACTAATACCCTCAATGCCAGGCAGCTTAGGGCGATTTAACGGGCCATTGGCCATAACCACATAACGCGCGCGCATACGGTCGCCTCTATTAGTTTTCACCGTCCATAATTTGGTCGCCTCTTGCCACTCAAGACCTTGTACTTCGGTTTGAAAACACGCGTGTTCATAGAGGTTAAATTTTTCGCCAATAGCCTTGCTGTGAGCGAGAATTTCTGGCGCGTGGGTGTACTTTTCTTTGGGTACGAAGTTGAGCTCTTCGCAGAGTGGCAAATACACGTAAGATTCAACATCGCATGCAGCGCCAGGATATCTGTTCCAATACCAAGTGCCGCCAAAGTCACCGCCCTTTTCAATAATACGCACGCTACCCACACCGGCTTCAGTTAAACGCGCCCCGGACAACAGACCACCAAAACCGCCACCAATCACGATGACATCTACCTGGTCTTCTAGTGGTGCTCGTGAGAACTCTGATTCAACATAGGGGTCGTCTACATAGTGGGAAAAATCCCCTACTACCTCTTGATATTGCGCGCTGCCGTCGCTGCGCAAGCGTTTGTCTCTCTCGATCCGATATTTTTCTCTCAACGCAGCAGGATCAAAACCCAATTCATTTACAGCAGAATTCTCACTAGACACAGTTACTAAACTCCTAAATCTCTCAACACATTTACCAACTTATACCACCGAACCCAAAAACGCCCCGCCCACCACTGCAAGGAAAGCAGTTGAATAGGAAAATAGGCGCTTTGAGCACGGGCGCAGGGATAACACATAGCTTGTAAATAGCGTTTATTACTTTTAATACTTCTTTTGCTTTTATTGCTTTTATTAGTTGGCAACTCCCTCCGGCGCGGCCCCTAAGCGGTGTTATTATAGATCCGTGAAGTAATAAAAGGATAGAGCGACATAGCAATTGCAAAATCCAGACAGTGTGCAACGTGCAATTTTACGGGGCTTTATCAAACTGAGTAAAAGTACGACAGGTTTGTGCGGGCACCACTCAAACCTTTGCAGCCCAGCAACCTGACGAGGGCGGCATAAAAAAGCGCGTTGCTTTTATTCCTAACAAACGCATCGATCAAAGTTAGAGAAGGTTAGAGGGAGTTAGAGGCTATGCCTGAACAGGTAAATTACTGACAAGCAGCTGCAACGCTAATAATTACTTCCGTAAACGCGCCAGCATGGGGCAAGTTTCAATGCGCAGCAGAGAGAAAGATGTACAAGATCCGCATCGCACACAGTTAGCGGGCCCGACTAAACCCGTCAGCTTCAGAGACAAACCCAACCGACATCGAAGTATCGTATTGTTAAGCGTTACGCAGCGCAGCCATTTATTCTAGTGCTACGCCTTGCTGCCGCAACAACTTCACCTTCCTCTCGCCTATACGAGTGCCGCTGCGCTTTTGCCCCAACAACCATAGCCCTAGCTTATAGCCGTCGTGACTTATATAAGAAACCGGAACATTCGCGTCTCTATTTTCACTAACGTACTTTCTTAGGTGCTTAAAACCTTCATTCCATTCTGACTCGCTAACCATCATCATCCCCTCGCAAAGAAACAACCTCAAGCAATTGGCCAAGCTATTGAAGCTATCGACCGCGAACCTACTGTATACACCTGCTGTTAAGCATATGTAACCAATACATTTACGACCGGCGCAGGAAAAACTTACACTTTGTTACCTTACACCCCAAATTTGATGTCGTTATTCCAAAATGCTATCCAAAACGTGTTTTTTATACGAAAAAATGTGGTTGGTTATATGAAAAGCGCACTTGAGTCACGCACCGCCGCCTACACGCAGAGAAAGTCGGAAGCAGCGTAATTGGCACTGCACAACGAGAAGCACTTAAAATATTGAGCTTGCTAGGGAAGTTTTTTGCTATGGGCTAAACATTGACATGCATCGAATGATGCTACAGAAAATTGCTAACGATCCGTATGGGCGCCGTAATTGGCACCCATCCTGTTAAAAGGCCTATCTAGTAACGAGTTACATACGCTCTATAATAATTGCAGGCGCCATACCGCCTGCTGCACACATAGTCACCATGCCAGTAGACTTGTCACCGCGCTCTAACTCGTCTAACGCAGTACCAATCAACATCGCACCTGTCGCGCCAATTGGGTGACCAAGTGCAATGGCACCACCATTGACGTTAACTTTGCTGTGATCAACACCTAGATCGCGCATAAACTTAACCGGCACTACTGCAAAAGCTTCGTTCACTTCAAACAGATCAATGTCGCTTAGAGACATTTTTGCTTTGCCCAGTACTTTTTTCGCCGCATCTACTGGCGCGTTCAAGATATGTTCAGGTGAATGGCCCATATTTGCCATTGCCCTGATCTTAGCTCGGGGCTTTAGACCATGTGCTTTGGCGTACTCGGGAGATGCCAATACTAGCGCGCCAGCGCCATCGACAACACCGGAGGAGCTGCCAGCGTGATGAACGTGTTCTATATCAAGCCCCGGCCAATGCTTGGCAACCATCTGACGAAAAGTCATACCTGAATCGTAAAAGGGTAAGTCCATGAAATTACCGAATACCGGCTGCAGCTTAGCTAGGCTTTCCGCAGTGGTCTGTGGACGAGGAAATTCTTCGTTATCCAAAGCCAATGTGCCATCAGGACGATAAACCGGCACCAAACTCTTAGCAAAAGCGCCTGCTTGCATAGCTAGTCCTGCTCGACGCTGGCTTTCTGCGGAAAATGCATCTAACTCTAAACGGCTAAAGCCTTCTTGTGTGGCAATAATATCTGCTGCAATACCCACATTAGTTTGCGGATGACGATCACGTAAATCAGTGTTGTGAGCGTCTAGGGGCGTAGGAAATCCCTCCGCCGACACGTAGGACATCATTTCAACACCACCGGCCACAACCAAATCTTCCATACCGGACATAATGCTGGCAGCAGCCATATTCACAGCGGAGATACCACCGCCACAAAAGCGATCAAGTGTGACACCGGATGCCTTGATAGAATATCCAGCGTCCAATGCCGACATTCGGCCAATGCAATTACTTTGCTTTTTCACCTGACTGCTACAGCTAATAATGACGTCGTCAATTTCTTCTGTATTGAGGTTATTTCTTTCAGCGAGCGAGCGCAGTACCGTTGAGAGCAGCTTCTGAGGATGTATTTCCCAGAGTGCGCCTTTGCCTTGCTTACCAACACCTCTTGGGGTGCGCGCCGCGTCAATAATCCATGCTTCCATACTGTCTTCTCCCGCTATTTTTCTAAAAATCTGAACTCTATGAGTTTGGAGATACTCTGATAACACAGAGTACTAGGTCACTAAGGCCTATTTCATGAATCGCCTAAATCCCATTGCGACTCTCCATTCGTGTCTGAAGGTTATCACAACATTGTGTGAATTCGCTGTCGCGGATATCGGCTAAAAACATACTTTTCTTTGGTGTATCCTTGGCTAGGCGTCATTGCCAACAAACGTTTTCCGAACAATTAGAACATTGCGAGTGGATTATGCAATCAGACCCAAACAAGATGTTGAAAAAACACCGGCAGCTCAATCAGCTAGATATGGCTATCGTCGCCAGCCACATTCAACGCGAGGGCGACGAATGGATCTACAACACGATTATGCTAGAAGGTTACGATGTGCCTTTTAAATATGTGCGAAAGAAAGCCTACAAAAGCCTCAAGGGCGCTCGAGTAAACGTGACCTACTACCCAGAAACTGAACAAGTTGCAGGGATGGATTTCGAAGTTATGAAGGTTGTGCGTATTAGGCGTTCGTAGGAATATATGTCACTTATTCTTCAGAACAAACCCCTCAAATGTGTCAACTACACCGCTAAAAGTATCTCTAACCCAGTGTCTAATTACACAACTACTGACAAATTCAACTAGAAGAATATCGAAAAAGTCTCGTACACTCAGACCTTTGAAAAACAAGGAGAGCACTATGAGCACACAAGACACTTACGTTCCCCCCAAAGTATGGACTTGGGATCAAAGCAGCGGTGGCAAATTTGCCAATATCAACCGCCCTATCGCCGGTGCAACTCATGACAAAGAACTACCTGTGGGTGAACACCCACTTCAACTTTACTCTCTGGGCACACCCAACGGCGTAAAGGTCACTGTTTTGCTTGAAGAACTCCTCGCGCTAGGCTTTAGCGGCGCCGAGTACGATGCTTGGATCATTAATATTGGTAACGGCGATCAATTTAGTAGCGGTTTCGTTGCAGCCAATCCGAATTCAAAAATCCCAGCGCTGATGGACCACAGCACCTCGCCCACCACCAGAGTGTTTGAGTCTGGGGCGATCATGGTTTATTTGGCTGAAAAATTTGGTGCATTCTTACCCACAGAACCTTCACAGCGCGCTGAATGCATGTCGTGGTTGTTTTGGCAAATGGGTAGCGCGCCTTACTTGGGTGGCGGCTTTGGTCACTTTTACGCCTACGCTCCGGAAAAATACGAATACCCAATCAATAGATTTGCTATGGAAGTGAAACGCCAGTTGGACGTACTGGACCGCAACCTAGCTGAACGCGCATACCTTTGTGGCGATGACTACAACATTTCAGACATGGCCAACTACTCTTGGTATGGCAACTTAGTGTTGAACAACATCTACGAATCAAGAGAATTCCTCGACGTTGCAAGCTATACCAACGTTGCACGGTGGGCTACACAAATTGAGGAACGCACGGCAGTGCAGCGTGGACGCAGAGTCAACCGACCTTGGGGACCAGAAGAAGAGCGTGTCACAGAACGCCATAGTGCCAGCGACTTTGACTAGCATTCGCTTCGCTAATCGTAATAAAACGAACTAGTCTCAATGCCAACGCGGACTCAACCATGGGTCCGCTGTTGTCAGCCGCTCACGCCGACACTGAGCCAAATTAGGCGACGAGCAACGCGTAAACCCGCTCGCCCAACCTTTTGCTGCTCACAACCTGTCATCCACTATCTGTTATCCAATACCAAAAAGCATTGAAGGAACACCAATGACCGAACAAACCCCCTTAGTCCTTAGAGAAGATGTCGATCAAGTCGCATACCTCACCCTTAACCGACCAGACAAACTCAACGCGTTAACAGTTTCCATGTTCGAAGAACTGCGCAAACATGTATCCGATATCAGCAAAGATGCTTCCGTAAGTTGCGTAGTGTTGAGCGGCGCAGGCAAATGTTTTTCCGCCGGTCACGACTTAGCAGATATCGCTGGAGGAGAGCGGGTGCCCTCACGCGGCTGGCACTCCGAAACCCTGCGCCTTATGGAGTTGCTGCCCAAGCCGGTCATCGCGGCCGTACACGGTCACTGCTATACCGGCGCATTGGAGGTTGCCCTTGCAGCTGATTTTATTGTTGCCTCCACTACCGCAAGATTTGCCGACACCCATGCGAAATGGGCACTCACACCGGTATGGGGTATGAGCCAACGCCTACCCCGCCGTGTAGGGGTCAGCACAGCCAAGCGTATGATGTTTACTGGCGCCACACTAAAGGCTGAAGAAGCCCTGAGAGTAGGATTAGCGGAAGTGGTGTTAGACAACGAAAACTTTATTCACGAAGTGGCTGATATGTGCAAAACCATCGTAGATAACTCTTCATTCACTCATGCTGCAAATAAAAAGCTAATCGAGACTACCGACGGTAAATCGTTAGATGGCGGCTTGCAGTGGGAAGTCTACGCCAGCGAGGGCGTAGGCCCTGATATGCAGGCGCGCATAGCAGCCTTTAACAAAAAGTAGCCGCTTAGATGGGCTGCAGATGCCGGGTATCCGGCATTTGTAGCGGCTGGCTAATTTTTCGAAAGATAATCAGCAAATGACAGACCAGCAATAGAAAGACCAGCAATAGAAAGACAACATGCTCACAAACCTAAATAAAACTCTCAGCAATTCACAAGTACTCTTACAGCCTATGGCACCTCAGCATCACGAGGAATTGCGCCTAGCCTGCGCTGAAGATCAGGAAATATGGGACATTTACCCAAACTCAATGCTGGGCGAACACTTCGACAAAGCCATGGCCGACATGGGTAGGGCTCAAGACCGAGTGGTATTTGCTGTCATCAAAATTGACCTACACGGTTCGCAAAAAGTCGTCGGCATGACAAGTTACATCAACCCAGACCTCCAAGGCGTGGTGGAAATCGGCGGCACTTATATCAGTCCCGAAGTTAGAGGAACAGATTTCAACCTGACTATGAAGCGCTTGCTCATAGAGCACGGGTTTGAATGCGGTTATCGCCGCATTGAATTCCGCGTGGATGTGCGCAATAAGCGCTCGCAAAAAGCAGTACTCAAACTAGGGGCAAAACAAGACGGCATTTTGCGCAAGAACAAGATCACCTGGACAGGGCATATTCGTGACACGGCAGTATTTAGTCTTTTCCAAGACGAATGGCAGACAACTCACGGCGCCCTAGCACCTAGCACCTAGCACCTAGCACCTAGCACCTAGCACCTAGCACCTAGCA
>OJFS01000364.1_pt1 | contig 18490 bp, 16 predicted proteins | sample 1594231 | NCBI WGS metagenome assembly OJFS01 (sample SAMN05416847, study PRJEB24817) | seawater metagenome | isolation source: Sea water | place: Canada:Atlantic | collected 2013-07
ATTGTTCGATTTACTAAGGGTTACTGAGCTTTATTCAATATTCTGAATTTGCTCATTGAGTAGTGGCCTAGACCCTAACAAACTCAATGAGTTATCGAAAAGAAACCGCTCAAAAATGCCTGCTTGCCCACCAAACTGCCCACCACTTGCCTATGGCTTTTACTAAATCTTAGTGGTTAGCAATGGAAAAACAGTGTCGTTTTTATGCTGCTGTTAGAGCTAAAACATAGCAGTTTTGAAGGGCTTTATCGAGTGATTTTTTCAACACCCCATTTAATAATGGATACAATAATATCCAATTTCTGTTTTATTTCGCTATAATGGATATAACTGTATCCACTCGGTCTTTGCGGATGAATTTTACTTTACTTGATGATACTGATGTAAGCCAAGCCTATGCGGCTTATTTACGTGAGTTACGAAAGCAGGCAAAGCTGTCACGAGCGGCGCTTGCTGAGCGAAGCTGTGTACCTGCGGCCACCATTAAGAAATTTGAGCTGACCGGGCAAATTTCATTTCGCCAATTGCTGTTGCTATGGCAGACCCTTGATTCGCTAGAGAGGCTCTATCAACTCACACAACCTAGCAAAGAACGGGTCACTATGCCCTCTAGTATTGATGAGGTGCTAAAAGATGAGTTTTAAACCCATTCAAAAACTCGCCGTGACTCGCACCTTAAGTTCAGGTGAGCAGGTTGCAGTAGGGGTCTTGGCGCAGAATCGGCAAGGCGTTTTTTTCCAGTATGCAGACAGCTACTTGCAGCAGTTTGGCAACTTATCACCTTTTACCTTGCATGCGAACGCGCAAGTTCAAGTCGCTCCTAAAGCGCCGCACCAAGGTGTACATGGCGTATTTGGAGATTGTTTACCCGATGGCTGGGGCATGCTGTTACAAGATCGTATTTTCCGGCAAAAGGGCATCCTACCTAATCAATTAACGGCGATGGATAGATTGGCCTTTGTCGGTGATAAAGGCATGGGAGCATTGTCTTTTTCTCCGGTGTCTGAGTTTTCAGCCACCACGCACGCGGATATTGATTTAGCGACGTTAGGCTTAGAAGCACAAACGCTGTTCGATTCTTCGATGTCAGATTATATGGATGATAATCACGATGAGTTAGATGGGCATACGCAACAGGTGTTGGCCGCATTAGTCGCCGGAGGTAGTTCGGGTGGGGCAAGACCTAAGGCACAAATTTATATGCCTGCTGGGGAAACTCAACATTGTCGAACCTTCGCTCAGCCTGGAGATGAGGCTTGGCTGATTAAGTTTACCTCTAAAAATCTCGCGCTCGGCCATGAAGAAGGTTTGTGCGAGGCGGTTTATTTACAAATGGCTGAACAAGCTAAGTGTCAACCACCAGTTTGGCAACTCATTGAAGCACCACCTACAAGCGGTGCGTCTGCCTGGTTGGCGCTTAAGCGTTTTGATTATGTCACGGAGCAGGCCAGTTTAAGCGGTAATCGCAGTTCAGGTCGCCTACATATGCACAGCGCTTGCGGGCTGCTGGATGCAGACTTTCGAACGCCAAGTTTAGATTATATTGACTTGATCAAAGCCAGCCGTCAGTTGTGTAAATCGCCAGCGGCTGGACAACTGCAATTTCGCCGTGCAATGTTTAACCTGCTATCGTCTAACCAAGACGACCACAGTAAAAACTGGGCGTTTTTGCAAGCGGATGACGGTCAATGGGATCCTGCCCCTTTTTACGATGTTACCTACAGCCCACATCCATTCAACGAACACGCCACTGTGTTCGGAGGTTATGGTAAAGCGCCACCGCTTAAGGTGATGCAAAAACTAGCGACCAGTGCGGGCTATGGGAGTTGGCATGATGCAAGGCAAGTCATTGAAGAAGTTGCAGAAGCCATCAGCCAATTTGCTTATCTTGCGACGCAGCTAGAGATCAGTAAAACAACAGTGTCTGCGATTGCTAAGACATTGGAGCAGCGCAAACAAGAAAATGCAGCGCTTTTTCAATGAAAGTAAAACAAACTTTTCAATTCACAATAAATAGATAGCAAGGTCATCGTGAGCGAATATCAATACTATAAATTTGAGCGTCTGGATGGGTATTTAGATGCTAAAGCACGTCAAGCACTCCGATCAATTTCAAGCCGTGCCGAGATCAGTGCTACGTCCTTTCAGGTGTATTACACCTACAGTGACTTAAAGGCAGAGCCTTTTGAGCTGATGTTAAAATACTTTGATATCGGTTTTTACTATGCCGATTGGGGCTCAATCGATGTATACATCAAGCTACCAGCAGGAACGCTTCCAGATGCGTTACTTGGCTTTTCAAGTGATGGACTTCATATTCACGAAAACGATGAGTGGCAGTTGCTGATTTTTTCCCTTGAGGAGTATGATGAGTATTTTGACGATGAGCATGCTGACGACTTTTTCCAGCATTTAGCCGCTTTACGCGGCGGGTTAATGCAAGGGGATTGGCGCCTTGTGTATTTTATGTGGCTCAAAGCGTTTGATTTTAATGATGGCGTTGAGCGAGTGCCGTTAATTCAATTCGATTTTGAGCACCTCAGTGAAGAGGAGCAGGCGTTTGCTGCGCTGTATGATATTCCCTTAGCATTGGTTAAGGCGCTCGCCATGGTGCTGAAGGAGCAACCCAGTCACCAAGCCAAACAAACCCAATTTCAATTTGATGAATGGCTCCATAATCTCTCGCAAGCAGAGAAAGACACGCTATTACGCACGTTGTTTGAGCAAGGCCAGCTAACCCGACACCAAGCCTTAGCGCTGACGCGAAAAGAACCTGTCAACACAGACGAGATCTATCAGTATTGGTTAACCCCCGAGGTAATTTCTCCTTTTATTGAGCAAGCGCAAAGTCAATTACAGCAAGAGCAAGCCGCAGCACTCGCAAAAAAATTAGCTATCGAAAAAGCGGAAAAAGAAAAAGCGTTGACGGATATCTACAATCAACGTGAGCACTACTGGCAGCAATCACAAGAGCAAGCGGATCGAACTTGCGCCAGTGGTTACGATGCGGCATCACGCTATCTGCATCAGCTGTTTGAGGCCTATCAGTTCAAAGCTGATGAAGCGGCGTTTGAACAACGATTTAAGCGCTTTGTTGTGGCGAATAATAGCCGTAAAGCACTGTTAAATCGCTTGAGTGATTTGCTTTAAACGATGAGGCGATAGGCTGGCCAAATGACGTTAGCAAAAAACCGATTGAGGGTTGGTTGAAAGGTTGTAAGCCCACCAAAGGTCTACAAATTGTTACCTATGAAGTCACTTTGTGTAGACCTCGGGGTCTAAGCAACGCGCTTTTACCATCTCTGTGGTAAATACTGCGTGAAATACAAAGGCATCACGATATTGGTTTGCTCTAATGCGGATGAGCCTTGTGTACCCGTTAACTTAAAGGTTTTACTTGGAGTACATTTTTCAACGTAGGATGCCAACGATTTTGCTCTTTTACGTTTACCACTTTTGACCTCCACAGGGACGATATCGCCTTCATCGGTCGCCAAAATAAATTCGATTTCGGCGCGGGCGTCATTCCATGAATAGCTTGGGTAAACGCCAATGGCAGTGAGCTCTTGTTGCACAAAGTTTTCAGCCACATAGCCTCTGTAGTTATAAACAGAGAGATCATAGTTTTGTTGCTTAATTTCTTTATAACTGCTGCCGAGCATATGATTAAGCAGGCCCACATCAAACAGAAACAGTTTCACCATATTTTCTTTTTTATAGGCCGCTAACGGAGATTTCGACAATCCTTCAATAGGGTAGTTTGGCAAAGCTAAGCGGCAGCAGTTAAGCCAATGGATCGCGGTTTCAAAATCGCTATAACGAGATTTACGCTCATGCACATGCTTAAATTTAAAGCGTTTAACCGACTCATCGCTGACAAGTGATAGCTGGGCTGGAATGCTATTAAATACCGATTCAATCAGTGTGGCGTCGACCTTGCCCGCGTACTTACCAAAATCGCGGCGATAACCTTCCACTAAATCGGCATGAATTTTTGTGACTTTTTCAACACGCTCTAGAATGCTTGAATCCTTATACTGATACCAAGCAGAAACGGCTTCCGGCATACCACCAGTAAAAAAGTAGTCAGTGAGTTTGTCCATCAATTTGGTGTGTACTGCCGGTGTGCTTGCTTGACTATCAAACGCTTTGATCAGCGCTTGCTCGTTGGATGCGTAAATAAATTCTTGGAAGGTCAGTGGTCGTAAATTGTATTGTTCTACCTTGCCCACAGGGAAGGTGTTGAGCAAACCAATATTCGAGCCGCTGGCAGCGACAAAATAGGACGGTGCTTTTTCAGCAAAGTACTTTAGTGAGGTAACGGCACGTTCACATTCGCCAATTTCATCTAATATCAGCAGATCGGTTTCTGGGTTGAACGCTTGGTTGGTTAACAACTCAATGTTCATTACTAGCTCGTCAGGTGACAGAGAGCCATCGAACGCTTCTTTGTAGGCAGGGTTTTCAAGGAAGTCGATACGAAGGATGTTGGCAAAGGTGTTCCCAAATATCTCTTGTAGCAGATAGGTTTTACCTGTTTGTCTTGCACCATCGATCAATAATGGCTTGCGCACCGGTTGATTTTTCCATGCTATTAGGGCGTTGAGTAAGTTGCGCTGCATTGTCATTTCCCGCCAATTAAGACTGTTAACTGCCTGTAGTATAACTCAGTCTACACTTTAACGCGCAGAAAAGTGTGGAATTATACATTTTTATGCGCATAAAAGTGTAATCCGCAACCTTTGGCATTCAGGGATCCATTTCATCGCCTTGACCAACGCGCAAGCTAAACCTTAAGGTGGGATATAAATCCAATTATATTGAGTAAAGTAGGAATATAGTCCTACATATAAATTGTTGGAGTTGCTTGGGATTCAAAGTTGGACTATATTCCCATTAACGGTTAAATAGTGGGAATATAGTCCCTTTGGTTGGTGATATGGCTAAGCGTGACTTACACAATGTACTGTTTCCAAAGCAGCGCAAAATCCTGAGGCATTTTGGTGAAGACTTGCTGTTGGCGATGAAACGACGTGGTTTTACAAAAAAGCTACTGTGTGAACGTACTGGTTTTGATCATAAAACCGTGAATAAAGTCTTCGCCGGTGATCCGGGCGTTGCCATAGGCACTTACTTAAAAGTGATGGCTGTTCTTGGCATGGAAAGCAACTTTGCAGAAATGGCCGCTCATGATGAAGTGGGTATCAAGCTGCAAAACATAAAATTGCTGGAAGGTTCAAAATGAGCCGTGAAATCGTCGAAGTCTATGCCGACTGGCAGCCAATTGAAGCGCCTTTGCTAATTGGGCTGCTTGCTCACAGTGATTCAAGCCGAGGTGGCGTATTTAGTTTTGCCTACGATAAAGCATTTTTAACCTCAGCCTATCGCTTGCAAATTGATCCAATCCTAACGCTTCACTCCGGTGAACTCTATAACGATGAAGCCGATAAAAACTTTCGCGCATTTCTTGATTCATCGCCTGATAGATGGGGGCGTATTTTAATGCAGCGGCGTGCGGCGATTGAGGCGCGCAAAGGCATTCGAGCAACAAGTCGATTAAACGAATTGGATTACCTGCTGGGCGTACATGACTCTTATCGGATGGGGGGGATTCGATTTAAGCGAGTAGGCTCGGATGCTTTTTTGGACGGCAACTCTGAGTTTGCTGCGCCACCAATGGCTTCTTTGCGAGAGCTAGAGCACGCAGCAATGCAGATTGAAAAAGACGATAACATCGACAGTGACGAGTATTACCGCTGGTTGAAAATGCTGATTTCTCCAGGCTCATCATTAGGTGGTGCAAGGCCCAAGGCTTGTGTCACAGATGAACAAGGCCACTTGTGGATTGCCAAGTTTCCCAATCTAAATGATACCCATGACGTGGGCGCATGGGAGATGGTCTGTTATGAATTGGCTCTTGCGGCAGGTGTTCACATGTTTCCAAGTGAGATCAAGCAATTTTCGTCACAGCACCATACCTTTTTAACCAAACGGTTTGACCGCGACGGTGAAAAGCGGCTGCATTTTTCATCGGCCATGACACAGCTTCAATACTATGATGGTGAACAATCTCAAGGTGCTAGCTACTTAGAGATTGCTGAATTTATTTCCAATTCTGGTGCACAAACCGCAGCCGATTTAGCTCAGTTATGGCGTCGAATCGTGTTTAATATTGCGGTGTCCAACACGGATGATCACCTGCGTAACCATGGGTTTTTATTAACAAAGAATGGCTGGAAGTTATCACCTGCTTATGATTTAAACCCGATAGTGGGTAAGCATGGCCTGCATCTGAATATTACCGATGCAGACAACGCTTTAGACTACCAGCTAGCCTTTGATGTGAAAGACTTCTTCAGACTTTCGCAAACCCAAGCCACGCAAATTTACGATGAAGTATTAATGGCGGTTAAGCAATGGCAAACCGTTGCTAAGCGGCTAGGGATCAGCCGAGCGGAGCAAGCCATGAAACAATCAGCGTTTAACGTTTAATGAGTCAGTGAAACTATATTTTCATTTTTCAGCAGATAAAGAAGTTTTAGTTTCACTTTATGCTTTGCCTCATACTCCATGTGTTTTAACACTTCGCTCATCCCTTGGGCTTTTGGGGCAGTTTGGGCAAAGCCTTAGTTCACGCCACTTAGGCACACACTAACCCTGCCCATACGATATTTATGACTTGGGGCATTATGTAAATTCTGGGGCAAGTAGCGACTTGTACCCTCAGAAAGCTGCACGATCTGGGCATTTATCTGCCTACTGCGTCCGTTTAACTCTTTGATAATAGCGGGGCAAACTCCTAACTGAACTTAACAGATCAGTGAGGAAGCAAACGATGAACCCAACTACACAATCATCCACCACATCAACACACCCAGCGCGTCAGCAGCGGATTTTGCGCTTGCCCGAGGTAAAGGCCAAAACAGGCTTTGGCCGCAGCACCATTTATGCCTTGATGGCCAACGGTGAATTTCCCCGTTCCATTCGTATTGGCGCGCGTGCGGTGGGCTGGTTAGAAAGCGATATCGACCAGTGGATTGAAACCCGCCGTATCGGTGCTGCTTATGGCCGCGGATAAACCATCAGCATCAACCCCGTTACCTGCAAGTGAGATGAATAACAGCGCGCCAACATTACCGCCAGGTTTTGCCTATAACGCGCAAAACTGGCTGGTGATGCAACCGGCAGGGCAAGATAGCCCAGTTAAAATCTGCTCTTGGTTGCAAGGGGCCGCCCGTACTCGCGATCCGCAAGGGGACAACTACGGTTATTTATTGCACTGGTTAGACGATGACAATCGCCATCGCTACTGGGCTATGCCCGCAGAACTATTGGCCGGAGATGGCAGCGAGTACCGCCGAATTCTACTCAGCCGAGGCATGCGGCTAAGCAACAGTGTCAAAGCGCGGCAGTTGCTCTCACTGTTTATTCAACAAATGGGCGAACTGGCCACGCAAAAGGCCATCAGCGTCAACTGCATTGGCTGGCATCATAACGCTTATGTGCATCCGCGCCTCACTTTTTACCCAAGCGAACACAGCAACAACCCGCGCATGGTGCTGCAAACCATGCACCCGATAGAAGGCTTTATTCAACAAGGCAGTAGCGACAGTTGGCGGCAGCACGTTGGCCGTTATTGTCTGGATAACCCGCTATTAATTGTTGGCGTTTGTGCTGCACTGGCCGCGCCTTTGTTGCATATGTGTGGGGTGGATGGTTTTGGTTTACACCTCTACGGTGCCAGTAGTACCGGTAAAACTGCAGCGCTGTATCCGGCGTTATCGGTGTGGGGCGAGCCTAATCAGCTGCGCCACAGTTGGCGTGCCACGGCCAACGGTTTAGAAGGCACTGCGTTAGCCCATAACGATGCCTTACTGGCGCTCGATGAAATGGGCGAAGTTGACCCCAAGGAGGCGGGCGATGTCGCTTATATGCTTGCCAATGGCCAAGGTAAAACCCGTGCAGGCAAATACGGTGAAATGCGCTTACCCGCCCGTTGGCGTTTGGTGTTTTTATCCACTGGCGAAGTGACGCTTGAAAGCCATCTGGCCAGTATCGGCAAGCGCGTAAAAGCCGGCCAGCAAGTGCGAGTGATTGATCTCAGTGCCGATGCTGGAGCGCAAATGGGCGTGTTTAACCAGAGTCATGGTATGAACGCCGCCGATTTAGCCGATCACCTAAAACAGCAAAGCCGCCAACATTACGGCAGCTTGGCCTTGGATTGGTTACGGTATTTAACGCAGCACAGCGCGCAGGTGTGCCCCGTTTTCCAAAACGTACGCCAACGCTTTTTAGCCAGTTTACCTCCCGAGTCAGACGGCCAAGTGCGCCGAGTCGCCGAAAAATTTGCCTTACTGGCCAGCGCTGGCCTGTTAGCCATTCAAGCCAAAGTACTTGATTGGCCAGCTCAAAGTGTCGAAGCTGCCTGTTTAAGCCAGCTTAACCAATGGATACTTGCCCGCGGTGGCGTGGCCGCCAATGAAGATCAACAAGCCATTCGCCAGGTGCGCAGTTTTATTGAGCAACATGGCGAAAGCCGCTTTACGCCCAAACAAACCGGTTACAGCAGCCAAGTACGCCAACGCGCGGGCTGGCTTGATACTACTGGCCCACAAACCCTTTACCTGTTTTACCCAACTGGCTGGCGTGAAGCCACCGAAGGCCTAAGCCCAGATCGCGCCGCCAAAGCACTGATGGCCGCAGGCTACCTAGTCCCCGATGGCAACCGACCACAGCGCAAAGTCAGCCTGCCCGACAACACCCGCCCGCGAATGTACTGTGTTAAAGGCAGCATCTTGGATGACTAAAAAGGCGATAAATCCTGTGTAGGCTTGTCGCCTTGCAGTGCACCGCCAGTCAACACAAGGGCTGGACGAGGTTTAAAGGCTAAGGCAGACAAGACCGCTAGTGTACTGGTTGTGTACTTGCAGTGCAGGGGGGCTTGTAATCGTCCTAAACGGAAAATATCCTTGCGCTATTATCAGCAGTTGATAAGATATGCGGGTTATGTATAAGCGTACAGTCTTTCTATTGGCCAAGCGCTGTTTTATCTACTTGCTGGGAACCTAGTGAGCAAACCATTCGAGTAAGCTATGCGAGTAAAGCAATGAAAAACGCAAAACAATCGCGTTGCGTTATTGGGATTAAAGGGCAAAGCCCAGATCCCGATTTCCCCGTTGATATCTGGTTCGACTCGCTTAAATCGGTCGCCAATGTGCTGTCGAAAGAAAACCAGCAGTTGTTAAAAGTGATTGCCGAGCAACAGCCGCAATCGGTCACTGAGCTGGCCACGCTAACTGGCCGAGCGGTCAGTAATGTGTCGAGAACACTGAAAACATTGGATGGTTTAGGTATTGTAAGGTTGGTATCTTCAGATTATGCAAATACAAAGAAAATAGAACTGGAATACCAAAAATTCTTGGTCTTGGTATAAAGGATACGTATGAGTTTAAGACAACTTTTAACAGAAATAGCTGGTGGATGGGTACAAGCTAAAAATGAGAACTTTACAGGTCACCCAATAGCTAATTTACTAAGACGAGATTTGATTCAGGCAATAGAAACCACGCTACCTTCTCCAACAGATTATTTATTAAAAGCGAGCGCAGGGGCAGGAAATTGGGCAGACGTCCCTTGGTTGTCGATCCTCAATCCGGCAATAACAGAGTCAACACAGTCCGGTATTTATCCAGTTTATTTGTTCCGTTCAGATGGCAGTGGTGTTTATCTCTCGTTGGGCTTTGGAACTACGGAGCTTAAAAGGCAATATGGAACAACCCTAGCAAAGCAGAAGGCGGAGGAATTGCGCAGTACCATAAGGGGCTTAGATAATCGACTTGATGATTGGGATCAGAAAGTTGATTTGCGATCTAATACGACATTAGGCCAGTCTTATGAGTGGGCTTCAGCTGGAGCAAAATTTTATCCTTTAGACAATATGCCCGATGATAATACTCTTACATCGGACCTAATAGAATTATTAGAAATATATGCGGATGTAAATTTAGAGACCAATCAGAATTCAATGCCAGCAATAAGTAACGCGCAACTTTTATCCAAACCCTTCCTTCTTCTCGCTGGCATCTCTGGCACAGGTAAAACCCGCTTTGTGCGTGAGCAAGCAAAATCATCAAAGCAGTTTACAGAAACCTATTGTTTAACTTCGGTGCGCCCCGACTGGCATGAGCCGAGCGATTTACTCGGATATATTTCACGCTTAAATGGCGCTGCGGAATACATCACTACCGATGTATTGCAATTTATTGCCAAAGCTTGGCGTGCCATTGTTGATAGCGGTTTAACCGTTGAAGTGCAAGAAAGCGAAGACCAAGGTAAGCGTTTAGTAATGGCAGGCGAACGCGATGAACTAGATAAGGTGCTGCCTTACTGGCTGTGCTTAGATGAAATGAACCTTGCCCCTGTTGAGCAGTATTTTGCTGATTATTTGTCGGTACTGGAAACCCGCGAATGGCGTTGGACAGGTGATAGCTTTACCTACAGCTGTGATGCGCTATTAAAACCCGCCACCATTAATGAAGTTGCTGATATAGAAAAATTACGCGAGGCGCTAGGCTTTGATAGTGCGCAATACGATGCACTGTGGGCAGATATTTGCCAATATGGTTTAGGTATTCCGTTTAACCTGCTTGTTGCGGGCACGGTGAATATGGATGAAACCACCCATGGCTTTTCACGCAAAGTGATTGACCGAGCGCTGAGCTTTGATTTTGGTGCGTTTTTCCCTAACGACTATAATGACTTTTTCACCCCAACCAGCTGCAATAAACGCCTTAGCTATCCTATTTGGTCAAATGCCAGCAAAGCGGATTTAGCTGATACGTTTGATGCTGATGGTACCAAAACCGTTGCGTTTTTATCGGCCGTTAATGCCGTGCTAAAAAATACACCGTTTGAATTAGCGTTCCGTGCGCTCAATGAACTGCTGCTTGCGGTTGCCTGCTGCCAACCACAAGATGATCTGACCCTAAAAGCCGTATGGGACGACTTTATGATGTGTAAGGTTTTGCCGCGTATCGAAGGCGATACCGACAAACTGACTACATCAAATCGCAAGGATTTGCTGGAAGAGCTTAGCGATGTGCTTTCAGACCAGTTAGCCCCTATTTGGTTAGCGTCTGACACAGACGAAGCCAATCAACGCCCTGACTTGTATCGTGAAAAAATTGTGGCCGATGGTGCTACTGAAGAGGAAAAAGTACTTCGCATACCTTGCCGTTCAAAAGCGAAATTGCAATGGATGAGCGAGCGATTAGCCAGTGCCACCTTCACCAGCTTCTGGCCTTAATGGGTTGGTGTTGTTTGATGCTTTTTGCAATGAATGCAACCCATAGAAAACCGTACAGCGAAGGCGTAAGGAGTGGTAGGGAATGCCAGAGTTAATACGATTACAAACCCCCGACTTTGAGTTTTCGGTTTGGGCGAATGATATTAGCCAGCGGTTGAGCGTGTACCAGAATACAATGGCGCACAGGGCGAGCGCTAATGATGTACATAGCTACGAATTGCGCTTTGCGCCAGCAGCGCAGCTGAGCAATGCTATTGAACCGCAAGGGCTAGTTGCAGATGGCTTAGTACAAAGTGGGTTAGATGAAAGTGACTTAGCCGAAAATGACCTTGTTGCCAATGACTTAGCGAAACACGCTGAGCTTACATTAAATTCCCCGCTGTTTTTTGAGAATACTCAGTACCAGTTTGAGTGGGTCTTTTTTAGTGAAGTCACTAATGCGCGGTTAACCCATCGCAGCCAAAGCGTGAATGAGGCATTTCGTTTTGCTCCCGAAGTAAAAACCGCAAGGGGCGTAGTGCCCGCACGTTTAACCGGCACCATTAATACTGACAATGATGTGGGCTGGTTACGCATGCCACTTACCTTTGAGCACAATGGCAAAACACAGACTCAGCACATAGCCTTTGAAGTGTTGCCAACCAAAATGGCACTGCACCAAGACTTGCCCGCCATGTATCAAGCCATTGATAAGGTTTACCCCCTTTGGCGCTTTAGTTTGGTAGAAAAAACAGAACAAGACGCAGCAATTAGCCAACAACGCGGGCATTTTCCACTCATGTGGTTGGCTAATTTTGCCGCGTTACGGGAGCGTTTTGAGCAAGGCTTAAAAGTGATTTGTGCCGCACCCCATAGCCGTTTGCAACCGACGGTAGCTAATATTAAAGCGGCCAAATTAAAAGGCCGCCTGCCACATAAGTTAGCCGAGAAAGTCAAACAAGACTTTGCTAATGGCCAGTACGATAAACGCTACGCAGTCGAAAAAAAGCAACTGAGTGTCGATACCCCAGAAAACCGCTTTATTAAAATGGCGGTGAGTAAAAGCAAGCGGCAATTAGCGGAGTTTGAACAAAAGCTTAGGCAGAGTAACCAAGCACCAGAGCGTCAACGATTATCGGATTCATTTTTAAATGAGCTGCATAGTTGGCAACAACCGCTGCAAAAAGTGTTAGGTCAGAGTTTTTTAAAAGAGGTTGGCGCATACACAGGGTTAAACCGTGAGTCGTTAGTGCTACAGCAAAAAACCGGTTACAGCGCGGTCTATCGCATTTGGCAGGAGCTGAAATTTTATTTAGATGTGTTTGGCAATCAGTCGAGCATTTCAATGAAATCAGTGGCCGAGATTTACGAAGTGTGGTGCTTTTTGTGTTTGAAACAGATTTTGGAGCAGGATCTCGGCTTTGAATTGGTGGAAAACGGGGCGACTAAGCTCGCCCAGAATGACTTTTTTGAGTACCAACTTAAAGATGGTTTTGCTGGAGCTTTTCGTTTTAAACGCAGCGATGGTGTGACCGCTCGGCTGGCACACGAGCCGAAATTTACCAAAAAGGGTCAATCAATCCGCTCGTACTTGGTGAACCAAGAGCCGGATATTGTCTTGGAAGTGACACTGCCTAAAAGCGCTCACTTAACAAAAGCAGACTCATCAGCAGAAAAGCAGTTTATTTGGCTATTTGATGCCAAGTACCGTATTAAAACTGAGAAAAATCGCTTTGATGACAGTAATGAAGATATCGAAAGTAAGGATTACGTACCAGACGATGCTATCAACCAAATGCACCGTTATCGGGATGCCTTGATTCGCCTATCAGAGCCCCGTTTGTCAGAGCCGCGCTTGTCTGAGTCACCATCCAGTAAAATCGAAGGACAACCAGCTAAAAAAAGCCGCCCAGTTTTTGGTGCGTTCGCGTTATACCCAGGCTTTTTTGATCAAACTTTATCGCAAAACCCTTACGCCGAAGCGATAGAAGAAGTGGGTATTGGTGCGTTTGCACTCTTACCTAGTCAAAATGATCCTAGCCAAAACGAACTTAGTCAAACTGAATCAACCCACGCTAAGAGCCGTTATTCCGGTCACCAGTGGTTGTTAGAGTTTTTGCAAACGCAAATTGGCACAGCGCCGAACGCACAAACAGGTCAAAACAATGAAGCCATGTATCCCGTGGCTGGTATGGCGGAAAGGCTCTACGTACAAGACGCTGCACGCATACCTTATTACGGCATGCGCCAAGTGCTGTACCCTGATTTGACGATGACAGTGGCATTGGGTGGACAACGCGGCCGTGATAATGGCTACTTTGAACAATTTGAGCAAGGCACAGCGCAGTGGTATCACCTGCCGCAAAGCACGTTTTTGCAGAAATTTAAGCAGCATATTGCTGAGGAAATTCGCTATTTAGCGTTGGCGTCTACTTCAGACATTCAAAGTTCAACCAAACAAATTGACAAACTTTGGCCGGTTAAACGGGTCACCGTGTTACCACGCTACGCCATTACCGAAGATCAAGCGGGTAAGAAGTCAGGTTCTGCTGATTTGTATTATTTATTTGAGCTTGGCAAACCGCTGTCACTACAAACGCCAGTGACCAACGTGCCACATCGCCCAATTAAAAACTCGATGAAACTCACAACCTTAACTCGCCTAGAGAGCGTCACTAAGTTTACCGAGGTTGAAAGAGTGTACGAAGCGGCAATGGTGTGAGCGAGTGTTATTAATTATGCAGAAGATGAATTGGCCGAAAATGCAGTTGTTCGGTTATTCCGAACAACTGCTAAGTAAAATCGACATCAAAAAATATCGAGCTATTTGGCGTTTTTGATATTAAAATCGCATCAACAACACCCCTCCCGCTACCCGTTAGATCAGCGCCCCGCGAGGGGTTACTCTTTTTTGCGCCTAATTTTTGGTACCGTAATGAGTTACGGTACCAAAATTCGCTTTAATCCACACATCATTCTCCGGCCCACAAAGGTGGTGCAGCAGCGCTAGGTTGATTTGGCGGCTGATCACGTTGCCGTTTCGTTTTCGATTGTCTTTTCTTAGGCCGCTCATTAACAAACCCGTACATGATTTGCCCATTTGCTCCGGCGAACTGGGCAGGCAAAAGCCGCGGTTTTGCTGTTTGGGGTGCAAGGTAGTGCGCTTTCCTGTTTTAGATAAAGGCGTAATGCACCAAAAGATACGGGCGTTGGCCGGTGTGTTTACGTGCAATCTGTTGGTTTGGCTCGTGCCATCCACATATACCGGTAAAAAATCTGTCGGTAACAAATGTGCTGGTAATAGAGCCAACCCGCCTTGCGCGTTGCCATCAACCTCAGGTAAAGGTAGCCAATATAGGTTTGGCCATTGCTCGGGGCTCTGCCATTTTTCTACGATCACTTGTGCGCCAATGTTATTTAGCCATTGGTGAATCGGGCAGCCTGGGTGCGCTTGTTTAACGCGCGGTAACTGGTAGGTCAGCCAGCGGGTTAAGCGTTCGGCCGCATTATCGCACTGGCTTAATGCTGGGTAGAGGGTAAAGGCGCTATGCCCAACCAGTAAAGCGACCACCTGCTGTATCCATTCTCTATCCCAATCGTTAGCACTTGCCCATAACACGTCACTTATCACCTTGTTGGTTTTTCATGCCATCTATTTTCAGTCGTCGGGTGCAGACACGGTGGTGAAATAGATGAAAGAAATGACCATCAAACTAACCAGTCAAATCGGTTTTTTATGATGACCTGTGCGCGGATAACTGTTTGATATACATAGTCCAATACGGTGCTGTTTGGCGGCATTCAACTAATGCAAAAAAATCGAGACGCCAAACGATCGTTTGCATTCTGGGTTTAAAAAATCAAACGGTTTGTACTTTGATGCCGAGGTTGGTTTAGGGTACAAAAAGTGCCAAACCTTGCTTTGATCCAGTAATGGCAAGGCCTACCAGCGTTGGATTTCAATCGAGAAGCCAAACAGTAAATGGGCTAATTTCCCTGTTTGGCGTTTCGATCCAAAAGCCAAACGGATAGTGGTTTTGGCGTATGGGGGGTAAAGGCATGGGGAAGTGTTGAACGAAGAGCAGCTTGCTAATTTGACCTGGTATTTTATGAAGAGGCCTTTTCCAGCTTTAGTGAAGGCTGATTGTCACTGTTACCATCAATGTACTCAAGGGCGTACCCCATAGCCTTGTAGCTTTTCTCGCGTTTTTTAAACATGCGTTGCAGCATAGGGAGAGCGCAGTCCACATAGTCGTGAATAGTGACTTGTGTTTTGCCTTCCGATTCACGATGAATACGACCGGCATATTGGGCCAACGTACCTTTCCATGCGATTGGCATGGCCAAAAACAACGTATCCAGTCTTGGCAGGTCAAACCCTTCACCCACATATTTTCCTGTTGCGACGACAACTTGAGCCGATTGTAGATGATTGTCAGCGTTCTTGCGTTCCGCAGCTTTCATGGCGCCTTTGAGTACGACAGTGCTTATACCCATCTCGGTAAGTCGTGAGTGTATGTACTCTGCGCTCTGTAAGGACTAACGGGTGAACGCTCGTTTTGAGCGCTACGCAAAGCCTCTCTTAATGCGAGAAGCTGCTGCTTTTCGTTTTCAAGCTCAGCTAGCCTGTTATCAATAGCAGAAATGTTTGGGTAGCGAGCGTCATTCATAACAAACTAATTTTGATTCGCAGCGCTATGAAGCGCGAACTTGCGGTGGCTTGATCAGTGACTCTGCTGGAATACCTAACCCTTCATGAAGTTTCCAAATCATTTTTAGCGTGAGTGATCGCTTATGGTTTAGGATTTCATAAACACGATTGCTTTTACCTATCATGGGTTCAAGATCTTTAACCGTTAAGCCTTTGCGCTCCATCTCAAACTTTATTGCCTCAACAGGGTCTGGCAAATCCATTGGAAAATGCTTTGCTTCGTAGGCCTCGACTAACGTAACCAAAATGTCCAGCTTTTCGCCTTCAATGGTATCTGGCTCCGCCATCATTAGGTTTTCGATGTCGTTTAATGCCGCGCGGTAGTCGGCATCTGTTTTAATAGGTCTGATGTCCATTATATTTACCTCTTGTTACTACCTTTTGGCTTTAAATCGTTTGCACATCAATTTTATCGTATTGTGCATGGCTGCCGATAAACCGTATGTAAACCACCTTGTAGGCATAATTGATCCAAACGACTAACCGGTATTTATTACCGGCAATGTTAAACACGACACGTCCATCTTTGAGGATGCTGGCATTTCTAAAGTCCTGTTTCACATCCGCCGGTGCTCCCCAATCAGCGTTTAATGCATGCCTATACCACGCTAAAGTTGGCTCTTTAGCGTCAATGTATTCTGGGCTGTCTTCCCAAAATGTTTTTAAGGTTGATAATGCGATAATTCTCATAAACAGATGTTAGTCCCAATTTGGGACTTTTGCAAGTTTGGTATTCTTGATGCGGTTAGGAGTTGTTACCGCATCCCCAATTGCCCCATTCCTTGGGGCAGTGTAATTTCCTTTTATTCACCCTCTAAAGCTTGGCATATCAAGTGCTGCCCCATTGTCCCAACTGCCCACGGTAAGTGAGCAAATGGCTTGTTAGTTTCGCCTGATGGGCCTTTTCGGCATGCGGCTGCGTTTGCCATCGAAGAAGGCCAATACTCTGAACCAATAGAGTGATTCTTCATAACCCAAGCTGTACGTTGGGCGTGCAGGCGGGATGAGTCCTAGTTTACGTCCTAGGCTGACAATCACGTAGAACGTGAGTTTTAACGTCAGCCAAGGAGCGAGTACCACGAATACCATCAGGCATTGCCGAGTAAGTGCGTAGCCTATGCCATGAGGCTGTTCGAGTAGGGCAATGCCAATACACCAGCCAAGTCCTGCCAGCATGGCTATTGGAAAGGTAATGGGGGCGAGTCGCATCATAAATTGCATGTTAACGCCCTCCTGTGTGGTATTGTGAAGCGGGCTCAAAGTTCACCAGTGGTTCAACCACATCAGCTACGGTTTGATGGGCAATTCGGCGCTCTTCAAAGTAATCGTGGCGGTCGTAGATACCCTCAACGCCTTTTAGCTTATGGTAAAGCAGCGTTCGGCCACGTTGCCTGCAATGCCCAAAGAGGCGGCAAGGCTGCGAAAGGTGCGGCGCAAATCGTGTACGGTGAAGTGTTCAAGTTTGCCCATTTTATTGGGAGGCTGCTTTTTGCGCCCAGGCTCGCGACCAAAGAGCTTAGAAATGGCACGGTTAAGCGTATCTGGCCCCATATGTGGACGATGGCTTGCTCGTCTGGCTGGGAAAACATAAGGCGAGCCACAAGCGCGGATTTGCAACTCGTTAAACCAAGCAATGGTTTGGTGTGGTAAGGAAATGCTGATTGGGACGCCGGTTTTGCTGCGTTCTTTGGGCAGATCCCACACGCCTGTGGTTAAATCCATTTCACGCCACATGGCTTCGCACAGTTCGCTTTTGCGTACACCCAATACCAAAAACAGGCAGCAAGCGAGGTAGTTGTCGCGGCCAAAGCTATTGATATGGGTATAAAACACGCTAAAGGCGTAGTGAATTTCCTCTTTGCTAAGCATCCTGTCTTTACTGGACTCCACGCCACCGGCATCGTCTACGGTAAATGCTGCGGCTGGGTTGTTCAGCGTTAAGTCGAGCTTTATCGCATGCCGAAACAGCTGCTTCATGTACATCAAGGTATCGTTGGCAATGGTAGGGCGGTTACTTTCTCGAATGCGCTCTAGCACCTCCCGCACGTCACGTGCAGTCACCTCAGCAATACACTTAATGCCAATGACTGGGCTTATGTCTTTGGTGTAAACCCGATACGGAATCTTGGGATGCTTAAGTCGTCGACTAAGATCGGTTCGATACCAGTCATGGAACAGTTGATCCACGGTTTCAATGTTAGGTAACTCGATTTTCTGTTTTTCTAGAAGAGGATCTATGCCGTCACGTACTTCCTTTCGAAAGTATGCGGCGGCAATTCGAGCGTCTGCCAACGACATTAAAGGAAATTGCCCCAAGGTTGCTTCTCGTCTTCCTTTGGCTGTGGTGTAGCGGATCATCCAGTAAGGCGAGCCTTGTTTGCGGACGCAAAAGTATAACCCTTCACCGTCTGAATATTTTTTTGGGTCGGCTTTGCTGTATGCAATCTGTCTCTTATACACATCTGACGCTGCCGACGAATAGAGAGGTGTAGATC
>OJFS01000369.1_pt1 | contig 18226 bp, 14 predicted proteins | sample 1594231 | NCBI WGS metagenome assembly OJFS01 (sample SAMN05416847, study PRJEB24817) | seawater metagenome | isolation source: Sea water | place: Canada:Atlantic | collected 2013-07
GATCTACACCTCTCTATTCGTCGGCAGCGTCAGATGTGTATAAGAGACAGAAAAGATAGCTTATAGAAAAGTTAACAAAGAAAAAAGAAAGGTTTATATAAAAGCTTATAATGAAGCTAATAGAGGTAAACTAAATGCATATGCAAAGACATATCAAGCAAATAAACAAAAAAACAATTGTATTATTTCTAGCGAAGATAAACAGATGGCGAGATGGGTATATACTATGTCCTCAAAGCTTTCAAAAACAACAGATATTGAGTGGAATGTAGACCATATAAAACCTTTATCTAAAGGGGGTACGCACTCGCTAGATAACTTACAGATTGTTCCCGCAACTTGGAACTTACAAAAGAATAATACTCACGAGGAAAGATGGAATGGCTAATGTAAAACACGAGATGTATGATGGCTTATTAGTAATGGATGCATACGACGATTGCATACTGGGAGTAGTTAAGGGATGTGGGGGAGAAGATAAGGTCTGTTACAGTTTTAAAAAAGTAATTGCGAAGTTAATGAGAGAGGACGAAATGACAGAGGAAGATGCGTTAGAGCATTTCTATTACAATATGATAGGTAGCTATGTAGGGGAAAGTACCCCAGTATTTTTATTTAAGGAGAATGATTAAGTGGCAAAGATTAAGATTACGGAAGAGCAACGAGTTCCGTTACATAAAAGAACCAGTCAAGGCGGAAGAGTAGCCAAGACATCTACAATGAACAAATCAGAGAAAAGAAATTTCAAAAAATATAGGGGGCAGGGCAAATAATGGCAGAGTTCACATGGAGTTTTTCATCAATAAAAGAATACATTAACTGCCCCAAGAAATATCAGGAAGTAAGAATCTTAAAAAACTATACTTTCACAGACACACCGGCCACAATTTACGGTAAAGAAGTACACGAAGCCCTAGAGCTTTATGTCAAAGATGGTAAGCCTTTAGCTAAAAACTATCAGCGATTTCAGAAAATGGTTGACACACTAATAGCTATTCCTGGGGAAAAATATCCGGAATTAAAAATGGCGCTTACTAAACAAATGAAAGCTTGTGACTTTGAGGATGAGAATAGATGGGTCAGAGGCATAGCCGATCTAGTTATTGTAGATGGAGACCAAGCGTACGTAATAGACTACAAGACCGGCTCAAATAGATACCCAGACACTAAACAATTAAAGCTTATGGCGACCATGCTATTTGTATTGTTCCCGAAAGTAAATAGTATAAAGGCGGGTCTATTATTTTGTATGAAGAACTCCTTTGTTCAAGAGTCATATACTAGAGAAGGTATACACAAAGCTTGGAAGTCATTCCAAACACCATTAGATAGATTAAATCTGTCATATGAGAACGATGAGTGGGTACCTAACCCTACACCATTGTGCGGATGGTGTCCGGTTGAGACGTGCGAGCACCATAAACCACGGAGATGATGTATAATAGAGCCTATGCCTTATAAGAATAAAGAAGACCGAAACCATAAGAAAGAGTACCAACTCCAGAAAGCTCGTGGTGAACACAAGAAACGTATGGAAAGGCAGAAGGCTAGGCGTGCTATGGATAAGAAAGGTCGAGACGCTAATAAAAATGGTGTCGCAGATAAAAGAGAAGGAAAAGATATAGCTCATAAGAAAGCTTTATCTAAAGGTGGTAGTAACAAAGACGGTGTGACAGTTCAGTCAAAATCTAAAAACCGTTCATTCAAAAGAAACTCCAAAGGTAAGCTTGTTTCAGAGACAAGCAAACGCGAGAAAAAGAAATCTAAAAAAAAGTAAGTTAGTAGTTGACCTATATTCATAAGTAATGTTATACTCAGTATCCAACGAGAGAGGATACTATGGAACTAATTGAAAACAAAGTACTAAAAGTAAATGTGCCGCATCAGATTGCAGAAGAAATCAAAGGCACGATACAAAAGTGTAAAGAATTAAGCAGAGATAATGACAACACATCTTTGGCGATTCACTGGGGCGCTCAAGAAATGAGAGCCTTAAATAAAATTGCTATGTTTAAAAATGACTTACCCTCACCTATAACTAAAGAATATCAGTGGGCTGGTAAATTCCAACCCTTCGACCACCAAAGAACTACAAGCGAATTTCTTAGCGTTCGATCTAGAGCCTTCTGCTTTAACGAGGCCGGAACTGGCAAGACTTCATCTATTCTTTGGGCATCTGATTACTTGATGAATAAAGGGTTAATCAAAAGAGTTCTAGTAATTTGCCCATTATCTATTATGACTTCTGCTTGGAAGAATGACATTTATAACACAGTCATTCATAGAACTCCTGGGGTAGCCTATGGAACCGCAGATGATAGACGCGCTATTATATCTAACGAACGCTATGAGTATGTGATTATTAATTATGACGGTGTGCGTATTGTGATGGATGACATTATAAAAGCCAAGTTTGATTTGATTGTAGTAGATGAGGCTAACGCATATAAATCTGTGAGTACTAACAGATGGAAGACTCTTAATAAAATACTAACCCCAGAGACAGGCCTATGGCTCATGACTGGGACACCGGCATCTCAATCACCTGTAGATGCATATGGATTAGCAAGGTTAGTCAACCCAAATAGTGTGCCTAAATTTTCATCAGCGTGGCGTGATATGGTAATGAACCAAATTACTAGATTTAAATGGGTACCAAAGAAATCAGCACAACAACGGGTATTCAATGTATTACAACCGGCTATAAGATTTGCGAAGAACGATTGTCTTGATTTACCTAGCGTGTTATATCAGACAAGAGAGATTCCACTTACTAAACAAGCTCAAAAATATTATAAAGAATTGAAGAAAGAGTTTCTTATTTCTGCGGGTGGAGAAGAAGTAACATCAGTAAATGCCGCGGCCAACATGAATAAGCTTCTACAGATTTCAGGCGGCGCAGTTTATACAGATGACCGCAAAGTAATTGACTTTGATATAAGACCTAGATTAAAAGCTTTGATGGAAACTGTAGAGCAAACAGATAATAAGTTAATAGTGTTTGTACCTTATAGACACACCATAGAGATAGTGGCGGCGAATCTTAATGAACATAATATTACGACTGCCATTATTAACGGAAGTGTGAGTGCGCATGACCGCACAGAAATTATTAAAGAGTTTCAAAATGCAGATGACCCTAGGGTTTTAGTTATTCAACCCCAATCAGCATCTCACGGTGTAACGTTGACTAGAGCAGACACAGTTGTGTTTTGGTCACCAGTGATGAGTGTAGAAGTATATCTTCAGTGTATTGCGAGGATAGATAGAGTTGGGCAACTAAATAAAATGACAGTCATGCACCTACAAGGATCTGATATTGAAAGAAAGCTGTATGCAATGTTACAAGGAAAGGTGGAATCCCACACAAAATTAGTAGACTTATATAGAGAGGAGTTAGGATTATGAGCGAAGTAAAAGCGAACGACTTGGTAACCTCGTACCTTGCTATCCGGCAAGAGCGACAGAAGTTAGCCAAGAAGTATGAACAAGAAGACGGCGTGTTTAAAGACCAGTTGAATAGACTGGAAGAGGCTATGCTAACTACTTGTAATGATATTGGTGCTGAAACATTACGCACCGAGAATGGCACTATTATAAAAACTTTGAAAGAGAATTACATATGCGGTGACTGGGATAACTTTAAGAAGTATGTACTTGAGAACCAAGCTTTAGAGTTATTGCAACAACGTATAAGTCAGACCAACTTTAAAGAATTTATAGGTACCAGAGAGGAAGAAGGACTTCCCCCAGGAATTAGTACTATGAGGGAATTTAAAATAACTGTAAGAAAACCAACTAAATAAGGAGAATTAAATTATGGCACAACAACCAAACGTAACATTCACAACACCAAAAGGGATAGCGCAGTACCCATGGCTATCTACACCGGACACTAAATTTTCTGAAGAGGGAGAGTATAAAGTAAATCTTATCCTTCCTAAGCAAGAAGCTATTCCGGTACTAAAAGAAATCAACCAGGTCTACGCTGAAAACGTAGAGAAGGAAACTAAAAAAGCGAAGGGGGCTGAAATTAAAAAAGCAAACCCTCCGTTTGCAGAAGAGCTTGATGACGCCGGTCAACCTACTGGTAACATCATTCTTCGCTTTAAATCAAAAGCGGCCTACAAACCGGCTATCTTTGATTCTAAAGGTATCCCTATGATTGAGAGTAATATTTGGGGAGGCTCTGAAATTAAAGTAAACGGTTCAATCGCCCCATACTACACGCCTTTAATTGGCGCCGGAGTAGCCTTAAGGTTAAGAGCAGTTCAGGTTATTCAGTATGTACAAGGCAACAATACATCTTCACGTTTTGGCTTTGAAGAAGAAAAAGGGTATGAACATAAGGCCCCTGAAACTTTTGAAGAGGTAGTAGCAGACGCAACACCAACTGCAGTAATACCTGAGCAAAAGAGTCAAGTAAAGGTAGATGAGCCTGTAGTAAGACCTGAGACAACACCTCCAGTAAAACCGGCGGATGATCTGTCAGACATTATCAACCAGTGGGCTAAGGACTAATCGTGCCAAAGAAATATAGCCCAGAGTTTTTAATCAAGTTAAATACTTTTGATGAAGAAAGACTCGGTGTTCAGTTAGCGAAGGCCTGTGTAAATGCAGACCTTCCTATCACCGAAGTTGCTAAAGTATTTGGCGTATCTCGTATGACCATGCATTGTTGGTTTCGAGGTTCGCCTATCAGAGATAAAAACTGTATAAAAATTAAGCAGTTCATGAAAGCCTTGGACGAAGTATGGGAGAACCAACTGGAGCATAATACTTCAGAGTTGCCTATCACAGAACCAAGAAAAGCTGCAGAGTTTTTAGAAACTAATATAATGTCTAAAATAGGTTGAACATTAATTGGAAACCGACTAAAATAGAAAATGCTCCGCACATATAACCCGGGGCATTTTTTGTCTCCAGAGAGAGGAAAGCACATAAATTATGTTAAAAGAATTTTATAGGAAAGCCTTGCCTAATGAAGGCTATTACTGTGTTGTATATAACAATCCAGGAACTAAACCATACACCCATGACTACGCAAGTAGTTTAGAAGAAGTAGTAGAACTTATACAGAAACATAAGAAAGAAGGACGCAATGTATTCGTAGCAATGAGTACACTTAACGAGAAGAAACGAGAGGCGTCTAATTCTATCTTTGCCAAATCATTCTACATAGATCTAGATGTAGGTGAGAATAAAGAATATGCATCACAGAAAGACGCTTTGTTTGATTTAAGTAAGTTTCTAGAAACTTCCAAACTACCCACACCGGCTATAGTAAATAGTGGTAACGGTATACATGCTTATTGGTTTCTTAAGGAACAGGTATCAATTGATGTCTGGAAACCCATAGCAGAAAAACTAAAAAGCTATTGTGTTCAAGAAAATTTAAAAATAGATTTAGCAGTAACCGCAGACACTGTGAGATTATTAAGATGTCCTGACACAAACAACTATAAACAAGACCCACCTAGACCTACTTTGGTTTTACGCGACGCAGATGAAATCAATATCAAAGACATAGAGACTATTCTAGAAGACATAGAAGTTGATGCAGAAGGATCGTCTAGAACTAATACAATGTCTGAAGAAGAAAGAAAACGTAAGTATGGTAACTATGAAAACCATTTTAAACCTCTTCTTATTGATAGTATGAAAGGTGCAGAGAATGGGTGTGGTCAGATTAAAAACTATATAGAGAATGCAAAGACTGCCGAAGAACCTTTATGGTGGCGAGTATTATCACTAGCGCACAACTGCGTTGATAGAGATGAAGTAATACATGTAATATCTAAAGACCATCCAGGATATAGCCCTGAAGAAACAGAAAGAAAAGCTACAGGCGCTCCTAAAACTTGCAAAGACTTTAACGCAATTAATCCAGGAATTTGTACTGACTGTAAACATTGGGGGCAAATATCTACTCCTATACAACTACATAAAGTTGCGGCAAAGTTACAGCCCGTTGAACATATACAATCAATAGAAGGAGAGGTAATGCCTCCTCTTGTTAAATTAGAAGGGGGACTTCCTGAAACACTAGATCAAAAAGGTTATTGGTTAGGCGCTAAAACAGGAGGCGTTTACAGATCTACTTCTACAGTAGATAGTAAAGGAGTTGCACACAGAGAAGATAAGGTAGTTTATGACTATGACTTATATGCAGTGCGACATGTTAAGAGTTCGGCAGAGGGTAATTGTTTAGTTATTAATGTGAGACACCCTCACGACGGGTTACAAGAATTTTTATTACCTATGAAAAACGTATACGAAAAATCAGCGTTGAGAGAGACGCTAACTAGTCAAGGAATTTATTATGAATCAGCAGAACAGGAGGCTTTAATCATGAGGTACTTTATAGATTGGGCAAAAGATATGCAGAAGAAAAGTAAGTATGATGTTATGTATGACCAGATGGGGTGGAACGAAGAGAAGACTTCGTTTGTTATTGGTAACGTTGAATTATCAAAAGACGGGACAGAAAAGACTACTCCTATCTCACCATTAGCTAGGTCAGTAGCTCCCTTCTTGCAACAGAGTGGGTCATTTGAAGGATGGCAAACAGCCGCGCAGAAACTTAATCAGAACGGATTAGAGATGCATATGTTTACCATGTTATGTGGCTTTGGTTCTATTCTCATGGACTACTCGTCTACCACTGGGGTAGCTATATCTCTTACAGGAGAATCAGGTGCCGCTAAGACAGGGGCATTATATGGGGCGTTGAGTATATGGGGTCAACCTAAAACTCTATCTGTAATGAACACTACAGCAAATGCACTACAAGGTAGGTTCCTAACGCTACACAATTTGCCTGTAGGATTTGATGAGGTTGGTAATAAGAACCCATATTTACTATCTGATTTTATTTTAGCAGTATCTCAAGGTAAGGCTAAACTTAAGATGCAAGCGTCATCTAATGCAGAGCGAGATTATGAAGCTCCGGCATCTCTAATAGCTATCATGACTTCTAACCACTCTTTGTATGACAAACTAAAAACAATTAGGTCTAACCCTAACGGTGAAGCTGCAAGGCTTATTGAGTTTGCTGTAAGAAAACCTAAATCATTTATAGATAATGCAAGGCTTGGAAAAGAAATATTTGACGAGTTTAATACACACTATGGATGGGCCGGATCTAGATTTGTTAAAGAAGTCTTTAAATATGGAGAGGCCAAAGACATAAAAGAAAACCTAGCTAAATGGGAAAACCGATTTGCGAAAGACTTTGGTAATGATACAGCCTATAGATTTTATGAGAACCTTATGTCAGTAACTATGACTGCCGCGGAAATAGTAAATAAGGCTGATATTTTAGACATAGATATAGAAAGAATATACAAGCATGTTGTGGGAGAGATGATTACCATTAGGGACGAAGTAGTTAAAGTTAATAACGTAGACTACGAGTCAGTACTATCGGATTATTTAGATTCAAATTACGATAAGATTTTAGCATTCCAAGAAGGTAAGATTATTAGTGAGCCTCAAAGACAACTTGTTATTCGTGTAGATAATGACAAAGATATTATGTGGATTTCTAAAAGAGAGTTTGATTCTTATCTATCAGAACTTCCTATTAGTACGAAAGAGTTCATGTTTCAGATGAAGGGCGTAGGAGTAGAAATTGAGGCAGGGGCAAACATCAAGCAACGTATGAATGCAGGTTGGAAGGATGTATCCAAGTCTGCCACTGCCGTATATAAAATTAAGTTAAGTACTTTAGGCGAGAGAGTAGACGTTAAATATGCAGCTTCATGATGACCCAGAATGGCTATTCCCTTTTGAGACGATGCAAGTAGGGGATAGTTTTTTTATACCAACACTTAAAAGCTCTCCCTTAATTTACGCTATTGAGAAGGGAGCCAAACGAGCAAAAGTAAAAGTTAAAACTCGTGCTGTGGTAGAAGATGGATTTATGGGAGTACGTGCGTGGAGAGTAGATTAACTACCTAGATTTTCTCGTAGATACTCTTTGTATTTCTTACTTAAAGTAATACCGTTAACACTACTTTCTATAGATTTTTTTCTAGCCTTATAAGAAGAGTTTAAAGTACTTGGCGTAATTCTGTTTAGTTTACCAACTTCAGTGGAATTGTATTTACGAATTTCTTTTCTAACTTCTGCTATCATCTCTCTATCTCCCGTATCTCTCGCTAAAAACGCCGCAGTTAAAAGTCCAGTACGTCTTCTGAGAATTTTACGTTCGCCTTGTTTCATTGCATTATTACGTTCATAGGCATTAGATAAATCCTCGTTTGTAAATCCAAAGATCTGCATAAAGGAATTATAAGCATTTAGGTCATCAACAAGTTCTGCCCCACCTCTAGTACGAGCGCCTTCCGTAGCATACCTGGCTGCCTTCATTCCGTTACGAGCAAAAGCCGGAAGGGTTTGTTCTATGCCTCGGTATATTTCTCCGTTAGCCATGTCTTCAACACCACGACCAATGTTTCTAGCATAGGAGTAAGATGGACCTAACGCTGTTTCTAGTATATATCCAGGGATTCCAATCTCTTGAACACGCCTAGCGTCATCGCGCCAAATTAAGTTACTAAATCCAGTCCTTGCGGCTATGTCCGTATCTAATATTTTATTTAGTGGGCCTTTATATCCAAGCTCCCCGAACAAATCTTTAACGCTTTCATCAAAATCGTAAGGCTCATCTTCATCTCCAAACATTGCATTCATTGTTTCACTAAATGTTTCGGCAGCACCGTATAAAGGCATACCTTGAATACCCGCGACTGTAAATGACATTCCATATATACCCGCTAATTGAACACGTGCTGTACGTTTAACAAGTTTAAGAGCTTGCATCTCTTCTTGTAGTTGAGCAAGTTTTACCTTATTGTTTTCAGATAGAATTGGCACACCACCTCTACTAACAGAGCCATCGTTAATAGCCATTATTTCAGTTGCTATTTCATCACGCCTTGCGTTGCCTCCTTTCATACTGTTGTAAAACAATTTAATAAGCACAGACATCATTGCATGAGCATAGCGTTTGAAAGTAAATATCACCTTACCCCAACCATCTTGGAAATGACGTGGGCCTAGTTCAGGAAGAGAAGTACCGTGAGATTCTCTAGTAAAGTCTCTAGCGTATAAAGTAGCATCGTCTGTAGTTTTAGCGCGATTACCTACTTTAAAGTTACCATCAGTATACGTCATATCTCGATCTGCCATGTACGCCGCAAGATAGGTTACTTCTCGGTTAAAGCGCTCTGTGTTCTGAAATACCCAACCAAGAACTGAATCTACTTTTGCTTTAACACCAGTAAAATCTTGAGAATCTTTTTTACGCATTTCAGTTAGCTCATAACTTAAACCTCTTCTAAATACAGATCTTTCAAGACCTGATGAATATAAGTCTAGTAGTTCTTGAGGAAGTACGTCAGCCTGATCAATGAGGCCTTTTGCTGCATTTTCTTGACTACGTAAGAATCCGTTCTTCATTGCAAATGAAATGTCAGAGCCTCCGAATCCTTTAATACCTTCCCAACCTTTGTTATTATCTCGCCCGCCTGAGAAATATAATGAGATAGCTGCATTCATTGCTTGCTGTCCTCTGACCAACCCATATTTAGCATATAAGCCTGGTAATACAATCAATAGCACCTGTGTTAAGTTAACCAATGCAGAAGAAACATTACCAGCAATAGTAGTTAAGAAACTTACATACGCTAAATTCCCTGACAACCTGTTAGGCACAGGGTTATTAAAGAACGCTCTTGTTCTGTCGGTTATTTCTAAGCCCGCCTCGGCTACTTGATATTTAAGTTTTTCTTTATCTTTGGGCTCAATTGTATTATCCAATGCAATAGTCTCTTGAGCAGTAGCTGTCTCTTCAATGATTCCAGTGGACGCTTCGTTGAATTGAGGTATATATTCCATGTTAGTAACTTGGTTAGCCATCCTTGCACCAACGTCAATAAAGCCGCCTACAATATCTTGAATTTCTCCTTTGACGCCCATTCTTCTTCTTGTCTGCTGACGTACACTACTACTAGGAAACATATTAATATATAGCTCATACATCTGATCAATCATAGCCGAGTTTAAATCAGGGTTGCTTTCTGTCTTATCATTAACAATGCCTATAATTTGTTGGAAAAATTCGTCTGGGATTCGTTGTTGGGCTCCAGATTTTTCAGGAGACACGGTTGATTCTATAAATCTACCTCCTTCTCTTTTCACTTTTCCTATAGCTGCTTCTAGTTCAGCGGCGGTCTCAAACCTTTCTGTGTATGGCTCTGTATCATAAGCAGCGCCTGCTTCGGGTTTAGGTTGATATACTAATTTATAAGGCCCGCGTCGTCTAAACGGGTGATAGAAAACTAACTCTTGACTGATTAACTGCTCTTTAAACTTTTTAGCTTTTTCAGACATAGGAATAAGCTTGCCATCTTTGGTAGTGTCGGGGAGCATTTTTAATAAAGCCGCGTTAAACTTTTTAGCAAACTGAGAATATTGCCCAGAGTAAGCTATAGCTAACATTTGTAATTCTTTAGGTAGCTTTCTAAATCTTATTACTAAAGGATGAAATTTATTATTAGGGTCTGTAGGATCAATTCCTTTATCAAGGTAGCCTTTTTCGCCTCGAGATAAATCATATACAACCGTTGCCCATTCTTGTAAAGTTGCCTCATCATATACTTCTGTAACTTCTTCAGTAGGTATTGCTACTACTTGAGCTGCATCTTTTACTCCTCTCCTTCCTTCCTGAAAATCTTTAAGGGTTATTTCTTTACCCTGACTATCAACAATTTTAAACGCCTTGCGTCTTTTTCCTTTTACAATATTCATCCCCATGTAGCCAAGTCTATCTACTGAAGCTCTAGCTAAATCAGCCTCGCCCGCTCGACGTTCTAATAGCTCAAGCATCTTTCCTAATGAAGGTAAATATTTTTTGTATAAATCATTAAGTGCAACTAGCCCATACATTCCTAGTTTCATTGATATCATTGAGTCAGGTATCTTACCAAGCGCTTTTTTTACTGCTTGATATATTTTGCTGTTACCTTTAGGAATAGAGGCAACACCTTCACCCGCCATTTTTAATATCTTCTTATAAGTTTTGGGACTATGAGCGCCCGGAGGGTTTTCTTTAGAATATACTTTGTTAAGAACGCCCATGTTTGCATCGGGGCCAGGATTAAGCCTTGACGTTTCTTGAGGTTGATTAAGAGTTCTTTTTAAAGAGTACATAATTAACGCAGCTATGTCTTGCCCTGTTATTTTAGTAGGGTCAAAGAATCCAATTTTTCTTAAAAATTCCTTAACCTTCATTATTAAGTTCTGGAACCAATTAGTATCCGGAGCAGTTTCTCCAATGTGCGCGGCGACTTCTTTTAAAAATATATATCCACCCTGATTATTAGGATAGTATTTTGATACCTGTTCCCAAGCTTCTTTTACAACTGGGTCTGTGTTTTTAAGTACGTTTAATTGATTTAAAATGGGAGCGTAGTCTTTACCTAACATTGATTCTAGCCCATAATGCTCTCCAACTTCATGGAGTAATAAACTTGAAGCAGAGCCTTTAGGGTTTCTATTTGCTATAAGAGTTGTTGTCCCAGACCTCATTCTATCTTTACCTACCTCATATCTAAAGAATCCAGAAGCACCCGGGCTAGCATTTACGTCAGAACCAGAATCTACTATCTGCAAGAACCCTCGACTTAACATTCTATCAATAGCTTTTTTGCCGAATGACTCATACAATTCTTCTTTCATTTCTTGAGCGTCTTTGAAACTTCTACCCTGAGTATTATTTATAAATTGTCTGTTTCCGCGTTGATCAAATTCAGTTACTTCCGCTGAAGGCGATGTCCAAGGTTTTACTCCTTGTAATACTGAAATAGTTTTATCCCCACGTAATAAAGCTGCGTGTATTCTATTATAGCCGTCTAGAACTTCGCCATTAGACGCTACAATCGGAGCCACTTGTGTTTCTGATTGCTGAAATTCTCTCGGCCCTTCTGGACTTTTTTCTATGTATTCTTTAAGATAAGGATCTGAGTTTATTAAATCCTGTATAGAAACTGAATCTGAAACATAGTTCTCACTAGCTATTTGCTCTGCTAAAGAATCAGATACACCACCCTGGTCTGAACCCATTTTTTGAGCGTCGGATGCAATTTGAGCCCCTGGAAATTGTTGAGACCAAGTAGAGTTTTCAGTTATAGTAGACTCACCATCTAATGTATCGTTGACAACTGTCGCTCCGTTTGAATTTTTTGACACAGATCTACGAGGACCTCCCATTCTGCCTGTGGGAGTGCTTGAAGTTCCTTCGGTATTTGATCCAAGTCCGGACTCTCCAGGTAGAGCATTGTCATTTCCAGAAGATTTAGTGTTTGTTGAGCTGAGTTTTTCATTTAACTCCCATTCGTTGTTAACATCATTAAACCTATATGAGTCCCCTGTTTCGGGATCATACGCCGTGTTTGAAACATCGTCGTACTGCCAACCCATTGATTCTGCAATTGACTCTCTATCTTGAGGTCCTCGAGGAGATGGCTGTTCAAAACCACCTGAAGGAGGAGCCGCATCTCTCTTTTTAGGAGGTACTGGGAATGAAGGGAAAGGCAAGAATGGTTCTATGTCTTGATCTACATCTGTAGTTTGTCTAGGGGGAACGTCACTTGGGTCTATTGGGGCCTCTTCAATAGGAGGTTGCCCTTGAGCTATTTCAGCTTTAGTAGGACTCTGAACTCCTGGAAGGTCATCTTGGCCAAAGTCAGGCACATCAATTGTTTCTTTTATTGGGGCCTCTTTTATTGGGGCCTCTTCTATTGGAGCTTCTTCTACAGGGGCAACAACTTCTTCTTTTGGTGTGCTTTCAACTGGGTCAGTAACTTCTTCTTTCGGTGATTCTTCAACTGGATTAGCCGGAGTACTAAGTCTTTCAAGTGGTGCGCTAGCCGCTCTGAATGTACCGCCAGCTACAGCGCCTCTAACTGAAGACTCCATAATTCTTTCCCAATCTTGACTGTCAAATATTTGAGGATTGCCTGCAACAAAGTTTTCAGCAGTTATACTAATTGCTTCTTGAGCACCCTCAGTTATTCCTTCTTGGGCTGTACCTTTTAATGCACCTTTGAATATACTTTCTGCTAATCCTGGACGCATTCCAGATTTTTTTAAAACTTCTTTTGCTACAGCTGCTTTAACAGCAGGGGTCATTCCTTTTAGTATATTTGCAGGTAGAACAGAATCTAATCCTGCAGCTGCTGCTCCGAATAATAAAGAAGCGCCGGGAGCAAGTTGTCCTGTTTCTTGATAGATATTTTGAAATATTTCTGGAGTGTTTAGAGCATAAGAACCAAGATAAACTCCAGTACCTTGACCTACGGCTTCTCGTTTAGCTAATGCCTTAGCACCTAATTTAGCCGCTCCTAATCGTGCTGCTCCAGTACCCACCCCACCTGTAACAAGCATAGTACCTAAGTTGGGGAACTGTTCAAATACAGTCTCACCAGCAAACTCTAATGCAGAGCCTACGCCATCTACGTCTTTGAATGAAGGGTATTTAGGGGCTAGGTTTCTTTGAATGTATGCTTCAGATTGTTCGGCTTCGTCTAATTGCTTTTGGGCGTAATCATCAAAGCCTAGCGCACTTGCGCCTATTGCAGGGATAAGGTCACCAAAAGAACTACTTAATCTTCTAGTACCTCTGTCAAAAGCTTTACCAAGGGTTTGACCTACAGTATATTTCTTTTCTATATTAGCAGGATCAGAATAAAATTCACGTGCAGCAAATTGAGTTACTTCACTATCAGACGCGCCTTCAGGTCCTTCAACCTTAAGGACTTTTCCATTAGGGGCCTGTACTTTATAAATAGCCATTTAGGCTTAGTCTCTTATTATTTTAAATGTCGAGGCGTCTATCCTGGCATTATCGCCCCTTCTTCGGGCTATTCTATCCCTCATCATTATGTCCTTCGATACTTTGAACTCAGGGTCTTCCAAATCATATTCTCTTCCCTGTGTAGTAAACCACCACTGTGTCCAATCCTCTATCTCCTGTGACTCTTGGTCTACAATGTCATCTGTAGTACCAGCGATATTATTTTTTCTTTTTTCATCGGATTCAGCACTTTTTATTTGAATAGTTAAAGCGTCAAGGTAATTCTTCTGGTCAGCTAACTGTTGTTTCAGATTTTGAGTTTGTTTGAACTGCTCACTCTGCATTCCATATTCAACCGCAGCTATTCTTTCAGCTCGATCTATCTTAGTCATTTGTGTTTCAAGTAATAATTGTTTTTCTTCAACTGAATCTAGAGCGTCTAGACGTTTTTGATAAGTATTAACTCCACTTAAAGCGCCTCTAGCCATGTTTGTAATGGCATCAGAAGACTGACCTGCAGCCATGGTTAACCCTGCATTAATCAATGCATCCCAAGGAGCATCTTTTGCTGACCTTTCATTCCGAGCATCTATTCTGGCTACGCGCTCTGCCATACCAGCTTTAGCTGGATCTTCTCCTAATGCATTTTGAAATTCATTTACGTAGTCTTGCAGAGATTTTTCTGGAGCTGCTCCTTCTGTTGGACGTTGGTCTCTTCTAGCTTTTTTGTTTCTAGCTTCTGCTAAATTTACTTCGCCTTGTAAGTTAGCTTGTAGAGCATTTTGAGCAATCCCAGTAGCAGGAGCGTTTTTCTCTTGCTGTACTTTAGCTTCCATGCCTGCTCCTACGCCTGCCGGAGTGCCCGTATCCATAATGTCAGATACTGCTGTTGGAGGAGGAGTTAACCCTGTTCTAAACTGCTCGTTAGTAAGTGGGGGCTCTCCATTATATTCTTTAGCAAACCGCATAAAGTCTTTATTAAATCTTTGTTTGCCTGCGGCTTTATCTGCATTCCATTGAGCCCTTGCCTTTGCATAAGGATCAGGATTAGCAAGTGTCGGTTGAACAATACCACCCGCTTCAAAGTTCTGTTGAGGCATATTAGGTGTAGGTAAATTAGCTACGCCAGTCTCTGCTATTGCAGGGTTCATAGATGTCATTGGGGGTTGAGCTATACCTTGAGGCTCTGGAGTTGCCATACCCTGAGTTAATGAACCAATACCTTGAGGCATCGCTGCTAGTTTTTCTTCAGCTACAGTTTTTTGAGGTTGTTGAGCTTGAGCTGCTTGATACTCTTTACGAACATCTTCTCTACGTCCAATCTCACCTAATGCTAAATAGGTAGGGACTTCTCCTGTAGGATCAGTTACGTAACCCTTCAGAGCATCATCTGAAACACCTTTTAATCTGTCTTGTACCTGAATTATATTCATAATCTATCCTAGCTTAATTTGTTATATAAACCTAGCCCTGCTAAACCAAGACCAGCAATTTGAGAAGTTGAATTAGGTTCAGGAGCATAGTTCACTTGTGTTGACCCTAATGAACCTGCATTACCTCGAAGTATATTAGATTGAAACTCTAATGCAGCTTTCTTGGCGTTTGCATTTTCCATAAACAGTTGTTGATTTGCATTAAGCTGGTCTTGAGAAAGTTGCTGTTGTTCTGCTCCACTTGCAGCTTGAGCTTGAATTCTTTGTAGGTTTGATTGTTGTTCTAGACCACCTAGTTGTCCTAGTGCAGATCCGCCCGTTAACCCAGCTTGTAGTCCGCCTAAACCTATCTGCTTGTTTAAGTCTGCTGTAAACTGATTACCTGTTTGGTTTAATTGTTGTGACTGTAAGTCGGCTGCTTGGTTAGCTCTTTGCATATCAAGGTCACGTCCTAAATCTTGTGTAAATGCTTGTTGTCCTTGTTGATATGCATTCTGACTGCCTTCAGCTTGTATTCTACCCAACTGTATTGCTAGGTTTCTATCAGCTTCAGATTGCATTAGTGCTTCTCTACCTCCACCAAATGTACCTCTACCAATTGACTGCATGCCCATACCGGCTTTAGCAATATCAGCTTGTCTTCTAGCTTCTTGAGATTGTACGTCAACAACATTCTGCATGTATGGACTCATATAAGAATCTGCTACACCTGGGTCAGTAAACCTTTCAGTAGTTACAGTTTCATCTGTTATTGCTGTTGGGTCGTAACCTAGTGCTGTAGATATGCCACCTTGAGCAGTACCCGCATTAGTCATTGCATTATTTAGACCAGATGTTGCCCCTGCAAATTGACCAGGAGTTTCCATACCCCTGACTTCACCTTGAGCTGCTGTTTGATCTGTATTGAACTCAGCTACTCTAGGTCCATCATATACCGGATTACCTTGAACACCCGTTACATTTCCTGCTGAGTCAGTAGTATATACTTCCTTAGCTACCTGCTTCATTTGCTCTTGGTAATAAGGCTTTGCGTATTCTGGTAAGTTAGAAGAGTATGAAGTAGATTCTTGTGTTGCTGGAGCACCACCGCCGCCGCCACCTTTACCTTTGAATTCACGTAGTCCTGTTGCAGGATTTATAGTTCCCGCACCACCGTGTTTCTTCAATAGCTTGACTTCTTTTTCGTTGACGTGAGCAAGTTGTGTATCTCCACCATCACCCATTGCTGCAATATCTGCATACAGATGTTTGATTGCCCAAACTTTAACTCTATTAGGTATTAATTTTAAAAACATTTTATTACTCCACTGGTAATTCATAAAATACGAGACGTTTAACGTACCCTTGATTCTTCCAAATCTTTTCCCAACCAGGTCTACCATATGACTCTATTTTAGTACAACCTGTATCCCTTGCAAAACTTTGTAGTTGTTTTAATCCTACTGTTTGCCATTCTTCTATATCCCTGCCACCTACAAAATGCATAACTAACATTTTAGTTTGAGGATACTCTATAACTTCTGTTACCCAAAAAGCATGAATACCTTCATCATCAAATGCAATCCATAACTGTTGGTCTTTGGTAAGAAGACCGTGTAACATATCTTCTGCGGAGAATCTACCAAATGTATACTTTGCGCATCCCTCTGCGTAATCTTTTATCCTATCCCAGACTACTGTTATGTGGTCTTTAGGGACTAATGATGTTTTCATCTATGCCGGCATATACCTTTCAGGGTTAATCTCTGTCCCTTGTTGTTTTCTCCCAGTTCTAGCTTGTCTTACTTCGTCCATCATAGCATATAGTTGCTTACTTCCTGCCTCTGTTGAGCCATTACCTAGATGACTAACTACATCAGCTGGCACTACAAACTCTCCATCAGATAAAGCAGCAGGTTGATTATTATCAATAGTAGTAGGTATATCATCACTCATGCCATCTCCAGGACCTTCAGTTAAACCACCCATAGCAAACTTAGTAGTAGGCAAGTTGTTTACATTCATGCCACCACTCATAACATTACTACCTGCATTGTTTAAATTCATGGTTTCTGAACCCGCCATTCTATCTCTAATATTCTGTTGTTGAACTTCTAATGCATCCTCTGGTACTGGACCAACTCTTGAAAAAGTGCCATCCATGTTTGTAGTATAGTTTGCACCAGAGTATATATTTCCTGCATTATAATCGTAAGGAACTCTTGATGGTCCTCCACCTATACCTGTAAATCCTAAATCTTTATATAAAGGTTTATCTAATATTGACTGTTCATACTCACTTGCGCTTGTTCCGCCAGTATTTACATTTAGTCCGCCTAGACCTTGAATATTAGAAGCGCCTTGGTTTAAATTAGCTACAGAGTTTAGACCCATGTTAGCGCCTACATTGTTTACATTCATTCCACCGCCAGTCACATTAGCGCCTGCGTTATTTACATTCATTGGAGTCTGATTAACAATACCCCCATCTGCATATAGTCTAAGTCCAGAGTCTTCTTTTAATGCAGCATTAATTCCTGTATCTTGGTCGTTTATATTAAGTGTTGCGTAAGGGTCATACTTATCAGGTCTTTCTTCATCCCAATCCCAATCATCTTCTTCTTCAAAACCTGCAGCTAATACAGGCAATGAAGTTAAACCTGCTTTCATATATCCTTTACTTGTGCTTCCATCACCTAGTCTATTCATGGCAGCATTAAAGCCTTTCTCTGATTCAGGAATAGCTCCGCCTGGAGTAGTGTAAGCTTGTTCATATGTTGTAGGGGTATACCCTCCTGAACCTGCATCTGGTATTCCAGGAGTTCTACTTGTAAGTCCAGTAGTAGGTTTAGCTACTGTGCCTGTTGGCGCAATAGAGGGGGTATTTACTTGACCCATGTTAGCCCTGTCTCTTATACACATCTCCGAGCCCACGAGACGGACTCCTATCTCG
>OJFS01000374.1_pt1 | contig 18165 bp, 10 predicted proteins | sample 1594231 | NCBI WGS metagenome assembly OJFS01 (sample SAMN05416847, study PRJEB24817) | seawater metagenome | isolation source: Sea water | place: Canada:Atlantic | collected 2013-07
CAGCCGAAGCGGTTAAGCCTGTTGCTTTGTATATTTCTGCCCTTATTTCTTGCGCAATTAAGGTAGCTGAGCCGTTATGCAGCTCTACATGAGTTACATCTAGGTATGCTTCATCTAATGAAAGTGGTTCAATTTTATCCGTATATCTTTCAAAAACCTCTCTGATTATCTGACTAGCTTCTTTATATACCGCCATTCTTCCCGGTACTATAATCAGATCTGGGCACTTTTTTAAAGCAACAGCAGAGGGCATAGCAGAGCTAACACCAAACTGCCTTGCAATATAATTGCAGGTAGACAGCACGCCGCGTCGATCAGACTTGCCACCAACAGCAACGGGTTGATTTGCTAGTTGTGGGTTATCTCTGATTTCAACAGAGACAAAAAAGGCATCCATATCAACATGAATGATTTTTTTCATGACTTAGCTCGTTTTAAAAAAACATACGCACTTTTCACACGATAAAATAAAGACATGAACAAAGATGTTGAAGGGATATAAACTGAAACTGATGTTTTTTCATCACGGCTATGTTGCCAATAACAGGGTGTATCGATGTAAATTATTTTTCTTTGACTCTGGTACCCTCTAAACATTTACCGTTCCATATTAATGAACTTGAGGAATGACACTAACAACAAGGCTGTATATAAACACAGTGACAATACCATATATAACGCTAACGTCAATACAGAAGAGTAATCAGGGTTCTGTTAAATGGTTTAATTGTAAGCATAAGGGTTAGAGCTTGTTTTTACGCTATAGACAATCAGTACGTCTTTGAGGTTTAAAAATTAAACTACCTGTTACTAAGTGCTATTTAAGCTTATGAATAACAGGCAGAAAAATAATTTTTTAACGATGGACAGTCATTGGGTTAGCCATTAATTAAAAAGTGCACGCCAATACTGGCTGCATATCCTAAAGCAATAACCCAACTCCACTTAAGGTGACCCATAAAAGAATAAACGCCTTTAGTCTGCCCCATTAAGGCAACACCGGCAGCAGAGCCAATTGACAATAAGCTGCCGCCTACACCTGCGGTCATCGTAACTAATAACCATTGTTGAAGATCCATTACTGGGTTCATGCTCAATACGGCAAATACTACCGGAATATTATCCACAATGGCTGATAATACCCCAACGGCAATATTGGCATACGTTGGGCTCCAGTTACTATATAACGTTTCTGATACTAAGCTTAAGTAGCCCATAAATCCAAGTCCGCCCACACACATAACAACACCATAGAAAAACAATAAAGTGTCCCACTCTGCGCGCGCTATTTTATCGAAAACGTCAAAAGGGATTATATTACCAAGTTTTTTCAATTCTTCAGCGTCATTCGCTGCCTCAGCTTTACTGCGCTTTTTATTTAACGAACGTGGTAAGCTCATACGTAAGTAATAGCCGAAGAATTTTAAATACCCTAACCCCATCATCATGCCTAACACTGGCGGCATGTTAACTACACTGTGGCATAAAACAGCAGTGGCAATTGTTAATATAAACAACGCAACTATTCTTTTAGCTCCACGCTTAATTTCGAATTTCTCGCTAAGATCAACCACAGATTTTTCATTGGAAATGAAAAAACTCATAATAATAGCTGGCACCAAAAAGTTAACCAAAGATGGAATAAACAAGACAATAAATTGTTCAAATTTCACCAAACCTGACTGCCAAATCATTAATGTTGTAATATCGCCAAAAGGGCTAAACACACCACCGGCATTAGCAGCAACAACAATGTTAATACAAGCAATGTTGATGAATTTTTTATCTTTAGATGCAACCTTTAATATAATCGCGCACATCAGCATCGCGGTAGTTAAGTTGTTAGCAAAAGAAGAAATAGCAAAAGCTAAAATACCGGTTAACCAAAACAAGGATCTTAAACTTAAGCCTTTGGACACCATCCACAAACGTAAACCATCAAAAATACCTCTTTCTTCCATAGCATTAATGTAGGTCATGGCGACTAATAGAAATAATAAAAGTTGGGCATATTCAAGTAAGTTATGGTTGAACGCCTCTTCTGCTTCTAAAGGTATGCCATTTTGCGTGTAAATCCAACCAATAATCAGCCAAATAACACCTGCTGCAACCAACACAGGCTTTGACTTTCTTAAATGAATTACATCTTCCCCAATCACTAATAAGTAAGCAACGGAGAACAAAATAAGGGCGGTAAAACCAAGTACCGAGCTGGTTAAATCTATACTACCAGGACCCGCAGCCCAAGAAGTACCAGAAATACAGGAAAGTAATAGAATTAGTGCTATTTTTTTAATCATAATGACACAGTGACCTAATTGAACATATAGTGTTCTGATTATTAAAGCGAGCGAATAGACAAAGCTACTTTGTCAGTTTTAGAAAGGATATTTTCTCTTTTAATCGTGTGATTTACTCCGCTTTTAATGTATCAATTTGTTTTATAGTGCTCATATCGGCTTAGTAAAAAGTTACTACTAAATTCAACATTTCTTTTTCAGAAAATCATTATCAAATATAAAGCAATCTAATTTTTAGCGACAGTATTTGCTTATGTGTTAGGGCAACATAGATTGAAACTAAACAATAAAGTATGAAACTGAGGCAATAAAGTTTAGAACTTTCTGGACTAGTTTTTCCGACCGCTTTTAGCCAAGAGCTGACCTTAGGTTTATACCTGCATTTGAAACTTGTGCGCCTAAAACTGCCACATATAATTTAAATATGTCTATTATTTTGCACCTAAAACCTTATTCAATACTTTGCGTACAATTATCTACCCAAACCTCAATAGCGGACATTAGAATCAGCTAAGGTCCACATAAAATTAGAGTATTAAATCTATGGGTCTTCCGCCCACAATGTGAATTAGGCCTGTCCTTAAATATTAACGAAAAAGTATTTTTCGACACAAATAAAGCAAGATAAAATAACTATAGCCTTAAATCTTTTCTTAATATTTTTCCGACTGATGACTTAGGTAATTCTGACAAAAAGGTTATTTTTTTCGGTATTTTATAAGCAGTTAATTGCTCTTTGCAATATTGAATAATAGCTTGCTCTGAAATATCGTCTTGTGCCGACTTAACAATAAACGCAGAAACTAACTCACCAGATTTTTCACAAGCTTCGCCTATCACGGCAGACTCTACAATGGCTGGATGCGCCATTAAAATATCTTCAACTTCATTAGGGTAAACATTAAAACCAGAAACAATAATCATATCTTTTTTACGGTCAACAATTTTTAAATAACCATCAGCTTTCAAAATTGCGATATCTCCTGTTTTAAGCCAGCCCTCTTGAGTTAATACCTTGTCAGTTTCTGCTTGTTGCTGCCAATAACCCTGCATAACTTGTGGGCCCTTTACCACTAACTCACCAGCTTCTCCTTGTTTAACTTCCTCACCTTGCTCATTCCAAATTTCTACTGCTGTTACCGCGAGTGGTAGGCCAATAGTGCCAATTTGTTCATGCCCTGGAGGGTTTAAAGTAACCACAGGAGAAGTTTCAGATAAGCCATAGCCCTCTGATATTGTACACCCTGTCATAGATTGCCATTTTTTGGCAACCGATGACGTTAATGCTGCGCCACCACTTACAGTGAACTTTAATGAATCAAAGTTCACCTCATTCAATCTGGGGTGACTACACAATCCTAGAAATAAAGTATTAATGCCACAAAACCCAGTGATGGTACTTTTTGTTAATGTATCAATAAAACCTTCTATATCGCGCGGATTGGGGATCAATATATTATTATTACCGTGAGTAAAAACCCATAGGTTCAATAAAAAAGCATAAACATGGTACAAAGGTAATGGTGTAACAAATGCTTCTTTTCCGTCAGTTGTTACAGCAGATAAAACCTGTGAGGTTTGTAATATGTTACTCAATAAATTTTGATGAGTTAACACCGCACCTTTTGATAAACCTGTTGTGCCACCGGTATATTGAATCGCTACAATGTCTGAAAGTTGAAGTTCAGCGCGGTTAATTTTGGGATAAACGTCACCTAACTTTAAAGCCCCATTAAAACTAACTAAAGTGACATCATCCAGTTCATCCGATACAAGTTCGGGTAAACTTTCCGGCTGTAGCAAATCAAGTGCGCTTGTTGCAATAACGGTATTAATGCCCGTTTTGTCAATTATTGGCGTTAATTTAGGTAACAGATCAGATAATATGATAATTGCTTTTGCACCCGAATCTGAAAATTGATGTTGCATTTCACGAGGGGTATACAATGGATTTGTATTCACTAACACTAATCCTGCGCGTATTACTGCATACGCGGCAATTGGATATTGCGACAAATTAGGCAGTTGAATAATAACTCTATCACCTGTATTTAATTGTGCTATTTCCAATAAATATGAAGATAGAGCCGCTGACATTTTATCAATTTCAGCAAAAGTTAATGTTTGCCCAATGCACTGATAAGCAGGTTTAGTCGCATTTTCATGCATTTTTTGTTCTATTAACTCAGCCAAATTATTATGATTTAACAATAGTTCGTCCTGCTTGTCGCATGAAAGTGTTTTGTTAGGTTTTAAATGTGTTGATTGCATAAAGCGTCCTTCATTATCGAATGAATAGTTTATAAATAAGTTGGTGAATGCGAGTGTTGTAAGGGGGAGATATTATAGAACCTAAACTGAACTTACCCCGAGAAAAAATTGGTTTAGCTTTTGATAAGGCTAAGAATCCTTCGTGACCGTGGTAATGTCCAATTCCCGACTCCCCTACTCCACCAAATGGCAAGTCATCTTGCGCTACATGGAAAGCGGCTTCGTTAATACAAACACCTCCCGCTTTAGTTGATTTTAAAATGGTAGTTTGCGTTTGTTTATCAAAGCTCATTAAATACAAGGCAAGTGGTGTCGGTCGTTGATTAATATAACGAATAACTTCACTCATATGTTTATAGGGAACTATCGGCAATAATGGCCCAAATATCTCATCCTGCATCGCTAACATTGCTTCGTTGGCATCTAAAATTAACGTTAATGGAATTTTTCGAGAAGTATCATTAACTTTTTCTTCATCATTAACCGTCTCATCAGATAAAGGAATAATGACAGCGCCTTTTTGCTGCGCATCTGTTACTAGCCCTGTAAGCCTTTTATACTGAGCATTATTAATAATGCAGCTATAGTCAACGTTATTGAAAACTGTAGGATACATTTGAGCAAACTGCTTTTTCAGTTCATTGACCAGTGTTGGTATTTTTTCTTGCTGACAAAACACATAATCAGGAGCCACACAGGTTTGGCCGCTGTTGAGTGTTTTTGCCATTAAAAATCGTGATACCGCGGTTTTTATATCGATATCTGGAGCGATAATTACGGGAGATTTCCCACCAAGCTCTAACGTTACGGGGGTTAAATTTTTTGCGGCTGACTGCATAACTTTTCGACCAACCGTCGTTGAGCCAGTAAAAACAATATGGTCGAATTTAAGCGTGGTAAAGTGCGCGGCCACACTTGCACCACCACAAATAACACTTACTTGATTGGTTTGAAACACACTAGCAATTAACTTTTTCATCACGTTATTAGTTGCGGGTGTAAATTCAGACATTTTAATAATCGCCGTATTACCTGCCGATAAAGCGGTAATTAAAGGACCAAGTGCGAGAAAAACAGGATAATTCCACGGAGTAATTATGCCAACTACGCCTAATGGCTGATATTGAACCTGTGCTGATGCCGGCTGAAATAAAACATGAATGTGTCTTTTTGAAGCTTTCATCCAACGCTTAATATGCTTAATTGCGTAATTTGCATTTAATACTGTGGTAAGAATATCGCCAAATTTTGCATCGTCTTCACTACGATGACCAAAGTCATCTTTCATTGCATCAAGTAAAGCTTGTTGATGAAAAATCAAGGCTTTCTTAAGCTTTCTAATATCTTCAATTCGTTGCTTTTCACTTGGAAATAAAAAATTAATATTGGTATTTTTATGTTCTTCAAACACTGAATCTAATAGCGTTATTTCTTGTTGGTCTTCTGCTGGACTGTAGGGGTTATCTGCCATAACTAACTCATATTATGATTATCATGACTTCAATAGTAATAAAGCTAAGAAATGAGTTCCTAACTTTGGATGCCATTTTTTTATCTTTAACCTACCAAAGTAAGAGAAAGCTAATGCTCATGTAAAAACGATGATAAGAGGTAATATTTTGTCGTTTTGGCACCAATAGTTGTCAGATGAAGACAGTAATTTTATCTTTAATCAAGATATCGTAAGGTATATTAAATTTATTTGATGAGAATTTTTCATGCGATTATCAATGCGACTACCTGTTTGTAAAATGTTAGCTCTGTTTATAATAACCACTGTAATATCAGCTTGCCAGCCAAGTAATGACAAAAGAGTTACTTCAAAAGATGCTGCCTCTTCGACCACAAAGGCGCAACAAAAAAACGTTTTAGCGTTAGTAGATGTTGATGATAAAACTGATTTTTCACAAGCGAATAAAGGACTCATTGCTCAAGCTAATGATTTGCAAATTAGAAATGCAGACAATGAAGTTATTTGGGATAACCAAGCATATCAATTTATTAAAAATAAAGCTCCTGACACCGTTAACCCTAGCTTATGGCGCCAGGAAAAACTCAATAACATTAGCGGATTATTCAAAGTAACTGATCGTATATATCAAGTACGTGGCTTTGACTTTGCCAATATGACAATTATTGAAGGTGACAGCGGTTGGATTATCGTCGATCCATTAACCGCCAAAGAAAGTGCGCAAGCGGCATTAAAATTTGCCCAACAACACTTAGGCATAAAACCAATAAAAGCGATTATTTTAACCCATGCACATATCGACCATTTTGGTGGAGTGCTTGGCATTACTGATCAAGAAACGATTAAGGCACAAAACATTCGTGTTATAGCTCCGCAAGGATTTATGGAAGCTGCAACCAGTGAAAACATTATTGCTGGAGTAGCGATGGCAAGGCGCTCAGCGTATATGTACGGTAAAAACTTATCTAGAAATGCTCTCGGGAATGTTGGCTCGGGTTTAGGAAAAGGCCCCGTATTTGGTACGTTTGGCATTGTAAAACCAACAGAATTAATTAGCCTTGAGCTCACCGAAAAAAATATAGATGGCCTTGAGTTTGTTTTCCAAAATGCTTCGGGTAGCGAGTCGGTTGCTGAACTTACGTTCTATTTACCTCAACTAAAAGCATTTGCAGGAGCTGAGTTGGTCTCTCGTAATATGCACAATTTATATACCTTGCGTGGCGCAGAAGTTCGAAACGCTTTACGGTGGAGTGATAAAATAGACCAAGCATTACAGATGTTTGGACAGGCTAATTTATATTTTGGTAGTCATCATTGGCCTGTCTGGGGCAACGATGAAGTTACGACGTTTTTATCTAATCAACGAGATCTCTATAAATATATTCACGACCAGAGTGTACGTTTAATCAATCAAGGTTTTACCGCTGATGAAATTGCAGAACAAATATCTTTACCTAAAAAGCTCGCATCTTATTTTTCCAATAGAGGTTACTACGGTAGCTTAAGTCACAATGTTAAAGCCGTTTATCAATATTACATGGGATGGTTTGATGCAAATCCTGCACATTTGAATCCGCTTCCGCCAGTACAATCATCTATAAAGTATATAGAAATGATGGGCGGTAGCGACACCGTATTAACAAAAGCGAAACTAGACTTTCAAAAAGGTAATTATCGCTGGGTTGCTGAATTGCTTAATCATATCGTTTTTGCTCAACCCAATAATAGTGCCGCAAAGGCATTATTAGCAAAAACCTATCAACAACTTGGCTATCAAGCCGAATCAGCCCCTTGGCGTAATTTCTACCTGACTGGTGCGCAAGAGCTGATTAATGGTGTGCCCGATAAAGGTATAGATCTGGCCGTAATGGAAGGTATTTTTAAAAATACGCCTGTCAAAAAATTCGTTGAATCAATGTCTGTGCGTTTAAATAGCGACAAAGCCGAAGGAGAAAACCAAACAATTGCTTTGGTATTTACCGACCTGAATGAACGCTATATTTTGCAACTTAACAATTCGGTACTGCATCATTACATTGACCAAGACAATACCCCAGCTGACGCGACGTTATCCTTAACCCATGAGTTGTTCGTTAAAATATTAATTGGTAAAGCAGGAATTAAAAACACTTTGTTTTCTGATGATCTACATGTCGATGGCAGTACCTTAGATCTTATCAGCTTTTTTATGCTATTCGACAAACCTGACGGCCAATTTAATATTGTGATCCCTTAATCAATTTTAAAATAAAAAGTAATTGTGAATAAAAAAGATGTCGTTAGCGACAAATAAAATGTCACTCAGTGAACAGTAATTAACATTAAAAATTGCCACACTGAATTCAGTTTTACCGTAAAGAGTATTAAAGCCGCTATGTTTTTTATTAAAGTATATTTTTACAAAATGTTGATGATGGGTCTTAAATGGGCTGTGGCATTAATTCCACAACCACAACCGGTCATTTTCACAGGAAAAGACTCATCACTTGCGTTAATCGATTTAATCACCAGCCAACAGGTAAACCGTATTTTATTAGTGACCGACAATGTGCTGAATAAATTGGGGATTGCCGATAAAATTTGCCATAAATTAGCAGTGCATAACATTGAGGTTATTATTTTTGATCAAGTAACGCCAGACCCAAATGAGCTAGTGGTTGAACGTGGAATTCAAGTGGCTAAAGATGGTAATTGTCAGCTAGTATTAGGCATAGGCGGCGGCTCATCCCTTGATGCCGCTAAAATGATTGCCGTACTATCATCTTTAGGCAATTCTTCGAACACTTCACCAAATACGTCGTCGAAAAAATCAGTCAAGGAAGTTGCCGGTTTATTAAAAATAAAACGCCGTGGTTTACCGTTATATTTATTACCGACAACATCAGGCACAGGCTCAGAAGTGACGATGGCTGCGGTAATAACCGATAGTCAGCATACTTCAAAATCTTTAGTAATTTCGCCAAAAATGATGCCTATAGCAACGGCACTTGACCCATTACTAATGCAAGGTATGCCTGCAAAAATCACCGCTGATACCGGCTTTGATGCACTGACTCATGCGTTAGAAGCTTTTTTATCAACTCATGCAAACGAACAAACTAACCTTTACGCATTAACCGCCATTAAGCTTATTTTCAAACAGTTACCTGTTGCCTATCGAGATGGAAAAAACATTGCCGCCAGAGAAGCACTTGCCATCGCTTCCTGTTATGCCGGTTTAGCTTTTACTAAAGCAGGGCTTGGTTATGTTCATGCTATTTCTCATCAAATTGGTGCTAAGTATCATTTACCTCATGGAATGACAAACGCTATTGTTTTACCGCATGTGCTTCGCTTTAACCTGAAATCTTCAACAAGTCGTTTAGCACAGCTTGCCCTCGAAATTGGCCTAGAAAAGAGTCATTTATCAGAGCTAGAATTAGCCACAAACTTCATCAAAGCAGTAATAAAACTCCAAGATGAACTTGCAATAGCAACGAGTATTCCACAACTTCAAAAAGAAGACGTTAAAACGTTAGCAAAAGCAGCGTTAACAGAAGCCCACTTTTTATATCCAGTGCCACAGTATTTAAATTTAGCCCAGTGCCAACAGTTAATAAATCAGTTATTCCCTGCTTTGAAATAACAGAACAAATCACGACAAAGTAACAATTAAAACAATATGTAATATAGGAAATACAATGATTATAGAATTATTTAAAGATCAAATAAGAGCGTTTCGCCAATCAAGGTTCAACTCTTCCCTTTAAATTGTTGCCTTATCAGCAGCGATATTAGTGCCTAATATTGTACAGGCAAACCAAATATTAAAAGCCTTTAAAGTGAACAACAAAGTTTCAGTTGAGGCAATGAAAGAAGCTGACGAAAAGGCCAAAGAAGAATGGGCCTATAGTGTAGGTATTCAAGCTTTTATGTTTACTGTACCTATGGTGATGCATGATATTCAGCGTGATTTACGTATGGATTTAAAAAAGATAGCGAAAATTAAAGACCGCTGTCCTTGTGCGCCTGTAGGACAATGGGGTCACTCTTCTAATTTAGCGACTTCAAATGATAAAATGCCTTATACACCTAATCGCGATACCGTTTATTCAGGTCTTTCAGTATCACTCAAAGCAGAACCCGTTATTTTAGTCGTACCACCTATTGAAGACCGTTATTACTCTCTACAAATTGCTGACGCTTATCTTGTTAATCAGCACTATTTAGGTACGCGCACAACAAGCAGTAAAGGCGGGAATTTTGCTTTAGTGGGTCCACACTGGCAAGGAAAGTTACCAGCAGGAGTCAAAGCATTAAGAATGCCAAATAATTCAGCGTTAGTTGCTTTACGTATTGCCACCTATTCTGAAACTGATGAAGATGTTGAAGTGATTAAAGGCTATCAGCAATTATTCGATGCAGTGCCATTATCACAATGGGGCTTAGCCAAAGCCAAGCGTACTTATGATTTACCAAAACTCAGCAATACCAGCATGAAGAAAGGTAAGTTAGGTTATTTTAGTTATGCCGCTGAGTTATTAAAAGAAAACCCGCCTGTAGGCGAAAATCGCACGTTATTAACTACCTTCAAGCATATTGGCTTGTCTGATACTCACACTTTTGATGCAAAAAATTTAGATCCCTCTATTCAACGTGGCTTAGCGCGAGCAGTACAAGCAGGTATTGATATTGTTAAATGGAAGGTTAAATTTCGCGGTACACAAAGTGAAAACAAGTGGAATGTTGACTTTGTTGGTGGTAGTTACGGCACAGATTACTTAGCGAGAGCTGAAGGTGCGGTACAAGGACTCTTTGTTCATTCTCCTGAAGAAGCGGTATATTTCCATACTTATTCAGACAGTAAAAATGAACCTTTAATTGGTAAAAACACTTATAAACTTCACTTTGAGAAAGGCCAGTTGCCTACAACATCTGAATTTGGTTTTTGGTCAATTACTATGTACGGTGATGATTATCAACTAGTTGGCAATGATATCAATCGTTATTCGATCAGAAAAAGCACTCAAGGTTTGAAATACAATGAAGACGGCTCGCTTGATTTATATATTCAAGCAACGCCACCAGAAGGTAATGAATCGAATTGGCTACCGACACCTAAAGAAGGAATATTCAGACTTAATTTTCGCGTATATTTACCGGATCAATCGGTTCGTCAATGGAGTACTGTAGAACAATATCTACCCGGCGTAGATGAAGTAAATTAATACGATGTAATTGTTTCAATAAATCATAATAAAGGTTCTATAACTTACGTTATAGAACCTTTATTGGTTTAGCACTCTTCTTAAATTAAAAGTGATCATTAATCTTTTAAAAGCTTTTGCCCATGTTGGTCACGATAATGCTTGGGGCTAGTATTGGTCCAGCGACGAAAAGCGCGAGTAAAACCACTTTGATCTGAAAAACCAAGCATGTATGAAATTTCAATTAAGGGCACTCGCTGCTCTGCCAGTAACTTGGTTGCCATGTGATGGCGACATTCATCTAATAGTTCGTTAAAACTTTGACCTTCAGCTTTTAATTTTCTTTGTAACGTACGTAAACCTAAATTAAGAAAACTCGCTATTTTTTCAATTTCAACATCGCCTTTCAGCATATTATCTAAAATAAATGCTTTCACTTTAGTTGAAATAAGATCTTGGCTAAAACGATTTAAATGTTCATCTATCCAGTTTTCTAATGTATTGGCTAATGAGGGGTTAGCTAACATTTGTGGTCGTTCTAAATCGTTCAACGAATAAATAATTTGATGCCCTGCCTGATTAAACAATACAGGACAATTGAAAAATTCTTCATACTCTTTCACATAAACACTTTTATCATGCTTAAAAGAAACCTCTAACGGTGAGAATTCTTCGTTGGTCATAACACGTGATAGCGATATCATGGTTGACATAAAAGCTTCGATTGCTTCAACTGCCACAGGTTCATTTTCTGGGGGGATATCAATATGTAAAATAACTTTATTATCAATTTTTTCTAACCAATGCACTGCAGCATCTGTGGTCATTTTGAAATAACGTAAACTATGTTCAAACCCTTCCATAATGGTACGACTTGAAGCAAAAGCGAGCCCAACAGCACTATAAGTATTAGGTTGAAAATACTTAGTCAGACGCAGAGCAAAACATTCATCGTTAGTCTGTTTCACCGCTAACTGCCATAAAACAGCCATTTGTTTAACGGGTAATCTAACTTCTGGATTGATTTGAATAGCGGCTAGGTCAATTTTAGCTTCAGAAAAAACATGATGACTATCAACATTATAACTTTCTAAAGCTTTGGCAATAAGTAAAGCCCAGCTACCAATTGTTGTTGGAGTATTTGGAATTAAAGTGGTTGAATTCATTGTTATATTGAATTATACATTAAAAATAAAATCATCCTTCGAGTGTAAAATACTGTCGATAATTTGTCTATCTGAACAAAACTATAATACGTAAAATATCGGCTACACTTAGGGGTAATAGCAACACTTAACGACTACAGAGAAGCAAAGTGTCAAAAACAGTCACTATTATTTTATATTTATTTACTATAATTTTAATGACCTCTATATTTAATTGCAAAGCAGAATCAAAGAAAACATTTGTCATTACCTATGTTGATCATCCTGACATTCAATTTTATAACGATATATTAGAAAAAGTTTATACTGAATTAGGCTTTAATGTTGAGTTTGTCCCAGCTCCCACAAAACGAGGTTTAAGACTCTTAAATGATGGTATTGTTGATGCTGACACTATGCGTCTTAACACGACCGTTCAAGAATATAAAAACATTTTAACTGTCTCACCTGCTTTTAAAAATATATCTTTAGCGCTAGTTTGTAAAAAGAAAATCCCCTGTAAAACCGATATATTTTCCAATGAAAAATCGACTATTGTCGCCAATAAGAGAACTTTGCATGCAATAAAGCCTGCGTTAAAAACAACTAGTATAAAGGCGAACATTGTTATTAATAATAAAATTAACAATACGCTAGACATAATAAGAGCGGATAGATATTACTATGCCATTTTCCCCGTAAACCCTAAGTTTTATGAAACACTTATAAATGAATTTAATGTTGTCATCATTTCATCACCGAGCTTTTCTCATGTGATACATAAACTACATCAAGCAATGATGCCTAAAATAGAAAAAATAATAACGCAGCATTTAACGAGGTTAGCTCAATAACCGAACTTAAAAAAAACGCTAATAAATAAATTAGCGCTTTTCTTCAAGTAGCTTGAATACGTTTAGATATAGATAGTGCTTTATAAAATTTAAATTTTAGTAAAAGTTATATCGAAACTGAACTCCAAAACTTCGGCCTGGCTCAATCATATTGGCATAGCCCCCCTTAGTGAAAGGTAAATCAAAACTGAAGTTTCTTGTCGTTTCATCCGTTATATTTTTCCCTACTAACGCCACTTCCCATTCATCTTCATAATTAAGCGCAATACGCATATTTACTTTGGTATAGGCTTCTTGCTTAGTAAATGGGTTTAAATCACTAGAGGTGTAGAATTCATCACGATAATTCACATCAATATTAGTGATTAACTCGTACGCATCAAAAATAAGCGTTGTATGTTCAACCCCGATATTTACGGTCATTTCAGGTACTAAAGCATTGGTCTCACCCGTTAAGTCACAAGACTTACCTGTTTCATCAATATTGTCTGAAATTAAAATATTACTGGTAAAACATTTGGCTCCTTTAAAATCATCCCATTCAAAATCAAGTAAACTTAGTCCACCGACTAGCGTAATATCGTCAAAAACAGCCCAACGGCCATCTAACTCGATACCTGAGGTCGTTGCTTCCCCCGCATTTTTAACATTAAAACCTACTTGGCCATCAAAAACAGAGGTTTGTAGATCTTCAAACTTCATTTGAAAAATAGCGAAATTTAGCTCTGCTGCACCATCGTCTAATGTTAACTTGCCGCCAAATTCAACAGAAATTACTTCTTCCTCTTCAAATTCAAAGTCTCCACCTAAATTAGAGCGTGCATCAAATCCTCCTGATTTAAAACCTTGTGCGGACTTACCGTACAATAATGTGTCATCACTTAATTGGTAACTTATGGTTAGCGATGGGGTCAAGCTTTCTTCAGTGCGACTTTCGTTCAAGTCATGCTCGTCAATGGTGCCATATATGGAATTAGGAATTTGTTGAGTATTCGACCCCAGTAATAAAGGATCTAAGTATTGAAAGTTACTGCCTAGCATCATGCTATAAACATTACCAGGTAATCCGGGTAAACCAAAAGCGGCTAATGCGCCAGCTAAAGCAGGTGGTTTAACCAACGCTGACTCTTGAATTCGTTGTCCTGTCTTTGGGTCGATGACAAGCATTGTTCTTCGCCCATCTTTTTCTTCTTCTGTATAACGTAACCCCAAAGAAGTCGTTAATTTATCCGTGATTTTATAATCAAACTGGCCAAAAACTGCCCATAAGTCTGAATTCGATTGATAATCGCGTTCACCTCGTAATGCTAACGGGTAAACAGAGGAAACTTCAGAGTATGACAACTCAGAGCGTTGAAAATATGCACCAATAATATAGTCAAAGGTTTCACCTCCGGGAGAGCTTAAGCGAAATTCTTGGCTGAATTGTTCATAATTTTCATTAAACATTGGAGAGTAAATTAATGTTCGTGCGGTACTGTCTTGGTCTTTGGCGCCATCAAGATCATAATCTTGCCAGCCCGTTACTGAATTTAACGTTAAATCTCCGAACTCATAAGATAAATTTAATGTAAGGTGATTAGCGGTTGATTCTTCAAATTGCTTTTCACCTAAAGCTGGCGTGGTATTCGCTGTTTTATAATCAAAATCATATTCCATTAAACTCGCTAATAATCCTTCTGTTGCGGGAGTCCCGGCCTCTTTAAGATAAGGTTCAACAGTAACAATGACATTACGTCCTTTAACCTCATCACTATCATGCTGAATTTTTAAATTAGCATTTAATTTATCACTGATATTCCAATCAAGTGTTAGCCGAGCCGCAATATTATCTCTTGTAGGTTCATCATTACCTGTTACAACATTTTTCACATAACCTTCATCACTTTCATACTTCATCGCGATACGTGCACTTAACTCATCAGTTAACCCCCCCGATACCGCAAACTCTAGATCTTGCTTATTAAAATTAGGTACATAATAACCTTTTACCGTAGCTTCAAATTCTTGTGTTGCATTTTTTGAGGTAATATTTAATGCACCAGCGGTAGTATTCATTCCAAAAAGTGTACCTTGGGGGCCTCGCAATACTTCAACCATATCAACATCTAAGAACGAACTACGCATTAACACAGCTCTACCGCGATAAATACCATCAACATAAGTACCCACTGTTTGTTCAAAGCCTTGATTAGGTCCCGAACCTATTCCTCGCATATAAATATTATATCCTTGCCCTGATTTACTGACCGAAAAGTTGGGCACATAATCAGACATTTCTTCCATTTGAGTAATGCCGGTATCCGCCAATTTATTACCATCAATAGTAGTAATAGAGGCAGGTACATCTTGCAAGCTTTGTACTCGTTTTTGTGAGGTTACTTTAATAATTTCTAATGCATTAATTTCTGAATTATCAGCTTCTTCGGCAAAAGATAGTTGTTGATAAAATAAGGTAAATAACGTGGTAGCAATAACCGTTTTATTGAATTTCTTTACTGTTGTCATAATTTCCCCAAATGCCTTTTGGCACTGCCTATTTTTAGTTTAGTCAATATATTAACTTAACAAATACGTCGAGTTCTTTTTATTATTAAGATTTAAAATATATAAAATTGGGAAGAATTAATTGAATTTTGACATCAATTAATAGACGTCAAACGACAAGGGTGACATTTCCAGTATCTTCTTCAGACATTGAAAAGGTATACAAGTCTTTAGAATAATCATTCTAATTTCACATGGAGTGAATATAAGTCCGATGGCACTAAGTGCCCCTTTCCGCCTTAGAATATATACTCTAATTCGCAATCGACACGATATAGAAATATTAAAACTAATACATTAGAAATCACGTAAATCGGTATTAATATAATGTCCGCTTTAGCTATTTAAAATCAAGTTTGAGTATTTATTTTTCAAGTTTCAAAATGAAAATTTAAAACGCTTTATTATCTAATGTAGGGAAGGTTTTGTCGGATCAGTTACCGTTAGATATTCCAAGCGTATTGCCCGCTATCGTATCAAAGCGGTCTATCGTCCTCTAATTTCCAAACCACAGGTACCTGCCTGAGCCGCTAAAAAATAAAGTTTCAAACTTTATTGTCACTACTTAGTTCATCACAGAGCATGGAGTTTTATAAAGTTTTAAGCTTTATTGTTTCCTTACTCTTTTGGCATGACCGATAAATAGGCCATCCAAGAGAAAAAAGTTCTAATTGTAATGGTCTCCCACAGCTTATCGTCTTTTCTAAAAAGTGAAGTTTAATCTTATTAAATGCTTGTACTGACATATTGCAGAAATAATTCAAAAAAACGTGTTACCACAACAAACAATGCTGTTAATTTAATAAAAGATACTATAGCGTAACGCTATTTTTTATCTTACAAAGAGCTAAATATTTTACCTATGCGCACACTTTCATTTTTTTACCTTTGCATTTTTCTTGTTACTGCATCGTTTTTTTCATCCACTAGTTCAGCCCATTCTGATGAGATTAATCAGGCAACGCTGTCATTAGAGAGCGCTGAAAGCTTTCAACTAGTTGTTGAGGTTGATTTTATTCATCTGTTAAAAAAGCATTTAGCTGTTACAGATAGCGATAATCAAGTGATAGAGTTAATCAATCAGTTATCATTCTTTGAACAAAAAAGACTACTTGATACTGTACGCAATACTTTGAGTGATCAAACTAGCATGCAATTTGAGTTTTTCGCTAGGGATAGTGCTATCACTGCTGACAACACTGTTACTAAAAATGATCAAATAAATATTGAGTCAGAAGAAGAACACGCTACTACGACACAGCAACAAAGTGTCACTTTTGGCGGCTTAACATTACAACAGCTAAAACAATTACTAGCTCAGCAAATAAACCTAACAAGCAATAAAGCAAGATTATTTGCAAACGGTACTATTCCATCGGGTTCGAATAGCATTGCCGTGCGCTTCTCTCCTTTATTTGGCGACATTGTGCTTAAAGTAGTTCGACCTCAACAAGAAATTATTACGGCAACAACATTAAGTCAGCGCTACCTCGTAAACGATAACATCACTGGGTTGGCTGAAAATTCAATCAAGATGCCTCAAAAGGTTAGCAATGCACTTGATTATGTTTATCAAGGTTTTGTCCATATTATTCCGCGCGGTTTAGATCATATTCTCTTTGTTTTAGCATTATTACTTTTTGCCAAAAGCCGTGCAGTTTTACTTTGGCAGGTATCGGCTTTTACCCTCGCCCATACCATTACCTTAGCATTAGGAATATATGGCATTGTAGAAGTATCTAGCGCTATTGTGGAACCGCTAATAGCACTGTCTATTGTTTATGTTGCGCTAGAAAATATCCACCGCGCGAAAAGTAAGACATTAAGCCATACCCGTATGCCGGTAATATTCGCTTTTGGTTTGTTACATGGGCTAGGTTTTGCGTCGGTATTAGCAGATGTAGGATTGCCGCAAGGCCAATACGCTTTGAGTCTAATTTCTTTTAATATCGGTGTTGAACTTGGACAATTAACAGTCATTGCCCTAGCTTTTATCTGCTTACTACCATTTAGAAACAAAAGCTGGTATCAAACTAGATTGGTAAAAAACTTGAATGGTGCTATTGCGATTATGGCTACCTATTGGCTTTTTGAACGGCTGTTAGGATAGCTTTATCAGTTGTATGAGGCGTATGAGTAGAATGAGCTTTATGATTTACATTCAACAGTTAGACTTCATACAAATATTGATAGCTTTTAAGCGACTAAAAAACAAAGTAAACGTTTATAAATGAAAAAGGTGAGCTTAGCTCACCTTTTCTATTTTTTAACTCATCAGTTATTAATAAGTTTAACCTAAATGTTTTTCACATTTATATCGCCAACGGCTAACGCGGCAACACGATCACGTTCTTGACGTTTTTCGCATGGGTTATCACAATTACATGATTT
>OJFS01000378.1_pt1 | contig 17966 bp, 21 predicted proteins | sample 1594231 | NCBI WGS metagenome assembly OJFS01 (sample SAMN05416847, study PRJEB24817) | seawater metagenome | isolation source: Sea water | place: Canada:Atlantic | collected 2013-07
CCTCTCTATTCGTCGGCAGCGTCAGATGTGTATAAGAGACAGGGGTAAGAAGTAAAATTGTTTTGATCATCTAGGTTCTGCCAGTCTGAAAGTTAATTTGGGCGAGGGTAGCCAAGTTTTTCATATACTTGAAGCCATCTGAGTATGGGTTCAAAAGCACGTTTACGCCAGTATTTCGCGGTACGGGGCGTTGTAATGGGTTGTGAAACCGCCCCATGGAAAGCTTGGCAGATCAATGACTGACGTCTGCCATAATGCGTTAGTCTTATGCTTTAAATCTCATTTGTAGTAAAAGGTGAGCATCGGTTTATTAGTTTTTGTATTTGGGAGAGTGTGAATGTCATCTAATGACGCAGAGTTGGTCCGGCCTTTTAAAATCAGCATTAGTGAAGATGAAATTAGCGATCTCAAGCATCGTCTTGCCAATACCCGTTGGGCGGATGCGGAAACGCCGGATGATTGGAGTCAGGGTTTGCCGTTAGCGTATGCCCAATCGCTGCGTGATTACTGGCTTAACGACTACGACTGGCGTGAGCGTGAGGCTTATTTTAATGGGTTCGATCAATACCTAACTGAAATCGATGGTCTAGACATTCACTTTATTCATCAACCTAGCAAGGTTGCAGGTGCGCGGCCCTTACTCATTACTCATGGTTGGCCGGGGTCGGTGGTGGAGTTTCACAAGGTTATTGGTCCCTTGACGGATCCGGTTGCCCACGGTGGTCGCGCTGAAGATGCGTTTCATGTGGTGTGCCCTTCACTACCAGGATATGGCTTTTCGGCCAAACCTACGACTACGGGTTGGGGCGTGGAAAAAATTTCTTCGGCTTGGGATACGCTGATGTGTCGCTTGGGCTATGAGCGTTATTTCGCTCAAGGCGGTGATTGGGGTTCTGCGGTCACTACGGGCATTGGTCGCCAAAACTTTGGTCATTGCGCCGGTATTCACGTCAACATGCCTACGGTTGGGGCAACTGGCGATGCGCTTAAAAATCCCACTGAAAAAGACACTATTGCGCTTAAGGCCGCTGGCTATTATGCCCAGTGGGGTGCGGGCTACTCTAAGCAGCAGGCTACGCGTCCGCAAACTTTGGGCTATGGGTTGGTGGACTCGCCCATGGGTCAGGCTGCATGGGTGATTGAAAAGTTTTACGAGTGGACAGATTGCCAAGGCGATCCGGAAAATGTGTTAACTCGCCAAGAGTTAATAGACAACGTCATGTTTTATTGGCTGGGTGGTAACGGCGCTTCATCTGCGCGTTTGTATTGGGAGAGTTTTGGTACTGCATTTTCTGGCGCGGGTACAACCGTTGAGGTGCCTACGGGCTGCAGTATTTTCCCCAAAGAAATTGTGCCTTCCCCGCGTAGCTGGGCGGAAAAGCTTTATACCAATATTGTTTATTGGAATGAGCTGGATAAAGGCGGGCATTTTGCGGCCTTTGAGCAGCCCGAACTTTATATTGCTGAGGTACGTAAATGCTTCGGCCATATGAGTTTATAAGCTCTATTTCTTAGGCTATTTGTCTTTCGTTCTCTCTTGGGCTTGCTTGATATTCCTAACCTTCGCTATGGTGGGCGCTCACTAGGAGAACCAAATCATGTCAATTAAGTTCGAGATTAACGGTGTCAGTGTAGAGCTGGATGCGCCGGACGATACGCCGCTTTTATGGGCCGTACGCGACGAGTTAAATCTTAAAGGCACCAAGTTTGGTTGCGGTATTGGTCTTTGTGGTGCTTGTACCGTGCACGTAGATGGCGTGGCTCAACGCTCTTGCATTACGCCGCTTGCCAATGTTGCCGGCAGTAATATCACCACCATTGAAGGGTTGTCGGAAAACGACGATCACCCTCTGCAACAAGCATGGGTTGAGGCGCAAACCCCTCAGTGCGGTTACTGCCAGTCCGGTCAAATTATGCAGGCCGCCAGCCTTTTAGCGTATAACGCTGACCCTAGTGATGCTGAAATTGACTCTGCCATGAACGGCAACCTTTGTCGTTGCATGGCTTATGTACGCATTAAGAAAGCCATTAAGTTGGCGGTAACCAATGCCGCTGCCAAGCAGGAGACGCAAAATGCATAAAATTAAATCTCCAACGTCACCCTCATCAACAAAGCTTTCGCGTCGTGGATTTATGATCGGTGCCACCAGTGTGGGTGTGACTTTGGCTTTTGTGCCAGCCGCATTATTGGCCAGCGATCCTGCCCAAGCTTTGTCTGCGAATAAATTTGAGCCCACCATCTGGTATTCAATTGCGCCTTCTGGGCAAATCACTGTGAATGTGACGAAGGCCGAAATGGGCCAACATATTGGCACCGCTTTTGCGCGTATTGTTGCCGAAGAGTTAGAGGCTGATTGGGCAGATGTGCAGGTCAATCATGTGGATACTGAAGCTAAGTATGGTGCTTTTGTTACTGGCGGCAGCTGGTCTGTTTGGCAAAACTTCGACCTTATGAGCCGAGCTGGTGCAGCTGGTCGTACTGCATTAGTATCAGAAGGCGCGCGTTTGTTAGGTGTTGCAGCGGGCGATTGTAGCGCCGCTAACAGCCAGGTGGTTTGTCGTGGTAAAAGCATCAGCTATGGCGATATTGTGCGTACAGGTAATCTCAGTCGCACCTATACCGATGCGCAATTGGCAAGTTTGCCTATCAAGGCCGCCAAGGATCGCAAATTAATCGGCAGCGAAACCCAAGCCTTAGACATTCCGAGCAAGACTAATGGCGCAGCCATTTACGGCATTGATGCCACTTTTGAGGGCATGGTTTATGCCAAGCCCATTGTGCCGCCAACGCGTTATGGCTCTTGGGTTAAATCGGTGGATGACAGCCGGGCGAAAAATGTTAAGGGCTATCAACAAACCTTGGTGCTGAGAGACCCATCTAACACCGTGCCCGGTTGGGCGTTGGTGATTGCTGATTCATTCCATGCGGCGCAGCGTGCCGAGCGTTTGATTACGGTTGAGTGGGACGCTGGTGCCACCGCCCGAGTGACAGAGCGAGATATTCTCAATCGAGGTGCTGAGCTAATTGAGGGTTCGAGCGGTTCGTTAGTCGTTGAGGACGGCGAAGTAGACGCAACATTTGCCGCCGCAAACTCTGTCTTAAGCCAATCCTATACCACCAGTACGGTTTTACACTTTCAGTTAGAGCCGGTGAACGCCATCGGTTTGCAGAAAGATGGCCGCTGGGAATTGCATACGGGTAACCAGTGGCAGTCACTGATCTTACCCACGCTCGCCGAGGCATTGGAAGTGCCAGTAGAAAAAGTGGTTATGCGCACCTATTTATTGGGCGGCGGTTTTGGTCGGCGCTTGAATGGTGATTATGGTGTTCCGGCGCTGCTGGCCGCAAAAGCCTTGGGTAAGCCAGTAAAAGTTGTTTTCTCTAGAGAAGATGATTCGCGCTTTGATTCTCCTCGGTCCGCCTCAGTGCAGAAAGTCAGTATGGCTTTTGACAGTACGGAGAAGATTATTGGTATGCAGCATCACGCCACAGCTGGTTGGCCTACTTCGGCCATGGTGCCAGGCTTTTTAGGTACAGGTACTAATGGCGAAAAGTTTGATCCATTTTCAATTAATGGCGCTCAACATTGGTATGACGTAGGTGCTCATAGAGTGCGTGCCATTAAAAACGATTTAGCGAATGCTACATTTAGACCAGGCTGGCTGCGCTCTGTGGGTCCGGGTTGGACTAACTGGGCATTGGAAAGTTTTGTTGATGAAGTGGCCCACAGTAAAGGTATTGATCCAGTTGCTCTGCGCATACAGCTGCTTACCGGTCGTGGTAAGAATGCCGGGCATGCTCCGAATTCTGTGGGCGGTGCCTCGCGCATGGCTAACGTCTTGCAGCGCGCTGCTGATAAAGCCGGTTGGGGTAAGGATTTACCTGACGGTGTGGGTATGGGCATTGCCACAACCTTTGGTCAAGAGCGTGATATGCCAACATGGTCTGCCTGCGTAGCTCAAGTTGCTGTAGATAAGGCCTCGGGTAAAGTGACTCTGCAAAAGCTCACGGTGGTTATTGATGCAGGCACAATTGTGCATCCGGATGGTGCGCTGGCGCAGACCGAAGGCGCTGCTTTATGGGGTGCCAGCATGGCGCTACATGAGGGTACTGAATTTGTTAACGGTCATGTTAAGGATGTGAACTTAAACAGTTATCGACCTTTGCGTATGTCCGATGTGCCAGAGCTTGATATTGAGTTTGTCGACAGCGAGTTACAGTCAGTAGGTTTGGGTGAGCCAGCGACCACCGTGGTTGGACCTGCTATCGGTAACGCTGTTTTTGCCGCTTCCGGCGCACGGGTAAGGCATTTACCCATTACCGCTGAGGCAGTTAAAAAAGCCCGAGTTTGAAGGTTTGAGAGCCTGAGTTCTATGCCGGCATGTCCGGCTTAGGGCATCGCTTAGAATTATTTATAGCGTTGCTTTTCAAGCCATTGCAGAACTTTTTAGAATTGCTTGTAGAGACATGTTTAAAACAATTTTAATAAGTATGGCTGGTAGGGTTTGTGGCTCTCATTTGTTGATCGCTCTCCTAATAAAGAGTTACTGACCCTTAAACTCCGGTGCGCGCTTTTCTCCAAAGGCCTTGCGTCCTTCCGCACCGTCCTCGCTGGTGCGGATAGTGAGTAACGTATCTCGAGCAATGGCGCCTATTTCCGCAGGGCTTTGATTCATCGTGGCCAAGCTGAATTCCTTTAAAGTCTCTACAACTAATGGCGCTGAGTTGGCCAATATGGTGGCCCATTTTTGCGCCGCTTCTAATTCCTCTCCTTTGGCCACTACCTTATTCACCATGCCTGTGCTTAATGCTTTTTGCGCGTCAAAATCCTCGCCTAGTAGCATGAATTCCATTGCCACTTTATGCGGTATGCGTGCAACGGCGCTGCTGATTAGCCCGCCAGTAAAGCCAAGTTGTGCTTCTGGGTATTTAAATACAGTGTTCTCTGACGCCACTACTAAGTCGCACATTTGCACAATGACGTAGGCACCGCCAATGCACCAGCCATGTACTGCCGCGATAATGGGTTTGCGCGTGCCAACACCAATGCTAGGCACGCCTTGCCACATTTCTTTGGGCGCATCTTTTACATCAGCACCTACTGAAAAAGCGCGATCTCCGGCGGCGTGAAGGATGGCTACTCTGTCTTCGCTTTCATCAAATCTGCGCCAAGCTTCTTGCAGGCCGAGAATGACGGTTTCATTCAACGCGTTCATTCGATCTGGGCGATTGATGGTTATGGTGGCAACGTTTGCTGCGGAAGTGTAGGTAACGAATTCGTTCATGATTGCTCCTCTAACCAAGCGTTAAATTGCGGGTGGCGTTTCTCAATAAAGGCTTTTATCCCTTCTTGAGCATCTGGATGATGGTCAGCGATTGCGGTCTTAGATGCGATTTCATCCAATGCGTGGGTCCAATCTTGCTCGGCTGCATTGTAGAGCGAGCGTTTTAGCAGGCGCATGGCCACTTGTGGCCCCTGTGCAAATTCATCAGCCATTGTCATGGCGGCTGTGGGTAGGTCTTCGTCGGCAACCACTTCGTGTACCAGATCTAGTGCTAGGGCTTCGTCTGCGGTAACAATTTTTTTACGCATCAGAAAATCCAACGCCTTGGGTAACCCCAGTGTGCGGACTAAAAGGTATTGGCCGCCTTCGTCGGGCAGAAGGCCGAAGCGTAGGGTTGCGCTGCCCATACGGGCAGATTTTGCTGCGATACGAAAATCGCAGGACAAAGCAAGAGAGAAACCGGTTTGAATGGCTACGCCGTTCATTGCGCAAATAGTCAGTTTGTCTAAGTTACGAATGGTGGTGTTGAGTTGTTGGGAGATACTGCGCAGGCCATTGTAGGTGCCCAGTTCGTTGTCATGTCCGCCGGGGATAGGGTCTACTAATGAGTTGCCGGCCATGTCGCCGCCTTTATAGCCCTTTAGGTCATCACCGGCGCAGAAGGCTTTGCCTTGGCCAGTGAAAACCAGTACTCGCACCGCATTGTCCATTTGTGCTTGGGTAATGGCCTCAATCAGATCGCGCTTAATTGCGGTGGTCATGCCGTTCATGCGCTCTGGCGTATTCAGTTCAAACCAGGCAATGCCGTTTTTCCGAAGGCTGACCTCAAAGCCAGTAAAATTTCCTGTCTTCATCTTTTTCCCTCTCTTCTCTCTTTTACCTAGGTCCCGCTAAGCGCGGTGAAACTGTGCTCACCACTGGCTGTACGGACTAATGGGTAGAACTAGTGGCCCATAAGTGATGTCCACGTGTCGATATCGTTGATACGCAAATAAGTATTAGATTTTTTTGTTTCGCCCATGCTGGCATTTGGAATGTGGCCGTAGTTGTGGCCGGGCAATAACAACGTATCGTCTGGCAGACAGCAGAGCTTTTGCATGCTGTGGTACATGTCTTCGGAATTTGCTCCAGGCAAGTCAACACGGCCGCAGCCGTTAATGAATAAGGTGTCGCCGCTGATCAGGGTATTTTTAACTTTAAAACACTGGCTGCCGGGTGTGTGTCCGGGCGTGTGCAAAAATTCTATTTCTATGTCGCCTACTTTTAGTCGGTCACCAGATTCTACTTTCTCAATATCTGAGTCCGAAATTTCGGTGACTTTTTTTATGCCTTGGGCTTCAAGCTTATGGGCATAAAGCTTCACTGGGTTTACCTCAAGCAGTTTGGCGATGCCTTCTACATTGTTGCCGCTGAATGAGCCGCCAATGTGATCGGGGTGGTAGTGGGTGGCCAACGCCGCTGTGAGTTTGTAACCCTTTTCATTGATGTGCTTGACCATGCTGTCTATGTCCCACGCTGGGTCAACAATGACAACTTCTCTAGTTGTCCGGCAACCGATGATATAGGTAAAGTTTTGCATCGGCCCAATTTCGATTTGTTCAATAATCAGGTCTGAAGGTTCGATCCAAGCGGGTTCAGCCATTGCATTCTCATTCTTGTAAAAACTCTACATTAGCTGAAACATTGCTCATCCGCACATTTGATATTTTGCTCAACTTGATGTTGCGCGCTGCGCTTTTTGGCGCTTAAACAGCCTCAAAATGGTTTTTTCTAATGTCTGAATATGAGCAGTTTCTAACGCTATCTTTGGCTATAGTGACCTCATGAAACGGAAAATACCTGCTGGCGAAAATCTTAACATTGGCTCTGCTGCGCCCACTTTGGCGGCACGCCAGCAAGCCCGGCTGAGTCGGGATCAGCGTTTTGATGGGCGATTTATTATCGCAGTTGTGACCACCGGCGTTTACTGCCGTCCCAGTTGTCCGGCGCGTATTCCCAAAGAAGAAAATGTCCGCTACTTCGTTTGTGGTGCAGGCGCGCAGGAAGCGGGCTATCGCGCGTGTCTGCGCTGTGTGCCTGATCAAACACTACCGGTGCCTGATTGGGCTCTTGGCAATCGCCATGTGGCTAAGGGTTTGGCCATGATCGAGGCTGGGTTTTTAAACGATCATAGCGTTGCTGACCTGGCTGAAGCCCTGCAACTTAGTGCGCGCCATTTGGACCGTTTGTTTGCTGACACGCTGGGCGCAAACCCCCTAATCATTGCGCGCATTAAGCGCGGCCAAACTGCCAAAGTATTGTTGCAGCAAAGCACACTAAAATTGTCAGATTTGGCTGAGCATGCAGGCTACGGCAGTGTTAGTCAGTTTAATAAGGAGCTGCGGCTGTTGTTTAATAGCTCTCCCAGCGCTATGCGTAGGGCTAAGTTCTCCTCAAACAAAAGCTTGCTGAAAGTCCAAAAAGTCCAAGCAGTCAAAGGCAATAAAGACAAAGACAATAAAGACAAAGAAGCCGCGGAGCATGCCCTTACCCTGCGCGTGGTTTTGCCGGTGCGCATGCCCTATGACTTTGATTGGGTATTTAATTATCTCAAAGGACGGGCTTTAGAAGGTATTGAGGAAGTGCTTGATGGCCCTCATGGGCAGGTTTTTCGTCGGCGTTTAAGCAAAGCGGGTGAGCCTGAATCTTGGTTGAGAGTAGAGCGCAAGGACAGTGAGTTGATCGCATATTTGCCTTTGGGTGGCGAGCCTTTATATCAACTGCTGCGACGGCTCGGACGTTTGTTTGATTTACATACAGATGGTGCAACCGTGCACAAACATTTGTCCGCAGACCGCTTTTTGGCCCCTTGGGCTAAGGCTGCGCCTGGCTTGCGGGTGCCCGGTGCTTGGGACGGATTTGAAACCTGTGTGCGCGCTATTCTCGGTCAGCAGGTCAGCGTGGCTCGCGGTACGGAGTTAGCCAATGCCATGATTGCGCGCTACGGCGGTGGCGATTTTCCTAGTCCGCAGCAGTTAGTCGATAAGCAAATTGCGGAGCTGGGCATGCCCGGTAATCGGGGCCGGGCTATCAGCACCGTGGCGCAGCAAGTCATAGATCAAGGCGTGACCTTTGACGAAGGGCTGAAAGCCGAGGCTTTTATTGAAGCGCTGACCCAAATCAAGGGCATTGGCCCTTGGACCGTTAATTACATTCGCCTACGGGTGCTGAAAGACCCAGATGCCTTTCCCCATAACGATTGGGTAGTACTCAAGCAGCTAGAGACCACGCCGGCCAGGGCAAAGTTACAGGCCGAGCCTTGGCAGCCCTGGCGGGCCTACGGGCTAATGTATTTGTGGTTTGCGGCGTCCGTTGGTCGGGCTAAGGCAGCATCTGAAAAGAAAGCTAGGGCAAAACAAACAGAGGTTGAGCAGAGTGGGTCTAAACAAAGTAAGGCCAAACAAAGTAAGGCTTAACAAAGTAGGCCCAGCCAGAGTAACGCCGGGCAAACTAAGTTAGCAGCTCAAAGTAATTAGTTTCGTATCCATATGGAGGGGATGAAATGATTTATTACACACAGGTGCCAAGCCCTATTGGCCAATTAACTCTCTGTGGCGATGGCCAAGTGCTAACCGGTTTGTATTTCTCCTCCGGCAGTAAGGCTAGAGGCGCGGATCCGTCTTGGGTCAAAAAGCCCGAGTACTTCGCTGAAGCGAGCAAGCAGTTGGAGGAATATTTTGCCGGTACCCGGCGGGATTTTGACCTTATGCTCAAGCCTCAGTCCACGCCCTTTCAGGGGCAGGTGTTGGAAGCTTTGCAGACTATTCCCTACGGTGAAGTGTGCAGTTACAAAGATATTGCTGAACAAATTGGCAACCCTAAAGCAGTGCGGGCGGTGGGTACGGCTAATGGCGCCAACCCCATAGCCATTATTATTCCCTGTCACCGGGTTATTGGCAGCAATGGTTCGTTAACTGGATTTGGCGGTGGTCTAGATGCAAAACGACATTTGCTGGCCTTAGAAAAAGATCAAACCGGGCTCTTTGCTACCTAAATTGCGCCGGCAATAGGGTTGGTGATAATCCATCTATGTATAGGCCCTTCATCTAATAGGCCTTTTATCTATCAGTGCCTTTATCTATCAGTGCCTTTAAAAGGGTCGTTATCCTGCAAGGATTTAACTAAGTAACTATACGGTTACTTTAGTGGGCAAATTTGCCAAACTTTCCGCTAATGCGCGTTTTACGCGGAGAGTGTAATCTAATTCTTAAACTGGTATTACTGTAAGTAACTAAATAGATACTTGGCTGTCTGAGTAGAAGCTCTGAGTAGAAACTTTAACGAGAAACTATGCGTAATCCAGAACAAACCCGCTTCAAGCTTGTGGCTACCGCGACGCAATTGTTGCTGACCAAAGGCAGTGAAGGTTTGCGTGTGGATGAAGTGGCGGCCACGGCCTGCGTTAACAAGCGCATGATCTACCACTACTTCGAGAACAAAGAGGGTTTGCATCAAGCGGTATTGCAAAGCCAAGTTGAGCTGTTGGTAGATCACGCGGATGTACTTTCCTCCGGCGTGAAAGCGTTTTTGACAGAACACTTTACGTTGCGCGCAAATAAACTAGGCGAGGGAAAAGCGCTCAAACTTGAAAGTAACGCCAACAGCGGTGTGGCAGGTAGCACCACCATTACCCAACAAAGTTTGCAAACGGCTGGGTTAATAGTATTGCGTGCACTGTTGGATAAGCGGCAGTTTGCGGTGCGTTTGAGTAGCGCAGATTGGGCTTCGTTGGTGCAGGGTTTAATGGCTCTGGCGCTGCCGCAATTGTCGGAGGTAGATGAAGTGGCGGCGATCATTGATAATATAAGTGAGCGCACACTAACCCAAAAGCCTCGGTATACCCTGCAAGCGCAACATCGCTTTAGTGAGTAGGCATTGGCTGGCGCTCAGGTCTTATGTTTAAGCGAGTAGTTTAGGGTTTCGTTTAGGGCTGTATTTCACAAGAGGGTTTTTTGTTCTGATTAGCGCTGAAAAGAGCGGGCGAATGAAAACTAAGAAGTGAGAACAAATGAGGTAAGAAAAGAAAAAAGGCATAAGAGAAGCGGGGCACTGAAGTAGCTATCCACCCCAATGTCCGCTTTCTGCTGCGCGCGCTACCTTAGCTCACGATATCAAGCAACTCGATATCAAAGATCAATGTCGCAAATGGGCCAATCACTCCGCCGGCGCCTTGCTCTCCGTAAGCCAACTCGTAAGGTACGGTCAAACGCCACTTGGAACCTACGGTCATCATTTGCAGTGCTTCAGTCCATCCAGCAATTACGCCGCCCACTGGAAATTCTGTGGGTTCGCCGCGGTCGTAAGAACTGTCAAATACAGTGCCGTCGACCAATGTGCCGTGATAGTGGGTGCGCACGGTAGATGCTGTAGTGGGAATTTCGCCTTCACCGCTGGTCAGCACTTCGTACTGTAGGCCAGAATCAGTAGTGATTACGCCTTCTCGAGCTGCGTTGTCGGTCAAATATCTATCACCCTCAGCAGACATGGCTTTGGCTTCAATGGCCTGTTTGGCTTGCATTTGTTCGTTGATAGCGGCAAAAGCAGCGCGCATATCTTCGTCACTGACCGGGCAATCAAGGCCATTTACTGCATCTTGCAGACCTGTAATAACTGTTGCTATATCAAGCCCTTCAAATGGATTTTCCATCATCTGCTGGCCCATTTGATGGCCTAGGCCATAGCTGACGCGTTCTCCGTCAGTAGTGTAATCAGACATTAATTTCTCTCGTTAGGGTTTCGGATAAAAAAGCGGCGACAATCTAGCACATATTGTCGGCGAGAACTGGGCGGCGCTTCTAGTTTTGCCTACTCTGCCAGCTCTGACTGCATTTCTGAGTTGTTGTGCGCGCCAAGGTTTCATATTTTTTACACACTCTTTCGTCAACATTGATCGTTGACCTGAGCTATCGGTCAGATTTATCGGTCAGAGCTATCGGTCAGAGTTAGCGGTCAGAGTTAACTGTCCGAGTCAGAGTGCTGCCCGTGTCGAGATTGGCTATGATCGCGTGGCCGGCTTCTTCGTAGCAACTCTTTGGCTAGGTCTTTGCGTTCAGTGGCAGTCAGTTGTGTGACAAACCCACTGAAGTCTGCATGGCTTTGGCTTTGGCTTGTTTGCAATGCACTGCGTAGTTCCACAAGTGCCTCGTTTAGCGAATTCTCGCTGAAATCTTCTGCGGCTAACGCGCGTTGTACGGCTTTATGCTTTTCTCGTAGCAAGGGTCGCTGCGCTCTCGCCCGCTTAAACTGCTCTCTTAGCAGGGGGCGTAATTCTTTTCTGCGCTCGTCGGGCAAGTGATGCGCCCAGCGCGGTGATATATGTATGGCGTTAGCAAAGCGCGTTGGCTCAAAGATAATCCGCGCAGCGGCAAAACCCAGCATGGCAAGGTTGATGGCCAAAGATATAACCAAAGCGATGAGTAAAATTTTAGGTCGCGTCATTATCTGATCCCTCTTGCGCAGCTGGAAAAAAGGCTGAAAACTCAATGGTGTTTTGGGTTAGCGAGTCTGCGTAAACCCATGAATTTATGTCTGCGTATTCGACAGCACTTTCAGCCAAATCTGACGGCTGTAAACCGAAGCCGATGCCAGCTGCAAAACTCACTAGCAACGGAATAGCCGCTGCAATTGCTGTGGGCCAGTGTTCTCTCGCCATCCAAGAGGTGGCCCGATTGGCTGCCAAATGAACCGGGGCATTGTCATTGTTAGCGTGTGCCTGGGGAATCTTGTTGACGGCATCCAACACATGCTTGGGGGCTTTGTGGCTGCTTTGCGTCTCTCTAATAAACAGCGCCTCTAGCTTCTGCGTTGATTCTAGCGCTTGCCTTGCCTCTAACGACTGCAACAAAAAAGCCCTAGCCTCTTTTCTCTCAAGGGGACCCGACCATTGATCTAAATCCGCCCCGAAGCTGTCTAAATTTGTCAGAAACTGATCAATGTTCATGGGTCTCTCTTCTCAAGTTGATATCGGCGCTGCGTATGGCCCTACGGCCCCGAGCTAAAAGTGACTGGGTTGCCGTGCTACTCAGGTTGAGTATCTCGGCGGTTTCACTTATGGAAAATCCTTGGCGATGAACCAACAATAACGCCGCACGTTGATTATCAGGCACCTGCGCTAGCAATTGGGCAAATTCGTTAATGCCATCTTGCTGTTGGCTTTGTTGCTCAGGCTCAAAACTCGCCGGTGCTTGTAGTGCAAGGTCGGCGTAATCCTCGGACCTAGAAAATTTGCTCTGCTTACGCACGTGGTCAATAAATTTGTTGTGCAGGACCGTGTGCAGCCAGGTGCTGAGTTTAACCTTACCCACTTTATAACTGCCTGCGTGGGTCCAAACCTTAACCCAAGTTTCTTGAACCAAGTCGTCAGCTGTACTTGAGCTACCACTGAGTCGGTAGGCGTAGGCGTGTAGCGCATCAACGTGACGCGAAACCAATTCAGTAAAAGAGCCAGCACAATGGCTGACCACTTTTAGCATGAGTTGATCGTCGGACAAATACGTCACGTAATGCGCGGCTCTTGGTTGTTGTCTAGCAACTTAATTCGCTAGCTAGCTCTTTGTGCGGCTTTGCGCTGTTTAAACTGTTTGATCATGTCAGACATCTCCGAGCGATCCACCACACCGTCATTGTTGGTGTCTAAGGCTCTGAGCCTTTTCTCAGGATTCGGCATTTCTTCCTGAGCAAGCCTACCGTCTGCGTTTGTATCAAGCGTCTTGAACATTGCTCGCTTGCGGGCCAGCTTTTTGTTTTCTCTTTTATTTGCAGTCTTGTACTCAGCGTCGCTGATAGCACCATCTTTGTTCGCATCAAGCAGCGCGAACATTTCGGTTTCTACCAAAGCGCGCACGTCGCTGCGGTCTGCTCCGGCGCTCATCAGCCCGAACATTCCTGCCAACATAGGACCACCGTGCCCGCGCATTCTTTTGCCGTGGTGTGGTCTGCGCCCCTGTGTATCGCCTTTGTGCTCGCCTCCCATTGCCGCTTTGAAGTGACCTTTACCTGTGAAGCCATGCTTGGGTTTGTGCTGCTCAAATTCAGCCAAAGAAATCAGGCCGTCTTTATCCAGATCAGCGAGCAGGAATTGTTCTGTGCTGTGAGTATTGATGCGATCTACCATTTGGTCGATCACTATAGGCCCGCGCTGGTGTTTGCCGCCGTGGTGATTGGCCAGTAAACCGGTGCTAATAACGATAAGGCCAATTGCAGTAAAACCTACGATGTTAAAAGAAGATCTTGAAGTGAATTTTTTCATAACTAAGACTCAATATTAAACATTCATAAGCTATACGCAGGTTAAAGCTTTTTTGGTCGATCTAAATGGTCGATCCAATATGGTCGAATTAGTTTTGTTCATAGTCTATGGCAATAATTTCATAACGATTGAGTACCTGCTGATCGGCAAAGCTGAGAATACGCGTGGTGCCGGTAGATTGTTGAATGGCGATCTCGTCGCCAAGACCCTTGCCTAGTAGTAACTTGGCCATGGGCGCATCTACGCTGATGTACTCTTTTTGCGTGTCAATTTCATCTGGCCCCACCAACCGATATTTAACGGTTTCAAGTGCATTAGCGTCAGGTTTTATCTTATCCGCCTCAAGGGTTACCCAAGCCCCGAAGTAAACCTTGTCGGTTTGGCTGGGCGGCCGATCTACTATTTGTAACTCAGCCATACGTTTGTCTAGGTAGCGAATTCTGCGATCTATTTCTGCCAACTGTCGCTTGCCGTAAATGTAGTCGGCGTTCTCCGAGCGATCGCCTTGGGCCGCGGCCTCAGAGACCTTGCGTGTAACCTCAGGTCTTTTCACCTTCCAAAGAAAGTTCATTTCCTCCTGCAGCAGGGTATAACCCGCAGGTGTGATTACAGCGGTTTTTGGAGGTTCCGGGGGGCGGTATCTACCCATGCAGATGGCTCAACTCAAAGATAAGTGCCCATCATAGGTGAAAGGTGATTTTAGTCACGCCCGGATAACTTGTTGCCGACCTCTGTGCTGCGATTATTAGTGCTCATTGCCCCATGGCTTGGTTACAATCTGCGCCATTGGCGGTCACAGCAGAGGGTGAGATGGATAAGCAAATAAATACGGTGAAAGCGGCAGGGGCTATTGGCGCCCATGTATCTGGCGTAGCGTTGGCGGATATTGCCCACTCAGATGCTGTTTATGCTCAAGTGCGTCAGGCCATTGTAGAGCACGAGGTTTTGTTTTTTCGTGACCAAGAAAGAACTCCGCAGGTTTTTGCATCTTTCGCTAAACGTTTTGGTGAGGTGTTAGGTCATCCCGCTTATGTCACCGTTGACGGTGCGGACGATGTACAAATTTTGGAGAGTACGCCTGAGAACCCGTCAAAAATTGAAGTGTGGCACTCAGATATGACCTTTATGCCCATGCCTCCCAGTTTCACATTGTTGCAGGGGCAAATAATTCCAGCCCACGGCGGCGATACGTTGTGGGCCAGTGCAACGGCTGCCTACGATGGTTTGTCAGCGAAGATGCGCGGATTTTTGGATAGCCTTGTTGCGGTACATGATTTTCGTCAAGGTTTTCGTGAAAGTTTGGCCGAGCCAGGTGGTGCTGAACGCTTGGCAGATGCCATTGCCGCCAACCCGCCCGTTGAGCATCCGTTAATCCGCACGCATCCGGAAAGTGGCCGCAAGGGTATTTATGTGAATGCATTGTTCACTAGTCATATAAAGGACCTCAAGCCGCGGGAGAGTGAGCAGTTATTGAGTTTTTTGTACCGTCATATTGTTACTGAAGAATATACCGTGCGGCTGAATTGGCAACCGGGTACCGTGGCTATTTGGGATAACCGGTCCACCCAACACAAGCCGATTAATGATTTTTTACCCCAGCATCGACTAATGCATAGAGTGACCATTACGGGCGATAGACCCTGCTAGGCGAGTATTACACGGTTACTAATACTGCAAATATCTAAACAGATTCGGACAAAAAGAGATCCCAAAAGGGATCTGAAAAAAATCTGAAAAGAAATCTAACAAAGAGACATAATATGATGATTACCTTTTTCCGCACATTATCCGTTGTTTTACTAATGTTTGTCGTTAGCGCTGTTCATGCAGGCCATCACAAAGAAGCCGAGACTAAACCAACCTTCACGCAAAATGTTGGGCAAACAGAAGCCGAGCAAGCGGCGCTAAAAGTGATGTATGAATTTATGGCGTCTTTTAACTCAAGAGACGTTGCGCGCTGGGCGGACACGCTATTGTTCCCGCATATTCGTGTAGCCAGCGGCGGCGTTACTGTTAACCCAACAAAGAGTGGCTTTGTAGCTGAAACGGACTTAGAAGAATTTGCGCGAAGCAATAATTGGCACCACAGCGAATGGAACAGCATTGAAACTATTCAAGCAGATTCTGAAAAAGTGCATTTCAAGGTTCGGTTTACGCGCTTTAACCCTGCGGGTCAGGCATATGTATCATTCAATTCTTTGTATGTGTTGCAAAAGACAGATCAGGGTTGGGGTATTCGCGGCCGATCAAGCTTTGCACCGTAAGGCAGGTAGACGAGCGTTTACAAATGAATGATGTCTCGACATTACAATTTGCCAATGTAGATGAGCATATGGCAGCGGCGGGTTCGCTGCATAAGGCCATGTTGCCTTTGGGTTTTGTCACGGCCTTCTGTTTTCATCATGGCTTGTTGAGTGAGCAGTTTTTGCACCAGCATGAGTCTGTTTTAGCGCGGGTGCGTTACCAAGAAGGTCAGGTTAGTGAGTTGTTTGCTGCCAACGGCGCAGTACTGAATAAACAAGATTTAACCGAGGGTGGTCTAGCCTTTTTGCACAGCTACCTGCCAAAGCTAACTGCCGACTATGCAGCGATCTTTGGCGAGGATTGCTACGGTATAGAAGACTCTTGGGATAATTATCAACTGTTCGCCAAGGTGTTGGTGCGCGCACATTTGGGCGCACCTAAAGGTCATGGTCTGCTTGGTAGCAGACAGATAACCAAACCAATTGTTCAAAGCATTAAATCTAGTTGGAAAAAACTATGGCGTTAGGGTTTCGAGATATAGAAGTTTTTAGCGCAGATCCTAAAGATCTGCCTGCGGACTTAAACGCTATTTATGTACAAACCGTGGCGGCAGGCAAAGCGCAATTTCTGCGAGTAGCCAAACTCAACGACGTGATTATTGCTGGCTATGCAATGCACGGCCCGGTTGGTGCAGATAGTCAGGAAAGCACCGATTTTGTGCTGCAGATGGTTGCGGTGCAGGAAAAGTATAGGCACCAAAATGTGGGGCGTTGGCTAATGGGCCACGCCATTGGTGTTGCAGAGTCCAAGGGCGGGCGGGCTTTGCATATTCCGTATACGGCTCACCAAGACTTTTTTCTGACCTTGGGCTTTAAGGTGGATGCAGCTAAAGGCGGTTTTTGCTTTCAGATGATTCAGGAATGAGCGCCTGTAGATTTCAGGCGCTGTTGCAAGCAGGGACTAAATTTTAGCCCTTAGGTTTATTGTCAGTACGGGCCGCTCGGCCTAAATATCCGCCGTGATGACGCAAGCCGTAATCTTCTCTAGTAACACCCTTCTGCTCTAACAGAGCCAATGCAATGGCATCGCTGATGGCCAGCATAACCGCCATTGAAGAACTTGGGGTAAGGCCCAGTGGGCAGGGTTCTTCAATTATACCCATGTCTAAGACTAAATCTGAGTGATTGCGTAATTCAGAGTCCGGGTGGGAGGTAACACCGATGATCTTAGACACGCCTAGGTGTCGGGCCATTTCTAAAATTTCTATGACTTCTCGGCTTTTACCGCTGGTAGAAAATGCGATCAGAACATCGTCGTTGCCAACTATGCCTAAGTCGCCATGGGCAGCTTCTGCAGGGTGCACAAAATCTGCTGGCGTTGCTGTTGAACAAAGCGTTGCCGCAAATTTCTTCGCAATATGGCCCGCTTTGCCAATGCCCGTGGTTATTATTTTGCCGTTGGAGTTTTGCATAACTTCAACCGCTGTGACGAAAGCTTCAGTGACATTAATGGCCTGAATTGCCGCTGCTTCAGCTGCAAGGACTGCCTGCATCCGTTGTTTTATATCCATAAAAATTCTTCTTTTGTTTGATCTTTTAGTCAATTTTGCTGCGACGCATTTTAGTGGGTAGCAGTGCAGCAAGTGCGCAGGCCGAGATTATAAACTGATATAGGCGGGATGGGCTGCCTAAATTACGGCGAGAGTAATTGCACCGATAGTGAAAATTCTAAGCAGCCAAACTACCGGCGCCTGATACCAAGGTATGGGAATGGAGCGGCTTTACAGCATTTTTTTAGGTAACTTTGTGCCGGATTCTTTGCTGGGAAGTGGGAAAAATTCTTGAGCGATAAAAATGCAAACCATTGTCGCGCTCATTTGTTTCAGTATTTGGTCACCCTCGCCGAGACAAAACAGGCCCACCAATATTATGAAAGACAACGTACATAGAAGTAATAAACCACTGGTTAGTGGCTCGTGTAACGGTAAATCTGGCGAGTCTTCAACTGCTTGGTGCTTTAGGTTGTCGTTTTCCGACATGGCGTTTCCCCCTATTGCTCGGCCTTAAACGTCTCGATAACCGAAAAATTAACAGTTGTGTCGTCTCGGCTTGCCTCCCATTTCTTCAACGGCATAGAACCTGTCTCTTAT
>OJFS01000383.1_pt1 | contig 17791 bp, 11 predicted proteins | sample 1594231 | NCBI WGS metagenome assembly OJFS01 (sample SAMN05416847, study PRJEB24817) | seawater metagenome | isolation source: Sea water | place: Canada:Atlantic | collected 2013-07
CTAGCACCTAGCACCTAGCACCTAGCACCTAGCACCTAGCACCTAGCACCTAGCACCTAGCAAGTTTGGCATTTAACCCACAGACATAGCTAAAACGCGGGAAATTTCGGTAAAACCCTTGCCACTTTGCTGACGCCATTCATTGAAAGCATCCTGGGTAAGGAACAGTGCCTTTTGACTGGTGGGTTCTTTTTCCACCACCCCGGCACCAACTAAAGCAGCCACAACATCTCTGCTCAAAAGGGGCGTCTCAAAACCAATAAAGCGTAAAAAATACCGCCCACTCTGACCGCCCAAGCGGGTACCGCGCTTTTTCAACAGCAACCACATTTGGACAAAGTCATCCTCAGGCCAGTTAGCTAGAAACTTGCCGAAAGACCCGTGTTCATGACGAATATCCAGCATAAACTGCGCATTCTCCCGAACGCTGCGGATCTTCGTGCCATGACGCACAATATCCGTATTTTGCTGTAAAACTTCTAACTCTTCGTCGGCCAACATCGCGCAATGAATGACATCAAATTCATTAAACGCTTTTTCGAATCCAGGCCATTTAGCGGTAATGATTTTCCACACAAAACCCGCACGAAAAACACACGCGGTCATCTCGGCCAACACATCAGCGTCATTCAATTTGGCGAGGTTTACCTTTTTCTGCGGGTTACCCAGCAGCGCCTCAAGGGCATTTTCGCCCCCCTTACGCCGAGCGGCACGCTGGTAAATTTGGTCAAATGAATCCATGAAGTGTTCTCACTATTTATTATTCGTTTTCTGTCTTAAGTCAGAGTATTCACTCTGGGTAGTGGCGCTTGGTAATCGCTCTCGCTAAGAACTCTTAGTCATAACTCTTAATTTAAGCGCTTAGTCATCGCCCTTAATAACGCTCTTAACGCTCGCCCTGAGTTTTAGCACAGTTAAGCTGGGCAGCAGCCAAACAGATTACGAATACGCTACGGCAATCTTATCCGCAATGCAGGCCAAAATCGAAATCCCGTGGAAGATTTTGCCCTCAATCAAGCCTAGTAATTAGCCCTACCTTTCGGCATCTTAAGCAACAAAAAATAAAGGAACAAAAATGTCATCCATTCTAAGCCAAGTTCTCACGTTGCCCTGTGGCGTAAGCGTTCCAAATCGCATCTGCAAGGCGGCAATGACTGAAGGTCTGGCATCCCCCAAAGGCCTCCCCACACCTGAACTAGAGCGGCTCTATGGATTATGGAGTGATGGCGGCGCAGGCATCTTGCTTTCAGGCAACATACAAGTTGACGCAGATCACTTAGAGCGGCCAGGCAATGTTGTGGTAGACAAGGTTCCAGATAATGAAATGCACGCTGCACTAAGCAATTGGGCCGCCCAGGGCACCAGAGCCGGCAACCATTTCTGGGCGCAAATCAGCCACGCTGGAAGACAAACTCAAACCGGCGTAAACAAAACGCCAAAAGCCCCTTCAGCGGTTGCCGTAAGCATACCTGGCGGCCAATTTGGTCAACCTGTAGCACTGACCATTGAAGAAATCCAAGACATAGTAGCGCGCTTTGCAATCTGCGCCCGGGCCTGCAAAGACGCAGGGTTTACCGGCGTCCAAGTGCACGCGGCTCACGGCTATTTGCTTTCACAATTTCTTAGCCCTAGAAGCAACCTTCGGGAAGATCAATACGGCGGCAGTCTAGAAAATCGCGCGCGGGCACTCATTGAAGTTATCACCGCCATTCGCCAAGCAGTGGGCCCTGAGTTTCCCATTTGCGTAAAACTCAACAGCGCAGACTTCCAAAAAGGCGGCTTCGCATTTGCAGACAGTATTGTTGTAGCAAAGTGGTTAGAGGAAGCCAGCGTAGACATACTGGAAATTTCCGGCGGCACTTACGAGCAACCCAAACTCATTGGGGTTAAAGGCGTAGAAGCCATTGAAGAACAAAATGTCAAAACATCCACCGCCATGCGCGAAGCCTACTTTGTGGATTTCGCCATCACCATGCAAGAACATGTTTCCATCCCCTTGATGGTGACCGGCGGATTTAGACAACTTGCAGTAATGGAAGAAGCTGTGAGCAGTGGCGGCGCTGACATGATAGGTATTGGCCGCCCCATGTGCGTTTTAACCGATGCGCCTAATAGACTTTTTGCTGGCCAAGCAGAACTACCAAGGTACGAGCAAGAGCTGTCGCTATTTCCAAAATGGTTGTCGTTTCTAGCGAACTTTAAGCCGTTTTGGGCATTGGCGACATTTGGTGTGCAATTTTGGTACTACGCGCAAATTGAGTTACTCGGTAGAACTGGTGAAGCCAAGGTTGAGATGACACCGTTTCAGGCGACTAAGAGAATCCAAGCCTTTGAAAAACAATGGTTGAGTGGGCGTTAGCGAATTGCAAAAAAACGCTAGGGCCTTTGTTACAAACAAATAGATCACTGAGAGCTAGCAAGTTAAACAACACTGGCTAGCTCTTCACCCGATCAAGTTTTGGCTACCAAAGCTCTTCTAAAAACTACGCTTTCAGCCCTCATAAGTGCTCGCGCAAACAATGTGTATCCGTGATTTCCCGCAATCTCAAACGGCAGTGGCAATAAGCCAAAAATCTAAGCCGTGTTCTGTTCAGCAAAAATATAGATCGTCTATCCGCCATATAAAACCGCCTGTCTATTTCTAAAGTGTTACATCTTCTAAAACATCTAGCGAAGTGTATATATGCCTCTGTGTATAATATGGAGAGTTACATGAACAGGTTTCAAAAACTACTTTTGGGGGCTAGGAGCGTACTGAATACCGGCTTATCCCAAACTACTAACGGCTGCAAATTAGCTGCCATTTCAACAATTGCAATCGCTTCAATTTTCACTTTGCCGACGGCAACTGCAGCTGACAGTGAAGGTGTTATCGAAGAGGTTGTGGTTACCGGCACGCGTATTAAGCGTCCAGGACACGTCTCATCTAGCCCAATCCAGTCAATTGATGCACTGGAGATCAAACTGAAGCAAGAAGTCGAAATCGAAAAAATTCTTCGGGATTTGACGTCGACTATTCCTGGCGACGGCGGCAACGTAAACAACGGCACCGCTGGCGCTGCGACCGTCGACCTGCGCGGGCTTGGGCCAGAGCGCAACCTTGTGCTACTTAACGGCCGACGCATCACACCATTCAATTACAATGGCGAAGTTGATACTTCGACTATTCCAACTGCCTTGCTCGAAAGAGTTGATGTTGTAACCGGTGGCGCCTCAGCAGTATACGGTTCAGATGCCATTGCTGGCGCAGTTAACCTTATTTTAAAGGATGATTTTCGCGGTCTCGACCTAAGAGTGACCAAGAGTCAAACATCTCAATCTGACGCTGACGTTGACAACATTTCTTTAACACTGGGTTCCGCACTTGAAGACGGCCACGGCAATGTAGCCCTCAATGTATCTTGGTCACAGAGAGACCCATTGCTTTTAGGCCAACGCGACCTCGGATTACTAGGCATTAGTACTGCTTCTGGTGCTGGGCTATTTGAGTTTAATAGTGGCCAGCCGCCTTTAGCACCTACAGTTGCAGGATGTGATGGTCCAAATGTAGTTGACTTAACAGGCTCAGGCTCAACGACTGCGATACCAACAAGAGTTGCAATCGCCGGACCAGGAAGTGTTGGGCAATTCCTTAACGACCGAACACTTTATACTGCAGATAGAAGTGGTTGCAGCAGGTTTAACTTCAACCCTTTCAACTACTACCGCACACCCCAAGAACGCTACAATGTTTTGTCCGTGGCTAATTTTGAGTTCAATGAACACCTTGAGGCCTATGCAACCTTTGAATACAGCAACATTTCTGTCGTTCAACAAGTTGCGCCATCTGGCACTTTCGGAGCCCAATTTGATGTGCCTCTAGCGAACCCGTTCTTTAGCACCCAAGCACTAAATGAAATAACCACATTTGCAAATACCGCCGTGACAGCCGGAACACTGATTGCAGGTGGCACTGGCGACAACTGGAACGACGTCAACGGTAATGGTGTAGTGGATGTAGCCGACTACTTAAAGCTTCAATTGCGCAGGCGAACCCTAGAACTTGGTCCGAGAACGGAAGAGTTCGACAACAGTCATTTCATGATTCTTGTCGGTGCAAAAGGTGATATCGCAGCGGACTGGACTTACGACGTATCATTTCAGTATGGAGAGTCTAATCGAAACACAATTCGCGACGGCTATACCAATCTGACTAATATCCAGACTGCTCTAGACACCACATCTACAACAACTTGCACAAACTCTAACGACGCCAACTGCGTGCCGATAGATCTATTTGGCGGATTTGGCACAATTGAACCAAATCAAAGAAGCTTCGCCAGAGCAATTGCATTGCAACAGCAGGAATATGAACAAACAATAGGCAGCATAAATTTTGAAGGTCCTATTGAAGCAATTCGAATACCTTTCGCAAGCGATGCGTTAAGACTCAATGTGGGTTATGAAAAACGTATAGAAAATGCCGCATTGACTCCAGACGAGTGCCTTATCCTTGCTCCAGCGAGTTGCCAAGGTGGCGCTGGCGGTAATCTTTTACCAATCAGCGGTGGAATCAACGTAGAAGAATTTCTTATTGAAGGTGTATTACCTATCGCATCAAATTTAACTGCGATTCAAGATCTTGCATTGGAGTTCGCATTCCGCACCTCGGATTACAGCGAGATCGGAAACAACGATACCTACAAAATTGGTCTGAATTGGCGGCCAATAGACTCGTTGTTGTTTCGCGTGACCCAACAAGAAGCGACAAGAGCACCCAATATCGGCGAGCTGTTCTCTCCCCAAACACGTGGATTGGATAACGCTGTAATCGACCCATGCTCTGTAGAAAATGTAGCTAATATAGACGCCGCGCTAACACAGCTATGTATCGGCACAGGCCAACTGGCAGCACAAGTTGGTGTTACTCAGGACATCGTATCTGGTCAGGTTAATACCTTTGTGGGTACAGATCCTAACAATAGACCCACTCCTGAAACAGCTAACACGTTCACCGCGGGTTTGGTTTGGACTCCCGAACTGTCCAGCGGATCCAGCTTCAGCTTAACGGTAGACTATTACGATATCGATATAGAGGACTATATTAGCGAGTTTTCTGCTCAGCAAATTTTTGATCAGTGCTACGGTGCTGGCGTTCAATTTGCCTGCGATCAAATCGTGCGGACCAATGGAACGTTGTCTAACCCAACATCTGGAATAACAACGTTAACACGAAATCTTGATTTCCTCAGAGCAGAAGGCATTGAGGCCAGCTATAACTATGCTGTAGATCTTCCTAAGTCCTATGGTCGACTGTCTTTGAATGGCACCCTCAACCATTATCTGAGAAATGAGCAGCGCGCGGGATCCACTCTACCTACTATTAATTGCAAGGGTCGCTTTGGTACCACTTGTGATCCAATAGCTGAAACGTCCTATAACCAACGGGCTACTTGGGATTGGAATGCGTTAACCGTTTCATTGTTGTGGCGTTATATCGGCGAAATTAATGTAGAAGGTCCAGAAAGTGCGGGCACGTTCGCTGGGTTCCGCAACATTGATGCTTACAACTACATTGATATCTATGGGAGCTACGCATTCTTAGATGACTCTCTAGAAGTGAGCGCTAGTATTGAAAACGTGACCGATAGGGACGCACCTGTTGTCGGTAACAGTGCGGGCTCCACCTCATTCAATGGCGGCAACACGTTCCCAAGCCACTACAGTGTATTGGGCAGAGTTTATAAACTTGGTTTTACTTATCGCATTGAATAAGTCTTAGTTTACGATTTTTGAAAGGGTGGGCCTAAATGCCTACCCTTTTTTTTTGCCTATCAGTTTGCTGCCTCATGCATTCCCACTCAAAGATTACGAACGAGGAAGACGACTTCAACTCTCGTCCGAATGACTCGACCCGCATGATTAAACTGATTTGTTTAGATCAGCAGCACAGTAACTCTTCGCATTCCTAGATAGGCCCAATGCCGACTATAAATTTCGGCCAGAGATTTATGCCAACGAAGTACTGACAAACACCATATAGAACGCGATGCTGATCAGCGCCACTGCAGAGATTGTGGTCAGCACGTCACTTTGTTGATTGTTTGCAATCACGACTTTTTCTGGGGCAGCTAAGAAAAGTATGATGCGCAAATACAATACGTATTGCAGTGATAACACGCCGAACATCAGCAATGACGTCATAGAAGCCAACTCGTAAATGTCCTGCAGGCCTGTGACCGCGCCAATAATCACCCCAACCAATCCTGTACTAGGAAGATATCGGCCAAGCGCTCTAAGTGAGTCTCCTTTGCCGCTGAGCTTATTTAGCCCAGCGACCACTAGAATAGAAAAACCCACATAAACTGGGGCAAATCCGTCAATAAATGCACTGGCATTGGCTGCATACATTTCAGCAAAATAAACGCCAACAACAAAGAGCAGTATGGCGACCATCTTAACGCCCCAGTGCGCTGTGCCTGCGTAAGACTCAACATCCCCGCTCAACAACTGCAAGGGCAGTTTCAATATCAATGCAAAAACCACAGAGAGTAGCGCCATGCTGGTCATGAGATGAAACGCAAATAAATCTTCTTGATTAGCAAGCAAACCTGCTGATGCTACAACCAAAAACAGCAATCCAATATCTAGGACAGTTTGATTGACCACTAATAAAAATAGTTACTAATAGGATCCATTGCCCTCTAACACCAACAGTAGTGGCCCAAACACCATGGCTAATGCCGGCATATCTATCGACCCAGCAAAGGCAAGTATATTTTTCTCTAACTTATTATTATCTTTCTCTGTGCACCCGACTCACTTAATGTCCAAACCGCTAAAAAGAACTCGTCCGCAGCCTACTCTATTTTCCGACACTGCTAACTAGCGCCACCCTACCGACGGCAAAGGGGCAGACAGCGATAGCGCAAATTTTACTTAGCTATGGCCTTTACTCTGCAGATATTCGACCCAGCAGTATGGACGCCACTTCTTTGCCATGAGAGTTTTGCAAAAAATGCCCTGCGTCAGGAATACCATCGAAAGATGCGTTCATTCGCTTGGCCCAAGTTCTACCCCAGGCCTCAGTAAACACATCATCTGCACACCCCCAAATAAAGTGGACCGGCTTGCGCCATTGCAGCAGTGTCTTGTAGTGATGAGTTTGCGCTGCGGCATTGCCATTAGTGTAGCTGTCCAAAGGAATAGACAATGGAAACTTTCGATAGCCGTTAAAAGCTTCATCAGGCAAACCCTTATAAGGCGCAGCAAACCCCTCATACATTTCTAGCGCCTTGCCTTCAATCGCTGGCGACGTGCCATTCATTAACGCTGGAAAAATGACTTCAGGACCAGCGAGACCGGCGCTGAGCACCAACAGAAGCGCCAAATCAGGCTGAATGCGATGGAACCGCCCACCCTCATGCCAAGCAGCATTCCAATTGCGTATGCCCTCACTGTATTCGTATTCAGGGTGATGTAGCCAAGTATTCATAATGCACAAACGATCAAAGCGCTCGGGCATATAAACCGACTGCGCCAAGCCCGTAGGCCCGCCCCAGTCTTGACACACTAAGGTAATATTTTTTAAATCTAACGCAACTATTAGACTAGTCAGCACCTCAGTGTGCCGTGCAATGGTGTACCAATTAAAATCTGTCGGCTTATCAGAACGCCCAAAACCCAAGTGATCTGGGGCAATACAGCGATATCCAGCATCCACAAACTGCGGGATTATGTCTCGATAGAGGTAAGACCATGCCGGCATCCCGTGCATAAGCAACATGACCGGCCCATCTTTGGGACCCTCATCAACGTAGTGCACGCGCATGTCCTGCCACGAATGATAATTGGGCGCATAAGGAAAGTCTGCAATGTGTGCGAAATTGGCATCTGGCGTTCTAATAAAATCTGTCATAAATCCATTCCCTTACTGTTTTTGTGTCTTTTGCACTTTTTGATCGCTATCAACGCCGCTGTTGATAACTCACACAAATTATAATGGAAGCCATTAAGCTTTTTAGGCGTATATAGTATTTTTTTCCAGAAATTCACGGAGCAGCTTATGGCTAAACTTGACCACATAATGTACGCAGCACCGGACTTAGATCAAGGTATCGAAGAGATAGCTGATTTAACCGGCGTAAGGCCCGCCTTAGGCGGCTCTCACCCGGGTATTGGTACACGCAATGCGCTGCTATCGCTGGGTGAAGACCAATATCTAGAAATCATCGCGCCTGACCACCGCCAGAATCTATCAGGCACCACTGGCGAGCTTCTCCTTGAACACGGCGGTTCGGGCATACGCGGCTGGGCTGTGGCCACCACAGATTTGCATGCTCTGACGGAACTGGCATCAAAAGCCGGGTTTGGCTACAAAGACATCATAGAAATGAGCAGAACCACGCCAGGAGGCGTACACCTAGAATGGCAGCTACGATTTCTTACCGGAAACAATCAACTGCCCTTTTTCATCGACTGGAAAGCCTCACCACACCCAGCCCTAAGCACACCAAAGGGATGTTCATTAATAGAATTTTGCATTGCAACCCAAGAGGTTGCTAAGTATCAACAACTCATGAGCGCGCTGGATTTAGAGGTATCTATGACCAGTGACGGCAATCGCTTCAAAGCCGCACTGCAAACACCCAAGGGCATCGTTGAATTAGGCAATTGGTAAGGAGCACTCGAGCTCCTGTAACTAGGGTAGCTAACACAGACTAGCCCAAGCGACTTAGGAGCATATCCCAGGCCCGCCCAAAACACAGGGGCCCGTCTACCCATCGGTATGCTCCCCACATTTTCGATAGATTAGATCACCACAAACACACTATTATGTCCCTAATAGATACTACTGGGGGGGTGGTTACATGCCGGGACATATGGATTTTGACGCACAAATGGTCGCGCAAGCTAAGCCTATTAAGAGAACTGAAAAGGCCAATGTAGAGACCAAGCGCGTTATGTGCGCCACCTGCGATATTGCATGCAGTGTCGTCAGCGAGGTCAAAGACGGTCAAGTCATCAAAGTCCGCTCATCTGACAACCCAATGTTCCGAGGCAATATCTGCATGAAGGGTATTGTTGCGCCTAAAGGCTTTGCCAATCCAAATAGAATTACTCACCCGCTAAAAAGAGTCGGCGAGAGAGGCTCTGGCAAATGGGAACAAGTGACCTGGGATGAGGCTTGGGCTGACATTGGCCCGCGCTTACAAAAAATCATAGACGAACATGGCCCTGAAGCTTGGGCCGTTGCCACCAGTCAATGGAACACCGGCACAGACCACGGCCTAGGCCGCCGGATAATGAACAACATCGGCACCCCCAACTGGATCAGCGGCGTTGCCCTTTGCGCGGGTAATACCGCTGCCATCAACAGATTCACCTACGGTTGGTTTCCTAGCCCAGATTACGGCAACACCAATTGCATCGTCTTATTTGGTCACAACCCCAAGCGACATAGCTGGGTGCCCATTTATAACAGCATCCGCAAAGCCCAAGCGCGGGGCGCCAAACTCATAGTTTTGGATCCACGCAAAAGTGAAAGCGCTGAAGTGGCAGATATATGGCTGCCTCTCAAAGCCGGCTCGGACGCGGCCATGTGCCTGGGATGGCTCAAAGTCATTTTGGACGAAGAGCTATACGACAGCGATTTTGTTAAAGATTGGACCATTGGGTTTGACGAGTTAAAAGCCAGAGTTGATGAGTACCCTTTGGAGCGCGTGGCTCAGCTAACCCAGTGCGACCCAGAACTGATTGCTGAGGCTGCACGTATTTACGCTACCGCAGGCCCATCAATTATCCCGTGGACACCCATCACGGATATGCAGCGCAACAGCACTTCAGCCATTCGCCTGCATAGTATTCTGCGCTCGGTATGTGGGTATTTAGACATCAAAGGCGGTGAAACACTGCAAGGGTTCAACCCTAACGTGGTCTCTGAATCTGTTATTGAAATGCACGAAGCACTCTCGGAAACACAAAAGGCCAAGCAACTGGGGTCCAAGACCCACCCCGCGTTTACTTATACTGGTCAGCGCGCCTTGCGCGAACCAAGCAAAAGAGTGTGGGGCCACGAATACCCTAACCAGGTTACCGGCTGCTTTATGGCCAACCCATCAGCCACATTCAGGGCAATGGCAGGCGAGGGTGAATATCCGGTAAAGGCCTTCTTCTCGCTGGGTAACAATACGACCATGAGTTTTGCCAATATGCCGCTCATTATCGAAGCCATCATGAATCAGGATTTGGTGGTAGTACACGAGCAATTCATGTCGCCTACCGCGCAAATGGCCGACTATGTACTACCTGGCGATAGCTGGCTTGAGAGACCTTGGCTCAGCGACAGTTATGGCTGGAGTTCTGTCTACCGACCCTCTCAGCAATCTATGCAGCCGCCAGGGGAGTGCCGGTCAACCTTTGAGTTTTGGCGCTGCACGGCAAATGCTTTAGATCGTCCAGAATTGGTACCTTGGAACTCTATTGAATCTTTTTATGATGAACGCTTACAAGGCACTGGCATGAGCTTCAAAGAATTTTCCGAAAATCACGACATTTACTTCTTGCCGCCGGAAGAAAAAAAGTACCTGCGCACCGGCTTTGGCACACCCAGTGGCAAGGTGGAACTGGCCTCGTCAGTGTTGGCTGGCCTTGGTTTTGACCCGCTGCCCTACTTCCGCGAAGACCCGCCCATGGACCCTGAATATCCGTTAATGATGTTCACCGGCGTGCGTGAGGACGAATATTTCCAAACAGGCCACAGACACATTCCCGAAATGCGCGTGCGCAAACCCGAGCCGTTGCTTTTCATAAATGCAACTACAGCAAAGGAAACTGGTGTCGAAGAAGGCCAGTGGGTGGAGGTGAGCAACCCAACTGGGAGCATTGAAATCAAGGTGGCTATAAAGCCTGAAATGCCCACCGGGTTGGTGCGCATTCCCCATGGTTGGTGGAAGCCCGAAATGCCTCAGGGCAATGGCGAACTTTCGGGCGCGCACAAATACGCTGATGCACAGCTATGTCCGGACGACGAGGACTACTTGGATCGGGAGCAGGGTATCCCCCATTTAAAAGGCATACCTTGCCGCATTAGCGCCCTCTCAGAGGAACAGACCTTAGTGATACAACCCGCCCCCGCTTCACCTGAGGCGAATCAGGCCTTTATGGTTGAAGCTAATCAGGGCGGTGCAATGTCTGGCGACTTCATGGAAGACAAAATCGTTGATGCAAATCTGGGTTATGATGCGGACGAGTTGAAGAAATATAGTTCAAGCACTAATGAGTAGAGACGTTAATAACCAAAGACGCCGTGCTACCGCCAGATCTATTGGAATAAGAAAAATGCTTAAAAGAAAAATTGTCGCTCTTTGCTTAGGCCTAATGTTAAGTCACGCAACCGTTGCGCAAACCGTTTATCAGGTCTCCATAGGTAGTTATAAAAGCCAGGCCAATGCAGAAAAAGCAGCGGCAAAGGCAACGCAAACACTAGGCAATGGCTATGCCGTAGAACCGGCTCAGACCAACGGTGGAACCTTGTACCGAGTCGTTTCAGAGCCCCTACTATCACGGGCCGCTGCAGACCTCGTCAGCAGCAAAGCGCGCCAAGCGAACATCACCGGCGCTTGGGTACTGACCCGCGACTTCGCCGTCGCGCAGACCTCTGCACAAAAAACATTACAAAACACCACAGACAGCACCAAAGGATCTGTGGCAAACATTTCTTCCAAGACCAACGATGAAGTCAATGCACCCCGCTCTGGCATACAACCATTAGACGGACGTAAAGGTATACCGCTGTCACTTACCGGCCAACAAGGCAACTCAGCGGAAAACGGCGTGCTCAATATACGCCGCACAGACGAAGCCCAGACACCTTTTATCATAGACGGTATTTTAGACGAGGCCATATGGCAGGAAATCACAGCTATTGACGACTTTGTAGTGGTTGAACCAGACACGTTAAAAAAAGGCACCTACGCAACTAACGTCAAAATCGCTTATTCTGATGAAGGACTCTATGTTGCAGCTGACCTTGAACAACCAAAAGAAACACTAATTCGCAGACTCTCCGGCAGAGACATTTACTCCGGTCTAAACCGCGACAGCATAAACATTACCTTAGACACTTCCGGAGAAGGGTTATACGGCTTTTGGTTCGGCATAAACCTCGGTGACTCACTAATGGACGGCAGCGTATTGCCCGAACGCAGATTCTCCAACGAATGGGATGGCCCATGGAGAGGCGCAAGCGCACAAAATGATAATGGCTGGTCCGCTGAGTTTTTCATCCCTTGGAGCGCCATATCAATGCCCGCGGCGTCAGAAACACGCAACATGGGTATATTTTTATCCCGTAAAGTAGCCCACCTTGATGAACGTTGGGGTTGGCCGGCGCTGCCAAATACAACGCCAAAATTTTTGTCCGCATTGCAAACCATCGAAATGCAGGGCGTAGCCCCGCGCCAGCAATATAATATTTATCCTTTTGCCGCAGCCACAGCGGATCAAATAGATGACGAAACACGCTATCGTGTCGGCGCAGATATGTTTTGGCGGCCGTCTAGCAACTTCCAACTTAATGCAACTGTTAACCCAGACTTCGGCAACGTCGAATCAGATGACGTAGTCATTAACCTAAGCGCTACTGAAACATTCTTCCCTGAGAAGCGCCTATTCTTTGTGGAAGGCCAAGAAATTTTTGTTGCCAGCCCCAGAGCAGATACACGCAGCTCTGGTGTCGGCCAAGGTGGGCCACCAACCACATTAGTCAACACCAGGCGCATTGGCGGCAGGCCGCAGGCGCCCACATTAGCATTGGGACAAACGGTATCCAGTAGAGAGCAGAATTTACCAGCTGATTTACTCGGCGCAGCTAAAGCAACCGGCCAAATCGGCAAGTTCCGCTACGGCGTATTAGGCGCGTTTGAAGACGAAGTTGAATTCGAGTCCATAGTTAACAATCAACCGGTCAGACTCAATCAAGACGGCTCAAACTATGGTATTGGCCGGCTCTTGTATGAAAACAATTCAAGCGGCAGTTACAAGGCCATAGGTGTACTGTCTACCGTGGTTCAACATCAAGACATTAGTGCCTACGTCACCGGGCTAGATGCTCACTATTTAACCGCCAACGGCAAACTACAGGCCGATGGCCAAGTCTTTCGATCCGATATAACTGACAGTGACGTTGGTTACGGTGGCTTCGTCGACTTCGAATATACCTTTCGCCAAGGTGTCAAACAGCGTTTAGGCATTGAATACTTCGACGATAGCGTCAACATTAACGACCTAGGCTTTCAGGCGCGCAACAACTATTTGCAAGTTAGAACAGCGCACACCAGGACTACTTCGGACATCTCTTGGGCACGTAACAACCAATTCGATATAAGAGGTGCAGTGCAAGAAAACGGCGATGGTTTTCTCACCCGAGGCGGTATTTTTATCTCCAATAGAGCGACTTTCAATAACCTAACCAGCATCACAGGGCGTATCAGTCACTTTGTACCTGGCTATGACGACCTCAACAGTTTTGGCAATGGTGTTTATCGGATTGAAGAAAAAACTGCAGCTGGTCTTAGCTTCGACTCCAATTCAGCCAAGGCCATAAGCTTTGGCGTTGGCCTTGGCATTGAAGAAGAAGACCTCGGCGGAGACAGTTATTACTACCATGCTAACGTTAACTGGCGACCACTAGACGGATTAAGCCTTGGCGCAGGCGTGAGATATCTGGATCGCAATGGCTGGCTATTGCACCAAGAAAACCGCAACTTCACCACATTTTCCGCAGAGCAGTGGCAGCCGAATATTAACGTCGAATATTTCCTCAGCGCCAAACAGCAATTCAAGATTTCCGTACAGTGGGTTGGTATACGTGCAGAGGAAGATGGCTTTTACCTCTCTCCGGCGATATCCGGCAACTTAATTGCAACGGCTAAACCCGCTGGGCCATCTGATTCATTCTCAATCTCAGATATGGTTTTCCAAGCACGATATAGATGGGAAATTGCCCCTCTCTCGGATTTATTCATCGTCTACAGCCGCACCTCAGACTTATCTCAAGCTTTAGGCCAAGATAACTTTGACGACCTGCTGGACAACGCTTGGCAAGAGCCTGTGGGTGACCAGTTCGTTATGAAAATACGCTATCGCTTTGGTTCATAGTTAAGTGGCAAAGCACCTATAGACCAATACCAACACGCAGCCAATTTATTTGTCGAGAGGATCTTATGCTAGATATACAACCAACAGGAGCAGCATGCGGCGCCACAGTACAAGGTGTCGACTTATCTGCTCCGCTAACCATAGAGACCGTCGACGCAATTAGAAAAGCTTGGATTGAACACCAAGTCATCGTATTTCCTGAGCAGAATCTTAGCGACGAAGATTTAGTACGCATTACAAACGACTTAGGCTCTATTGGCGACGACCCCTACTTTGTCTCCATCCACGAAAACACACCCGTTGTTGCTTTGACTCGTAGAGCTGACGAAAAAGCACCCGTGTTTGCTGAAGTTTGGCACACTGATTGGAGCTTCAAAAAAGAACCACCCATAGGCACATGCCTTTATAGCCTAACTATTCCACCAGTAGGCGGAGATACAGGTTTCACTAATCAACAAAAGGCTCTCGCAGAAATGCCCAAAGAGCTACGAGCACGGTTGGAAGGTAAGATTGCCTTGCACTCAGCGGCGGCAGGATATGGTCCCGATGGCGCTTATGGTACCCGTGAAGAAGACTCCGACAGAAGTATGAAAATCCTCTATTCCGAGGACGCACACGATGTGGAAACACATGCAATTATCAACGTGCACCCAGAGTCTGGCAAAGAGACTATATTTGGTACAGCAGGTTATATCTGCGGCATTGAAGGCATGGAGCACGAGGAAGCAAATCAGCTAATTTTGGATTTGTACCAATGGCAGACCCGACCTGAATTTCAATATACCCACAAGTGGCAGGAAAACATGCTGGTTATTTGGGACAACCGCTGCGTGCTGCACAAAGCCAACGGCGGTTACGATGGCTATGATCGGGAATTGCATAGAACCACTATTGCTGGCGCGCCTGAACTTTGCCTTTGACACCCACTAAACCCAGCTGCTCTCCTTGTTTAGTTCGGCTTAGTTCGGCTTAGTTGGGCGCCTAGTCAGGCTTAGGCGAGCATCATTCAGGTAATGCAAAGGCCACTAAGTAGTCCGCTGTTGAACCAATAGGACTACGCGAATCTCCCCCTGCCGCCATCACAATAAATTGCTTCTGCCGCCCGTTTTCATCCTCAACGCTGTAACTCATAGGAATCGAATTTGCTGGGCTGGGCAGGTCATGACGCCAAAGCACCTTACCCGTATCTGTATCGTATGCTGATACTGCACTATCAAATAAAGAGCCAATCACCACAAAGCCTTCCTCGCTCAGCAAAGGGCCGCCTACTTGCGGTAGGCCCAATTTAGCCAAGCCAAAACCAAGCGAACCATGCGGCTGACGCCAAACTTGTTTCTGAGTGTTCAAATCTAAAACCAACAACTCACCAAAAGGCGGTCCCGCACACGGCATCACGCCAAGATACGGGTCCATCATCATCTCTCTGGCCATATAAAAATCTGTGCCCAACTGCACACCCAGCTCAACACCCGACTCTATATCCAGCCGCTGAAATATCTGCTCATAGGCAGCAAACTGCTCATCCATTGAAGCATCCCTGTCGCTCATCACCGCTAGAAGATCTTCGCTACCCTCTGTGCTGATCAGCTTAGTTCTAAAGGCCAAATTGTTTACATGAGCAACAATTAGGCCACGCTGCTCATCTACCGCCACACCACCCCAACTACTGGCGCCCATATTGCTGGGTAGCCCAATGGTCCAATCCGTGGTGATGGGGTCATATACGTCACCAATGCGCGATGCTTTCTCAACGCCATTACACAAATTAAGCAAGGATCCGCCCGGCTCATAACTACGTGATAATTGAAATGCTTTAGGCGGAAAAATCTGGGTTGGGGACAACGCCTCAGCTAACGGCCCGTATCGCGGCACAGCCTGTTCGCTCACATCAATAAGGGGCTCACCGGTTTCTCTGTTAAGCACAAAGATGAAACCCATCTTGGTGCTTTGAATCAGCGCAGGTACTTCAACGCCGTTCAAGGTAATGTCAGCAATCGAAGGAATTGACGGCACGTCAAAATCCCAAAAATCTTTTTTCACCGTTTGAAAGTGCCAAACGTATTCACCAGTGGATCCGCGCAGGGCAACAACGGAGGAACCGTAATGCCCCATATCTTCAGCGCCGTCTCGGTAATAGTCAGGCGCTGGATTACCCGTAGGCAAAAATATTAGATCTCGTTCAAGGTCTACCGCGAAGCCCGCCCATACATTGGGGGTGGCCAGTGCATAGCCCTCATCACTAACTAGGCCTTTGCTATAATCGAAACTCGGTGGCGCTAAATCAAACGCCCAAACCAGCTCGCCTGATTGAGTATCAAAACCACGGACAACACCACTTGGCGCATCAACCCGCTGGTTATCGGCAATGGCGGAACCGACAACAACCACGTCTCCAATAACACTAGGCGGCGAAGTCACCTGATATTCCTGGGGCCACCACAACTCGCCAACGCCTTTTTTCAGTAATACCTCACCACTCTCGCCAAAGTCTTTGCAGCGTTGACCGGTAGTGCCATCAATTGCTATCAACCTGGCATCATTGGTTGCGACAAAAATACGCGACTTACAGGCTAGGTTCGGTTCAGCCAATTCGTTAGTTTCTTTGCTTGAGTGCCATTGAGCTACAGCACGGCAGTTGGCCTTGTTGGGATAATCTACTTTGGCCACATCAGGATCGAAACGCCAAAACTCTGCGCCCGTTAGCGGGTCCAGGGCAATTACTTGGTTGTGCGGTGTACACAACACCAGTTGGCCGTTCACCAATATTGGCGTGGATTGAAAGATGCTGTTCAGATCACCTGTCCGAAATGTCCAAGCCACCTCCAAGTCAGCAATATTGCCTTTAGTAATTTGCTCAAGCTTCGTTGCGCGGCGACTTCCAGAGCCAGCGTAATTTGCCCATTGAGTTGTTTTTCTGACTTCCGCTGCTACTTCTGGCCCAACGATAAAGCTATCAAAATCTCCACTCATGCAGCCACTCAAAGCTAGCGCTACAGCAAAGTAACTAAGGTTGGCTTTCAGCGCTTCCAGCACATTCCGAAGGGGTAACATTTTGTTGGCAATCATGAGCATTTTACTTTTCGATTTATCTGATGTGATTAGTGCAACCTATCAGCAAGGACACCGAATCGCAAAAGACCCTGAGTATTGCCACCTAAGTACTTCACGAAGTTATAGCCCAACTTGACAGGGCTAAATTTAATGTCACTATCAGTGACATTAAATGCAATCAAGAGTCCAATCATGGTGCGCCTAGCTGACTTGCCCGAATACGAACGGCACCACTTACTCGAAAAAAACATGCCGCCTCTAGGCCCATTGCCGTGGATTAATAACACCAAGCCTTTGAATGCAAAGCGTATTGCTCTGATAACCACCGCAGGCCTGCACTTTCGTGGCGACAGCGCATTTGATTTTGCCGATCCAACTTTTCGACCGATCTCAATTGACGACGATGCTAACGATCTGATCATGAGCCACAGCTCTGCTAACTTTGATCGCAGCGGTTTTGTGGAAGACGTAAATTTAGTTTTCCCTATTAAGCGTTTTCAAGAACTGCTTGCTGACAAGACCATCGGCTCGCTGGCTGACGTACATTACAGCTTTATGGGCGCGGGCCTCATGCCCAAAGTCTACGAAAAGAATGCAATGC
>OJFS01000401.1_pt1 | contig 17314 bp, 14 predicted proteins | sample 1594231 | NCBI WGS metagenome assembly OJFS01 (sample SAMN05416847, study PRJEB24817) | seawater metagenome | isolation source: Sea water | place: Canada:Atlantic | collected 2013-07
AGATGTGTATAAGAGACAGATCCATTAACACCGCAATTTGCGTTTTCATGGGTTGAGCGAAGAGAAAGCCTAGCTGTAACTCTAAGCTTTCTAATTGCAGTATGTCTTCGGGCGCTTTGTTTTTGGAAAAGTGCTCCTCCACTCCTAGGTTTGGGTCATAACCAAGCGCAATGAAACCCATTAGTGATAGTTGGGTGTAGATCATTGCAGGCTTATAGGCTTGCAGTTCTTGCAGTGGCACACCGTATAACGCAGTGGTTTGTGCCAATCGGCTATAGTCCTGAGCATTGAAGCTTTCGCGCAGGTAACGTTGTTTGGTTAGCCTAGCCGCCGCTTGGGTTTTTGCATATATTTCCCGAGGGCTAAGGTTATCAGTGTTTACTTCCAAAACCAGTTTATTACTTAGCTTGAATGCTTGTTCGTATGGAGCAGGCAAAGGGTAGAGGCCTTGTTTGAGCAAATGTAGCGAGCCGGCGATGTAGACCGTACTGGTGTTTGACGTGAAGCGCCAAAGGAACAGTGGGTAATGCTTGGTTTTTGCTTTTAGTTCAGCTGCTGGAGTAATGAGTACATCATCCATGCGCACCAGTTCGCAATAGCCTAGCAGGTCGGTCTCAGCCGTTGCTGTATTGCATTTGCCTTGCGCAGTTCGTGCCGCTGCCATCCTATTTCTTTGCGGGCCGCTGGAGTACTCCACGCTAGGCTGAGCCGTATGAACCGATATTGATTCATGGGCTTCAGCCAATGTGTGGCTGCACACCAGCAAACTAACCAAGACTAGTGCCAACGAGTGTCCCGCAGTTTTGCTCAAGCGCTGATTAAACATATTTCATAAGCTCTAAGTTCTAGCGGGGTCTAGTTAGGTTAGCTTTCAGCGTCTTGTCCGAGATCTTCGGGAGTTTCTCCAATTGCTGTGACGGCTGCCATAATTAAATTGGCTATGGTCTGCAGTTGCTCTATATCAGCGCCGCGAATCACTAAGTTTGTGCCATAGCGTTCGTCGCGGAAAAATGGATAGCTGCCCACGTCTGCATCTGGGTGTTGGTCTTGGATTTTGGCTAGGGCATCAGCAATTGAACTCTCGCCGGTATAGGCGCGAACGGTATGACTGTGAATGATTGGACCGCTTTTCAGCAGTCCATCCAGACTTGAAAGCATGCCTTGCATGACTGAAGGAATGCCCGCCATAACATGGACATTTTCCATAGCAAACCCTTGTGGCCCGCCAGACGGATTATCTATTAACGTTGCGCCCACTGGCACACGAGCCATCAGCAAGCGCGAGGCCATAATGTCATCTGGTGCAGGTCTTTTACGTATACGTACTGCAATATCTGGATGTTCTATGAGTTCTACGCCGAAGGCCTTAGCAATGCACACAGCCGTAATATCATCGTGGGTCGGTCCAATGCCGCCGGTAGTAAATACATAGTCATACTCATGCCTTACCTCATTAACGGTATCAATGATGGTTTTTTCCACATCGGGAATAACCCTGCAATGCCTAATTTGAATACCCCATTTGCCTAATGTTTTGGCAATGTGGTTGAGGTTTATATCTTGAGTCCGGCCTGAAAGAATTTCATTGCCGATAATCAGAACACAGGCTGTGACCGCATCTTTCATATTAGTATCGCTTTTTGTTATCTAATTTTGTTGGTAGTTTAACAGATGCCCAAGTGTCTCACGTTAGGCAATTGTTGCCAGTGGCGTAAAAACTCATCCGTTGATTGGAAGTTTGCGCGCAGACATATGTGTAAAAAACTGCAGGGTCACTTATCGTCAAAAGCCAACTGGCACTATTTATTTGAAAAAGTCGGCTTACGCTTTGCAGCAAAGGCTTTGCGGCCCTCGATATAGTCTTCGCTGTTGAAACAAGCGTCTACCATGGCTCGCACTTGGTTAACTTCCTCTGCTCGACTGTCTCGCTCCCAAGCATTTACCGCCGCCTTGGCAGCTTTCACCGTAAGCGGGGCATTCGCGGCTATATTGAGCGCGTATTCCAAGCAGACCTTTTCTATCTCTTCGTGGTCGTGAATAAAGTTAACAATGCCCATTTCTTTGGCTTCAACGGCCGGCATAAAACGCGCCGAGAACATAATGTCTCTTGCGTTGCTGGGTCCAACTAACCGCGCCAGTTTAGCTAGCCCTTCAAATTCGTAGCCTAAGCCTAACTTTGCCGCAGGAATACCGAAGCGGGAATCTGGCGTAGCAAACCTAATGTCCGCAGATAATGCAGTAGCCAATCCACCGCCAATACAGTAGCCCTCGATGAGTGCGATGAGCGGCTTTTCGATTTTACCCAGCCAGTGAGTTGCCCGGCCGGCAATTTTTCCATAGCTTTCGCGCTGCTCGGAGTTAGCTCGTTTGCTGTCGAATTCGGAAATGTCTGCCCCAGATACAAAGGCCTTACCGCCCGCGCCGCGCATAATGATCACTCGAACTTCGTCGTTGCTGGCGAAATGCTCAAGAATGTCGCCAATGCCCTGCCACATTTCTAAAGATAAGGCGTTATGCCGCGCCGGGTTGTTAAAGGTCATCCAGCCAATTCCGTCGGCAATGTGGGCCTGCATGCGCTGTGTTGAAAGCTTTAGTGACATATCTATCTCTTATAATTTTCTTCTATACTATTCTCGTGGATGACGCGTTTATGCAGTCCTCGAGAACACTCTGTGAATTAACACACAGATGATTTTGTTTTCCACCTGTGGCCTGACTGTAAAAAGTACGTCAGGAGTGCTTTCAATAACAATCAAAAGTTGAGAATTATGGATTTTGCTTTAACAGACGAACAAGAGTTGATTCGCGATGCAGTGGCAAGGGTGTGTAAAGATTTTCCTGACGAATACTGGGCGGAAAAAGACACTAAGCACGAGTTCCCCTGGGATTTTTATAATGCCATGTCTGAAGCAGGTTGGATTGGTGTTGCCATTCCAGAAGCCTATGGGGGTAGTGGGCGTGGCATTACTGAAGCCAGCATTGTTTTGGAAACGGTTGCCGCCAGCGGCGCCGCAATGAATGGCGCAACGCCATTGCACCTTTCCATGTTTGGTATGGAGCCAGTGGTTAAATACGGCTCTGAGGAAATGAAACAAACCTATTTGCCTCGAGTTGCCAGTGGTGAAATGCACGTGGCCTTCGGTGTTACTGAACCCGATGCCGGTACTGATACTACGTCTATTACCACTTTCGCTCGCCGTGAGGGAGACAACTATATTGTTAGGGGGCGTAAGGTCTGGACCACAAAAGCGTTACAGTCTGAGCGAGTACTGTTGCTGGTGCGCACCACGCCTAGAGATGAAGTTGAACGTCGCACCGACGGCATGACCTTGCTGCTGGCAGAGCTACAGCGTGACGAGGTAACCATATCGCCGATTGATAAGGTTGGTCGTAATGCGGTGGCGACTTGCGAAGTGGTCTACGACGATTTGCCGGTAAAAGTCACTGACCGAGTGGGTGAGGAAGGCAAAGGCTTTAGCTATTTGATTTCAGGGCTAAATGCCGAACGGATTTTGATTGCAGCCGAAGCGCTGGGTATTGGTAAAGCTGCACTAAGAAGGGCTGTTAACTACGCTAATGAGCGAGTGGTTTTTGGACGGCCTATTGGTAAGAACCAAGGCGTGGCTTTTCCGTTGGCTGAAGCCAAAATGCGTTTAGATGCGGCGGAATTGATGGTTCGTAAAGCCGCTTGGATGTTAGATAACGGGCAGCCTTGTGGTGCAGAAGCGAATATGGCCAAGTGGTTGGCGGCAGATGCTTGTTTTCAGGCAGCGGACCAAGCCATGCAAACCCATGGCGGTTTTGGTTATGCCAAGGAATATCATGTTGAGCGTTATTGGCGCGAGGCGCGTTTGATGCGCATAGCACCTATTTCCCAAGAAATGATCCAAAATTATGTGTCTGAACACGTATTAGGGTTGCCCAGATCCTATTAGAGAGATCCTATTAGAGAGATCCTATTAAGGAGATTTTATTAGGCAGATCCTATTGGTAGATACTTGTATGGCTGGTCAGTTCCAATACACCGCAGTGGGCAGATGGTCAGGGCAGATGGTCAGGGCAGATGGTCAGAGTAGATGTTGAGGGTGGATGCAGTGGGAGGCTAGAGCCACCCACAAGGTTTTCTACGGAGAGTTGCGTATCACGCCTTTATGCTAGGGCTAAAGAATGCTAGGGCAAAAAAATACAAGAGCTAAAGATTTGAACGTGCTAAGTCGCTTACTCAGAATGCAGGACATTACAGCTTTCTAGCACTGCCAGCGCCGCTGCATCGCTGCGCGCTTTGTTGATATTTTTCAGCACGCAACTGGCCGCTTCACGATTAACCGGGCTAGCTTGTCCGTATTGGAAACTCGAGCCAATGAAGAGTGGCGGCACTTCGGCGACGCCCCTCACAGCGTTAGAAATGATGCACTCGTCAACGTCAAAATCTCCTTCTGCGACAACCTTGGCGTTGGGTTGGCATTTAACCTTTCGTTGTTGCGAGAAGTCCTCTACCTCAACGTCTATCCAACCCGCAGCGCGGTTATCTGTATGAGTAATTTTTATGCCTGATCGGTTGTTTTTTGCTGAGTCGGCCGACACTTGGCCTGCGCTAAAAATTGTCAATAAGAGTAGTAAATGAGTAATTCTGCGCATATGAACCTCAAGTGGTGAAAAGTGAGTACTTAGTTTAACGCCTTAATTGGCCCAGTATGTAACGAAGTGTTTTCAGCCTAGCGACGGTGGGTAATTTTCGATGCGAAAATATTTGTCAGTGAGGGTCGACGGGCCTTTTAGCTAGCGGCAAATTTTTTTCTATTAACTGCCTAGAACCTCACTAACTCGCCTGCGCAGGGTGGGAATAATGTCGGTCTCCACCCATGGATTCTTTGCCAGCCAAATAGTGTTGCGTGGGCTGGGGTGAGGGAGCGGCAAAAATCTGGGTAGATATTCTTTCCAGTCTGCGACGATTGCTTGCAAGGTGATGGAAGACTTGGGCTTAAGGTGCCAGTCGATGGCGTATCGCCCAATGGCAATGGTTAATTCTATGTTGGTTAGGTGGGACATCAACTCGGCTCGCCACGTTGCGGCGCATTCCACTCTGGGTGGTAAGTCACCGCCTTTGCCCCGGCCTGGATAGCAAAACCCCATGGGCACAATAGCGACCAACTCTTCGTTGTAAAAGGTCTCAGGGCTTACACCGAGCCAGTCTCGTAAGCGTTTGCCGCTTGGGTCGTTGAAGGGGATGCCGGTTGCATGCACAGCAGTCCCCGGCGCTTGGCCAACGATAAGGATTTTTGCCTTTGGGTTAGCCTGAAGTACTGGTCTGGGTCCAAGGGGCAAATGCTCAGCGCAGAGTGAACAAGCGTGGATGTCTTCGATCAGGTTAACAAATTTTGTTGGCACTGCTTTGCTCATAGTATTTTCTGCGGGATCGTTTTGTGCGCGCTCGTACGTGCGCGCTCGTAAGTGCGCGTTTATAGGCCCATTAGGTCGGCCCTATCTAAAGTGTTTTGCAACATACGAATACTTGCTGCATCGACCATAACCCCATCTACACTAATTGCCCCTAAACCGCCCTTTAACGCTTGTTCGTAGGCCTTCTTTTGCTTACGAGCGGTAGCAAGGGTTGCGCTGTCTGGAGAAAATGCATCTTGTGCAATTTCTACCTGACAAGGGTGGATGGCCCATTTTCCGGCCATTCCAAGCGTAAGTGCGTACTTACTTTCATTGGCTAATGTGGCCAAATCTTTAAAGTCAGCATAGGGCCCATCTATTGGATCTAGACCAAACGCTCGGCAAGCAATAGTCATTTTATATCTTGGGTAGTGCCAGATATCCGGTGGATAGTCGCCCGTGCTGCCCACGGATTCTAGGGGCATTTGTTGGCTGGCTGAGTAGTCGCCCATGCCAAAAGTCATGGCCTCTAGCCGGTCTGAGCTTGCCGCAATTTCTTCAACGTTCATCAGACCTTCAACGTCTTCTATTAAGCACTCAATGCCAATGCGTTTGCTCAGACCCAGCTTTAGCTCTAGCTGATCAAGCAACCGGTGGAGAAATTGCACGTCGGCTGCGCACTTGGTTTTGGTTAACATTATTGTGTCTAGGCGATTGCCCGCGCCGCTAACCACATCAATAACATCGTCGTGACACCATTGAGTTTGTACGTCGTTGATCCGTACGCTGAGCACTTTAGCCTGCCAGTCTAGCGTGTTAAGTGCGTTTACAACTTGGCCTCGGGCGGCGGCTTTGACATTGGGGGCAACGGCATCTTCCAAATCCAGCAGAATTTGATCTACTTCTGTTGAGGAGGCTTTTGCCATCATCTTTTCTGAGCTACCCGGCACGCAGAGAACGCAGCGACGAGGTCGTTTGGGTTGAAGATGCATAATGATCCTTTATCTTCTCTTGTTCGGGTTGCCGGTTATACGCGTTTCCAAAGATAGTACGTTTAGAATGTCAAACCAGCGATTGTATGAATGAGGTTACAGCAGCATTAAACCCCTCTGACGCCTCCATATTTACCCCATGTCCTGCGTCAAAACTCACGCACTCAAGGTTGGCCATGTTCTCCAGCGCCCACAGTTTATTAGTCTTGAATCTGCGTTCTTTATCCCCCGCGCACAGCAACACAGGGCGGGGGTTGCTGGGTGCGATGTCTCTAATGCAAGTATTTGGATTAGTGGCAAGTAAAGTATTTGCCACACCTGTGGGTGAAAAGTTATCTGCGTCTTTCATTAGTGCGGCGTATATGTGGGCTGGTAGCGTTCGCGCACGGCGAGGGTGGACGGCAATTTTTTCTATTGCTGCAATGCCGCCTTGCCGAATATTTTCGCTGCCTTTTAGTGCATTGGCCTGCCACTCGAATACTTGTGCCTCGTCTGCCAACGCAGAGTTAGAGTTGGTGAATATATGGCCCATGACATGTTCGGCATAGTCATAGGCATAGCGAATAGTCAGCCCTGCGCCTAACGAATATCCGCACACAAACCATGCTTGCGCGCCCAAAGCTTTGCGTATCGCATCAAATTGCTGGCCGTAGGCAGCGGGGCTGTAGTAGAGCAAATCCTCTGGGGCAGGCGAGTTGCCGTGGCCCCATAGATCAACTGTTACCGGCTGGCATACTTGCCCCAGCGCTTGCAGGTTATCTAACCATTGGGCGCTAGATGATATGAAACCGTGTAGGAGCATTAGGTAAGGACCATTGCCAGGGTGAACAGTGTAGGCAAGTTGGTATGCCGTTTGGCTTTCGTGTGTGGATTGGGTCATCGAATACAGGGCTATGTAGCTGAAAACCTCATGCTACCATGCAAAAAAAGCAATGATATTAGACGCTGGGGATAAAGGCGTTAGGGAGAATAGAGGAAAACATATGGCTTACGATTTATTAGTTAAAAATGGCACGGTAATTGACGGGTCAGGTAATCCTGGTTATCGCGCAGATGTAGGAGTGGCGGACGGCAAAATTGTTGCCATTGGACGGCTTAGCGGTAAGTCTAAGCAGACTGTCGATGCCGAAGGTCATGTCGTCTCTCCCGGATTTGTTGATGGCCACACTCACATGGATGCCCAGGTTTTTTGGGACCCTATTGGTTCCTGTTCCTCCTACCATGGTGTAACCAGTGTGGTGATGGGCAACTGTGGATTTACTCTGGCACCTTGCAAACAAGAAGATGCTGACCTGGTATTTAAGAATCTGGAGCGGGCCGAGGACCTTTCTCGTGACGCCATGCTGGAAGGCATTGACTGGAGTTGGGAAACTTTTCCGCAATTTTTAGATGCCATAGATGATTTACCCAAAGGCATTAACTACGCCGGTTATATTGGCCATTCAGCACTACGTACTTATGTGATGGGCGAGCGCGCCTTTGTCGATCAAGCCAGCGAAGACGAAGTGCGCAAAATGCAGAACATCGTTAAAGAAGCCATGGGCGCTGGGGCGATAGGTTTTTCTACTTCTCGAACGTTCAACCATTTAACTGCCGACGATCTGCCGGTGGCCAGTCGTATTGCTCATTGGGACGAAGTTCGCGCCATTGTTAATGCTGTAGGTGAAACCGGTAAAGGTCTATTTGAGATTGCTGGAGAAGCTCCGGGGCGAGATCCAGAGCGGATTAGAGAATATCACCAGCGCCTTTTGAATTTGGCGGTGGAATCTGGTGTGCCGCAAACTTGGGGTATGTTCAGTGTTCGCGCCGCGCCTGATCTTTGGCGACCCTACTTTGACTTATTAGATGAAACTGCTAGGGCGGGTGGGCGTATGTACGCTCAGGTACACAGTCGCGCACTCTCTAGTTTGTTGTCTTTTCAATCCAATACCCCCTTTGATAACTGGGAGTATTGGTCAGAATTTCGCCAACTACCACTGGCGGAACAGGCCGTGAAGCTACGCGACCCAGTGATTAAAGCCAAGTTGATAGAGGTCGCCAGTCGTGAATATACCGGACCGCGGGTTGTCGGTGCAGAGGCGCGTCCGCCGGAGTGGGACTTTATTTACCCCATGGATGACATGGTCTACGACAAGCCCTCCATGGCTCAACTTGCCAAGGAGCAAGGTAAGCACCCAGTTGAGTTAATGATCGATATGTCTTTAGAGCGGGATTTTCACATGTTCTTTAGGCAACCCATTGCCAACGAAAATCAGGACCATGTACTAGAGATGATGAAGCATCCCCGCTCGGTGGTGACCTTTTCTGATTCAGGCGCCCACGTATCGCAAATTATGGACTCGTCCCTGCAAACGCACTTGCTCAGTTATTGGGTGAGAGAGAAGCAGGCGTTGACCTTGGAAGAAGCTATTAAACAAATCACCTACAACACTGCCACCATGTGGGGTTTACATGACCGCGGCTTGTTGCGTGAAGGTATGGCGGCGGACTTGGTTGTTTTTGATCCAGACACCGTAGGCGCAAGGATGCCTGACGTGGTTCACGATCTACCGTCCGGTGCTAGACGCTTGAAGCAAACGGCTGACGGCATTATGCACACGGTGGTGAATGGTGAAATTATGCTGACGAATAACGAGCATACCGGGGCCGTGCCTGGCCGCCTACTCAGAAGTTAAATTCGATTCCGGTGGCGCAGGTCATATTGGACGGGTGGCCACTTTGTTTTGCTAGGCGTAATCCACTTTTCGGCTGATTTCAGCGGATGACGCTTGATAAGCATGTGGTGCTAAGGCACCATGCGCGCAGGCACCCGTAGTTCAACTGGATAGAATACCAGGCTTCGAACCTGGGGGTTGTAGGTTCGAGTCCTACCGGGTGCACCATTTCAATTTTTAGTAATTTAGGTCAGACAGAATTTACCCACCTACCTACCTGCACTAAACTACAGTGCTCGGTTGAGTGAGTGCTTTGCCTATTTTGCCCGCCAATACATAAGCCATCAAACCAGCCAAGAGCATACTTGAAGCGTAGGCCAATGGTGTATTCACCATGTTATGTGCTTGCTCGGCCTGAGCCAGAAAGTCCATGTCCCACAGTTTGACTAGGTAGTTGGTGAGATAGCCAAAGGCAAAGCCCACCCCCACAACGCTGGAAAGGTAGGCCGCTAGGGCGCGGTTACCCAATTCTTTTTTAACCAACGCCACTGTGGCGATATTGGTTGCAGGGCCAACCAGCATGAACACCAGGGCCGCACCGGGGGAGACGCCAGAAAACAGCAATCCCGCAGCGATAGGTGTAGACGCGGTTGCGCAGACGTACATGGGAACGCCAACAATGGCCATGACGACAAAGGCCAAGAAGCCATCGCCCCACTGGACTAAGAACTCGTTGGGGACATAGGTTTTAATGAGTGCCGCAAAAGCCAAGCCGATCAGCAACCACAACGCGATGTCGCGAATAAGATCAACAAAAGTGAAGCGCAGGCCCGCCTTGAGTTTGTTTGTAAGGCTTTCCTCTGCAGGCGCTGGATTGCTTGCGCAACAGGAGTCTTCCTCTTCAACGCTTGAATAGCTGGTTTGGGTTGCGCTTACGGGGGCTTCGTCTTTACCGACTAATATACCGGCAACTATGGCGCTGGTAATTGCAGCGATAGGGCGAACAATGGCCATAAAGGGTCCCAGCATGGCGTAGGAAATAGAGATGGAGTCAACGCCGGTCTCTGGGGTGGAGATGAGAAATGAGGTCGTTGCGGCTTTAGAAGCCCCGCTGCGCCGTAAGCCTACTGCTGCTGGGATAACGCCGCAGGAACACAGCGGTAGTGGCGCACCAAATAATGCGGCTTTCACTGTAGACATCAGGCCCGGTTCGCCTAGGTGCTTAGCCATTAACTGGCTGGGTACAAAGACTTTCATTAGGCCGGCGACAAATAGGCCGAGCATTAACCAAGGTGCAGATTCTACAAATAGATCAATAAAGTTTTCGATCAGTAACATGCGTAATGTCCTAGTTTGTTTGTTCGCTTAAGGCTTCGAGAATTGTGCAATGGGTGGCAGGTTCATCCCCGCCACAACAAGCGCTGCTCAGGGTTTGCAGAGATTTTTTGATGCGCTTAATTTCGGCCAGTCGTTGGTTGACTATGCTAATTTTGGCGTCAACAAACTGCTTAATGTCATAACAAGACTTTTCATCTTTAGTGACTTCTAGCTCTAATAATTGGTGAATTTCATTGAGCGTAAAACCGACTTCTTTGGCACCAATAATAAAGCTGATGCGGTGCACATCTGTCTCGGAGTAGAGGCGATATCCAGCGCCACTGCGTTCCCCCGGCGTAATCAAGCCGTGCTTTTCATAAAAACGCAGGGTGTCTCTGGAGACGCTGGCGAGTGCAGCAAGCTCGCCGATTTTTAACATTGTTTTAGATTCCATAGGTCAACTATAAACCCTAGAGCATGGTCTAAGGTCAAACGATTAAAAAAGTTCTAAAACAGCCGCTAAAGAGCGACAAAAACGGCGCTGGTTTGTGCCTTTGTCAGAAGAAACCGGTTGAAGCGACGAAGTATCTTATGTGGTTTTAGAAAAGTGGTTTTAGAGTGTTGTCTTAGAGTCTATGAAGATAAAACTATTGTTGGGAATCAATGCGGAAACTTTTTGTTAGTTGCCTGTGTTTGCAACAAACGCAAGGGTGGGTGATCAAATAACGCGTCACGTTAGATGGTTAGAATGGGCACCAAAAAGAAACGAATGGTCGATAAATGACTGTCGACAAAAGCGGTTTGACAAATATGACTATATAAACCACTGTTACTGAAGAGATTTAGTGAGGGCTGAATCTTTGAGATGTTTGCGGAAATGCCTAATTGTAAACTTTAAGGGTGCAACCAAGTGATTGGTGTATAGGGGTTTGGAGGGGGTTAGATTAGCATCACTTGTATTAGTGGCTGTGGGTCTAAGTTGTTCCTCTTCTTATTCAAGTTGTCTTTTGGCTTTTTGTGGGCCTCGGAATACTAATAATAATAAGGGAGAGATCCATTGAAAAAAATTATTCCCCTGTTGGGCAGTGCTGCGGTACTTCTTGGCAGCTGGCAGTTTGCCATTGCGGAAGATACTGACTCCGCGATAGAAGAGGTGATTGTAACTGGCTCCTATCTAAAACGATCTTCTGAAGATTCTCCATCGCCACTCTCAGTGGTGACATCAGCTGATATTGAGGACTTAGGTGCTCAAGGTATGGCTGAGATCATTAACACAATGCCTTGGCAGTCGGGCAGTGAAACTCGCTCTGCAACGTTTAACGGCGGTTCTGGCTTAGGTCAAATGACCGTAAACCTTCGCAACCTCGGTATGTCCTCCACGTTGGTGTTAGTCAACGGCAAACGTAATGTTGCAACGTACTACGATGGTAACTCGAATGCGGCTGTGAATATTCAGGGTCTTGTACCTACTATCGCGTTAGAGCGTATGGAAGTAGTCAAAGATGGCGCTTCGGCTCTGTACGGCTCTGATGCGATTGCCGGCGTAGTTAACTTCATCACGAAGAAAAATTTCGAAGGCTTCGATGTTCAGTACGAATATACAACCATAGAGCAAGTCGGTGAGGGTGATACTAACAATGTTCAAATGTTGTTTGGTGCTCAGGGCGATAGAGGCGGTGTTGTCTTTTCTGCAGGTTCTATGTCACGCGGCATGGTCACTGTAGGAGACCTATATTCTCGCCATGGTGGTTCGACGGTTTCAAGTACAGGACAACCTGGTCGTATGTACTCCACCGAAGCGCCTGTTTGGGCAGCTAACGGTTTGAATCCTGGGCAACTGGTTGAAGATGGTGCGTTTCCACGTAATCCCGAAGGTACAAGCTTTGGTAATGCTGACCCAAGTTGTGAAGCTGCTGATGGTCTAGATGCAGTTGGCGGATCAGGCCTTTATGCTAACGGCGTTCTGTGTGCATATGACTTCGGGCCTTTCTTTCCCCTACAAGGAGATGAGTCTAGCCGTCAAATGTTCATGACGGGACATTACGATGTAACAGACAAAGTAGAACTGTATTTTGAAGCGGGTTCCAACGGATCTGAATTCTTTCGCTACAATTCGTTAAATCCCAACGCGGTTTCCTTAACGATTCCAACGCACCACCTAGGTTTGATTGAAGACGCATCGAATAGAGGTATTGTTCCTCAGCCGTTGAGAAACGGAACGAGAATGGCTGGCCGCACCGTCTTTGATGCAGGCACCAGCGAGCGCCCTTTAAACACCTATTCGCAAATTGATCGCTCTATGGATCGCTTGCAGCTTGGTGCTGATGTTGCATTAGATTTTGGTGGTGAAGAATGGAATCTTGATGTTTCTTACTCACGCTCTGTTTTCAATTCCCAGCGAACTGAACGAATGGACACTCAATCTGTAGAAATGGAGTTGGCGATCAATGGCATGGGCGGCCCCAACTGTGATCCGTTTAACGGCACTGCAGGTAGCGGTAACGCAGCTTACGCATCATCTGGTGGCGATTTTGGCGCTGGCAACTGTTACTACTTCAACCCATTTGGTAACTCATTTGTGAATCCGGACGGCTCTCGTCAGACAGACCAGACGTTAGTTAACCCGGCGGAACTTTATGAGTACCTGCTTGGCCGCGTAACTGCTGACACGCACTTCGAACAAGATGTTTTTGATGCAGTGTTAGCCGGAACGGTTGCCAACCTAGATTCTGGTCCTGTTGGATTGGCTTTGGGTGTTCAAAGACGTGTTGATTATGGCCGTACGCTTTACGACGCGACGATGAACTCAGGTAACCTAGACTTCGTCTACGGTGCTACTGACTGGACCGGTGAGTTAACCAATACCGCAGTATTTGCAGAAGTTGGTTTGCCTATTGGCGAATCTATTGATGTTAACGCAGCAATCCGCTACGAAGACTTTGATGAGCTGGGTGTGGATACAACAGATCCTAAGATCACCGTTCTGTGGCGTGCCACCGATACGATAACTGCCAGAGCATCAGCAGGTTCCTCATATCGTGTAGGTTCCATTCAGCAGTTGTTTGGCACAGTGACTACCGTACATAATATGACAGACTATAATGGTTCATCGGCGTACAAACCTTCCTTAACTGTTGGTAATGACCAGCTGAAGCCGGAATCTGCTGAAATGTGGAATGTTGGTTTCTCGTGGGTTCCAGAAGGAACACTTGAAGGTTTGCAGATTGATGCTGACTACTACAGCTATGAGTACGAAGATATTCTTTCACGAGAAAGCTACTTGTCTATTGTTGCTGCTGATAATGCCGCTCTAAACACTGCTATTGATGGTGGTCAGACTGTAGTTGAAGCAATCGCTGCAGGCGTTGGTAACCGTTCACAAGTGCTGCGAACAGGCGCTGGCGCTATCCTTCGGGTACTACCAGACTTCGTTAACCAGAACTCTGCGGAGATCAGTGGTTTAGACATTCAGGCAAGTTATTCTTTTGATAACTCAATGGGTGCTTGGAAAGCTGGCTTAGCGGCTGCATGGGCGCAAGAGTACAAGGTTGCGGGTCAAAAAGACGCGGTTGGTCAATATAATGTTAAAAACCCTGTGACACCTCGTCGTGCGCTTCCTGAGTGGAAGATTAACGGTACGTTGAATTGGAGCAATAACAACCATCGCGCATATGCGGTTGTTCGTTATATAGACGGTTACGAGGCGACACTTAGTGATGAGCCAGCTTCAGGCTTCTGGAAAAACACCATCAAGATTTTCCTTGATGATGCAACTTCAGCTAAATACTACAACTCAAATATTGATAGTTGGGTAACGGTAGATGCTCAGTACACCTACACGCTACCTGAAGTGTCATTCTTGAGTTCTAGTTCAGTTACTGTTGGTGCGAAGAACTTGTTGGACGAAGAGGCCCCTTGGGTGCCTAACAACACAAGTTACGATCCTGTAACTCACGACTTTAGAGGCCGTGTCTGGTACTTCAGAGTGGGCGCTAGTATGTAAATTTGGCTAGGCCAAATATAAAGGAAGGCCTCGATTTTCGGGGCCTTTTTTTATCTGCGTAAAAATTTTAGTCAGCGCGTGATGTGCGAATTTTTTATGCCGTCAGGCACATAGAATTGTTTTACACTTTTGTCGAGATAACCTAACCGAGAGAATATTTATGAGATCAATAACCACAACTGTACTGGTTCTGTTGGGCTTTTTTATTACCGTCAAGACTAGTTATGCCCACGATACGGGCAATTGTGCACAAGTTGATTCAGCGCTAGAGCGACTGGACTGTTACGACCGTCAGGCCAAGCTTCCAAATAGTCAGAGCCCTGGAGCTCAAGAGTTAGCTGCGCAAACCAGCCCAGCGCCCATTTCAAAGTCCAATGCAGTCCGCGATCAGACAGAAGGGGCAGCGCCGGCGAGCAAAAAATCTTCGTTTCTCTCTAAACCGATTGAAAGTCCAATTGAATACTCGGCAACTATTGCAAAGGTTGTTAAGGGTAAGGGCAGTACCAAAGCGCTGGTTGAGCTAAGCAATGGTCAAATATGGCAGATCCAAAAAAGCCGTTTGGTGACCTTTAAAGTTGGCAACGATGTGGTCGTAAAACAGGGGCTAATTGGCGGCTATATGCTGCGCGTGGCCGTTGGTGGCAGTTATCGGGTTAAGCAAATAAAGTAGTATTCTGCTAGCGATGTTTTTAAGCGGTAGGCTATTTAGGGCGCAAGTTTTTTAGCACGCAAGCTATGCGTCTTAAAGTGTATTTGTAGGAGTGTTTGTTATGTCCATTGCCACGCCTTTAGCAGGTATTACAGTGTTGGATTTTGGCCAGGTTTATAACGGGCCGTATTGTGGGTTTTTGCTGGCGCAGGCTGGTGCTCGAGTGATCAAGGTTGAATCCCCTAACGGTGAAACTCTGCGCGGTCGCAGCAAGGAAGGACCTTATAGTTTCCCTTTTACCCTGCTAAATAATGGTAAAGAAAGCATTACGCTTAATATCAAAAGCCTTCAAGGTCAACGCCTACTTAAAGAACTTGTTCAGCATGTTGACGTGCTGGTGGAAAATTTTTCACCGGGCACGTTAGCTGGATATGGTTTAGGCAGTGATACACTGCGCAAGATTAACCCTCGTCTAATATATGCAGCCAGTACCGGCTATGGCGGCACGGGGCCGAATAGAGATTATCTTGGTATGGATATTACCTTGCAGGCGATGACCGGCATTATGAGTGTCACTGGCGAAGACGGTGGGCCACCTATGAAGGCGGGTGCTGCATTCTGTGACTTTTTAGGCGGTGTGCATTTGTACTCAGGCATTGTCTCGGCGCTTTATCAGCGCGAGCAAAGTGGCGAAGGCGCGGTGTTGGACATATCCATGCAAGACTGCGTATTTCCCACACTAAACACCCAGTTGGGTAACTTTTTTCAGTCAGGCAAACAAGCCCCACGTACTGGCAACCGCCATTCAGGTCTAGCTGTGTCGCCTTATAATATTTATGCAACCAATGACGGTTACGTTGCGATGATTTGTTTGCGCGAAAGTCATTGGCGCAAGCTTTGCGACGCAATGGGTCGGCCTGAATTAGCTCAGGATGAGCGCTTTAGCAGTAGAAGAGCGCGTGCCAAGAATATGGAAGCGCTTGATGAGCTGGTGGAATCTTGGACCCTTACCCTGAGTAAGACGGAGATTTTTGCCATAGCGCTGGATCACGGCATGATATGTGCTCCGGTACAAGACCTCGCGGATGTGGTCAACGATGTGCACCTGCATGAGCGAGGCACCTTGAGTTGGTCTGATGAGGGCGCAGAGCAGGCGGCGCTGTCATTTCATACGCCGTTAAGATTCCAGGGCCAAACACCCCCTGAGCTTACGGGCGTGCCGCATTTGGGTCAAAATACTGCTGCGGTGCTGGGGCAGTTTTTGCAGCTGACACCCGAACAAGTTGAGCAACTGCGCCAAGACCAAGCGCTCTGATTGGTCATGGTTAGCTGCAACGGGTTAACGGCGGCTGGCCCCCTACCTTATGTCTGCCTTGCCGCAATCTAGTAAGGGTCTTTTAGCTTGCCCTGAGTTGCTTTCGACGCAGTTTTGCTGGTCAAACTATATATGGAAATGTCTAAGACATCTTAGACGCAGCTTGGCCGTTAATTGTTGGCTTCTTTGTGCATGTGGTACGCTTCCAGACTACCTTTTGCAAAGTAACCCGCCTTATGACTACTCAATTTAATTCCATAGAAGACGCTTTAGCTGCCATTCGCCAAGGAGAAATGGTGGTGGTTGTGGACGACGACGATCGTGAAAACGAAGGCGATTTGATTATGGCGGCAAGTAAAGCTACAGCCAGCGCGGTAGCGTTTATGATTCGCCACACTAGCGGCATTCTGTGTACACCCATTCTGCAAGAACAAGCGACTCGCTTACACCTTGACCCCATGGTCGGGCGTAATGATGCGCCTATGAGTACGGCCTTCACGGTTTCAATAGATTACAAGCAAGGGCTGACTACGGGTATTTCCGCCGAAGAACGCGCGTCAACTACTCAAGCCTTGGCTAACAGTAATGTGGGCCCCGATGACTTTGTTCGCCCCGGGCATATTTTTCCTTTGGTGGCGCGTCAGGGTGGTGTGTTGGTTCGCTCTGGACATACAGAAGCGGGTACGGACCTAGCGACGTTGGCGGGGCTGCCGCCAGTAGGTTTGCTGGCCGAACTCGTCAACGACGACGGCACAGTTCAACGCATGCCCCAGTTGCTGGAGTTTTCCGCCAAACATAACCTCAAAATAATCACAATTGCTGATCTCATCGCTTACAGACAGCAGCGTGAGCAATTGGTTGAGCGTAGTCATGAATTTTCAGTAAAGACCAATATCGGCGAAGCTCAGGCGTATGCTTACAGAACAAAGTTTGAAGATGCTGAACACTTAGCAATCTGTCTCTTATACACATCTGACGCTGCCGACGAATAGAGAGGTGTAGATC
>OJFS01000410.1_pt1 | contig 17107 bp, 12 predicted proteins | sample 1594231 | NCBI WGS metagenome assembly OJFS01 (sample SAMN05416847, study PRJEB24817) | seawater metagenome | isolation source: Sea water | place: Canada:Atlantic | collected 2013-07
ACGAGATAGGAGTCCGTCTCGTGGGCTCGGAGATGTGTATAAGAGACAGTCTGGGTACTGTGTGGCTGAGTGGTTACCCCAAATGCATAGGCCTTCTACGTCAGACACATGCTTACCTGCCTTTTGCGACAACTGCGCCATTGCACGGTTGTGGTCTAGGCGGGTCATTGCGGTGAAGTTACGTGGGTTTAAATCTGGTGCATTACGCTGAGCGATTAAGCTATTGGTGTTTGCAGGGTTGCCTACAACCAGCACTTTTACGTTTTTGGAAGCATTGTCATTCAACGCTTTGCCCTGAGCTGAGAAAATTGCAGCATTGGCTTCTAAAAGATCTTTGCGTTCCATGCCTGGTCCACGAGGTCTTGAACCAACTAGCAATGCGTAGTCTGCATCTTTAAACGCTACATTTGCGTCGTCTGTGTAAACGATGTCTTGTACGAGCGGAAATGCACAGTCGTCTAATTCCATCACCACACCTTTAACCGCTCCTAGAGCTGGTGTGATTTCTAATAGTTGTAAAATTACGGGTTGGTCGTTACCCAACATCGCGCCGGAAGCTACACGAAAAAGTAATGCATAGCCGATTTGGCCTGCGGCTCCGGTAATGGTAACGCGAACTGGATCTTTCATGGTTTCTCTCTTGAAGTGTTATCTATTTGAAATTTGTTACCTGCATTCTAATTTGTCTCAAATAAAAATACCGCAAAGAAATGTCGGTTATGGCCAGATTTCAGCACAGTTATGGCGTATTTGATGTCATTTGCCCCAAAGAAGACCACTGACGACCAAATTTGTGTTTTTCAGCTAAGTTTTAGCAATGGGTGGCCCTGCTTTGCGTCTATTTCTGGATCTGTTTTGTGCACTAGTGGACGGTCGAGTTTAGTTCGCGCTTCAAACACTAACTGAGGGCATACATTCTAAAACCAACCACAGATAAAACCCTCCTTTAGCTCAGTTCTAAGAGCGCCTTCGCCAGGATGTAGTCTGCGCCCTTAAATTTTCGGGAGTTGGCCGTGAACCAGAAACCAGCACGCCTTTGGCCATCAATTAGGATGCTCCATTAATCAGACATAATTGAGACCATGATGCTGTCTGCCACACGCATACAAACGTAAAGATAGTTGTCGCAAACATGCCTGGCAAAAAGGCGCAAAAACCTCCCTAAATGGTCGCAATTCATTGCGATAAAAGCCGCAAATGCCAGCAATATGGCGTCTCTAGACCAACCTATGTGCATTAAAAACCCCCTCTACAGCTAGGTTTGGCAGGCAAAAGCATGACCAAAGCGGATTTTTTCTGCGCTCTAAGCATATGGCATGATGACTAATATTTTTATCTCATAAAGACGCTTTTGGAAGAATTTACGGAGGCAATTTGCAGCACAAAAAGAGCCAAAAAGAGCCAAATTTGCGTCGTTTTCACTAGCCAATAAATCCCACTGAGACTTGCTTCAGAGCGCTATTTTTGAGATCTTTCGTAATTGGTTTGATAGGTACGCCGCAGTACCCAAAAACAAACCACACAAGGCTAATTTATCTGCCGACAATAAGGCCGAATGTAGCCGCTTTAAGGGACTTTGAAACAGCCCTTCGCGGAGCTACTCACTAGCACACTAATTCAAGAATACTTGTCCACTCGCTATTCGAGTAGACGGGGTTCCTTGCCCTCGACAAAAGCAAATTTGAGTCGGCAAACAAATGGTAAGGACCATCGTGCTTACGACGGCGCGAACTAAATGAGAAAAAATATGACGGTAACATTTGACGGCAACTTCCCCGCCAAACACGGGCTTTACGACCCAGCCAATGAAAAAGATGGCTGTGGTGTGGGCTTTGTATGTGACATTAAGGGCCGCCCCAGTCACCAAATAGTTATCGATGCTAGCCTCATGAACTGCTGCATGGAACACCGAGGCGGCGTGGGCTATGAGAAAAATTCTGGCGACGGCGCGGGCATTTTAACTGGCCTACCGCACAAGCTTCTTGAGCAAATTGCTACACAACAATTTGGCGCCAGCTTGCCTGAAAGCGGCCAATACGGCGTAGGTAACGTTTTTCTACCTACTGACCCCGAACAACGCGCCCACTGCATAGCAGTGATAGCAGAAGAAGTTGCGGCAAACGGCCAAAAGCTGATTGGCTGGAGAGACCTTCCAACAGATCCAGACGCCGCAGACCTTGGCAATGCCTCGCGCGCTGCCATGCCCTACTTTGCGCAACTCTTTATCGGATCGAACGACAGCGCCCAAAGCACAGAAGAATTTGAACGTAAGCTGTACCTGATTCGTAAGCACAGTACTCACCGCCTTCGTGGTGACGAGGCCCTGAGCCAAAACTACCTGTTTTATGTTTGCTCGCTGTCCACAAGCGTCATCATCTATAAAGGCATGCTCACGCCAGCCCAGCTGTTCCCGTTTTATCCAGATTTGCTCAATGCAGACTATGAAAGCCATTTAGCAATGGTGCACTCTCGCTTTAGCACCAATACGTTCCCATCTTGGGACCGCGCTCAGCCAAACAGATTTATGAGCCACAACGGCGAGATCAATACGCTGTTGGGCAACGTTAATGCAATGAACGCCCGTGAAGGCGTTGCAGCATCTGCACACTTTGGTGAAGACATTAATAAGCTGTTCCCCATTGTTGAAGCCAATTGCTCAGACTCTGGCAACTTCGACAACGTCCTAGAATTTTTGATCATGTCTGGCAGAACTCTGCCCGAAGCATTATTAATGATGATTCCTGAGGCATGGCAACAGCACACCAACATGTCTGCTGAAAAGCGCGCCTTTTATGAGTACAACTCATGCTTAATAGAACCTTGGGACGGCCCAGCGTCTATTGCCTTCACTGACGGCACCTGCATTGGCGCGGTATTAGACCGTAATGGTCTACGCCCTTCGCGTTATTACATTACCGATGACGATAAGTGCATTATGGCCTCTGAAGTTGGAGTTGTGCCGGTAGACCCAGCACGAGTCATAGAAAAAGGTCGTTTGCAGCCAGGCCGAATATTCCTCATCGACTTTGAACAAGGTCGCATGATTCCTGACGAAGAACTTAAATCTGATTTAGCAGCAAGCAGACCCTACGCAGCTTGGGTTGAAGAACAACGCATTGAGCTAACGGATCTTGAGCAACAAAACGGCCTAGGTCTTCATGCTGATACCCTGATTTCTAGAATGCAGGCGTTTGGCTATACCCAAGAAACCATGCAATTCATGTTGCAGCCAATGATTAAGGAACTCAGAGACCCATTGGGTTCTATGGGTAATGACGCAGCCCTTGCAGTTATGTCTGAAAAGCCGCGCATGCTTTACGACTATTTCAAGCAGCGCTTTGCACAGGTTACCAACCCGCCCATCGACTCTATTCGTGAAGAAGTCATCATGGCGCTAGATTGCTATGTGGGCCCAGAGCAAAACTTGCTCCAGTCCGAGCCTGAAAACGCCCACCGCCTTCGCGTACCCCACCCCATTTTAAGTAATAGCGAGCTGGCCTCTATTCAGTCCATGGATCACCGTGGCTGGAAAACCTGCACAATCGACATTACCTATGCCGCAGGTTCAGCCGAGCAAGGTCTCAAGGCCGCTTTAGAACGAATCAACAACGAAGCCCTGCAAGCAATTGCGGACGGCTTTAGTTTGGTTATTCTCAGTGACCGTGGCATCAGTGAACAACAAGTACCTATGAGTGCACTACTTGCGGTAGGCAGCGTGCACCAGTTCTTGGTTAAAGCCCATAAACGCAGTCAAATTGGCCTTATCTTAGAGACCGGCGAAGCCCGAGAAGTGCACCATCACTGCTTATTAGTAGGTTACGGCGCAGATGCCATCAACCCATATCTGGCATTTGAAGCCCTTTGGGATGCCCAAGTGCAAGGTGAGTTTGATAGCGTCACAGGCGTAGAAACACCGGAAGACGTGGTCTACAACTATCGCAAAGCAGTCGCCAAAGGCATTCTTAAGGTCATGGCAAAAATGGGTATTTCTACCCTGCAATCTTATAAAGGCGCACAAATTTTTGAAGCCGTTGGCTTGGCCCACGACATCATTGCGCAAGCATTTACTGGCACCGCTAGCCGAGTTGAAGGTATTTCACTAAGCGTGCTCGCTGAAGAAATGCAGCGCAGACACGGCATAGGTTTCCCCAGTAGAGACGCAACGCCTATAGCGATTTTGCCCAACCCAGGTGACTTTCACTGGCGTCGCAATGGCGACACCCACATGTGGGATCCAATTGCTGTAACCAACCTTCAGTCTGCTGTAAGACAAAACAATGAAGATGCTTATTGGGCCTTTGCCAAGCAGATTAATGAAGAAAATACCCGCAAGGCCACATTGCGCGGTTTGTTAGATTTTCAAGAAGGCCAGCAGCCTGTACCGCTCGAAGAAGTTGAAGCGGCCACTGAAATTGTAAAACGCTTTGCCACTGGCGCCATGAGCTTTGGCTCTATCAGCGCAGAAGCACACGAGTCTTTGGCCATTGCCATGAACCGTTTAGGTGGCAAGTCTAATACCGGCGAAGGCGGCGAAGACGCCAAGCGTTTCACCCCAATGGACAACGGCGACTCCAAGCGCTCGGCCATTAAGCAAGTAGCCAGCGGCAGATTTGGGGTAACCATTAATTACCTCAGCAACGCTGACGAACTGCAGATCAAAATTATTCAAGGCGCGAAGCCCGGTGAAGGCGGTGAGTTACCCGGCGGCAAGGTAGACGATTATATCGCCAGCCTACGCCACTCAACCCCAGGTGTTGGCCTCATTAGCCCGCCACCCCACCACGACATCTACTCTATTGAGGACATGGCGCAGCTGATACATGACTTGAAGAATGCCAATCCAAAAGCGCGTATCAGTGTAAAACTGGGTGCAGAAATTGGTGTGGGCACAGTGGCGGCAGGTGTTGTTAAAGCACGCGCAGATCACGTTGTGATTGCCGGTGACTCAGGTGGTACTGGTGCATCGCCACTGACCTCCATTAAACACGCTGGTGTACCTTGGGAACTAGGCATTGCCGAAACCCACCAAACACTGGTTATGAACAATTTGCGTTCAAGAGTGATATTGCAAACAGACGGTCAAATTAAGACCGGGCGCGATGTAGCAATAGCGGCCATATTGGGCGCAGAAGAATTTGGTTTTGCTACCGCACCGCTCATTGCACTGGGTTGCATCATGATGCGTAAGTGTCACTTAAACACCTGTCCAGTAGGCATAGCGACCCAAGACCCAGAACTGCGCAAGAAGTTTACTGGATCGCCTGAGCACGTCGTTAACTACCTGTTTATGGTGGCTAAAGAGCTACGCATGATTATGGCTGAACTGGGCGTACGCACACTCAATGAGATGGTTGGCCGAGTCGACCTGCTAAAAACCGACGAAGCCATCAATCATTGGAAAGCTGACGGTGTGGATTTATCTAGTATCTTAGCCCCAGCGCAAATACCCAACGAATTCTTAGGTGCTTTTGCTATACACGATCAAGATCATGAGCTAGATAAAGCACTAGATAATCAGCTTATTCCGCTGGCAGAACCTGCGCTAAAAACAGGTGCCAAAGTTTATGCAGAATTACCGATCATCAATACCAACCGCGTAGTGGGCGCCATGCTTTCCAATCAGGTTATAGACCAGGTTGGACCGCAAATGCTTCCCGATGACACAATTCACTTCAAATTTAACGGCAGCGCCGGTCAAAGTTTGGGCTGCTGGTTAGCTAAAGGTATTACCTTAGAAGTTGAAGGCGACGCCAACGACTTTGTCGGTAAAGGCTTATCGGGTGGACGCGTAATCGTATACCCACCAAAGGTCAGCACATTTGCCGCTGAGGACAACATTTTGCTCGGCAACGTCGCCTTGTACGGCGCAACGTCAGGGGAAGCATTCTTCCGCGGCGTAGCAGCAGAGCGTTTTTGTGTAAGAAACAGCGGCGCATCTACAGTAGTAGAAGGCGTGGGCGATCACGGCTGTGAATATATGACAGGCGGCCGGGTAGTTATTTTGGGTGCCACAGGCCGCAACTTTGCCGCGGGCATGAGCGGCGGCATTGCATACATTTGGGACCCTAAATCTGAGTTCAGCATTAACTGCAACCCAGAGATGGTAGACCTAGACCCAATGGATGAGGCAGGCGACATCGCAGAGCTACAGGACTTAATCCAAAAGCATGCGAATTTGACCGGCTCAGTAGTCGCGCAAAAAATCCTCGCAAACTGGGAAAGCAGCCTTGGCGAGTTTGTAAAAGTTATGCCAAAAGACTTCAAGCGCGTACTAGAACAACGCCGTCAACAAGTGAGCGCGGGTTAATAACCGCGTCAGTTATAGAAAAGGTTTGAGAAAAGACAATGGGTAAACCCACAGGATTTATAGAGTTTCCACGTAGCGCAGCGCCCTATCGAGCGCCCGCAGACCGGATATTAGATTTCAAAGAAATTTATACCGATCATGATGTGCAACGACTAAGCACCCAAAGTGCGCGCTGCATGGATTGTGGCGTGCCGTTTTGTCAATCCGAAGAAGGTTGCCCAATTCACAACCTCATTCCAGAGTGGAACGATCTGGTATTTAGAGATCAGTGGAAAGAAGCACTGGACCGCCTGCACCAAACCAACAACTTCCCAGAGTTTACTGGCCGCGTTTGCCCTGCACCTTGCGAAGGCGCCTGTGTACTTGGCATTACCGACCCAGCAGTCACCATTAAAAATATTGAAATGGCGATTATCGACCGCGGCTATGAAGAAGGCTGGGTACTACCCAACATTCCCGCACTGCGCTCAGGCAAAACTGTTGCAGTAATTGGTTCAGGCCCAGCAGGTTTAGCCGCAGCAGATCAACTCAACAAAGCAGGTCACAGCGTTACAGTTTACGAGCGTGCAGACAGAATTGGCGGACTACTCATGTACGGTATTCCGAACATGAAACTCGCCAAAGACGAAGTAGTAGAACGCAGAGTGCAGTTGCTACGCGAAGGCGGCGTGCACTTAATCACCAACACAAACGTCGGCGACGGCAAAGATGGCTCTATAGACATCGCCGCGCTCAAGTCATCTAACGACGCCGTACTGTTCACCACAGGCGCAACCGTGCCACGAGATCTGCCAATTGATGGCAGAGCGTTCACGGGCGTACATTTCGCCATGGACTTCTTGTCAGCAAACACCAAGAGCCTTCTAGACTCTCAGCATGACGACGACGCCTACATATCAGCCAAGGGCAAAGACGTTATAGTCATCGGCGGCGGTGATACCGGCACAGATTGCATAGGCACATCGCTGCGTCATGGTTGCAAGAGCGTAACTAACTTTGAATTATTCGCTCAGCCCCCAGAAGGTAGAGCGGACAATAACCCATGGCCCACATGGCCAAAAATCTTCCGCGTAGACTACGGTCACGAAGAGGCGGCGCATACACAAGGCGCAGACCCCAGAGTTTATTCAATATCGTCGGTATGTTTCCTAGGCGATGACGCGGGCAAGTTAACCGGCGTGCGCACCGTACAAGTAGAAATGAAAGACGGTAAGTTTGAAAACGTACCGGGCTCAGAAAAAGACTGGCCAGCAGATTTGGTTTTCCTCGCAATGGGCTTCTTAGGACCAGAGCACGTAGCCACCGACACGCTCGGCGTGGACTATGACGAGCGCTCTAACTATCAAGCGGTCTACGGCAAATACAAGACCAATGTAGACAATGTCTTCGCAGCGGGCGATTGCCGCCGCGGACAATCATTGGTGGTACGAGCCATCAACGAAGGTAGAGAAGCGGCCCGAGAGATCGACCGGCATCTAATGGGCAGCACTGAACTGCCATAGCCAACCAAGAGATGCGCCAGCACATATCCCTTAGTGATAGTGCTGGCGAGTTGATTCAAACTGGCACGTATAACTGCTCTGAAGTAGCCTGCGAGCCAGACCACTTAGGTGAGAGTACTGCCCCACCATCGCAGAGCTAAGCAATGGATACCCTGTCCGATGCACAACCCTAAAACTTTCATTCCTCAAGCAAAAAACAAAAGATGAAAGGCGTAAAGAAAGCCAACCTCCCCACAAAAATATGCCCCACCTGTAATCTACCGTTCACGTGGCGAAAAAAATGGGAGCGAGATTGGGAGCAGGTTATTTATTGCAGTAAGCGCTGTAAGAAGTAAGAAACTAAGCTCCCCAGAACTTAATGATAATTGCAGGCATAGTTTGCTAACGGCCCCAACTCAGCTCACTAGCCGCCACACCTCATGCACAATCAAACATAAAAATAACAACGCCGAAGAATAAAACGTAAGCGCGAACCCAGCAGCGCGAGATGCAGCACCACCCTTATAGCCTTTGAAGAATAAGATACGACCGATAGCAAAAAGCAAGGAACACAACGGCACTGCTGACAACGTAGAAACCGGCATCAAGAAGCACCATGCTGCATATACTGCTAGCGCAAGAACAAACTGCTCCAAGGTATTTTGCAGCAGGCTTTGCAGTACTAAAGAATCTGACGAACCTTTAGTTAAGCCACTACCGTCAATCTCATCCGGGCTAAAAAATCGGAATCTGGCCATTCGTCCAACAGACACAAACATAAACAAGGTCGGTAGTATTATTGATAAGGCTAGGATCTGCGTTCTACCGTGAAAATCACTGATCAGCGAAAACCCAAATGGATCTAGATAAACACCAGAAAAAATTGTGACCACGCAAACAGACATAGCAAAAGCCATACCCTTAGCCACACCCGCCTGTTTTACTGAAATTGCCATACCGCGCCCTACCCTTATCAGCCAAGTTCAAATTGGGATGGAAGTTTAACTGCTTGAGGAGAGCACTACACTAGCCCAGCTTTGGAAAGTTCGTTGTTAAAACACTAGCTAAAATTTGCACCGAACAAAGCTAGCAGCGAATTTTCCTAGGTCAAATTCTCCACACTCCGTTCAGACGCCAAAGTTCAGGCCTGGAAATATTAGAGCGCTTCTGCCGCCCAAAATTTATCCAAACAAAGGGCGCACACGCTACAGTTGACACACTACATGCAGCAGATGGAATCAACACGCCTAATAAGTTTCTAATTCTGTAACGTCGTCCGAATGGACTTTTGAATGGGCATCAACTCTCTAACCCAAAGCGTGGGTGTTGCGTTAAAACCTTGCAGCTTTTCTATAAGCAATTGACTGCCTGCTTCTGCGGCTTCTGGTGTGGCGTATACGCCATAGGTGAGTACGTAGCGCAGTTGGTTATCTGACTTGTAGCGGAAACGGGCAAATCCGCTCAGAGATTGCTCGTTTACTAAGTCTTGGATCTGCTGCGCGCTGGAGAGTGTGACTATCTGTATTGCATAACTTTGGGGGCTTTGCTTAAGCAGCCACTCGGCGTCGTTAATGGCTTGCTGTTTATTGCCGTCGCCATTTAGATTTTCACCTGACGTTGCGGCCGAAGCGTTTGCGCCGTGTAGTGACAACAGTACAACTACAGTACTTAAAGCTTTACGTATGTAGCGAGTAAACCTGTTTTTTTGCGGCTGCTTTAAGGTTAACAAAACTCTGCCAACGTTTTTTCTAGAGCTACAATGCTCACATCTGCGGCGACTCGTACTGTGCCCATTTGATCTGCAACAACAAATCTCAACTCACCATCTACCACTTTTTTGTCCATGCCCATGGCTTCGATCATATCTTCAGATTTTAACGCTAGACCTTCCAGCGTTACTGGCAGATTAAGTTGCTGTAGGAGTTTTTCAATGCGCTGACAGTCTTCTAGCGGCAGTCCACTAAACTCCACTGACAAGCGGGCTGCCATGACCATGCCTATTGAAACGGCTTCGCCGTGTAGCAACCTGCCATAGCCAAGTAGCTTTTCAATTGCGTGACCAAACGTGTGTCCATAATTGAGGATAGCTCGGCGTCCGCCTTCGCGTTCGTCTTCGCTGACTACCGCTGCTTTTACTTCACAGGATCGAGTGATGATATGAGTGAGCGCTGCCTCATCGCGTTGCGCTAACGCTTGGGCGTTGTCTTCCATCCAGGTGAAAAAATCTGCGTCGTAGATAATGCCGTACTTTACTACTTCTGCCAGGCCTGCTGCGTACTCTCTGTCTGGCAGAGTGGTAAGTACTGAAATATCTGCAAACACGGCTAACGGCTGATAGAACGCACCAATCATGTTTTTACCAGCGGGATGGTTTACCGCTGTTTTGCCGCCAACGGATGAATCTACTTGTGAGAGCAGTGTTGTGGGTACTTGAATAAAATCTACACCGCGCTGAAAAGTCGCCGCCACAAAACCACATAGATCGCCGACGACACCGCCGCCTAGGGCGATTAAACAGGTACTGCGGTTGTGCTTTTTCTCTAAAAGAAAGTCCATTACTTGAGTATAGGTGTCTAGGCTCTTGTAGCGCTCGCCATCTTGCATTTGAAAAACATCTACCTGTCTATTGCCCAATGCAGCTAGAATTTGCTGAAGATAAAGTGGCGCAATGGTTTCGTTGGTGATCACAGCAACCTGATTGCCCTTAATAAACGGCGCGATGCCGTTTGCCAACTTTGCAGGATCTGAAAAACCGACATCACCCACAAAGATGGGGTAGCTGCGCTCGCCCAAAGACACCGTGAGCGTTTGATTGCCGGAAGTTGTCGTGTTTGTTGTATTACTCATTAGTTCTCTAGAGCCCTTCTAAATGGCCAAGTGCGATGCTTTGGTTATTTGCGTTTGTTGATCTGGCGCATAATTTGACGAACTACTGCTGTCGCATTCTGACGATCTGTAGATATGCGGTAGTCTTCAATTTCTTGATATAGCGGCGCGCGCTTTTCTTTTAAATCTTTGAGCACTTTGCGTGGATCTGCTGATTGCAGCAACGGGCGCTTCTTATCTTTGTGGGTACGTGCATAGAGTTTTTCTAGTGAGCTGTCTAAGTGAAAAACCAAGCCACGTGCTGCTAAGTTTTGGCGGTTTATTTTACGCAACACAGCCCCTCCACCGGTGGCCATTACAATGCCCTGCATCTGTGACAGATCATCTATGACTTGCTCTTCGCGGTCGCGGAAGCCCACTTCTCCTTCCACATCAAAAATCCAGGCAATTTCTGCACCCGCGCGCGCTTCTATCTCATGATCTGAGTCAAAAAACGGACGATCTAAAGCCTCCGCCAATTGCCGGCCAACTGTGCTTTTACCCACAGCCATCAATCCGACTAAAAATATGTTCTGCTCATGCATAGACTGTCAGCGTTTGCGCGGCCGCAAAAAGCCCCGAGTTATTTTTACGATGTGCAGACGAGAAGCGCGAAAAATTATGCCTAGGCACAACCCAACCTAAGTTAGGGTAAATAGGCAGCCGCGGCCAATCCCGTCTTGAATCCGTGAATTGTAATCTAAAACGAGGGCTGGAGTATGCAAATCCAACATGACAAACGCCTTGGCTCGATGAACTAATCTTTAGGTTGGCGGCTTAATGAGGAATGGTGCAGCGAGAAACGGTGCCCTGAGATGCGTTAAGTTTAGGGCGCAGGACTTGCGTCGCTCAAGGAAGCGTTACCGACTGCTGAAGCGTTGGCGGTTGTGGGTCCAGGGAGAATATTGGGTGTGATAAAGATCAGCAATTCTTGTTTATCTTGTCGTCGCACCGTACGTTTGAACAGGCGACCGATTAAAGGAATACCCGCCAACAAAGGCGTTTTAGTCTGCGCATTATTTTTGTCTTCTTGAAAGATACCGCCCAGCACCAAGGTTTGCCCATTATCCACCAACACCTGGGTTTCTATAGCGTTGGTATTTATTGAAGGAATACCATCGTAAATTTGCCCCACGGTATCTTGCTTCACTTTCAATTGCATAATTACGCGTTGGTCTGGGGTTATTTGGGGCACTACCCGCAAGCTCAACACCGCGTCTTTAAATGAGGTAGACGTTGCCCCGCTGCTACTGGCCTCCTGAAACGGAATCTCAACCCCAGACTCTATAAGCGCAGGAGACTTATCTGCAGTAACAATACGGGGGCGCGCTAAAACTTCCGCATCACCCTGTGCTGCCAACGCTGAAAGCTCAACATCTATGGCGTAATTGGGCCGGGATAATCCCAGTGAGAATGTCGTGCTTCCTGCCTGGAGCACGGGCAGAGATAAGCCTGCAGATGCAGAGACATTAGGAACGTTGGAGCGATTGATTGAGGGCAGCGGAGCACTGGTATCATTAGGGCCGCCAAGGATTGGGCTTTGCGCACCCCATCTGATACCCAATTGTTCGCTGAAAGTTTTGTTTGCTATAACTATGCGCGCCTCAATTGCCACCTGTTGCAGCGGTATATCTAGCTTCTCAATCACATCGGCAATTGCTTCTAATCTAGATGCAATGTCTACAACAATAAGGGAATTGGTGCGTTCGTCCACCACCCCATGACCACGTTTGGAAAGCATGCTGTTTTTGCCAAGGTTAATCAGCGCCAGCATTCGCTTGGCATCACCATAGCGAATTCGGAATAAGTGAGTTTGCAGGGGGGCCAGAGTTTCCACCCCGCGCTCATTAGCCAGATTAGATTTTTCTTGCGCCGCCAACTCTCCAACTGACGCAATAATCATTACATTGTTGTACCGACGCTGACTCAAGTTTTTTACTTTCAAAATAGTCTCTAGAGCATCTTCCCAAGAAATATCTTTAAGGCGCAAAGACAGATTGCCGGTGACGCTCTCACTCACCACTAAGTTAATGTCACGAAGATCTGCTAATAGCTGAAGTACGCGGCGCACTTCTATGTCTTGAAAATCTAGGGTCAGAGGTTTGGTGCTTGGCTGGGGGTGATCTATCTGCGCTGGTGACAACTTAGCAAGCTGCCTGGGTGAACTAGCTACGCTTTGAGGGGTTGATGCCACTATCTTCAACTGAGAAATGAGATGCATTGAGGGGAATGTATTAGCACCCATAATCTCTTGAGCCAAACAATGACCCGGTGTGATGATACTTAGAGTACACAACGCCCAGAGTAGACCGCTGCTTTGACTAACAAGCCTCGCCATTACCCGCGCTTTAAAATCATTTTCTTTCATCAACATTCGATCTTGGAGAAACGCTATCAGGTCTCAATTGCAGGCTGAATACGGCCCGGTTACCAGGGCCGGATTGAGGGTTGAGTTGAGGGGTGGATTGAGGGATGGATTGAGGGATGGATTGAGGGAAGGACTGAGAGTTTAAAGATTCATCCAGAGAAATGGTGTCCAAGGCAGGTGAAGAAAATGCCATGCGCCTAGCGGCAAAATTTTCAGAGGTTTCCGTAAGCTCAGCATATTTCTTAGGTGCCGCAGTTTCAGTTGATACAATTGGTATATCAGATGCGTTAGGCGCTTTAGGTAAAGAGAGAAGAGAGATGGCATCGGCGCTAACCTCTGACACTTGGAGCCTCGCTTTGGTGACAATATCTCCAGCGCTTATCACATGAATCATCTTGCGTGGATCTCTCACCAATCCCTGGAATACTCCAGCCCTTGCAACGGTGCCAACCAAAACTAAATCAGTAATTTGCCAGTTTGTTAATCGAGCAGTGCGCTGCAACGACAATTTTAGCGGTGTTAGTTTCTCGCCCCCTGACCGAAGGCTCTGCCGTGGAAGGGCGTAATCAAAAGGGTTGCGTAGGGGCTCTTGCCACTTAACCAGTTCTGAAGAGACACTTGCGTTAATAGGCAAGACTACTGACCCACAAACAGAGCAAGCGCTTAAGGTAACTAAGTACATCAGATAAGTTATCACTAACATTGGCCGCGCGCGTGGACATTGATTTGGGCTTTTTTCTTATCTGAATTTTCATTTGCCATTGCACTTGAGCGTTCACTAACTAATTCGTCAGCAACTTGGTCGCTAAAAAAATAGAACTTCAGCCTCAACCTACCCTCAAGCATTGGACTGCTTTGGTCACCAGTAATTTCTATTTCCTCAACTACAGCGACATAGCGCGAAAGCATTAACTGCTGCAAAAATGTCAGGAGTTGGTGATATTCCCCAAAAACTTTTAGATCAACCACTTGCGTCAAAAACTGGGGTGGTACCGGAGTGGGCTCGCTATTCCGCCTTGCACCAGATCTCGAAGTCTTAGATGGTTTGGAGACTAGGGGTTTTATACTCCTAATTTGTAGCGCGGTGGCATCTGACAGAGTGCCCAAATACGCTAAGGTTTGAGCGGTCTCATATTCTCGGGGAATACGCGCTAACTGAGTTTGATAATCATCAACCTCGCCGATGAGTTTAAGCAACTTCCCCTGAGAAGCCTCAACATCATGGGCTAACCGCCACTCCACTTCCCGGAGCTCCGTTAGAGGTTTGCGCGCAGCTTCTTCTGCAATAGTTTTATGGAGCAATACTGGGTAGGCCGAAATACAGGCAAGCAAAATAGAAATGCCAACGACCAATTTTTTCACTCGGGTGGGCCATAAAGAAGCACGTTGCAAATATTCGTTTAACCAAACGATGGGCTTAGAAAAATTGATAGGAATGCTAATGCTCATGACGGAACCTCTAGCCCGGCAGAGATAACATCCTTAACAACGTCGTTTTTTCTTTGAGTATGTAGACTCAAAGGTTTTTTCGCAGAAAAGTGTGCTCTTGACGATTTCACTTTCGCACCTGTAATTCGCCATGACACTCCCTCACCAGAGGGTGCGTTCGCATGAACTCGAAATCGCACCGATTGGGGCTCATTACTATGTGTCAAAGGAGCGTCTACAGAGGACTTCTTCTCGCCACCCAATTCAGTGCTGAGTAATTGCACAGATAATTTTAGGCTTGAGACCTCAACACTCTTCATCAGCTGCGCTACTACCTGATTAGAATCTGCAATGCCAATTACAGTTAATCCACCATTGCTGAAATCAACTTCAATGTATCGCGCTCTATCTGGAATTGTATGGGCGAGCATAAGTAAAAGCTGATACCCGCTAGAGCTTTTACTGAGCAGGTTTTGCAGTTCGGTGGCGCGCTTTAGAGTTTTAGTTTTAGATTCGGCCTGGGCATTGAAACCCTCAACAGCCCGTTGATGCTTGGTTATTCTTTTTTCTAACTGTATTCGTTGGCTTATTTGTTGGCTAGAGGCTTGCTGCAAATATAGATCCGTAATTGCGAACGCGGTCCAAATCACAGCCCAACTCATGACCATCCAAAGCAGAAACAAGCGTGCTGAGCGCAACCGCTGATACTTCCTCCACGGGGCGAGGTTTACGTCAAACACTGGCGCTTTCTCGGTAAGAAATTTTCTGCGTGGAATCTGCGTACATGTCGGGGAAATGTAGATGACCGGAGTTGTCTATCAAACCCGAGGCCAACCCGAGCGCAACCAACCAATCTGGCTGCATAGCTTTTTGGCCAATAGCTTTGTCGACACTAACTTTATGGACAATAGCTTCGTCAACTATTGCCTCGTCAGCTATAACTTCTTCAAGAGTAGCTTCATCTAGAATAAATTCTGCCGCTTCACTAGCAGGCTTTGATAGTGCAGATACTTGCAGAGGATTAACAAGGTGTATGCGAATATCTAACGGGCTGGCGATCTCTTTAACCTCTTTGACAAAAGCGGCCATTGGCACACCGCTATATGACACAACAATGTCCTGTAATGCTGCCCCCGCCCAACCAACGCAGTAATTCAAATAACTCGCCAGCGCGTCAGCATTTAGCTCTGCCTGCCCCTCTGACCTGCGGTCACTGCTGACCAATTGCACCGAGGCTAATGAATTGTCCAAGCTAATCCAAATCCATACTTGGCCTATCAGGCGCAGCCTTAATGCAGGATCTATAAAACTAATAGCCCTTAATGCAGCGTTAATGCGCGGCTCAAGAGTATGTAAATGTAGGCGCAAACGGGTCAACAGTTGCTCGCGTGAACTGACCTCTCTGCGCGGACACCCAACAAGCACCAGTGCGTCTGCCACGGTGTCTTGCTCTTTTTTTGCTGCCTTTTTTGCGCTGCCTTCATTACCACCATTGCCAGGATCAACCACATACATCAAAAAGATCTGATGGATTGGTAGAGGAAGCTCAATATCTTGTTGACTAATAAGTTGCTGAGTAAGTTCAATCGCGTGGCTGTCTTGTAGCACTAAGGTCCACGGTTTTTTAGGCAGTGGATCGAAGTTCGCCTCCCAGCTAACCCCAAAATAGTGCGCCACTGGACCAAGTGGAATTTGAAAAACTAAATGCGTGTCTAAAGGTAAAGATACCTCCTTCACAGAGCCTTTGGCCGCCTGAATAATCTTTTCCATAGCATTAGCCAATCTGTCCGGCTGTGCAATTTCACCATTAAGCATTACCCCCTGCTCAACGGGCAGATGCAACAATGATGTAATTTGCCAAAACCCCTTCGCTGAGTCTTTGGGCCTAAGGGCAAGCTTACGAGGAGACATATAATGACCCGTCACTTTCAGGCAACAATTGTTTAGGCTATTTCTAAACCCGCAGGCATTTCTATATATGAAGTACAAAAAAGACCAATAATGAAATGGCGAATTGCGCTGCCAGGTTAATTCAACAAGCCGCACTCCTTGGGCGGTAATATCGACACCCACCTTTGTATTGGGGCGTAGCCAAGGCCTTAACAGACGCCTAAACAAATATGCAAATAGGGGCACAAGTGCGAAAAATTGGGGCGTTAAAAATTTCATTACTCTATTCATTACTCTAATAGGTACCGTCTTAGTTGCTGTTTTAGTTACTGTCTAAATTGCCGGATTGACCAGTCGTTCATAAAAGCGCGCAAGCCGGTAGTTAGTTGAGTACCGTGCACTCCCAAAAATGTATTTTCGAATATTTGAACCGCAATACATATTGAGATGGCGGATAAACGCGTGAGCAATTACCCCTTGCCCTCAGAGTTTTTGCCACCTCAGAACAAGTACATTTGCACAAAGAATAGCTCGCTACTGTTGCTACCTGCCTAGGGTTGGTTATGATGAAACAGCACCGCGAAAAACCTTATCGAATATCATCATGACCAGCTCACCTCGGCCCAGTCGAAGACGAAAAATTCTATTATTCCTAGTCAATCTGGGCGTAAGTTCACTGTGCGCGGTGGGTATTGGGTTAGCGGGTATTTACATCTACCTCTGTCTCTTATACACATCTCCGAGCCCACGAGACGGACTCCTATCTCG
>OJFS01000420.1_pt1 | contig 16876 bp, 14 predicted proteins | sample 1594231 | NCBI WGS metagenome assembly OJFS01 (sample SAMN05416847, study PRJEB24817) | seawater metagenome | isolation source: Sea water | place: Canada:Atlantic | collected 2013-07
GAGATAGGAGTCCGTCTCGTGGGCTCGGAGATGTGTATAAGAGACAGATATATTTATGACTCTAGCTTGGTCAATTCTTTGTGCAAATAAAACTGCCTAGATGTGACAAAAGATTCCAGCCGACGCAGCCGAGTTTCTAACTCCTTGCTCTGGAATCGAGCCTTGCGCAAAGTCACTGCTGGCGCAACGACAGTTGGCCTAGGCCTTGCTCTGGCTCGGTCGTGACTGCCAGAATGCTCAGAACGCCTCTCAACACTTTGACCGCCTGCCGAATCAGCGTCCGCTGGCGCGTCTGTTAGCTCATCTGTGCCCTGCATACCCTGCCAGTTAAGCCAACTGCTCGGCAGCCTATATCCTCGGTAACTCATGCGGCGCATTTTTCTTAATTGGGCTTTACTCCAACCGAAGCTCTGACTACCGAATTGACCCGCATTTTTTGACGCTCGTGCAATACCGCGCATAGCACGTCGTTCACGTCTGCGCTGTTTGCGCTTTTGTCGTCGACTTAGATCACCAGAATCTAGGTGGTCGTCCCTTTTATCGAACATGAAATAGCATATCCAATAAGCTGGAAATGCCACCTGAGGGATAAAAATAAGCCCAGTGACCGCAAGCATTCTCACCGTGAAGGTATCCATGCCGAAATAGCGTGCTAATGCTGCGCAGACGCCTGCAATACGCTTGTGATGGTCGAGATAGAGTTGGGAAGCATCATGGTCGCGCAGTGTGTCGGCAAGTTCCTGCGCAGAATCAAAACGTTCTTCACCAGGGTCAGCGTGCTGTTCGCTCTTTTGTGCCTCGAAATCGCTCCGGGGCTCACCTCTAGCCTGACTCCTTATACGTTCGGCTGCGTCCTTAATCAAAGGAATGGCGCTGTTAAGGGCATCTGTTGAACGCGCACTGGCCAGTTCAGACATACTCTCACCCAACTCTTTCATTGCCTGATTAAAGGACAATTCTTGCTCCGCAGAACTAGCCCCGGCCTCATCAGTGCCGTCGCCAGACGACTTATTAGAATCTTGACCTGCATCTTTACTGGTCGCTCTATCGGTTTCGCTATCGGCCCCTTTAGCGGCCTCATCACTCAATGCCTCACTAGGATGCCCTGAAGCAGGTTTACGCAAATTCTTATCTTGATTATCAGTCATCAGAACCTCATATATATATTGCCCAATCAACACCGCACTTGCTGGCCGAATACCAGCACGACCGTTTAGTAGTGTCTAACTGACGTTAACTAATGGGGGCTTCAAAACTACCACCACTAATGTATCCCGCGGTTAAACTTCACCGCGGCGCCAGTCCGGAGTCTGCTCATCTAATATTGTTTCAAGAGACTCAATGCGCTGTTGCATGCGCTCAGTTTGCTGCGTGAGCAGCAGCAATTCCTCGCGCTCACTCTCAGACAGCGAATTCATGCGCTTGTCCTTGCCCCGGTAGTGCATGGTCACCCATATAGGCAACACAACAAGCACAAATAGTATGGTCGGGACCATAAACGCGATCAGTATGCCTTCCATAATCTACCCCTTGCTATTGCTTATCGCTGCTAGAGGAATCTTGCTTACTTTCTGCCTCAGCGTCCCCTGCAGGAGATACGACAGGCCTCTTGCTGGCATCACCTTCGGCAACTTTAGCGCTTTGTGGTGCGCGCCCGCCCGACAACCGAGATTTCAGATCACTGAGCAAAACTTCAACATCATCACCGGTTTCTAACGCGCAAATCTCGTCAGAAAGCGACTTCTGCCCTAGGTCATAGGCCTCAATAAGCCCCTCGAGGTCGTCCATTTTGCGCTCATACAATTCGAACTGCTGAATTGCGTCATCTACGCCATTTTCGTGAAGCTTTTTACGCATACCTAGGCGCGAATGCGCAGCCTGACCGCGCAAAACGATGGCGTTTTGGCGAGCTTTGGCGTCAATGATCTTCTCTTGCAGGGTGCCAATGTCCGAATCTAGCTTATGCAGCGTGTCATCGAGCAGCGCCACCTCCTTTGTTAAGGAATCTGTAAGCGCCTGCCCACGACTGCCTTCAAGTAACGCCCCTTTAGCCAAGTCGTCGCGGCCATTGCGCACAGCTACTTCAGCCTTACGCTCCCACTCATGCGCATCAGCACGCTGCCATTCAAGCCGCCGCAGCAACTCTTTACGATCGGCGATAATCCTCGCTGAAGTGCTACGCACTTCAACCAAGGCCTCTTCCATTTCTTGGACAATAAGCCGCACCATTTTTTCTGGGTCCTCGGCCTTGTCCAAAATTGCATTAATGTTGGAATTCACAATATCTGTCATTCGGGAAAAAATACTCATCGCTATTCGCCTCCAGTACCTGCAATACAGCGCTCTAACTCACAGCGCCTGATTTAATAACTTTGACCAATTTTGCTTAAACGCCCTACATCTACCGACCGCTAACTCGTCATGCTCTACTTAAGAACAACCGTCGGTCTCAATTAAGCGCTCTTACATCCTTAGTTGGTTATGTATTTACAGAATCCGTGCCAACAATTGCAAAACGGTAACCCCATGAAATTTATAAGCTTTTTTACAAGCAGCAAAAATGGAGGGAATTTACTTGGTGAACTTAACCAACTGTTGGTCAAATTATTATGCGCAATGAAGCCGATCGCTTACTGGGCGAGTCCCCAGTATTTCTGCAAGTGTTGGAAGATGTCTCCCGCGCAGCCACGTTAAATAAACCCGTGCTTATTGTCGGAGAGCGAGGCACAGGTAAGGAAGGCATTGCCTCGAGGCTGCATTATTTATCGCCCCGCTGGGGGCAAGAATTTATCAAACTCAACTGCGCCGGCATCGCCGATTCACTGTTAGAAAACGAGCTATTCGGCCATGAACCCGGCGCGTTTACCGGTGCGACAAAAATCCACCAAGGGCGCTTCGAACGGGCCCACAACGGCACCCTCTTCCTGGATGAACTCGCCAATACTTCACTGGCAACTCAGGAGAAAATTCTGCGTGTTATTGAGTACGGGGAATTCGAAAGAGTTGGTGGCAGTAAAACCATCACTTGCAACGTAAGATTGGTCGCGGCGACTAATGAAGACCTGCCATTGCTTGCCGAACAAGGCAAGTTTCGCGCCGACCTTTTAGATCGCCTGGCCTTTGATGTGGTAACCCTGCCGCCATTACGCGAGCGAGCCAGCGACATACTGATACTCGCCGAGTACTTCGGCCTGAATATGGCAAAAGAGCTAGACCGTGACTATTTTCCTGGCTTCAGCGCCAAGGCCGAAGCTGAGTTGCAAGACTATGCATGGCCAGGCAATGCCAGAGAATTGAAAAACGTTGTCGAGCGAGCGGTCTATAAATCGGAGCCGGAGTCACTGATAGACGGTATAACATTAGACCCCTTCGACTCGCCCTTTCGTCCAAACGCTCGCCAGTGCGAAAAAACCATAATTACGACAACTAAACAGCCGGCACAGTTTCCATTAGACCTCAAACAATACTTGAAAGAGCAAGAGGTAGAGCTAATTACCGCAGCCTTGGCCAAGGCTAAACACAATCAGCGACACGCCGCCAAACTTTTACAGTTGACCTATCACCAGTTAAGAGGCTATTTGCGCAAATATGACCTTGTTTCAAGTACTGAATTGGATGAATTTTCAAAAGATTTGGAAGAAGTTTAAGAATAATTGCATCAGTACATCGACAAGTACCCATAGGTTCGAGTTACAATGCGCGCACCGGAGAGGTGGCCGAGCGGCTGAAGGCGCTCCCCTGCTAAGGGAGTATAGGTTAATCCCCTATCGAGGGTTCGAATCCCTCTCTCTCCGCCATATAACGCTTGATGAAAAAGGGGCCTTTTGGGCCCTTTTTTGTGGGCGATTTGTGGGCGAGATGAAAAGATAAAGACGCTGACTTGGTTTGAACCTCCCAAGCTAAGAGGGTTCGAAACGACTAGGGCTCATAGAGCGTTGCGAAATATGAGCGCAGGCGTTGTTGCACTGGACCGTTATTAAGGGAGCTCAAGCGAACCCAAAAGCAGATCGACCCTATGCACTATACAGGCACCTTCGGCGTGGACTATCTACCCCCTGCTAACGACCTTAGTATTTTGGTTGTCCAACTACTTGAGCACTAGCAGCAAAAGTCAAATGGCTGCTGGCACAACAATTAGGCAAGCCAATATAGAAAAAACGATTTGAAGAGCGTCCCTCCGCATTTCTTTACGCCGGGTCGCATCGACTGTGACAGGAAGGCCATTAGTGCCTCGTTGCTAATGCTACCATCAGCGATCAGAGCGTTACCATTGACGCCATCCAGTTCAATGACACCACCGCGAAATAGCATTTTGTCCTTACTGCGGAACAAACCAATGTTAGAAGAAATTTCACTTGCCTACTCGACACTACCGCTCCTCCGTCATTTGATCAGCTAAAGAAACAACGCTCCTTTATATAACCAAAATAGAAATCGCCTTAACTCAGCTCTATGTGAGGGAGTTTAGCAATTGACTAACCGACGCTCTAGACAGAGTGGCTGAATTGTCTCCCTCGAACCCACAGCCAGGTGTCATTGCTTGCCGCGCAAGTGGGGCTGGCATTGTGAGCATAAATAGAGCCGCCTTGAATTTACTTCTATGCGCTCAACTGGCGTTGCGCAACGATAGCACCCCTCACCCTGACGATCGAATACGACAAAACGATAGCGGCTACGTGCGAGGCCGTCTCGCTTTAACGCCGCAACCCGCTTAGGGCTATTTGTGATTCCGGCAGTAGCCAGCGACTGACGCGTTAGATCCAATGTGGCCCGAGACAATGCGCCAAGTTGAGCGCGAGTAAGATCACAAGGTCGATCAAACGGATGTAGTCCCGCCGCGTGAAGAATTTCTGAGCGTAAATAATTGCCTATGCCGGCGACAAAGGCTTGGTCCAGGTAGAGGGCTGCCAGAGAGCGTTTGCAGAATTGCTTGGACATCAATTGATCCAGCACATCACGCCAAACCACCGTCTCGTCTAGAGCATCTGGCCCTAACTTCGCAAGGTATTTTTGCAGCGGCAATTGTTCAGGGGTCAGTACTTCTATGTCCGAGGCACTGTAAAGAAGCGCGCTGTGGGTGTCTGTATGAATTGCTACGCGCAATGTTCTGCCGGTAGCTGGCTGCTTATCGCGCTTCACTACATACCAACGACCGTAAAGCTGATTATGACTGTAGAGCGTTAGCTCATTACTGAAGTGAGTCAGCATGGCTTTACCGCGACTACTTACGCCGACCACAGTCTCGCCGCTAAGCGCGTTATTAAAACGTTGGAGGTGTGGCTGCGAGAATATTACGCTGCGGGCCTCTTTACCATTTAGAACTTTACCAATACGCAGCGCAGCGCGTCTAATTTCTGGCCCTTCAGGCATGCTCTTTCACCTTATTTTATTGGCTGAAGTTTTGGGTTGCCACTCACCTACGCTTCTCTCTTTAGGGTTAGGCAAAGCCAAATCGTAAAATCTTATGCCACCGCCCGAACAACCAACTTTAAAAGTTCGAGCTGGCTACTCTAGAAGCCCTAGTTGAACACCACTTATGTCTACTCTTTGTGAAGCGAATAACGTGAAGCGGACAACGTGAACCAGATAAAGCAAGGCTTGCTGACAGAATGAAACAAGCGCATTGAGCGCGAGAAATCTAGCTCCTTTTAATTGCAGGGGTTGCAGCGGTTGCAGCGGTGATGCAATTGATAGTGGATTGCGCCATGCTTATAGCTTTGCTGCAAAATGGAGGGTCAATGAGTTTTAACAAATTAACATGGGGCGTGAAAGCCAGCTTTAGAAATTACGTCGAAGCCGCAGAGGGTTCAATAACCTTAAATGATGGCGCAACCCGCACCGAAGATGGCACATTTGTCTTTTTGGCTCAGCCTGACGGTGATCTGTCTATCGCAGCGGACGGGAGCGCAACGGGCGCTATGCGTTTTCAGGGCACAGTCGTTTTTGAAGCACACGGGGGTATGCTCAAGTCTACCCTTGCGGAGCTGGGTTTGGAGGCAGGAGAAAATGGACTTGTCCTTACAGTACTCGACGCGCCAATGAACAAAAGCCGTTGCGCAGTTGCAGATCTAGGTCCGGTTGAAGTCAACTCAGCAGGCGGCCTAACCATCGCCTCGAGGATCACAATCGACGGCATGTACCAGATTGCTGACAACTACCCGCCAGGTACAGAATTGGACCCGATACTATTGAACTAGACGCACCTTTTCGTTTGCGTTTGCGACTGAATTCGATGAATGCCAGTTGTGGATCGATCTTTGAGAAGAAACTCCTCGCAGAACGCGAGGAGTTTTATAATCATCAATTAGTAACTAAATAAAGGCCGATTGAGTAATCGGCCCTAGCAGTGCCTACTAGTTATTCTCAAGGTCGAAGCGATCTAACTGCATCACTTTGGTCCAAGCACTAACAAAGTCTTCAACAAAACGTGGGCTTGCATCATCGTAGGCATACGCCTCGGCAATAGCCCGCAGTTCGGAATTTGAACCGAAAATGAGGTCCACGGTGGTGGCCGTAAATTGCACGTCCTGCGTCACAGGGTCTACTCGTTCGTAAACGCCTTCAGTTGCTGCTTTGCGCCAAGGATTAGTACTGTCCAACAAATTCAAAAAGAAATCGTTGTTTAGCGTCCCAGGCCGATCGGTTAAAACGCCATGGGCCGCACCATCAGTGTTGGCGTTCAGCACACGCATACCACCAAGCAATACAGTCATTTCTGGAACGCTTAGCTGCAACTGATCCGCCTTGTCTACCATCATCTCAGCAGGCGAGCGATACGCTTGGCTAACATTGAAGTAGTTACGGAATGCGTCCGCTGTGGGTTCTAGTACAGCAAAAGACACAGCATCGGTTTGTTCTTGAAGCGCATCTACTCGACCCGGCACGAATGGTACCGAAACTTCATTGCCTGCCTCTTTAGCAGCGCGCTCTAAGCCCACTGCACCGCCAAGTACAATAATGTCGGCCAAAGACACCTGACCCCTGCGGCTGTTGTCATTGAAGTCGCTCTGTACGCCTTTTAACACGCCTAGTACACGGGCCAACTTTTGCGGCTGGTTCACCGCCCAATCTTTCTGCGGCGCTAGGCTCACGCGTGCGCCGTTGGCACCGCCTCGCATGTCGCTGCCACGGAATGACGCGGCCGATGCCCATGCAGTGCCCACTAAATCTGCAACGCTTAAGTTAGTTACTGCGATAGATCTCTTCAGTTGCTTGATCTGGCGAGCGTTCACCGGCTTGCCGGTAGTCGCGGGCAACGGATCTTGCCAAATCATCACTTCGCTAGGCACATCGTCGCCTAGATAACGAACCCGAGGCCCCATATCACGGTGAGTTAACTTAAACCATGCTTTCGCAAATGCCAGTTGGTATTCCTTAGGGTCTGCCAAAAATCGTTCTACGATCTTGCGGTACTCAGGATCGTACTTAAGCGCTAGATCCGCAGTCGTCATGACAGGCGGATTAAACTTGCCTTTCACATGGGCATCTGGCACCACGGTGTGTAGCGATTCGTCTGTTGGAATCCACTGCAATGCACCAGCCGGGCTGCGGGCTTGCTGCCACTCGAAATTAAGCAAATTTTGCAAATATAAGGTTGTCCATTGAGTTGGCGCTTGAGTCCAAGCACCCTCCAAACCGCTGGTCACTGTGTCTTCTGAATGGCCCTTGCCACAGCTATTCTTCCAGCCTAGGCCTTGTTCTTCTATCGTTGCTGCGGCTGGTTCAGGGCCCACACAAGATTTCTTGCGCGCACCATGCATTTTGCCGAAGGTGTGTCCGCCCGCAACTAAAGCCACAGTTTCTTCATCATTCATGGCCATACGCCCAAAAGTTACGCGCACGCTTTTCGCCGAACCCACAGGGTCAGGCTTGCCTTGCGGGCCTTCAGGATTAACGTAGATCAGGCCCATGTGAGCCGCGCCAAGCGGCTTCTCTAATTTGCCATCTTTGTCGTGGCGCTCGCTAGCAAGCATGGTGACTTCAGGCCCCCAATAAACCAGATCTGGCTCCCAGTCGTCAGCACGTCCACCAGCAAAACCGAAGGTTTGAAAACCCATGTTTTCCATACCGACAGTACCAGCAAGTACCATTAGGTCTGCCCAAGAAAGGCTTTGACCGTACTTTTGTTTAATGGGCCAAAGTAGCCTGCGCGCTTTGTCCAAATTGCCGTTGTCCGGCCAACTGTTGAGTGGGTCAAAACGCATTTGACCACCGTCAGCGCCGCCGCGGCCATCTAACGTTCTATAAGTACCCGCGCTGTGCCAGGCCAAACGGATAAAGAACGGCCCATAGTTACCAAAGTCCGCAGGCCACCAATCTTGCGAATTGGTCAGCAGCGCGTTGATGTCGGCTTTCACCGCCGCCAAATCTAAAGTGTTGAACGCTTGAGCGTAGTCAAAATTCTCGCCCAATGGATTGGCGCTGGCGTCGTGGTCGCGCAAAGTCGATAAATTGAGTTGTTCAGGCCACCAAAATTGGTTGGTTTTAGCCTGATCCACCCTCTTACTCGCCTTACCTGATGCCCCCGATGTATTAGCCGCACCATGATGCCCTTCACTGGCATGCAATGGTGAAGCCACCCACATTACTGACATCAGCGCGACGCCCCCTAAAAGCTTGCTTCGCATTTCTTTAACCCTCATGAAATTATAAAAATCTGTCGCTTAACGAAAAGTTGCACCGTGTATTCGCAACTTGAGTCAGAACATAAACCCCGCACACCCATAGATAAAATTGATTCTATATACTCTGATGATAGGCTTGACCTATGGTAAACGGTGTACTCAAAAGAGATTGAATACTTGTCTACTTACCCCGCGGAGACGATTTCTGAGAGAAATAGGACTGCAAATGTTTGTCCTCAAGCCCGGCCGTTCTTGCCGCAAATAGCTATCAACAAAATGTAAAGCCTCAAGTTTCGGTGATGATGACGCCACAAAATTGGGGGCGCTCGCCGGCACCCGCTTTGCATACATGACCAGTAGATGTTTAACTCTTCGCATCTAACCCCACCGAAAAATCAGGAGAGCGCTTCGTGACGCAGTCTAGTGCCGACCCATCAGTTTCTATAAGTACCACCAAAACCGGCTTTTATAAGGGTTTTAACGTATCTGTCGCGGCCATTCCGAAGGTGATCATCTTCGCGTTTATCCTTTGGATAGGCTTATCTCCAGAGCGAGCTGGCGAACAACTTGCAGCGATGCAAACTTGGTCAACCTCCTCTTTCGGTGGCTGGTATGTCTACGTCACAGCATTTTTCACGGTTACCTGTTTAGCCTTGGCCCTGTTGCCACGCACAGGCAGCATCGTTTTAGGTGAAAAGGGCGAAGCGCCGGCATTCTCACTGTTTACGTGGGTGTCTATGATGTTTGGTGCCGGCATTGGCATTGGCATGCTCACCTACTCAACCGCAGAACCCATTTTTCACTTCGCCACGAACCCAGAGACCATCCAAGGGCTGAGTACTCCGCTTGATGAATCCAATGTACGCAACGCCTACAAGTGGGCAATGCTGCACTATGGTTTTACACCCTGGGCTTGCTACGGACTAATTGGTATTTCCTTGAGCTATTTCAGTTACGTGCGAGGCTTACCTTTAACCATTCGTTCGGGACTCCAGCCGTTGTTTGGTGATGCTATGTCTGGCTGGGCCGGTCACCTAGTAGACATCGCGGCTATTCTTGCCACTTTAATCGGCCTTGGCGTGACCATTGGTTACGGCGTATCTCAGTTCGCCTCGGGCATCTTCAATATCAGCGGTATTGAGTCAATTGTCGATGCAGCTGGTAAGCCAACTTTGACTGCGCAAATCACCGGATTGGTTATCATAGTGGGTGCTTCGTGCATATCTGCCCTGTCTGGTATTCAGCGCGGTATTAAGTGGCTATCTAACATCAACATGTTGCTATCAATTATTCTTTTGCTTTGCTTCGTTGCATTAGGATCCACTTACTTCGCAATACAGTCCTTTGGCTACGCCATTTGGGACTACCTAATAGCATTGCCAACTATGTCCACTACCGTTTGGAATGATTCCAGTACAGAGGTGGGCGCTGCCCTACAAAGTTGGCAAGGATCATGGAACATCTTTTACTGGGCTTGGTGGATCGCTTTCGCGCCATTTGTCGGCATGTTTTTGGCAAGGGTATCAAAAGGTCGAACCATCAGAGAATACGTTCTGGGTGCAATAATAGTACCCTCTCTGATTTGTCTCACTTGGCTCACATTCGTTGGCGCAACCGCCATCGATCTAGAGCTCAACGGGATCGCTCAAGGGGCTATTGTTAACTCTGATATATCTGCACAACTTTTTACCACCATTAACCTTCTGTTATCGCCTAATATGGCCATAGCATTATCGGTACTTGTTGTTGTGCTATTGCTGACCTTTTTAATCACATCCGCAGACTCTGGTATTTTGATCATTAACACATTGGCTTCAGGGGGCGATGAAAGCCAAAAGCAAGGAATGCATGTGGTGCTTTGGGGCGTGATATTCGCGCTGCTAGTAAGCGTACTTCTACTCGCTGGAGGCATGGACGCATTGCGCTCCGCCATGATTGTTGGCGCGCTACCTTTCTCGTTGGTTATGGCGTTAATGGCCGTTGCGTTAATCAAGGCGCTGGCCTTTGATAGTAAGGCTGATAAGTAACCGGCACTAGACGCAGATTTAAACAATCTCTCACAATGGCTCTTGGATAGTTTAGGACTTTTCTTTTGGACGATTATTTCAACGCAGAATATTTGATTTTCTGGCAAACCGCCGTTGTCATTCTAGGCCTTATCGTCGGTAGCTTTCTCAATGTAGTGATTTATCGATTACCAAAAATGCTTGAGCTAGCTTGGCAGGCGGAGGCCCGTTTTGCCTTGGAACAAGAGCCACAAGTACCTAGCGAAACCTTCAATTTAGCGGCGCCACGATCAAGTTGCCCCAACTGCAACACGCAAATTAGTGCGCTGCACAATATCCCACTCTTCAGCTACCTGTGGCTGGGTGGAAAATGCGGGCAGTGTCGAACATCTATTTCCTGGCAATACCCAGTAGTTGAGCTTATAACAGCTTTGTTGAGTCTGTTGGTTTTTTTGAAATTTGGGCCAAACTCGGAGCTGGTTTTCGCCCTTATATTCACGTGGTCTTTAATCGCATTATCGGGCATAGATGCAAAACACTACATTTTGCCCGACAACATCGTGTTACCGATTCTGTGGTTGGGTTTGTTTGCCAACCTAAGCGGCCGCTTTGCCAGCCTTCCGGATGCAGTTTTAGGTGCCATATTTGGTTACGGTGTTTTGTGGGTTTGTTTTTGGGGTTTCAAATTAGTCACCGGCAAAGACGGCATGGGCTACGGCGATTTCAAACTAATGGCTGCTATTGGCGCATGGTTTGGCTGGCAGAGTTTACCCGCGACGCTGCTGATTTCATCCTTAACTGGCGCTGTTGTAGGCATCGCACTCATTATTTTCAACAAAAATGACCGAACCACAGCTATTCCGTTTGGACCATATATCGCAGTATCAGGATGGCTAATGATGATGTATGGCCCACAAATAAGGGGTCTTTTAATGCAGTTAATGAACCCAACCTTTTAACTCGCAATGCACAGCCCTTGGCTCAGATTGCCAGCGTAGCCGCGCACTAGGCGGATAGGAGTCCTACCGCACTCGAGCAAAGTGCAGTCACCAGAACTCGTCACAGCTTAAAGCCATCGCCCTCTAAGATACTGCATCGCCCTTCAACAAATACCTTACCGTCAGAACTGTCAGCCCGCTCTGCGTTGTAGGTCAGGCCGTAGTTCAAGCTAGCGCGGTCGATAGACAAATCAAAAGCACTAACGCCTTCCGCCACTGCAAAACTCGCTAACAATTGCCCTGCAGGAAGCTTTATGGTTACCGTCTGAGCGACAAAAACACGCTGACCTAAACCGCCTGTAAACTCAATGACGTCTAAATCGGCTGTGATTCTCAACATATGTGTATAACGCTGACCGTCCGGAAATTCAGCACCGCATACAACATATGAAGCAAATACTGGCGGCGATACCGGCGCAGATTTAATCCCAGAGATGTGCGCAGAGCTGCCCTCAAAATTATCAGAACACCCAAATAAGCTTATGAAAAGCCCGATACTGATTAGGATAGCCTGCGTAAACCTCAGCTGAGCGCCTTGGTTACACCTCTGAGTACAACTTTGCAACTTCACCTCATTGTCCATAAAAGATTCCTCAAAAAAATTCTCTAACACTGCAAATGAACACTGCAAATGAACACTGCAAGTGAATATTGCCCGCACCCCCAACTAACCTGCCGCTTACGTTTGCGTGAGATGCAGTTTTTATTTCGACCTCGCATAGCTACCAAAAGATTACAAAATATACCGTTTATTTCCTTTTTAGTACCGAATAACCGACATATAGATACTTTAAGCAACCATTAGGGCACAAAGACCCGGAGAGTTAATGCGCTTTGATACAAAGTCTAATTAACTCTCTTATTGCCCTGTTTAGTGGGTGCTTGTAAACCATTGGCAATCTGGAGAGTCTCTTGCGCGATCAAAATATAAGAACCAAAGTTGTACTGTTTTTACTCATTGTTTGCTTCAGCATCAGTACGGTTATGGGGTGGGTTGGTTATCACAATGGAAAAACTGCGATTGAAAACCTCACTTTTAATCAACTGACTTCAATACGCGCAACCAAAAGTAGCCAAATGCAGGGCTATTTAGATTTAGTCCAATCACAGATCGTCACTCTTGGAGAAAACCAAATGACGATTAACGCCATGAAAAATCTCTCGATGTCCTTCAGCAAATTGGGCGCAACCCCTGGCCAATCTGAATTAAAGGAATCTCTTATCGCTGCTGATAGCAGCCTTCAGTCGTACTACGCAAACCAATTCATACCCTCTTTAGAAAAAGGCAGTCACAAAACACAAGCGTTGACTCAGTATTTACCAGATAACTACACAACCGCGTTTCTGCAGCACCATTATATCGCAGAAAGCAGCCTCCCTTTAGGCGCGAAGAACGCCATGAATATGGCGCTAGACGGCAGTCAATACAGCGATTTTCACAATCAATATCATGCCACTTTAAACAGTTACCTAGAAAATTTTAATTTCTACGACATATTCTTAATCGACCATCGCACGGGCGACATCGTCTATTCGGTATTCAAAGAAGCTGACTTTGCGACCAACCTAAAAAATGGCCCCTACCGACGATCGAATTTGGCAACGGCATTCGAGGAGGCCAACGTACTGGGGCCTAACGATGACCCTATCTTCGTAGAGTTTGACTATTATGCACCCTCCTATGGTGCGCCGGCAGCGTTCATAGCCAAGCCGATGTTTGACGGCGATGAGCGCATTGGTGTGCTGGTTTTTCAGGTACCCATCACTCGTATAAATCAAATCATGACTGGCAATCAACACTGGGCCAGGGACGGCCTTGGCAGCACAGGCGAGACCTATCTAGTAGGTCCCGACTTTTCAATGCGCAGCGTCTCACGCTTTCTTATTGAAGACAGAGAGGGATATTTTAAAGCTCTGAAGAAGTTGGACTACCCAGCAAAAACAATTAGCCAGCTTGATGAGTTCGACACCTCTATTTTATTGCAGCGCGTTCAAACAAAGGCATCTTTTGGCGCGCTCTCAGGAAAAAGCGCAACTGCAATAATAAAGGACTATCGCGGCGTCAGTGTACTGAGTTCATACGGCCCTATTCGGTTCGGCGATCACCAGTGGGCTCTGATATCAGAAATAGACGAGGCAGAAGCTTTTGCGCCGACAAACACACTTGCAACGATACTAATTATTTCATCGCTGATAATAGCCGCTCTAATGTTGGCATTGGCGGCATACTTTTCTGGTCAATTTACAAAACCGATTATCAAACTGGCCATCGCCGCTCGAAAAATAGGCGAAGGCGCATCTAATATTCAACTAGAGGTAACCTCTAAAGATGAAATTGGCAGCCTAACCAATAGTTTCAACGACATGGTTGCAAACCTAGACAGCCAGCGACGCACTATTGAAGTAAAGAATTTAGAAAACACTCGGTTACTACTGAACATTTTGCCAGAGCCAATTGCCGAGCGACTAAAAAGCGGCGAAGCACAAATAGCAGATACCTTCTCAAGCGTCAGCATAATTTTTACCGACCTAGTTGGGTTCACTAAATGGTCTAAAGACAGACCGCCTATGGAGGTATTGTCCATGCTGGACGATTTGTTTGGCGCATTTGACGCAGCAGCAGCCAGACTGGGCGTTGAAAAAATTAAAACAATCGGTGACGCGTATATGGCGGTTTGTGGCCTACCAGTACCGAACGAAAATCACGCCAAAGTAATGGCGGAACTTTCTTTTGCAACACTGCAATGTCTCGAAGATTTCAACCAACGCAACAATACCCAGCTAAGAATGCGTATAGGCATACATTGCGGTGCAGTAGTTGCTGGCGTAATTGGCACCTCAAAATTCACTTACGATTTGTGGGGCGAAACCGTAAACATGGCGAGCCGCATGGAATCCACAGGGGTACCTAACCAAATACAAATCTCCCAAGCATTTCATGGTGCCCTGGAAGGAGAATATGCAACGACCTATCGCGGCGAGATAGAGGTTAAGGGTGCTGGCATGGTAAATACATACCTATTAGATGGCCCGAACAACGCCGATGCTTAACACCAGTGGATTTAATTCGTAGCACAAAAGCAGCAAGTGGACAGCTTGATTTTCGAGAAAGATAGATTTTGGCTTAAGCTAAACATCACAGCTGCAATTTGTCGCCATTGTAGTTTATGAATTGCCCGCTTTGTTGCATAGACAGTTCATCAAACCTATCGAGTAATCCTGCTGCGCTCTCGTCTGGTGAAATATCCCCATTGGGACCGCCCATGTCGGTTCTAACCCAACCTGGGTGATAAGTGGCAACGGCTATACTTTCGCTCGCTAGTTCATGACTGAGTGTCACAACGATGTTATTTGCGCCCGCTTTGGAAGCTCTATACGCGTAGGCGTTGGCGGCAGTGTGGGCTTGGCTGCCCATTAGTGAGGAGATTACTGCGACCTTGGCTTCTCCATCGCTGTTTCTTAAATGGGGTAAAAACGCGCGGGTGGTAAAGAACGGACTGGCGATATTAGTGACCAGGACTCTCTCAAACGCAGCCAAGGTGTTTTCTGTGCCGTGCATACCGCTGTAACCATTCTGTACGCCAGCATTACATACCAGTAGGTCCAACGGCTCGCTTAAACTGTTTGCAGCTTTTTCTAGCGATTGCTCATCCACCACATCGAGCTCAATAACTGAACAATGCTCAGAATAGTTTTTTTGTAGCGCCAATAACTCCACCGCTGACGCTGGGTTTCTACACCCGGCTATTACTTTATCGCCGCGCTTTAAAGCCAGTGTTGCTAATGCTAAACCTATACCTCGGTTTGCACCTGTAATAAGTATTGTCGCCATGGTGTATTGCCTATTTATTCTTGTGAAACAGTAGGACTAAGCGGACTTAATCATAGCTGCCATTTTTTCAGCGACCATTATGGTGGGCGCGTTTAGATTACCGTTGGTGATGTGCGGAAATATGGATGAATCTATGACTCGCAGGTTATCCACTTGGTGCACCCTACCCGCCGGATCTACTACTGACATATCGTCCACACCCATCTTACACGTACCACATGGGTGGTATGCACTCTCAGCATGAGCGCGTACGAAAGCATCTAACTCTTTGTCGGTTTGCGCCTGAGCACCTGGATTGAACTCTGGCCCGCGAATTGGGTCAAAAGCAGGCTGGGCAAAAATCTCCCGTGCGCCGCGAATGGCGGCACGAAAAACTTCCCAATCTGATCGGTGACTCATGTAGTTAAACTTAATCGCTGGGTAGTCCAGCGGGTTCTTGCTCTTCAACCTGACACTGCCGCGACTGGGCGACAGCATTGGTCCAACGTGGGCCTGACAACCATGGCCTGAAGCCTGCGAGCTGCCGTCATAGGACATTGCGGCAGGTAAGAAGTGAAACTGTATGTCGGGCTGCTCAGCATCTGGATGACTGCGCATATAACCACCCACTTCAAAGTGATTGGTGGCTCCTAAACCGCGTTGTGTCAGGAGCCATTCCAAACCGATCTTGGCTCGGCCAAAAAGGCTGAGATCTTTGTATAGCGATAAGGGTTTCGTAATGGATTGTTGAACATATACTTCTAGGTGATCCATCAAATTCTGACCCACCCCAGGCACATCGGCCTTTAGCTTTATGTCCATTTCACGCAAGTGATCTTTGGGGCCGATACCAGAAAGCATGAGCAGTTGCGGGGAGTTGATGGCACCCGCGCACACCAACACTTCTTTATTAGCAAACGCCTGCTTGGCTTTCGACCCAGCTGAAAAACTCACGCCTTCAGCTTTGCCTTCGTTGATGAGAATTTTCCGCACCATGGCTTTCTTAATTATCTTAAGATTACTGCGGTCTTTAGGTAAATAGGATCGCGCGGTCGAAGATCGAATACCGTCTGCAACAGTCATTGGCATGATGCCAAAGCCCTCTTGATGCCGCCCATTGAAATCATCATTGAGTGGGTGTCCGGCTTCTTTAGCTGCGGCCAAAAAATAGTTATAGAGCGGATTTTTAAGCCCTCCAGAAGTTGTACCCACGGGCCCATCATGGCCTTTGAATTCATGCTCTGAAGTTCGTTTGTCTGCCCGCTGGGCTTTCTTGAAGTAAGGTAGCACCTCAGAATAACCCCACCCTTGGGCGCCCATCTTTTCCCAACGATCATAATCATTGGCATTGCCACGGACATAAACCATGCCGTTGATAGACGAGGACCCGCCCATCAGCCGCCCTCTTGGGCAATCTAACCTTCGCCGGTCCATATT
>OJFS01000422.1_pt1 | contig 16865 bp, 17 predicted proteins | sample 1594231 | NCBI WGS metagenome assembly OJFS01 (sample SAMN05416847, study PRJEB24817) | seawater metagenome | isolation source: Sea water | place: Canada:Atlantic | collected 2013-07
TCCTCGTTGGCTTCTGCGAAATCGAAATGGACAAAGACACGGGCAAAATCGAAATTTTGGACTACACGGCTATTGCTGATTGCGGCACTGTGGTCCATCCCAAAAACTTCGAGAACGCCATGCGCGGTGGCGCTGTTTGGGGTGTTGGGCTAGCAGCATTCGAGCGTCATGTGTACGACCCGCAAAATGGTCTGCCAGCGAATACGGGTCTTTACCAGAGCAAGCCGCCGACCTATTTGGACGTCAATGTTGAGACGAAGATGGGCGCGGTAAATATCCCCGACCCACAAAACCCTACGGGCGGTCGCGGCATTGGTGAACCTACCCAAGGGGCTGCCGCTGCTGCGCTTGCCAGCGCGATTTCGGATGCCCTCGACGGTCACGTATTTAACACCGCACCGACGACAACAGACATGATTATTAACCACTTGGCTGGCAATGATTACAGTACCAAGTATCTGAAAACAAACACTTTCTGAGGTTAACTATGCCATCTTATGACGTAATGCCAAATATGGAGCTGTACCAACCGGTACGGGTTGAGGATGCCCTCGACATAGCGAGCCGCTACGCAGATCGTGGTTGGTTAGTGGGTGGCGGACAAGACACTTACGGCTGGCTCAAAGACCGCGCGAAGCGCGCCGATGCGCTCATTGACCTCAGCGCAATCGAATCTCTGCGCGGGGTGCGGGAGACCGCCGACGGAATAGAAATCGGTGCACTTACCACGCTGACCGAAATCGCCGAAAGCGGTCTGCTCAAACAGAGCTACTCTCTGCTTTCGAAAGCCGCGTCTGTCGTCGCAAGCCCACAGATCCGCAATATCGGCACACTCGGCGGCAACGTCTCGCAAGACGTGCGCTGCTGGTACTATCGCCGCGGGCTGTCTTGCTACAGAGCAGGCGGGAATCTTTGCTATGCCGACACGCCACAAGGCATGAACCGCGAGCATTCGCTGTTTGAAACCAGCCGCTGTGTGGCTGCAGGCGCCTCCGACACGGCCCCAGCGCTCGTCGCTCTCGACGCGACTATGGTGCTGCGTTCGATTGACGGTGAGCGCACGCTGTCCGCCGAAGAGTATTTCGTCGGGCCTGCGGTCGATATCGAGAACACCACCGCGCTCCGCACGGGGGAAATTCTTACTGCGGTTAGGCTACCCAAAGCCTGGGCCAATGCGACGTTCTATTATGAGAAGGTCGCCGATCGCAATGTGTGGGATTTCTCACTGGTGAATGTAGCAGCCGCGTTTAAGGTCGATAACGGCACTATTCAAGAGTCGCGCGTCGTCTGTGGTGCTGTACAGGCTACGCCAAAGCGCCTGCGAAGCGTTGAGCAAGCGGTTCAGGGAAAAGCCAAAGGGGCGGTAACCGCGGCGAGCGTCGCGGGCATAGCCTCTGAGGGCGCACGCGCACTCGCGCATAACGGCTTTAAGATTCCGCTAATGGAGAATTTGGTAAAGCGCGCGATTAGTGCGTAAGCGCGCAGGCTTTTCCAACCTTCATTCGATGCGTTAAGCAATAGGAAAGGGCTGGTCCATCACTGGATCAGCCCTTTTTTTAAAACAAACTACCAGCCCAGTAGCCAACGGCCATAATCGCTACATAACAAACCAAGATTCCTAGAATGACTGGTTGCAGGTGCGCGTGAACTTGACGGTCTTTCATGTCGTGATCTTCTAGCATCGTCTCCATTCCTTCATAATTGAATAGAGTGTTCAGAATAACCAGAACGACATTGCAAAATGTGATCTAGATCACAGTTTTGTTCTCATGAATTTACCGGGAAGTTAGCCGTTAAAGCCCCTGCAATTTCTGTTTAGAAATTTGAAATACCGAATCGAACCATGTTTTATCGTCGTTGAGATTTGGCACTAACTGAAAGGCTTCGCCGCCTCCTTCCATAAACTCTTCTCGGTATTCGATACCGATTTCATGGATGGTTTCGAGGCAATCAGAAACGAAAGAAGGCGTTACGACTGCGACTTTTTTAACCCCCTTCTCGATTAGTGCTTCTAAATGATCATCGAGATAAGGTTGTATCCACGCCTGATTTCCAAACCGTGACTGAAACGCCACTGAATAACGGTCCTCACTCCACCCCATAGCAGCTACAATGCCTTTCGTTGTGGCTACACACTGTGCGCGATAGCAGAGCTTATTTTTCTCGCCGATGGTCTCGCAGCAGGCACCCATCTCACACACATTATTTTTGTCAGCCTTTTTGATATTCGACTCAGGCAATCCGTGATAGCTAAAGATGACATGTTCGGCGTCTGCTTCTTCAACGTGCTTGCCTATCAGTGCTGCCCACGCATTAATAAAGGGCGGCTCGGCATACAGGTCATCGACAAACTTCAAATTTGGCGCCTGTGCCCATTTTTTTGCCGCCTCACGAACTTCGTGAAAAACGGAGGCCGTGGTTGCTGTCGAATACTGCGGAAACAACGGCATGATCAGAATATCTTGGCAGCCTAAGCGCTCAAACTCTTTCATCGAATCCCATACGAAGGGCTCGCTGTACGCCATACCGTTCAAGATAACGACATCTTCTCCGGCGTCTTTATATTCTTGCTGAACACTTGCTTGCAGCCTATCGGCGTAGACCTTCAAAGGAGAGCCATCCTCCATCCAGATTGCCGCATAGTCTTTTGCGGTTTTAGGTGCGCGGAAGGGTAGGATAATCAGGTTACGAAGTAGCCATCGCCCGATTGGATTGAAGTCGAAGACGAAGGGGTCAGAGAAAAAATATTTGTAAAACTTCCGCAGCCCTTTCGCCGTGGGTTCCTCGGGAGTGCCAAGATTGAGGAGTAGTATGCCTTTGGTCGCCATGGGGTCTTCCTTGTGTTGAGACGTGATCTCAGCGCTGCAGGGCCGAGTTATTTTGATAACTAGTGTACGATGCCACGCCCCTAAAGGGTTTAATGCGCGGGCAGAAAGTTGGCCCTGTTTTAGTCAGCGACCTGCTTACGGGTGTCTTCCTCAAACAGCAGCTCCAGTTCGCGGCGACCTTGACGCGCGATATTACCCAGCTCTTCCATGTCCTCTATGTGCTGGGCCGAGCGCTCGAGAAGCTCCTCGTCATGCAGCCTAAAGCGCTTAGCCACCTCAAGCGCTTGGCCTTCGGTGTAGCCAAGTTGCTCAAGCGTGTCAGTCGCCGCCTCTAGGCTGCTTGCGAAGGTTTCGCGTACCACAGAGTCTACTTTGCGTTTGTAGAGCTCGTAGGCGTGAAACCGATCTACAGCCCGCGCGATAATCTTGATACGTGAATTTTGTTCGCGCGCGTGGTCAATTATCGCAAGAGACTGCGCTACGTCATTGACAGCGACCACGAGTATTTTCGCGTGTTTAATGCCCGCGCTTCGAAGCAGGTCAATGCGCGTGAGATCGCCATAAAACAACCGGTTGCCGAACTGTTTAACGAATTCGACATGCGCAGAGTCTTTATCCATCGCCGTGAAAGGAATATGCCGAGCCTGCAGCAGACGTCCAATAATCTGTCCAAACCGGCCAAAACCGGCAATGATTACCTCGGGCTGATGCGAATCCCAATGCCTGTCTTGATCGGGTTGCTCGACGCTGCGGCTGTGACCGACGCGTCGATAGAGAGTCACGAGCGGCGAGGTAAAAGCCATTGATAGACCAACAATCAGCGTAAGCTGCTCCGCAAGCGCCGCGTCGAATAGCATCGCTTGCTGCCCCTGAGACAACACAACGAAGGCAAATTCGCCGCCCTGAGACAACATGAGTCCGAGCTGAACCCCTTCTTTTAGAGAAACATGTCGCCAGCGCAGAATCGCCGTGATGATTGCCGTTTTGACGAAGACCAACCCAAGCGCTAACACGACTATACGCAGCGGATTTGCCCATAAGAGTGCGAGATTGAGCGTCATGCCGATCGCGATAAAGAACAGCCCAAGAAGCATGCCTTTAAAAGGCTCGATATCGGATTCGAGCTGATGCCGGTAGTCGGAATTGGCGAGCATAATGCCGGCGAGGAAAGCACCTAGGCCCATCGAGAGCCCCACCGAGTTCATCAACACCGCGACGCCGATGACGATAAGCAGGCTCGCCGCTGTCATCACCTCACGGTTATTCGACCGAGCCACAGCAGCTAATACCTCGCTTAAACCGAACCGACCAAAGGCGACGACACCAACAAGCGCTAAAAGGGTGACATACCACGCAGGGGTCGTCGCACCGGTCGCGCCGGGCGCAAGCACGCTGACGGCGATAAGGATCGGGATAACCGCAAGGTCTTGCAGTAGCAGAATCGAGAGGCCTTTACGACCTAGGGGCGATGCTAAAATCCGCTCCTCACTCATCAGCTGAATCGCCAATGCGGTGGACGAAAGCGCGAGGGTTAAGCCTAAAACTAAGGCAAGAGGCAGAGCGAGCAGCATGGCCAAACCGAAACCGATAACAAGCCCGGTGAGCAGTACCTGCGATCCGCCAAGTACCAAGATGTGATTACGCATACTCCACAATTTCTCAGGAGCCAGCTCGAGTCCTATAACAAATAACAACAGAATAACGCCGTATTCGGCAAAGTGAAGCACCGACTCGGGGTCTTCGATAATGCCTAGTGCATGCGGCCCCAGTACAACGCCTGCAAACAAATAGCCGAGTATCGAGCCTAGTCCGAGGCGCTTGAACAGGGGCACAGCAATCACCGCTGCAAGCAGATAATACAGGGCGTTAATCAGTAGGCTGTCGGTGTGCATCTAAGCTTCCCCGGGCTTTTTGGCCTGTAGTAGACATCTTTAGAAGTGCTGCAAGCGTAGTGTAAATCAGCAAAAGCACGTGACCGGCAGCTTTTGGGTGTTTTACCAATCGGCGATGCCACTTTCTGCAGTATCGGCTGAATGAAAAACGGTATCAGAATTATTTGTTACCAAAATGCTCACATTTTGCAAAAAAATGCAGTAGACTCAAGTAAGTGTGTGTTTTCGGGTAGCGGAAGACAACCGCTTTTTATGCCTTAACCAGACAATTTTTCCACTGGGGGAATGACATTATGAACAAAACTTCTTCATTTGTACTCGCTGCGGCAATTACAGCAGCAAGCGGCACAGCCGCCGCTGGCGAGCGCGTCGGCGACTTCGCACTAATTGATCATAACGGCGCCTTTCAAAGCATGGCATGGCATGACGACGCTGCCGCCATCGCGATCTTACCGCAAGCTGTAGGCGCAACAGACACAGCCTCGCTCGCAGCTATGCAGGCGCTGCAGACAAAATATCAGGAGCAAGGAATAGAGTTCTTCTTGCTCAATCCTGGCCTTCAAACTGACCGAGCCGCAGTCGCTGCGGATATCGGGTCTGTAGACATGCCGGTGCTTATGGATGACGCACAGTTAGTGTCAGAAATGCTTGGCCTCACCCGCCTTGATGAAGCCGTACTCTACAATCCGAGTACGTTCGAGCTTCTCTACCGAGGCCCCGCCGCCAATATCGAGAGTGCGATAGAGCAGACCCTTGCCGGTGAAAAATTTGACTTAATTAGCAGCGCCACAATGGGCAAGGCTATTGATTACCGCAATGCGTCCGCTCATGCCGACCTGTCCTATGCTAATGACATCGCACCGATCATTGCCGAAAACTGCGCCGAATGTCACCGCGAGGGCGGAATCGCGCCTTTCGCAATGGACAATAGCCTGGCGGTGCAGGGTTGGTCGCCGATGATCCGCGAAGTAGTAATGACTAAACGTATGCCACCGGGCCAGATTGACAACAAAGTGGGTCACAAGATTAAGAACGAAATGAATCTCAGTGACGACGAGATGCAGATGCTCGTTCATTGGATTAACAACGGCTCGGTCGTCGAAGGCGACAGCGATCCTCTCACGGCGCTCACCTGGCCCAATACGAAGTGGACACTCGGCGAGCCCGACCTCATTGTTAAAGTGCCAGCCCAAACTATCCCGCCAACGGGCACAGTCGATTATATGGACATTCCTATCGATCTCGGCCTGACCGAAGACCGCTGGGTTCGCGGCAGCGAAGTAGTGCCGGGCGCACCAAGTGTGCTGCACCACATCATCACGACCGTTGTGCCCCCAGAGGGCGCGCCTGATTTCCAGCAGATCTTGATGGATATTCTAGCCAAACTACCGCCCGAGAAGTCATTAGCTATTCGCACGAAGCTCTTTGCCTCAATTGCCTCTGGCGAGCGCCCCGACATCGACGCGATATTCCGTGAGGCGCCTGAGATAGACGTTAGCGCCTTCATCGGTGGCGGTAGCAGCCCAGACAGTGCAAGCGTCGCAGGCTTCGCGCCAGGCAATGCGGTTAACCTAAACCCAGAGGGCGTTGGCGGTCTACTGAGGGCCGGATCTACACTCAACCTGCAAATGCACTACACAACTTCTGGCAAAGAAACGACAGATGAAACCGAAATCGGCATCTACTTCTACCCAGAAGGTTATGTTCCCGACGAGCGTATGGGCGGCGGCGTAGGCAATGCCTTTTCCATTAACATCCCCGCGCAAACTAAAGACCATGAGATGCAGCTCGTTACCTATGTGCCAGAAGAAGCTGAAATTTTCAGCTTGATGCCACATATGCATTTCCGCGGCAAGCGCATGAGCTTCACTGCTCAATACCCTGATGGTGGTGAAGAGCTCCTCTTATCGGTGCCTGCTTATTCGTTCAACTGGCAGTTGAAGCACGAGCTAGCAGAACCGCTCAGAGTGCCAGCTGGCACAAAGATTGTCGCCACAGGTGCGTTCGATAACTCTGCACAGAATCCCTACAATCCTGACCCAGCAACGGAAGTGACTTGGGGCGAGCAGAGCTGGGAAGAAATGTTCATGGGCTTCTATACGTGGAAGAACGTAGAGCAAGGCGGCTCTGAGTAGAGAAAACCAATGTGATGCCTCAAGGCGTTGTCAGTACTCTCTGACAGCGCCATCTAGTTGCAGCGCAAAAAAATGGCGGGCTTTTCTACAAGAGCCCGCCATTTTTTTTGCAGAAGCGCTCTGCAGACAAGGTTTAGCGAGTGGTCATCACATTTGCGATGGAGTCCAGTCGCAATCCTCGCATTCAGGTGACATTTCGTTTTCCACGAGCACCGCGACAATAAAATCACGCCATGTCTCGTTAGGCTGCCACACCGTATTCATATCAGCCTTCGCCTCTGCGATGTCTACTCCTTCGTAAATCACGCGATAAAGAAAACTAAACGCCGTAGCACGGGCATTAACCTGGCAGTGTAGCAGTGTTTTTTTATCGGTATCGCGGCGCAGCGAGTCGGCAAAGGCATAAAAATCCGATGACAGTGGATTATCCCACGTCACAGGAATATGCATATACTCCATACCTAATCCTTTCACGACCTGATCTGCATCGGGCAAAGCGTTCGTGTTGTTAGTGAACGCGATATAAACAATGCGCTCAAACCCATTTTCTGCAATCGCCGAAAACTGGTCTTTGGTTGGTTGTCCCGAGCTTGCAAAAGTTGCACTGTACTGACGAAAATTAGTGATGTCGGCGAGCGTCGGATCGGTAGGCTCGACAGCGAACGCGTTAGCGCTCAGCGCGCCAAGAAGCGACGCTGCAGCTATTGCAGAACTAAGCGTTGGATGCAGCTTGGGAAACGGACGAGTCATGATTGAAACCTCTTAAATAATAGTGGGGATTAATATAGCAGATTCTGGGGAGGACCTGGTTGCTAGCAAGGTTGCCCATGCAGTGAGTTCAAAATGTCCAGCGCTCTGGCGGCGTCCGCGGTTTGTACAAACACATGATCGTGGAAAGCTGCCGCGATAACATTCGCGCTTATTCCATACTCGCCCAAACGGGTCGCAACCACCGCGGTTAATCCAACCGCATGCAAGCTGGAGTGCACATCGAGAGTAATGCCTGTAAAGCTGCCATCGAAACTCAGTTCAAGCTCGGTCGCGCGCTCAATCGGGAGAAGCAGGCTAAGCCCCTCGCTCTCTCTAAAAGTTGAGAGCGCTTCATCGGCAAGCCGCGGCGTAGCATCAAGCTGCGCAGGCGTAGGCGTGCAAAACGCCCATTCGCCAGAGAGCACACGCGGAGCAAGTGAGTTTAACAATTGCTGTAAATCGGTAATCCCATTCATCACGTCAACCTGCTCTCGTTTCGCGCGCATCTGCCACGCCATCGGTATATCACTTTCCAAGCTGCCATCTGCATTAAGGATGCGACCAAGCATTTCGCCTTCGCGCTCAAATCCTAGACTCTCATAAAACGCGAGCGCGCGTTCGTTGGATTCACGCGCGATAAGCTCCACTCGGCTAATATGCGCGCGCTCCGAGGCAACAATCGAGAGGAACTGCTCAAAAAGCGCGCGTCCTATTCCGCTCCCCTGAAAACGAGGATGCACAGCAATGGTAAGGTCTGTGAGTACATGCGAGAAGCAAAAAATCTCTGGCGAATAGGCGTGAATTTCAGCGACAACATCGTCATTGTTGTCGACGGCGACGAAGCCAAGACCGCGCGAGACCGTCGCCTTCAAAAAATTCTCAACATAGTGGCTTGTTATCTCGAAAGGCAAACGTGCCAGTCCGCCCGGTTTCTCCGCAACGTCTCGGTAGAGAGATAGCACCTTCGGCGTGTCCTCGATCTGCGAGAGGCGTATGTTGTGGTGGCTAAACGTCGGCATAAAACCTCTCCATCACCTGCCTAATCTCGTCGCCTTCGACGAGCTTCAATCCTTGTGCGGCAAAGTCGTTAAACTCATCCGGAGTAGGGAAAGTAAAATAGTTGCCTGCATTCTCGAGTGCTGCTTGATCAATGCCTTCGGGCCGTTCCCCCTCACCTAAAGCATTGACCGTTTCAGCCAACAACTGACACCCCCCTTCATAAAGACCCAACACATGCCACAGGTAGGACTTTTGCCGATCGACCGCAAACGAGGACATGGCGAGAATACGACCGGTATCAATACCACTGTCGTCGATTGTGTGTAGCGTCATATTAAGCTCGGCATCACCGTTGAGCATTGCTCTAAAAGACGCCATGACGCCTTTATAGTCTGGGAGACGGCCAGAGTGAAGATTTATCACGCCGAGAGTTGGAACGCCGATTGCCTCTTCGCGCAGAATCACTCCGTACCGAATCGACAGCACGAGATCTGGCGTCGTTGCCGCGAACCTGGGCAAGCCGGCTGCATTGATGTCGTTTAACTCCTCGATGGGCGACGCAAGAAACGTCTCCAAGCCTTTAAACGTCAGCAGGCTGCGAACAGTGCCGCCTATCCTATCGCAGAGCGGAAAAACGATATCATTCACAAGCGTCTGTTCATAAAACGTTAGCGTATCTAGCGACTCTGGGCGACGCCGCTCGCTATTGGTCTTACCCGCTGACTTGCCGACTTGAGACGACAAAAAGACAGTCACCCGATGCGCCGACAGCGCGGGCAACAGGTGATTAAGGGCAACGCAGCTCGCCAAGTCACGGTTACTCAGAAGCGTAATGTTCATATCAAGCGAGAGCCGTTTGGCACCTCAGTTGTTGGCATCGTTAACACCACGGCGCCGTTGGCATCGTGAAAGCCTGTTACTAGACACTCCGACATAAACGGCCCAATCTGCTTGGGTGGGAAATTGACTACGGCAAGCACTTGGCGCCCCAGTAAAGAATCACGATCGTAGAGTTCGGTGATCTGTGCGCTAGATTTTTTTATGCCAATGGCATCACCAAAATCGACCTGCAGTTTATAGGCTGGCCTGCGCGCCTCCGGAAATTCTTCGACCGAAATTATTGTGCCAACGCGAAGATCCACGCGCATGAAATCGTCCCACTCGATAGTATTTGAGCCACCCGGAGCTGGCGCCGTCTCTGATTTATCTACGTTCGATTCGCTCAATTCCTATCTCCTTCAATTACTGTGCAGGCGCAGCTTAGTCTAAATACCGCCATGTCGAAATCTTCGCCGCTTGGCCCCGATACACCCCATGCTCGTCACCGACAGTCCAGACAACTGCATTGCTTATTTCGAACTTGCGTCCGCTTGCACTGACACGGACTCCGCTATAGTTCTCGATGAATCCATTTCTGGCCACCTCGTCGAGTAATCGAATGCGATCCTCATCTCTGGTTTGACCGGACGACTTCCGTGAGGGCAGTTGGGTGAAGTCCTCGAGGCGTCGCTCGAACAGAGTGAGCGCGAGGTTGTTACCGAAATTGAAAAGCGGGTCGGGCTCAGTGCCATGAGGAACAAGCGCAAAATCGGCGTTGCAGACCTCCTCAATGCTTGGCTCATCAACGCCGTCGATAAGCGGCCGTCCAAGAAGGCGATGGTAGCTCTGCATTAACAGCCTAACGTGCTGCTGAACATTCATCAAACTCTGTCCTTTTGGCGAGCGCTAGTCACGATTCACTCAAACCCCAAAAGCCGAGCTATTCGCCTGACGATGGCGCGACCACCGGTGTCTGGCAATTCGAAATCTGATGTTGTGGGAATCCAGAATGGCTTCCTAAAACTCGGCTTGTTAGCTCGGCTATTCATTGGCGTATAGTACGCGCAGTCTTCAAAATAATAATGGGTCACTTGCGAATGACGACTGCGCGCCAAATCAGTTTGGGCTGCGCCTCCATGAAGTAGATTCGCATGCCAAATGAGTGCCTGGCCCTGCTTTAATGTTCCAAACTCTGGCCTCAATGCCTCAGCCTCTAATAAGTCTTGAATACAAGCCTCGTAGTGGCGATAGTTTTCGTAGCCAGATTCTAAGCCGAAGTCTTCCATCGAATATTCGCGCAGCTTATGGCTACCTGGATAATATTGAAGTGGGCCGTTACTCGCGTCGATATCTTCGAGCGCTACCCAGACTCCTGCCATGAATCCCTTTGGTATCGAATTAAAATGAATCGTATCCGAGTGCGTCAACTGGCGTGTGCCTATGGGAAAGTTAAGTGTCTGAAAAGGCAAGGCGGCGCGACCGTAAAGCTGCTCTAATGCAGCGAGCGCAATGGGAGAAACAGCTAATTGACGAACCTCGTCGACCGTTTTCCAGGCATCTTGCAATCGCGCAGGCGCGGTAGGGTTTTGGAGCCTCTCGGCAGGGTACAAAGGCTCTACTCCGGCAAGCAATCTATCAATAAAGCCAGCATCGAAATCAAGGTCGAGTATCAGATAGCCGTTCTGATCGAAACGAGCAATTTGCTCTTTTGTCAGTGGCGGTGACGACTTACTATAAGGTATCGACAAACCTTTATTGCGAGTCGCTTTCATGCTTTAGCAGTCTCCATACTCAAACCCTACATTTGGGTTAGCCACATAATTGGGCAAGGCTTAGCGAGTAAAATATAACACAATGCCGATTAGTCGCCCTAGCCCAATAGCCTTATCGAGCCCATACAGACACAAGGACTAAGACCAATATGAGAATGCTCTGTTTCATGAGCCTCGGGCTATTCTTCGCTCTTATTGCCTCGCCGTTAATGGCCACGCCGGCACAAAAAGACGCGGCATCATCCCAATCTTCATTGGCAACAGGGCAGAGGCTTTTCCTCGACAACTGCGCCGAATGCCATCAGCGGAACGGCCGCGGCATCGAAGGCATTTACCCCTCGCTCGCTAGCAGCGAAGTGGTGCGCGGCAGCGGTGTAGATGTTGCGCTGCAGCTCATTATCGGCCGCGGTGAGATGCCCTCGTTTGCCAGCGCCATGGGTGCCGAAGAGATGGCAGATCTGATTAACTATGTGCGCAATGCGTGGGGAAATGAAGGCGACTCAATCGATGCGGCGACAATTGAGCGCCTGATAAAGTAACTGAGGCGAGTCTATGAAAACGAAGCAAAAGGAATAGGCATAAAAAAAACGCCTATCAGCCGCTTTTACGATCGCAAGAACGAAAGGACTTTAAGAAAAACACTGCCCTCACCAATTTGTTACCGGTATCTCGCGCTATTGACCCACGGCATGCTCACACCCTAAACTCATTTCACTGAACAGCTCTAACCTTTCGGGATGGAGCGCAATCAATGTGGCTTCAATCCATGCGTCAGTCATTTAATCCAGAAAATACCGGCGCCAACGAACTATCCAGTAGCGTTCAAGGAGAAATTGATCCTCAGTTTCAACCTTACCTGCGAGAGCCCCCTCGGATTAGTTACACGCAGCCAGAGGATCCTTGGTTTCGTCGCCGCCTCGTCTCTTCTCTAGAAGCGATGCTAGGTCGCAACAAAATCGAAAAAACCTACTATCGCCTTAAAGAATCGCCGTTTAGCATAAGCGAGTTTTTCGGTTCGGCTTTGCGCGAAGCAGGTATTCGAGTCGAGCTCGATCAGAGCAAGCTTGCTGCAATCCCGCGCAGGGGCCCACTTCTATTTGTTGCCAATCATCCTTTCGGCGTAGTCGATGGCATGGTGCTTTGCGATATCGCAGCGCAGGTCCGTGGCGATCTGCGAATTATGCTGCACTCACTGCTCTGTCAGGACAAACAGCTAGCACCCTATTTTTTACCCATAGATTTTACGCAGGACAAGCGCGCGACCAAGACCAATATTCGCTCTAAACAGCTCGCGCTAGAATACCTTTCGCAGGACATTCCGGTATTAATTTTTCCCTCTGGTACTGTTTCCACGGCCAACAAGTTCGGCTTTGGCGAGGTTGAAGATGCGCCCTGGACGACCTTCGCAGCCAAGATTATCCGCGAGGCAGAGGCCACTGTCGTGCCCATCCATTTCCATGGCCGCAACAGCCGACTGTTTCATGTCGCTTCGCATATTGCAGAACCGTTACGAATGGCGCTGCTGGTCAGTGAGGCATTAAAAAAGTTTGGCAAGACTGTAGAGGTCGATATCGGAGACCCGATACCGTTCGAAGAGCTAAGCACACATGATTCTCGAAAAGCTTTAACAGATTTCTTATATGGCACTGTGCGCGACCTGGGTCGCGACAGTCAACTTAGGAAAGCACGCTAGCGCAGATAAGAAGCACCGTTCACATCAATGACTGTGCCAGTTGAGAATTCCGCACCTTCTGAAGCTAAGAAAAGCACAGCATGAGCCACTTCTTTGGGTTCTGCCACGCGATTAAATCCGCTTTGCGCTTTAATCTCTGCTCCCTCCGCACTCGCTAAACGATCGGCAGTAAGTTCGGTATTAACAAAACCTGGCGCGACCGCACCGACGAATATTTTGTGTGGTGCTAGCGCCACAGCGAGCGACTGGCTTAACGACGTCAGCCCAGCCTTGCTCGCCCCGTAGGCTGGCTTAATGGGTTCACCGCGATAAGCACCACGCGAAGTGATATTGACTATGCGCCCGCCGCCGCCCGCGAGCATGTGCTGAACCGCGCAGAAACACACATTGGCGGGCGCGGTTAGGTTTGCCGCTAACGTCTTCTGCCAAGCGTCTTGCCATTGTTGATAAGTCGTCGAGTCGATAGGGTGATAGTCACCGATGCCCGCATTATTTACTACGATGTCGAGACCACCTAATTTCTTCGCGGCGGCATCGACTACTAGACGCACCTGTTCGGGATCCGCAATATCAGCGCGGTGGATGCTGTGGCCAGCACCGGGCAGCTGCGCGAGCGCTGCGGCCGCTGCCGAATCGTTTGCCCGATACACTATGGCGACATTAGCACCAGCTGCTGCAAAGGCAGTTGATATGGCTAAACCAATACCTCGTGAGCCGCCTGTTACGAGCACTTTCTTTGCTGTAAACTCCACTGCCTATCCCCTTACGCGCGCGCCAATTCTAATGCGCTAATTATCTGCGAAGCGCGCGCCCAAAGTAAGAGGCGATTTAGCCGATACCATCCATTCTTGCCAATCGGCCAATCAGTTCTTCGACACGAGAACTGTAGCCCCACTCGTTGTCATACCAGCTCACCACCTTAACAAGGTTGCCACCCATCACCTGCGTCAGCTCACTGTCGAAAATACTCGAATGCGAATTGCCAATAATGTCACTGCTGACTATCGGCGCCGTGGAATAGCTTAGAATCCCGCGCATTGGACCCTCGGCCGCTGCGCGCATTGCCGCATTAATTTCATCGACAGTCACGTCTTTGTCGAGTTCGGCAACCAAGTCTACGACGCTGCCATCCGCGACTGGTACTCGCATCGCGAGGCCATCGAGTTTTCCTGCTAGGGCAGGTATAACCAGCCCGATCGCTTTTGCAGCACCTGTCGATGTTGGGACAATATTAGTGGCGGCGTTGCGCGAGCGCCTAGGATCACCACTATTAGGCGAGTCGATAAGCCGCTGACCCGAGGTATATGCATGGACTGTAGTCAGCAGCCCTCGGCGCAGGCCAAAAGAATCGTTTAAAACTTTGGCAAGAGGCGCCGCGCAATTAGTCGTGCAGCTTGCATTGCTGATGATGCGGCTGTCTTTTGTCACTACGCCGTCATTGACACCGGTAACAAGAGTCGCTGGAAGCGAATCTTTAGAAGGCACAGTCAGTAGCACCCTGCCCGCACCCGCAATAAGATGTTTTTCGAGATCTGCGATATGGCGAAACACACCGGAGCTCTCGATGACATAGTCTACGCCGAGTTCGCGCCACGGCAATTTGGCAGGGTCGCGTTCGCTTAACACGCTAAACGGATCGCCGTTAATTTCCATACGGTCGCCGGTGACACTAACCTCGCCAGGAAAGATGCCATGCGTGCTGTCATATTTAAACGCGTAGGCTAATTGTTCGGGGCTCGCTAAATCGTTCACAGCGACGACATCGTAGTGGCCGCGTAGCTTCGCGATACGCATAATAGTGCGGCCAATTCGGCCGAAGCCATTGATCGCAACGCGGGGGAGTCGAGCGGTGGTGTTTGCTTCACTCATCTTGTTTCCTCGTTCATTGAAAGTGGGGGCAAGAAAACGTCTGTCCCTACTAACAATGACCGTTACTTAAGAGAATAGCTCGCACTTAAATCAGGATTTGGTGATAAAAATTAAACCCATTAGGCGGTGGCCGATTCGCTTAGTTCCCACAGCTGGTTTGCCAGCGCAGGATCAACCGCCCACTGCGCAACGCCAAAGTAACGAGGCGACGCCTCATCAGCCAAGTCAGCGACATCGCAGTCTTCGCAATACAATCCGCCCTTACCTTGCAGCATCTCGCTTGTCGCCGCCCACAGCGTTGTCGTGCATCCCTGTGTCGTAGATTTAAAAAGCGAGGCGGCGAGCTCTGAAAGATTGCCGTTTTCATCAATCCATCCAAGCGCAACCATCTCTTGGTTATCCAAGTGACGCTGAAGAGGTGTCATGATTCCGCCTGGGTGCACAGAGAAAGCGCGCAGACCTTTATCTGCGTATTTCATATCCAGGCCGAGCGCAAATAAGGCGTTGGCGGTTTTTGCCTGAGCGTAAGCCGTCCATTTTTCGTAAGGAGTTTGTTCAAAATTTATATCGTCGAAATTGACGCCACCTCGCCGATGGCCAACCGATGAAAGGCACACCACTCGCGGAGCGTCAGCTGCAAGCAAGGCGGGCAACAAGCCTTTAGTCAGAATAAAGTGACCCAAATGATTAATCCCAAACTGCGATTCCCACCCGCCCTCGATCTGCGCCTGAGGGCATGCCATGATGCCAGCATTGTTGATCAACAGGTCTATCTGCTCTTCGCTCTCAAGCATTTCGTCGACGAAGCGGCGCACGCTTGCAAAGTCACCGAGGTCCATCGGTAAGGGAATAACTTCGCCTGTCTCTATTGTGCCGAGCGTCTCTGCCGCCTTATCCAAATTGCGCACGGGGACATAGACTTTGGCGCCTGCACGCGCGAGGGCACGAGTCGTCTCCAGACCGATGCCAGAATAGCCCCCTGTAACCACGGCAACTTTCCCGCTTAAGTCTTTTCCTGCCAGAATGTCCGAAGGCTCACTTTTAGGGTCTATGCCCGATCCTAGTTTCGCCTGGACTCGTCTAGTCGCGTTCTCAGTCATGGTCTCTCCGTTTTCTTTTGTTGGGCTGTAGTGAATCACAAGGGTGAATTACAAGGGTGAATTACAAAAATTGAAAAAGATTAGCGCCTTCTGCAGCTGCGCCTGTGGTGACTTTGCCAACCCTTTCTAGCATTTCTTCAGCTAACATTCGACTCAGCGTTTGCGTATCGTTCGCTGTATTAGCAATAAAGCGGACGTTATCTGCGACAAGTCTGCCGATCACGATGCCACGCACCGGCACACCGCGCTCGTGTATGACGGTATAGGTTTCGACTTTCGCGTTGCCTTCGGGCGTTTCAGTAAACCGGGGACTCAACATGGCATCAATCTCGCCTTGATAACTCGCAGAGTTCTCGCATCGCCATTCACCTTCAACAGGTGTTGACGAATAGATGCCCGTCGCGTGTTTGCTCAAATAACCGCCGTTCGCTGTGATCATGCCGAATGCCGCACGCCCGGTAGTTGAGTCATTTTTGCGGCGATCACGCAGCAAAGAAACGAGCGTCGCAATCGCATGCATCGAATAATTATTTCCGGGACCGCCGAAAAACGGCAAGCCACCAGTGAGCGTTAATCCCCGAGAATCATCAGTCTGTATGCCCAACGCTGCGCAGGCGACTTCAACTGCAGACGGGAAACACGAATAAATATCGATGAGGTCGATATCACTCATTTCTTTGCCCGCCATGGCTAATGCTCTGGCGGTATTGATCTGCATCGCAGGAGAGCTGTAGTAATTGACGCGCTCGGTGACCAACAGCTTTTCGCTAGCCTCGGCGCAACCATGCAGGAATACCCACCGCGCAGGATCGATACCCAATTCGCGCGCACGGCCGACCGAGGTCATTACCACTGCTGCACCTTGATCGACGCCGTCCATAGCGTTCATCCATTTCGGATAGGGAAAGCCGATGAATCGATTCTCAGCGCTAACACGCGCGAGTTCTTGTGCACTGCGACGTGTTCCTGTCTCTTATACACATCTGACGCTGCCGACGAATAGAGAGG
>OJFS01000423.1_pt1 | contig 16845 bp, 14 predicted proteins | sample 1594231 | NCBI WGS metagenome assembly OJFS01 (sample SAMN05416847, study PRJEB24817) | seawater metagenome | isolation source: Sea water | place: Canada:Atlantic | collected 2013-07
GTGGGCTCGGAGATGTGTATAAGAGACAGACATTGACCTGAGTGGCGATGCCGAGTTGGTAAAACGTAAAGCAGCAAGTTACCCAACCGCTTCTCCTAACACACTGACAAAAAAGGGTCCCGGAAGACCAAAGCTGGGGGTCGTTGGTAAAGAGGTCACGCTACTGCCCCGGCATTGGGAATGGTTGGCCAGTCAAAAAGGTGGGCCGTCGGTGACCTTAAGGAAACTCATAGACGCAGCGCGCAGAGACCCGCAAATCAACGAGCAAAATAACCGCGAGCAGGCGCAAAATTTGACCTACAAATTTTGTTATGCCATTGCCGGTGACCTGCCTGGCTATGAGGAAGCATTGCGCTGCCTCTACGCCAAGGACGAAGCTGGCTTCAGCGGACAGTTGAGAGAATGGCCAGTAGACATTGCAGGACGGGCAAAGTTTTTGGCCCAAGCGGCCTGGTAAATCGCGGAAGGTAAATGGTAGAGGGTAGTTCGCGTAATGAAACTGTCAGTCTGAAGAGCACTGGTTAAAGCGTTGAATGCCCAAAATGGTAAAAAGCAAAAGGTAAAAGGCAAAAAAGAGGCAAAAGATGCGCTGGGGCTAAAAATAGTCCTCAGCGCTAACCCCCTTCAATACGCGGCATAAAAAATATCTCGCTGTCGCTCTGTAAGGGTTCGTACATGGCGTCTTGATAAATCAAACCGTCTATGGCGACAGAAGAGCGCTCAAGCAGCGGTTCTAATTGGGGCCAACGAGCGATGAGTTCAGCGATCACATCGCGATAGTTATCTACCGGCAGTTGAAGCTCTCGACAGCCATCGGCTAGCAGCGCAAAATTTTCCGACAACACCACTTTTACCATAAAAATATAATCCGTTAGGCCCTTTCAACTGAGCAGTTTATAAATCTTAATATCCATAAAAGTTCCGAGCAATGCGCAGTAATCAATGCAAGAGGCTGCACCAGAATCCGCAGCAAGAAACGCGTTAAAAACAAAAAAGGGGGCAAAGCCCCCTTTCTATTTGCCATTACAGACATCGACAGCAGTATAAATACTAACCGTCTATTTTTGCCAACAACCGTGGTGGCGATAAAGGCAGTTCACAGACTCGTTGTTGCAAAGATCTCGAAATGGCATTAGTTGCCACAGCCAACGGTGCAACGATGGGCGTTTCACCAACGCCTCTAACACCAAATGGATGCCTTGGATTAGCCACTTCTACAATGTGCGTATCAATCATCGGTAAGTCTGAAGCCACGGGGATTCTATAATCCAAGAATCCAGCATTTTGCAGAATGCCTGCGTCATCAAAAATATATTCTTCATTCAATGCCCAACCTAAACCTTGAGCTGCACCACCTTGCATCTGACCTTCTACATAGGCCGGGTGTATGGCCTTACCCGCGTCTTGAATTGCGGTGTAGCTCAACACATCTACTTTGCCTGTTTCTCGATCCACTCGGATGTCTGCAAAGTTCACTGAAAAACTTGCGCCAGCACCCTGTGCGTTAAGAGAAGCACGCCCCTGAATAGGACCACCAGTCTTAGCCGCTTTGCCTGCTAGCTCAGCAAGACTCAAAGGCTTCACGTCTGCATTCACACCAGGACCCGGTATTGCTTGACCGTCTTCCCATTCAACTTGGTCTTCGTCTAAACCCCAAGTCATAGCTGCACGACGCTTACAGTCAGCAATGACATCTTCGCAAGCCTGAGTCACTGCCATACCAGTAGCAAAGGTAGTACGACTACCCCCAGTGACATTACAAAACCCAGTACTTTCGGTATCGCCAACCTGCGCACGCACCTCTGCATATTCGATACCCAAAGTTTCAGCGGCCATAAGGCACATAGACGCTCTAGAGCCACCAATATCTGGGCTACCTTCAACCACCATGACTGTACCGTTGTCGTTGATGTGCACTTCAGCACTAGACTGCATACCCACATTAAACCAAAAACCTGCGGCTACGCCGCGGCCAGCACCTTCGGGAATAGGCGCAGAATAATTGGGATGATTCTTTGCAGCTTCAAGACATTCCCTAAAGCCGATAACAGGATACTTAGGTCCGTAGGAAGCTTGGGTGCCTTCTTCAGCGGCGTTATGTAAACGCAGATCAATGGGGTCCATATCTAGAAGTTGAGCGGCTTCATCCAATGCGCATTCAAAGGCATGCATGGCTTGAGGCGCGCCCGGTGCGCGATAGGCCGCAACTTTTGGCTTATTCACTAGCACATCGAAGGTCTCTACCAAAAAGTTCTCTAACTTATAAGGTGCGTAAATGGTCATGGCGCCAGGCATGTAAGGTGCGCCAGCAAATGCACCGGCCTCAAAAGCAATCCAAGACTGAGCAGCTGTAATAGTGCCGTCATTCTTCAGTCCCACCTTGACCCGCGCAACAGTACCCGAGGCTGGCCCGGTGGCGCGAAAAACCTCTTCGCGGCTCATAGTCATCTTCACAGGACGGCCAGTTTTTTCCGACAGCATGGTAGCCAAAGGCTCAAGATAAACAACAGTTTTGCCACCAAAGCCACCGCCTATCTCCGTTGCAACAAACTTAAGATCAGCAATATTTTTGTTCAGCATTTTTGCTGTAGCAGAACGAAACTCAAAGTGGCCTTGAGTAGAGCACCAAACAGTGCCACGACCGGTTTCATCGATATTAGCAACACAGGCGTGAGGCTCGATATAGCCTTGGTGCGCCATAGGACACTTAAACTCTCGCTCAATCACTATATCTGCTGCAGCAAAACCTTCTTCTAAATTGCCGCGCTCTAAGCGACCAATATTGGCCACATTGCTGGGGTTTTCAGGTTTTTCTGGCAGGTTGGTGAAGTTATTCTCGTCTACTAATGGCGAGGCATCCGCCATCGCCGCCACCACATCTAGTACCGGTGGCAGTGTTTCATATTCCACCTTAATGGCTTTCAAAGCTTCCTGGGCTAGGCGCGGTGTTGAAGCTGCGACGGCTGCAACCGCGTGACCGTGATAGAGCACTTTGTTTCTGGCAATAACGTTTTTAGCGATATCGGTTAACGAACCACCGCCTTCGCCGCTGGCCTCGCCTTCTAAGGCACCACCAGGGAAATCAGCGCCGCTGATAGCCGCAAAAACGCCAGGAATTGCTAACGCGCCGCTTAAATCAACGCTCTTAATCTTGGCGTGGGCATGAGGGCTACGTAAAACCTTACCGTGAATCATGTTGGGCAGAATTATATCGGCACCAAATTGGGCGCGACCTGTGACTTTATCAATGCCATCTGGGCGCACAGGGCTCGTGCCAATTTGTCTAAATTCTCTTGCTTCAGCCATTGCCAAACTCCTCAACTCATTAAGATCTATTAACCATCAAATCTAGCATGATACTGACCAGTCTGGGAGCGCCAAATCAAGGTATCGAAAAAAAGCTAGAGCAAACTCCGCAGTTAAATTCCACTTTGCTAAGGCTCGCGCTCGAGACAAGCGGCAAAAGCAAAGAGAGGAAGAGAAAGACAGGCGCGGGAACGAAAAACTTGTTGAGTTACAGGGACTCATTCCTCAACGTCAAAAACCCAGCACTGCCAGTCAAAGATTCACCAATACCCAGCACCTGCACCTGCATCTGAGCATTGTTAAGCCCACCTATGCTCGCGCTAGCATTGAGAATATTTGGCACATGGCTAATGGGTTCAACGCATAAAAACCCACCCGCTTGAGGCGCATATAGCACCGTATGAGGAAGACTGTTTGACGCGGCGAGGCGTAATTTCCAGGGTTGGTTGTGCCACTGCAACGTGGGTGCCACGCGCCTGCCAAGAAAAATATTATCAATGTTTTGACCACCCACAGGTTGACCATTGAATGGATCACCCTCAGCCCCCAGAACGATCTGATTAGTGGGTATCCAATGATCATCCACCTGCAATGTGTGGCTAAATTGACTGGTTAAAAAGGTCTGCTCCGACGCCGGGAAAAACGGGTGTAGGCCTAACCCGGCAGGCATAGCGCGCGCGCTGGTATTGGTCACCTGCAAATGAATCACCAACTCATCTGCGGTCAGTTTAAAGGTTTGGGTGGCACGAAAAGTCCACGGCCAACCGCTAGCGGCGCTGGCTGCTGCATCGTGCTCATAACTAAGGTGGAGTTCATCTACAGTCTTATTGGTCACCTGCCAAGGGGCCTGCCAACCCATGCCGTGAATGGTATTTACCTCGCTGGGAAAATTAGGCGTCAGCTCAACCTCGGAGCCTTGAAAGGAAAAGCGCCCACGGGCAATGCGATTGCAATAAGGTACCATGGGAAAGCAGGCCAAATGAGCTTCACCTGGACGCCCTTGCATCAGAATCTGATCGCCCCGACGCAAGCTCACAACGCTGCCGCCATTTTCCGGGGCCACCTCTAGGCACATGTCCCCGACAAGGAGAGTCTGGCTAGCCCTAGCGAAAGCCTCACTCAAGTTTGCGCTACTTCATGCGATAGCGAATGGGCAGACTCTTCAGACCACCAACAAAAGTGGACTGCATATAGGTGGGTTCACCCGCCAGCTCAATGTGCTCAACTCTATTCAGCAACGCCTTGAACAAGGCACTCATCTCCATACGGGCAAGGTGCTGGCCAAGGCAAACGTGGGCACCAAACCCAAAGGCCAATTGCTTGGCGCCTTTGCGGTCCACCCGGAATTCATCGGGCTCGGGAAATATTGCTGCGTCACGATTAGCCGATGGATACCAAAGCAGCGCCGACTCGCCAGCACGAATAGTCTGACCGGCAACCACACAATCTTCTGTGGCCGTACGCATAAAGTGCCGCACTGGGCTGACCCAGCGAATCATCTCATCAATTGCGGTAGGCAAATGCGCCTCCACATCACCACGCAGCTTGGCCATTTGTTCTGGGTTTTGTAGCAGCGCCAATAGCCCGCCTGCGGTGGATGAACTAGTGGTGTCATGACCCGCAGTGGCAATTATAATGTAGTAACCATTGGCCTCATGTTCAGGAATGGGCGCGCCATCTACTTCGGCATTAGCAATGAGTGAGGCCACATCATCTGTTGGGTTTTCGCGCCGAGCCTGAGTCAACTTAGCAAAATACTTTTCAAAGTCTAAAACCACGTCCATAAATTCCATCATGTCGAAGGAACGAGTGACGTCAGGGTCGGTGCTGCCAAACAATTCCTGCGTCAACTTGAGCATTAATGGCTCGTCTTCCTCAGGCACGCCGAGAATGGACATAATCACCCGCAGCGGAAACCACATGGCGACATCTTTGACAAAATCACATTCCCCACCCATGTCCGCCATACGCGACACATATTGGTCGGCCAATTCATCTACACGGCCCTGCAACTTGCGCAAGTTACTGCCCATAAACCAACCTTGGGTCAGGCGACGGTACTTCATATGATCTGGGTCATCCATTTGCACAAGGGACCTCACCAAGTGCTTGCGCCCAGACATTTGCTGCATAACCTCATTGACCATTTGCAGGCCTAAGACCGGGCGCGGGTCGTTAATGAAGACCTGCTTGTTGCCTTCAATTTCTTTAATGTCGTTATAGCGGGTGACGTTCCAAAAAGGTTCAAAGCCCTCGGGGGACAACTGTTGCAGCGGCGCGTTCTCGCGCAGCCAAGTGAACTGGTCATGGACCCACTGCTCGTCGGCCCAGTTAGAGGCGTCTACCAACGCATTATCAAGCTCGGGGGACTGCGTAATTACTTGCATAGATTTTCCTCTACAACTTAACCAAATGATTAATCCACTTTATACTAAACCATTAATTTGTGTATTGACCCCAATATGACCCATAGAAGATCCCGAGAACCCCAAAAGATGACTCATAAATGATCTATCTCGAAAAAATATGGACCATTGGTTCGGCCAAGTTCGGCTGGACCCATGATCTAGTTTTTGACGACAACCAGCCTTATTTGGAACGCTGGATCATATGGTTAGGCTTCACCATACGGTTACACAAATTTCATAAGGGCGATGACGACCGCGCCTTTCACGACCACCCGTGGTGGTTCATCACCATGCCCTTTAGCGCCTACTTAGAGAAGACGCCAAAAAGTGATGGCTTAGTTGAGGTAAAAGCTTGGCGTCCGCACTTTCGCTCGGCCAAACACAGGCACATTGTGCATCTACTCGGCGGCAAGCCGGTGTGGACCTTTATCATCACAGGCGGCAAAAACAGTGAATGGGGATTTTGGGAGGGCGAAAAATTCACCCCCCATGAAGCGTGGCTAGACCGACGAGATAACGCTAACTCAACCTAAGATCTGCTAAGACTAGTCAGTCCGCCACTTGTTGCCGACTGTCGAAATAGTTCTTCGCAAACACGGCTAAAGCCAAGAACAAGCCAATGTAGTGACTCACGTCGTTGGGATAAACCAACAGTCCGGCTACCAGTAATGATGCCCAACGAGAAACGCTGGCCACATGAGTAAACAAATAACCTTCCACACAAACCGCTACGGCAACGATCATGGTCATTGTAACCACCCCTGCCCCAAGCACCGGCGCCCAACCGAATTCTGATGTTAACAACAGTGGCGAGTAAGCCATCATCAACGGAATAACAAACAGGCCGTTAGCCAACTTAAAGGCCTCCACTGCCGAACGCATGGGCGCAGCTCCGGCTATGCCCGCTCCGGCAAAGGCCGCCAAGGCAATAGGCGGAGTAACGTTAGAACTCTGCGACAACCAAAATATAATCATGTGCGCGGTGATTAGCGCCAAACCCAGCTCTTGCAAAGCCGGACCGGTCATCACAGCCAAGACAATATAGGCAGCCGTCGCCGGCAAGCCCATACCCAGCACTAGTGCTGCAATAGCCACTAGCAACAAGGCCAGCCACAGCTGCCCACTACTGAGCGATACAACAGACTCGGTAAATTGTAAACCAACCCCAGTCTGACCAATAACGCCTACAACAATGCCAGCTACCGCGCAGGCAATAGAAATTGAAATAGCCAGCATTGCCCCTTGCTTAAGACCCTCGACCAACTGCCTTAAGCCAATACGCGTATGCTTGCGCAATAGACTTGCCACCACTACCGCAGCAGTACCTGCCACACCCACCAATACGGGTGAGTAGTTCCATAACAACAATGCGGTGATCAATCCAAGAGGCAGCATAAAATGCAGACCGTTAACAAACACACCCCAAGCACCCGGCTGCCCCTGCATGCCCTTAAAGCCAGCTTTGGCTGCCATTAGGTGCACGTATAAAAGTACTGAGCTAAAGTATAAAACCGCGGGCACCAGTGCGATCCAAACAATTTCGCCATAAGGGGTTTTAGTGAACTCCGCCATGACAAAAGCACCGGCACCCATAATTGGCGGCATGATCTGACCGCCCGTGGACGCAGCCGCTTCTATACCCGCCGCCTGCTCTGGCTTATAACCGAGCTTCTTCATCATAGGAATTGTTAGCGACCCCGTAGTCACGGTATTGGCGATGGCACTGCCAGATATTGAACCCATGGCCGCTGACGCAAGCACTGATGCTTTGGCTGGACCGCCCCGGTACTTACCCGCAGCGGCAAAAGATAAATCAATTAAGAACTGTCCCGCGCCGGTCACCTGCAAAAACGCGCCAAACAATACAAAACTAAACACCGCACCGGCAGCAATACCAATGGGCGCGCCATAAAGCCCGGCCCCAGTGAATACTTGAAAGCGAATAATGCGCTCAATACTAAAACCCTTGCTGGCTAGGACATCTGGCAGCACATTGCCAAATGCGCTGTAAATCAAAAAAACCAAACCCACCACCGTCATCACAACACCCACCGAGCGCCGAGCCATCTCCAGGGTGGCAACAACAATAATTAGGCCGGCAGCAAAATCTTCATTACTCAGGCCATTCAACAAGTGTTCTATAGAGCGATAGTCAAAGCTCAAAATTCTTTCACTGGCCCAAAGCACTGCAAAGATGGAAACAAAATCTAGCCAGCGCAAAGCGCTAACCTGAGTACTAACCTGAGTACTCAGTGGATAAACCAGGAAACCCAGGCATAAAATCCAGCATAAGTGGATTGGCCTAAAGTAGGTGGCAGGTTGCAGCCCTAAGACCGCTTCAAAAGGCAAAAACTCTGCGGGGAAAAATCCGGCCAAAGGTTGCCACAACTGGAAAATTGATAAACCTACAGCGGCCAACAATGCAATGCGGCCGACTAGCCAGTGATCTCTATTATGTTCGGACAACATCTTCTAACCCATCTCCGCCGCGTTCATCATCTGTCAGCACCGCTAGCCAACTCTGCGCCAGCTTCATTACACGCAGCATTCGGATCTTTCAGGTAGCGCTGGGTACCGGGGTGCAATGGCACCGCCGCCAGCTTATGAATATTCGCCACCGTCATGGCCTTGGCCACCTGGGAGACTTTGAGTAATTTGTCACGGCGTTGGTAGAGCTTGCAAGTCAGGGCAAAGCCCAACTGCTCTGGCATATCTTCATGCACAACAATGACACTCCAAATGCCAAGTCCCGAGGTGTCTGTGTCTATGCCGGTATAGGTGCCGGCTGGAATAACATAGCCCGCGTATGCAGGAAACTGCTCGCCGAGTCGTTGCAGTTGCGTTTCACTCAAGCTGATCAATTTGAGATCTCTAGTCACTGCAAGTTCAGTGACAGCAGCCAGTCCCAAACCACCCACAACAAAACCGGCATCAATGGTGCCGTCTTTTAGCGCGGAAGTGGATTCACCAAAACTCAAATAACGCACGGCAATTTCTTCCATACCGATGCCCAGTCCGGTAAGCACATTTTCTGCCGCAACAGCTGTACCGGAACCTTGGGCGCCAACGGATATACGCTTGCCGCGCATATCCTCAAGACTGTCAATGCCGTTATCAGCCAAAGTAAGAATGTGTACGATATTTGGGTAGGCGGTAAACAATACGTTCAGAGGCAAAGGCTGAGGAAAACGCCCCTGCCCTTTGTAGGCGTCGGTCACCACATCTGCCATGGCAATGCCCATATCACTTTCACGGCGAGAGACCTGAATCACATTGATCACAGATCCGCCAGTGACCTCGGCCTTAACATTCACGGCATCCAACTCCGCCGACCAGATTGAAGCCATGCCGCCGCCAATAGGATAATAGAGTCCAGCAGGGCCGCCTGTGGCAATAGACAAGGTCTCTTGTTTAGCACCACAGCCCCAGAGCAAAAGCTGCGCGAGGAAAATAAAATAAACAGCAGGTTTCATAACACTTCTTTATTCCGACTAAAAAATAACTACTTTATATCTTTACCAACACCCTTGTGCGCGCCCTTGCGTAAAGACCCATACATCAGCTCCTCTACAAACTCCACACACTTAAACTGTTGTATTTGCGCGTCCGCCCCCACGCGGCGATACAAAGTCATTTGCATCTGCCATGGCGCGGTGAAGGTTTTATCATCCTCAATAGTCACATGGTAATCCATGGTGTAATCGCTAGTGGGCGTGTAACGCTCAATGACTTTCATCACATCGCTGTGGTGATTACCGGCACGGTCGAACCAAGTTCGATCATTTTGGCCCGTTACCTCAATAACCAGAGTATCACCCTCCCAATAACCATAAGACTGACCCATCCATGAATCAATGGGTGCCTCGCCTGGATCTGTGAGATGGATATTGCGCACGGCACCAGCATATTCATATGAGAAAAATATGGCGCTTTCACTGTGCAAAATCTGCAAAGGGTAGGACATGTAATTGGCCCGAGGAATACCGGGCAAGTAGCACTTAATTTCAGGGTCACTGGTTAACCACGCGGCTTGGTTTTGCAGCTTTTTCGCCAGACCTTGTTCGCTGTAGGGGATTGTGTCACCCACTACCACACCTAACCCACCTGGCACTGAACCCAGCGAGCCAATGGCAACAATAGACGGCGCAGGTACGAGGCCCAAATCGCCCTCAACCATAGCCAATGATGCACGAGCAGCATGAGGTTCTATATCGTAGTTAGCACGATTAAAAACCTGCCAAACTCCATTTAAATTGGGCTTGCCACCGGGTCCACGGGGGGCCAAGTAGTCATCGGCTACCACAGCATTGACCAAGCTCATAAGCATTAAGCCTGAAAAAATACGTGCTAATAAAATCATCCAATTCCCCAATTCGTCTTTTATCAGATCTTTCTTTTCGACATCCAATACATGTAAATAGCACCAGCGTGCCTGTGGTTGCAGCGAACAAAAGCTGCTCACAAAAAGCTGCTGCGAGTCGGAAAGGTTTTGTCAAAAAAATCACCACCACCTTAACCGGTATAAGGGCGAGGGCCAACTAGCTACCATAGCTAACTGGAACAACTAGCAAGAACGGCTGCCAGATGGCATAGGCCAATTAAGCAGCCTGATTATGGAGGCAGGGGAAAGAGGCTTATGAAAAAGGCTTATGAGAAATGCCGATGAAAGAGCCTTGTAAAAGAGAATCGGCAATTATCAATACGCATGATAAGCCCCCGCACCTAGCCTGGATTAGCACAAACTAACCAGCGCAAACCTTCTCCGTCCAAATAAACGTCCAGAGATTTTAGCCGTCTATCTGCGCTAAGAAACCCACTCCACAGCTCTCCCCAGCATGACAGCACCAGTGCCATCTCTGCTTCATCCAAGCCACGGACTATGCGCAGACCGCCGTGCACCAGAACAACTCCAGCACTGCCTTGATCGTCTGCCATCACCTCAACTTGATCATCCATGGCTCGAAACAACCGCGCCAAAAGCATAGCGGACCGCGCTAAATCCTCCTCCGCGGACGCCCCCTCTTCTTCAGGCATCTGCAAAAGCTGGGCTGTCTCGCGCGCGTACTGCAAACCAATCAATCGCGCAGCCAACTCGCCATGACGCTGGGCCTCTTCAGTCCCAATCACAGCCGCCAACTCGATCAAGCCATTGCGCAGATATTCCATTGGGTAATTACGCTGGGCTTTTAAAAGCCGCACTTCATCCCATTGCCCTTTTGGCGCTTGGGGCTGTTCAGCAGACTTAAAGGCAGGTGGTCGTTCATGGCGAGCATAGGTAAGGCGTTCGTCGGGCAATAGGTCGCGGTCGAATTCTTTAAAGTAACCACAGAGGCCAAATTCTCCGGTCATGTCTTCCGAGACGCAAACAAAACCCAGCCGAGGATTTTTTAGCGATACGCCATTGTGCCCATACCAGCCCTGCAAGAAACCACGACTCACTGCATCAGTGACGCCGCAGATGGTAGGCCCGGCGTACATCCAGCGGGGATAGCGAAACCGCACCCAAGCCTTAGTATCGCTTTCATACATGTACTCCACTGGCACACCGCCCATGCCATTCGACAGCGTGTGGTATTGAGCGCAAGCAACAGCATGGGGCAATTGGTCTAAGCCTAACTTGTTAAAACTGGTGAGAAATTTCGCTTCATGCTGACGGCGAAACAGCCGCAACATCCACTGCTCCATGACCTTCTCACCCAGACGGGTGGAGACCATTAATTGTAGGCCTAAGAAGTAAGCGTGGTAGAGATTGGCTAGGGCGGCTAACCCTTGAGTATCCAGGGGTAGGTTCGCCGATTGATCTTTGGCCTGCATGTAGTAATTATCCTTGACGGTGAATGAAGCGCCTTGCACTTAATATAACCCGTCAGTTTGAATAATTCCTATTCCCCGATGAAATCTTCATTCTTCGACTTTCAACTTCAATCCACGAAGCCGGTAATTTGTGCAATTTTATCGAAAACTCTCTACAGGTTCTAAATTCAAAACAGATTCAAACCGGTTCAAAAAAGTGCGAGAAAAGTGCGAGAAAAAATCAAGAGGAGCCTCGAGCTTTGCTAATTATGGTATCCCGGCAGACGCTCCTTATCCTCAAACAAGGAAAATGGCGCAGTGTCGATTTCCTCTGAACTTGGATAAGTAAAATACTTAGCATCGCCCTCTTGCAGCTTGGCTTTCAACGCCTCGCCATTTGCAATTGAATCAATTGCAGTGAGCACCTTAGTACAACCATTGCGATATAGATTGAGCACGTTCCAAAGATAAGATTTGTCATAACGGGCGGAGGTTTGCGAGCGAGCAATAATCGACCCACTATCAATGCTGGAATCCTCAATAAAATGCAGGGTGGTACCGAGGTTTGCGTCCCCATTGGCCATCGCCCTAAAAGTCGACATAACCCCCTGATAAGCAGGCAATAGACCAGAGTGTAAGTTCATCACAGCAAATTTAGGCACCTCGATGACCGGCGGTTTTAGTATCGACATGTGCCTGATACTGACGACTAGATCTGGGGCAGATGCCGTAAAGGTTTGAAAGTCAGCGCCGTTGATGTCGTTTAATTCAATTGCACCTAAATCACTGAAGCTCGCAAGACGAGTGTTTTCCGCTAAAACCTTTGCCTCGAATGCTGCAAGGCTTTGTAGCGCTGTTGGAAGAGTTTTGGGTTGGGCTTTTAATTGCCTCGCTGATTGAAAAGAAAACTCATTCGGCGCAGGGGTTTTACGTGTATAGAACAAAGACACTTCGTGCTGTTTGCAGGAAGGCAGTAAATAGTTTACGGCCAACAGCGCGGCAAGATCGTGATTAACCAAAATCGTCAATTTCATGCCTTAGCCCAACTCACCTTATTCAATTAATTCTCCACAGACAAAGTTGAACGTAGCGCGCGACTAACGACCCAGACTGCCCTGCCACATCCAGATTCGTTCATGAACATAAAAGATACCAATCTTAAACACGAACTCAATGCCGCCGATGAGCGCTGCGGTGTCTAGCCTGCCTGTCACCAAATAAGCTATGACGCCGGTTGTTAGTGTGGCGATGACCCGCCAAGAAAAAGCTTTAGCCACACTACGTAAATGCGAATCACCCTCAGGTGCTGCTTCATTTTTCACTGCATCACCCACAGTTTTAAGTCAACGCCATAAGTTTGTCTACACACTGCTCAACACTCAGCGCATCCGTGTCGAGAATAAGTTCTGCGGTTTCTGGCGCTTCATAAGGGGAGTCTATGCCAGTAAAGTGCGGCAACTCACCTTGCCGAGCTTTGCGATAAAGGCCTTTAGGGTCCCTGCCCTCGGCAGTTTCCAATGAGACATCTAAAAACACCTCAATAAATTCGTCATCATCGAATAGGCTTCTAGCCATATCTCGCTCAGAGCGAAACGGCGATATAAACGCGGTAATCACCACTAACCCGGCATCTTTCATCAGTTTGGCTACTTCTGCGGTACGTCGTATATTCTCTACACGATCAGCTTCGGTGAAGCCTAGGTCTTTATTGAGTCCTGTTCGAATGTTATCGCCATCTAAGATATAACTGTGCACGCCTTGGGCCTGAAGGGCTTTTTCAAAGGCATTGGCAACGGTAGATTTACCTGACCCACTCAAACCCGTTAACCAAAACACCTTGCCTTTATGACCCATCAACTGCGAACGCGCCTGTGTGTTCACGCTGTGATCTTGGGGGTACAAATTTTGTGCACGGCGCAAACCAAAATTGATCATGCCCGCGGCCACAGTTGCATGGCTGTAACGGTCCATCAAAATAAACGAACCCATACTTGCGCACTGAGCATAGGATTCATAAGGAATGGGTTGGTCAACGCTCAGTGACACACGGCCGATATCGTTCAAACCCAAACTGCGGGTAGGCAACTGCTCTAATGAATTAACGTTATATTTGTAACGAATCTCGGTCAGGGTGGCGTTAATGCGCGTTGCACCCAGCATCAACCAGTAAGACCGGCCCACATAACCGTTATCTGCCTCCATCCAAACCAGTGACGTATCGAATTGGTCAGAAACATCACACACATCGTTCGCGGCTACAATCACGTCACCGCGAGACACATCCACTTCGCGGTCTAACGTCAGTGTCACGCTCTGACCAGGCAGCGCATGATCCAAACTGTCTTTGAACAAAACAATGTCTTCAACAGCGGCCTCTTGGCCACCGGGCATAATTTTTACTGCGTCGCCTTTGGCGATGCTGCCAGCCGCGACCGCGCCGGAAAATCCACGAAACTCTGCATTAGGACGATTCACCCACTGCACTGGAAAGCGAAAACCATGTTCGCTATTCAAGCGACCTACTTCTACGGTCTCTAAAAACCCCAGCAATGTTGGCCCCTGATACCAAGGCATCTTAGTTGAGCGTTGAATAACGTTGTCGCCCTTGAGCGCAGATAACGCAATGGGCGTAATACTCTTAAAGGTCAGCTGCTTGGCAAATTCGTTGTATTGCTCGGTAATCTTGTGAAAGGTTGCTTCATCATAGTCCACCAGGTCCATCTTATTGATGGCCAGCACCACATGAGGAATACCCAGCAGCGAAGTCAAAAAAGAATGCCGCCGAGTTTGCGTCAAAATGCCCTGTGAGGCGTCAACCAAAATGACCGCCACATCTGCGGTAGATGCGCCGGTGACCATATTGCGCGTGTATTGTTCATGCCCGGGGGTATCAGCAACAATAAACTTTCTGTGCTCGGTACCAAAAAATCGGTAGGCCACGTCAATGGTAATGCCCTGCTCGCGTTCAGCGGCCAGACCGTCTACCAAAAGCGCAAAGTCTATATCGCCACCCTGCGTACCTTGGCGCTTAGAGTCGTTTTTCAGCGCGGTGACCTGATCGTCAAAGACCAGTTGCGCCTCGTAAAGCATGCGTCCAATGAGGGTACTCTTGCCATCGTCCACACTGCCACAGGTAATAAAGCGCAAAAGGTCTAATTCACTCTGCCCCTGCAAATATTCATCCACACGACGACGCGCTTCTTCTGGCGATAAATTTTCTATCTGGGTTTGCACTAGAAATACCCCTCTTGCTTCTTCTTCTCCATGGAAGCGGATGAATCCGAATCAATGGCCCGACCCTCTCTCTCACTGGTCCGGCTATTGAGCAATTCTAAAACGATTGACGAAAGATCGTCTGCATCAGACTCAACTGCCCCAGTAAGAGGGTAGCAACCCAATGTGCGAAAGCGAATCAATTTACTTTCAATTTGCTCATCAGGTGCCAGTTTGATTCGATCATCATCCACCATCACCAACATGCCGTCGCGCTCCACCACCGGTCGTTCGGCGGCAAAATACAGCGGCACGATAGGAATTTGCTCCCGGTAAATATATTGCCAGATATCTAATTCCGTCCAATTGGACAATGGAAATACCCGAATACTCTCGCCGGGATTTTTGTAGCCGTTGTATAAGCTCCACAACTCTGGTCTTTGATTCTTTGGATCCCAGCGATGATTGGCATTGCGGAAAGAAAAAATGCGCTCCTTAGCCCGACTCTTTTCTTCGTCTCGACGCGCACCACCAAAGGCCACGTCAAAGCCATGCTCATCTAACGCCTGCTTCAGTCCCTGAGTTTTCATCACATCGGTATGAATGGCGCTGCCATGATCAAAAGGGTTAATGTTCTTCGCCACGCCTTCAGGGTTCACATGCACGATAAGCTCCATACCGCTTTCTTTCGCCATATAGTCACGAAAGTCGTACATGGCCTGGAACTTCCAACGGGTATCTACGTGCATTAAAGGAAACGGTGGCGGGCTTGGGTAAAAGGCCTTGCGCGCTAAATGCAGCATCACCGAACTGTCTTTGCCCACGCTGTATAACATCACTGGATTTTCAGCTTGAGCCACCACCTCACGCATAATATGCATGCTCTCCGCTTCCAAGCGGTCAAGGTGGGTCATTTCTTTGCTGGAAGCCAAACGACCTGCGGGTTGCGCATTGGGGCTGGCGCTCTTTTTCTGCAACACGGCAGATATTGAGGCGGACTTGGGCTGGTGAAAGGCACTCAAGCCAATAGTTATGCTCGCTCCCAAAGGCAGCGTGATGTTGTGCGTTTTCGCTTGGGCAACCCATTCACGGCACAACTCAATGCTTGAACCAAAAGGCCAGACCAAACCAGATTTGCCACCTAGGGCCAATGCAAGGGCGTCCGCAATATGTTCAATGGCATAATTCGGCGGCAAAAAGCGCCACTGGCGAGATAGTCTGCCGTCATTGAGGACCAAGATGGGTCCCAATTCACCGCTGACAATTTGCAGAAAGAATACCGGCTGTCTTTTACGCTTAGCCACCGCCTGCAGACTATCGACCACTGCGCTTTTCAGCCCCCGGCCGTCTTCATCCTGAAGCTGGGCAAGACTTACCGCTTTGGGCAACCAAAGTGCAGCTTCTAACCAACGCTCGGTAGAGCGCAGAGAGCGCTCATCTTCTGCTGCGAGAAAAACTTCATGTACGCGCGCTATATCCCAAAAACCACCCTCTATCGGGTTGTCGTGAAGGGCTTGAGGAATTTCCATGATCCGTACCACTGCCTAATAAATATGTCGTGAAATGCATTATTCACATATTTACCGCCACTAACAGCGCTTAGATAGAACTTTTGGCTATTTATATACTCAAATTTGCATATTACGACAAAGTCAAAAGCCTGCCACCATGCCCTCTTTTCTATGGTCAGACCCACCCACATAACCGTCGGCTAACTTCTGAATAATTTGGGCACCACCAAATGTGCTTTCTTTATCGTCATAGCGCACCTGATGCCCACGATCTTTAAGGTCCTGGGCAACCGATTCGGCAATCCCCTCCTCTAACCCCACACTCATATCTGGATAAACATGCCATCGTGGCGCATCACTGGCAGCCTGGGGATTTTGCCCGTGGTCGCAAATTCTATTGACCATTTGCACATGCCCCTGATGCTGCATATGCCCACCCATCACACCGAAGCTGAGTAATGGCGCGCCGTCCTTCGTTACAAAGCCAGGAATAATCGTATGGAAAGGTCGCTTGTTGGGTCCCACACAGTTGGGATGCTTAGAATCAAGCACAAACCCAGAACCCTGTCTCTTATACACATCTGACGCTGCCGACGAATAGAGAGGTGTAGATC